>Ga0114930_10000858_pt1 | contig 31185 bp, 21 predicted proteins | sample AnhtaG_FD_87300 | JGI IMG/M metagenome (GOLD analysis project Ga0114930, IMG submission 87300) | Deep subsurface microbial communities from Anholt, Denmark to uncover new lineages of life (NeLLi) - Anholt_01485 metaG | ecosystem: Environmental > Aquatic > Marine > Oceanic > Sediment | place... | reverse complement strand
TCGATGGCGTCGCCCATGAGGGGGTGGTCGAGCACGTCATCCTCGAGGCGGGGACGGTGTTCCTCAGCGTCGATGGCGCGCGGATTCCAATGGACAACATCGAGCGCGTCCAATGAACTCCGTGGGGATTCAATTTCATCGGTTGTAGGTAGGTAGGTGGCCGTTCCTTCGCCTTGGAGGGCGACGCGGAACGGACGCCGTGCCACACGAGCTATAGGAGGAAGTCAGCATGGGTTCAGCAATGTTCACCGCCGTGACGGGGCTACTGGCACACCAACGCCGCCTGGACGTAATCGCGAACAACATCGCCAACGTCAACACGACTGCCTATCGGTCGTCCCGCATGCTGTTTCAAGACCTGTTGTCACAGACCATCGAGGGCGGCACGGCCCCGGTGGGCGACTTCGGGGGCACGAACCCCCTGCAAATCGGTCTGGGCGTGGTGGCGGCCGGCATCGACGTCGACCACGGGCAGGGCTCCCTGTTTACCACCGGCGTCAATTCCGACCTGGCCATCCAAGGCAGCGGGTTCTTCGTCCTCAGCGACGGTCAGAACAGCTTCTACACCCGCGACGGCTCCTTCTCGCTGAACGCCGAGGGCATCCTGGTCGATCCCGCCACCGGCCTGCGCATCGTGGGTTACACGGCCGATGCGAACGGCGTGATCGACCCGGACAACACGACGCCAGGCGACATCACCATTGCGCTCGGCGCGACCCAGATCGTGCGGCAGACCCAGACGGCCACCCTGGCCGGGAACCTCGACTCGAGCGCGGAGGACGGCGCCATCGTCAACCGCACCATCCAGGTTTTCGACAGTCTCGGCACAGCGCGAAGCATTCAGATCACGTTCACCAAGCGGGCCCAGGTGGACGACGGCGGGACCCTCTACAACGCCTGGCTGTGGCGGGCCGAGTTCGAGGGGACGGACGTCACCAACGTCAACGCGGGCGAAACGGGGGTCCTGCTGTTCGACGACGACGGCGTCTTCCACGCCGAGGGCTCCATCGACCACGGGGTGACCGATACCTTCACGGCGCGCGCCTCACTCGCTTCGCAGGACGAGATCTCGATCCCGGGGTCTTTGTTCACCGGCAGCTCGATTCCCACCGTGCCGTTCGAGTTCGACCTCGAGGTCGCGTCGCTCACGCAGCTTGAAGGCGAAACCGACGTTAGTCTCGTGAGACAGGACGGATTCGCTCTGGGCGTGTTGGAGAGCTTCGGCATCGGTCAAGACGGCATCATCAACGGGGTCTACACCAACGGCCTGCAGGTGGTCATCGGCCAGATCGCGTTGGCGAACTTCCCGAACGTGGGCGGCCTCGAGCGCGTGGGCGACAACCTCTTCATGGCGGCCCCGGCCTCCGGCCTGGCCCAGATGGGCGCGCCCAACACCGGTGGCCGCGGCTCTGTTTCCGGCGGCGTGCTTGAGATGTCGAATGTGGACCTCGGCACCGAGTTCACCAACATGATCATCACCCAACGCGGCTTCCAGGCCAACGCGCGCACCATCACCACGGCCGACACCATGCTCCAGGAAGCCGTAAACCTCGTCCGATAACTCGAGGCCGCCCAACGCCCTGAGCGCCCCGGCAGCTACAACCTCAAGGGGCGGGCGAGGGGACCGCCCCAAGATCTGGTGGACGGCGTCTGGGTAGACGGCCTCTGGGCTCTGGTGCTACAATAGCTGCCGTGGAGCACCGGAGGAGGCCGCACGGGCGACGGTCGCGCCGTGGGCGCATGGCATGCGTGAATAGGGGAGGCCGCACTCACAGCACACGGGCGGATCGTCTGCGGCATGCCTAATGGGTGCGCTTTCTTGCGTCGACGAACGGGTCAACGGTCCGCCGGCCGAGCGAAGCGGCGAGAGACGAGGACTTAGCCAATGGATATTGCAACCATTGTTGGTCTCGTGGCAGGGGTTGGCCTCGTGTCCATCTCCATCCTCATGGGGGGCCAGCCCGGGATTTTCTGGAACCCGCCTTCGGCGGTGCTCGTCATCGGCGGGACCCTCGCGGCCACCCTCATCAACTATCGCCTGGGCGACGTCCTCGGCGTCATCGGTACGCTCCGCAACGCATTCGTCGAAAAGGCGGCCACCGTCGAGACCCTCATCGAGAAGCTGGTCAGCTTCGCAGTCGTCGCCCGACGCGAAGGGATCCTCGCGCTCGAGACGCACGTCAAGGAGGCCGGCGATGAGTTCCTCGAGACTAGCATTCAACTCGCCATCGACGGTACGGCGCCCGAACTGATCAAGGACATCCTGGCCACCGAGATCGCCTTCATGGAGGACCGGCACACCCTGGGCCAGTCCCTGCTTGTGGCCATGGGCACGTTCGCGCCCGCGTTCGGGATGATTGGGACGCTCGTCGGGCTGGTCCAGATGCTGAGCACCATGGACGACCCCTCGAAGATCGGCGAAGGCATGGCGGTCGCCCTGCTCACCACGCTGTACGGCGCCCTGTTGGCCAACGTCGTCTTCCTCCCCGCCGCCGGCAAGCTCAAGGTCCGTACCGCCAACGAGCTCCTCACCAAGGAGATCATCATCGAGGGCATCCTGTCTATCCAGTCCGGAGACAACCCCCGCGTGGTCGAGCAGAAACTCAAGTCCTTCGTGTCGCCCATGACCCGCGAACGCATCAAGATAGTAAGGAAGTGAGATGCCAGCCCGCGACAAGAGGAAGAGAAGGAAGGACAACGAGCCCGGCGTGCCGGCGTGGGTAGTCACCTACGGCGACATGATGAGCCTTCTGCTCACCTTCTTCGTGCTGCTCCTGTCGTTTTCTACTATCAGCGAGGAGGCCTTCAAACGGGCCATGATGTCGCTGCAGGGGGCCTTTGGCGTTCTCCCCGAGTTTGCCCACATTATCAGTCCCATTGCGCGCCCGCAGCGGAAGGTTCCGCGGGAGATCGAGCGGCTTGCCAGAGAGATCAAGCGCCAGGCCCAAGTGCACGGCCGCGAGCAAGACGTGCAGGTCAAATACGAAAAGGACGGCGGCCTCAAGATCGTCTTGCCCAACAAGGTCTTGTTCGACTCCGCCAAGGCGGACCTCAAGCCGGGGTGTTTCGAGGTGCTGCAGACCGTGGGGGAACTCCTCGCAGGCCTCGATACCGCCGTCATCGAGGTCCGCGGCCATACCGACGACCGCCGCCTGAGGGGTTCGGCCCGATTCCGCGACAACTGGGACCTGAGCTTCTCGCGCGCCGACGCGGTCGTGCGATACCTCGGCGACTCGGCCAAGGTGGCCATGAACCGATTCGAGATTATCGCGTGCGGCCCCAGTCAACCCATCGCCACCAACGCCACGCCGGAAGGCCAGGCCAAGAACCGGCGCGTCGAGATCTACGTGCGCGGCCTACCCGATAGTAGTAAGATGGACGAGTTGGAAGCCCGGCTCGACGGGCTCGAAGTGCTTGAGGAAGGGGCGCCCGAAGTTGAGTAGGCACTCAAGTCATCGGCGCCATAGCTCAAGCGGGAGGTGAAGCACCATGGCGGATGAACCGCAAGAACAAGCGGAGGAACAGGCCGGGAAGTCATCCAAGATCCTGGGCAAGCTGATCACGGTCGGCATCGTGATCCTGGTGTTTGCGATCGCCGGGGTGCTCACCTACGCCTTCGTGCTCGCCCCCATGTTCCAGGAGCCCCCGTCGGCCTCCGACCCCGTCGAGCATCCCGACGACTTGATCCCGGCGGACGCCGTCGCCTATGACTTCCCCGAGAAAATGGTGGCCGTGCAGGGTGACGAGGCCGGGGGACCCTCGGCCGTGCTGCAGTACACGGTGTCCGTCATCTGCGCCAACGAAACGACCAAGCAACTCGTCGAGGCCAACCGCCAGTGGTTCGAGTCCAAGTTCGACGAACTCCACCGCGGCAAGACCAAGAAAAGGCTCAACGACCCTGTCGCTGTCAGGGAGATCACCGAGCAGGCGCGCGAGGAAGCGAACTCCATTCTGGGCCGATTGCAAGAACGCCCCGACACCGAGGTGCGCATCATCAAGGTGCTCCATCTCAAGTTCGCCATGTTTGACCTATGAGCGAGACCAGGCCACAAGAAACCCGCGACCACGAGTTCCAGGAAGTCGTCCTCACCGACGCACTCCCGCAGGACAACCTGACTTTCGAAGACCTGAAGAACGTCCGCCTTAGCGTTACGGCCGACCTCGGCAACACGACCATGATGGTGCGCGAGATCCTGGAGCTCAAGCAGGGGTCGGTCGTGCCGCTCGATAAGCCCGCGGGCGAGATGTCCGACGTCTTCGTCAACGACGTTCCCCTGGCCAAGGGGGAAGTCGTGGTCATCGGCGACTCGCTGCACGTGCGCATCGGGGAGATCTTTGGCGTCGCGGAACCGGAGAAGGAAGCGCTCGAGGATGAGGAATAGCGCCGGGTTCTGGCTGCTCGTCATCGCCGCATGCCAAGCGCCTGCGGTTGCCGCGCCGCCTGCCGCCGAACCGCAGCACGAGGAAGCCGCGCCGCAGCCGGCTTTCGAGCAAACCGAGCCGCCCAACTGGACCAACGAGACCTACGCCCCCCCCGACCCTTCGGCCGAGGACGCCGATCCCGTGATGCAGAAGATCCGCCAGACGGGCGAGTATCTTGACGCGGAACCCGAAGCGGCCGGCCACGAGGCCGTTCGGGCCGAACCGGCCCGGCAACGCTCGCTCTTCTACCAGTCGCTGAAGGCCGTGTGGGGGCTGCTCGTCACCCTGGCGCTCTTGTGCCTCCTGGTGTTCCTACTGAAACGATACGGCCGGAGCGTGCCCATCCTGGCCGGGGCCAACTTTGGCAAGGTCATCGGCAAGGTTTATCTGGCGCCGCGTACCCACCTCCATTTCGTGCAGATCGCCGACAAGGTGCTCGTGGTCGGCGTGACGCCCAACGCCATCTCGTTACTGGCCGAGTTCGACGCCGAGGCGTTCGAGGCCGAATCCGAGGCGGCGGCGCCATCCGAGGCCGCACCGGCCGGGGCCCTGGCCCCCGAACGCCAGGGCTTCCTGGACTATCTGAGGAGTGGCGTCCGAGGCCCCGCGGGTTCGCCGCCGGCACATGAGCGCGACGACGCGGAGATCGCGGCGTTGCGGCAGGATATCCAACGCCTTCAGCACTACCTTCAGGAAGGCCCCGACGGCGAAAGAGACTAGGGGCGCACCATGAGTCCAGGCGGCAATCGTCCTTGTATTCGCCCCCGCTCTCTGCGCGCGTTGGCCCTTGCGGCCCGGGGACTTCTTCTCCCTCGCGCCACCGCTCGCGCGATTCGCTTCCGTAGCACCGCACTGCTGGCCCTGTGCCTGGCCGCGCCGCTGCTGGCCATCGCGGGCGGCGCGTCGGCCCAGGAGGACGTCGAAGGGCTCGGCCTGGACATCTTCCGGGCGGCCCGCGACGCCACCGGGCCCGAGCAGCTCCCCACGTCCTTGTTCATCGTCTTCCTCATCACCATCTTGTCCCTGGCCCCGGCCATCCTGATCATGACGACCTCCTTCACCCGCATCATCGTCGTGTTCGGCTTCCTCCGACAGGCCATGGCCACGCAGCAATCGCCGCCCAACCAGATCCTCGTTGGCCTCGCACTGATTCTGACCTTCTTCATCATGATGCCCACGTACCAGCGCGTCAACGACGAGGCCATCCAGCCCTACCTGACGGGCGAGATCACCGAACCCATGGACGCCTTCGACGCCGCGCTCGGGCCCATTCGCGAGTTCATGTTCAAGCAGGTCAATCCCAAGGACCTCGCCCTCTTCATCCAAATCGCCAAGCTCCCACGCCCCGAGACCCCCGACGACGTGCCCACCCACGTTCTCATGCCGGGCTTCATCCTCAGCGAGCTGCGCTATGCTTTCTACATCGGCTTCACAATCTACATCCCGTTCCTCATCATCGACATGATGGTGGCCAGCACGCTGATGTCCATGGGCATGATGATGCTGCCGCCCATCTTCGTGTCGCTGCCCTTCAAGATCATCATGTTCGTATTGGCCGACGGGTGGTATCATCTGGTGGGTTCCCTGGTCGAGAGCTTTCAGTAGGCCGTGCAGGCAGCACCGCGTGGCGCGGCCTGCGACGAGGAGCCGGCGCCGTGAAGAAGGTCCTGATTGCCGTAGTCGTCCTGATCCTCGCGCTCCCCATTCTCCCCCGCATCATTCCCAAACCCGTCACCTTCGAACGGATCCAGGCGGCCCTGGCCGCCCAGGGACTCTCCGTGACCGACGTCAACGAGGTCACACGGCCGCAGAACCAGGCCATCGCCGAGGTGGCCATGTCGGTCCACGGCGCGCCGGTCCACATTTACCTGTATGATCACGAGGGGAAGATCGCCAAGCAACTCGAGTTCCAGAAGTCGGACCCCGGGTCTCAGATCGTGGCCACGTGGAATCTCAGCGAATCCCTGGGCGCGGCCAAGCCGAAGAACAAACCCCTCAGCGCCGCCCGAAACGGCATGTTCATGCTCACGGTCGAGAGTGAAGACAAGGCCTTGCGGGATCGCGTCGTGACGATCTTCCGAGGGGTCTGACGCAATCCCCATCAGGGGCGGCGCTGCCCCGTGGAACGGGCCGTCAGCGTGTCATTGCGAGGAGGGCTTCAGCCCGACGCGGCAATCCCCGGGGGCGGGGTTGGACGCGTTGGCGGAGGGGATTGCCGCGTCGGGCTGAAGCCCTCCTCGCAATGACCCTGCGAGTGTGGGACTCGGCGGCTACACCGCTTCGCTCAGGCGTTCCGCGATCAACACGGCCGCGCCCATGGCCACCGCGTCGTCGCCGAGCTTGGCCGGCACGAGGCGCACGTTCTTGCGAAGAAACGGCATGGCGTGGTCCGTCATCGCCCGCTTCGCCTCTTCGAGAAAGAGGCCCTCCATGGCCTCGATAAGGCCCCCGCCCAGCACCACGGCTTCAGGGCTCAGGATGTTGACCAGATTGCTTAGCCCGATTCCGACGTAAAACGCCGCCTTCCGGACCACGTCCTCGACCATCGTGTCGCCGTTCTCAATGGCTTTGGCCAGGACGCCGCTGCGGATCTTGGCTATGTCGACGCCACACTGCTCGAACACGTAGGGTGCATCGCCGCGCGCGGCCAACGCCGCCACTTGCGACGCGATGGCAATGCGCGAGGCCACCGCCTCGAGACAACCCCGTTTGCCGCAACCGCAGTACGGCCCGTCCACCTCGATGGTCATATGGCCCACCTCGCCGGCAGCCCCCGTGAACCCTCGGTACAGCTTGCCCTCGATGATCAGCCCGCCGCCGATCCCGGTCCCCGGAAAGATCCCAACGACGTTCTTGCAGTCGCTCACGTCGCCGAAGTGCCACTCACCGTACGTGCCCATGTTCACGTCATTGTCCACGGCCACGGGCACGTCGAAGGCGTCGCTCAACGTTTGGGCCAGGGGGAAGTTCTTCCAGGCCAAGTTCGGCGTGTCAATGATGACCCCGGTCTCCGGGTCCAACGGCCCCGGCGACCCCACGCCGGCGCCTCGAACACGCTCGAGGCCGGCGTCGGCCAGGGCCTCGTGCATCGCCTTGATCACCCGGACTTCGGCCGGCTCGTCGCCTCTTGACGAGCGCATCTTCTTCTTCGCGCGGCCCACCACCTTGAAGTCCCGGTCCAGCACCAACGCCATCACCTTCGTCCCACCAATATCCACCCCGAGCACGTGATCCCCGCGTTTCAGAGGTTTCCCCATCTCGGCGCCTCCCTGCTGGCGCTTAGTATACACGCGGCCTTGCCGCGTTTCACCCACCGCCGTCCGCATCAAGCGCGCCGATTTGCTCGATGTGGGCCTTGGTTTTCCGATAGCGGACCAGTCCAATGAGGAGTACGGCCACGCCCACGGGCATCAGCGCCCAGCCGAGCAGTTGGATGGACCAGGTCTGGGAAAACTTCACGACGGCTGCCCCGGCTATCAGGAGCGACAAGGCCGTTCGCACGTAGGCCAGCATGGTGCGTTCGTTGGCGAGCACCGTTCGCGAAGCGGCCAACTGGTCTCGCAAGATGAGGTCCGAACGGGCCACGTCTTCGTAGGGGTCGTGCGGCATACCACCTCCTCTTGGGCTCAAACGCAGGCTGACAGCCTGCATCCCAACTCAGCGCGATTGTAGCGCAGGCTGTCAGCCTGCATCCGAGGGCCATGCTCGCCCAGGCAGGCTGACAGCCTGCATCCCAACTCAGCGCGATTGTAGCGCAGGCTGACAGCCTGCATCCGAGGGCCATGCTCGCCCAGGCAGGCTGACAGCCTGCGCTACGATGGGCACACTCCTTGTCCTCAATCCGGCAGTTTGGCGCCGACATAGATCAGATCGTGGCGATTGTAGTCGAACGCGAAGTGGACGTACCCCGCCTCTTCGTCGACGAAACCGTCCGGGTATTGTAGCCGGCCCGGGAAGTCGACAAGGACGCGGCGGTGGGGCCAGGTCTGCATGTCGTCGTCCGATGCCCAGAGCGCCAAGGGGTTGCGGACGCCGGGCGTGGGGTTGGCGTTATGTACGAGGACGATGCGGCCCGTGCTCAGCCGGTAGAGCCGGAACTTCGAGCCGGGGTTGCCGACGTCGCTGCGTTGCGGGGCCGACCACGTCCGGCCGCGGTCGCTGGACTCGCTCCGGAGCAGGCAGCCCTGGCCGTCCGCGCGGATGAGCATGACCAGACGGCCGTCGCTCAACTCGACCACGTTGTTCTCGGCCCAGCCCGGGGTCGGGCCGCAGTCGGCCGAACGGGTCCAGGTGCGGCCTTCGTCGCTGCTGACAAGGACGCCGTTGAGGGCCTTCTTGTGGGAGCCGTCGTTCAAGGGCGATGCGGCCGGCTCCGGGACGGTGTCGTAGGTCTGATACGGTAGGAACCACTCGCCCCACGTGCTGATGTAGAGATTGCGCACGAAGGTGCGGCGCGGCATGGGGTCGAAGGGCACGGGGTCGCCCCAGGTGCGGCCGTTGTCGTTGCTGGTGATGGTGAAGTTGCGCCAGTCCTCGAAGCGGCCGCCATGGCTGACGCCGAAGATGCGGACCTGTTCGTGGTGGACGATGACCTCGCTGAGCAAGCACGCTTTGTCGGGGAACCGCAGGACAGGCTGGGGGCGAGTCCACGTCTTGCCGCGGTCAGCCGACCGGCACACGGCGATGTAGTTGTCCTTCCGCGGCTCATGATCCCCGCCGGTCATGAAGAAGATAGCCCAGTCGCCGTTCGGGAGTTGGCGCAGGGCCTGGTCGCACACGCAGTGGTCCGGAGGGGTGCCTTTGTACACATGAACGAACATGTCTCGTGCGGAACCTACGTGTTTCATTGGTGTTTCGGTTAGCGCCTTGGTCTGCGTAAGCACAATCACCGCAATGGATAATGCAACTCGACCTGTTGCCGTTGTGAGCAGGCTTCTCATTCGCGATCCTGTATGGGTGAGCCGCCAGCACGCCTACAGACAGCCGTCTGGCCCACGGTACCATCGTGCGTGATCGGCCTGTCGCGCCTGCCCGCCGCACGCGGTACCGTCTCGCTACTGATCCCGGTGCGTCGCTGTCGACGGCTGCGGTACCGTCGCGGGAAAACAACCACACACAACGATACAACCAACTGGTGCCTGTGTCAATGCCCTGGCGTCTTGGCCGACGAAGCGGCTCGCGGGTACGCTCGCCCTCCCGTGCGGTGGCAGACGATCGCACGAGCACGCGGTAGGAAGGTCAGGATTCGGACTCGTAATGGACCCAGCGCTTGGATAGGCGAAGCTGGAGGATGGTGAGGCCGAGTACGATGGCGAAGAGTACCCAGGCCATGGCGGAGGCGTAGCCCATGCGCATGTAGCGGAAGGCGTTGTTGAACAGGGCGTAGGCGTAGAACAGGGTCGAGTCGACCGGGCCGCCTTGGGTCATGATGTAGGCTTGGGTGAACAACTGGAAGGTGCCGATGAGGCCCATGATGAGGTTGAACAGGATGTAGGGGCTCAACATGGGCAGGGTGACGTGCCAGAAGCAGCGCAGCTTCCCGGCCCCGTCGAGGCGCGCCGCTTCGTAGAGATGCGCCGGGATGCCCTTGAGGCCGGCCAACCACACGATCATCCCGCCGCCGGCGCCCCACAAGGCCATGAGAATCAGGGCCGGTTTGGACCAGTACTGGTTTTGCAGCCAGCCGGGGCCGTGGATGCCGGCCTTGCCGAGCAGGTCGTTGAGAAGCCCCTGCTGTGGGTTGAAGATCCAGATCCACAGGATGGACGCGGCCACGGCGGGCATGATGGCCGGCAGATAGAAGAAGGTGCGGTAGACGGCCATGCCTTTGACGTCGTGGTTGAGGAGGATGGCGATGGCGAGGCTGACGGTCATCCCGAGCGGAATGCCCAAGGCCATGAACACCGTGTTCCAGAGGGACTTGTAGAACAGGGGGTCATCGGTGAACATCTCGACGTAGTTCTCGAGGCCGACCCATTGGGCCGGGTGGAACACGTCGTACTGGCAGAAGCTCATGATCAGCGAGAACAGGATCGGCCCGCCGCCAAAGACCAGGAACCCGAGAAACCACGGCGTGGCGAACAGGTAGCCGGCGCGGAACTCGCGGCGGAAGTAGCCGTGGGCGTGCATCCGCCGGTTGAAGAAGACGTACAGCGCGGCCGCGGCCGCCAGCAGCACCCCGATGTAGGCGGCCACGATGGGGCGCCAGTCCAGCTCCGGGTGGTGGGCGGGCTTGTAGATGCGGTCGAGCTCGGCCTGGAGCTCGGCCGTGCCGCGCTCGAGGGCCATCTGGGCGTTGCGGCGCAGGTCGCTCGGGTGGTAGCGCCGGTATAGGCCGGCATCGGTGGCGCGTATGTGCTCGTTCCACCAGCGCTGGCCCACGGGCGTCACGGGCCGGTAGCGGGCCTTGGGCAGGGCCTCGAGCACCATGCGCATCGCGTCCTTGTACTTGTCGTGGACCGACGGGTCGCGGTAGACGTAGTGGTCCATGGCCCACTCCGAGATATCGCGCCGGGCGCTCAGCGTCGGGACGAATAGGTTGCCGCCGGCCTTGACGACCTGCTGCACGGCGTCGGTGCGGATCTGGTACGCCCGCTTCGATGCCAGGAACTTGATGAACTCCCACGCCTCGTCCGGGTGCTTGGCCTGGTGGGGGATAATCCAGCACCAGCCGCCGGACCAGCTCGTGTGGGGTTTGCCCTCGGGCGCGGGGGGCAGGGCCACGCCGAAGCGCAGGTCGGGCTTGGCCCCCGCGATGCCGCCCACCCACCCGTCGCAGTCGATTTTCATGGCCACCTTGCCCGTCAGGAAGGGGTCCATGTCGCCCTGGGGCAGGGCGGACTCGAAGGCGCGGACGGCCTCGATGCCGCCCATGAGGTCGTAGAGTTCGGTCATGTAGACGAGGGCGTCGACGATCTCGGGCGCGTCCATGGTGCAGGTGCGCCCGTCGTCGCTCATGAACTCGCCGCGGTTCAGCCAAGCGTACAGGCACAGCCACGCGTTGCCGTAGTTCGGAATGAAGCCGACCTGGGACAGGCGGCCGTGCTCGTCGAACTCGGTCAGCAGCTTCACGCATTGCTTCAGTTGCGCCCACGTCCGCGGCGGACCGACTTTGCCGGGGTCGTTGGGATCGACGCAGCCGATGGCGCGGAGCTCGTCCGCGTGCTTCTCGAGCACGTCGAGGTTGTAGAACAGGACGCGCACGTCGGTGGTCGCGGGCGCGGCATATAGATCGCCCTCGAAATGGGCTTCGTCCCAGCAATGGTCGTAGAACTGTTCAGGTTTGAGTGTGAAGGGGTCATCGGGCCGCTCGGCGAGGTCGCGTTCCACGTACGGCTGCAAGTTAGTGAACGCGCCTTTGGACGCCCAGGCCGCCACGATATTGCGGCCCAACCACACCACGTCCGGCGGGTCGCCGCCCATGACCGAACACAACAGCCGCTGCGCGTCGCTGTCCTTGCCCATGACGGCCGTCTGCCCCATCACGACCTTGACGGCCGAGCCCCCGTCGCTGCCGTCGTGGGTATGCTCGAACTCCTGGATTAGGTCGAGCGCCAGCACGTCGCTGTCCGTGCCCCAGTAGTACAGCGTGACGTCTTCCGGCGCGGCGGGCCCGATGGCGGCAGCGAGGGCAAGGGCGAAGGCCCAGACGCAACTCTTGGTTGGATACACGCCAGCACCTCGTTGGGAATGCTCCCGGATGACACCACAGGCGCCGAGCGGGTTTCAAGGCGGTTGGGGGAGAGGTCCGGCCCATGCCTGCCGTCAGGTGCTTCGGCGGGCTCGCCGCATCACTAGCTCGCCGGCACGTCGGGCGGCGGCTCGAAGCACGTGTGGCTCCCGCGCAACGTGGCGATCATGCCGCAGAGGGCTCCCGATAAGAGTGTAGCGTAATCCTCGAGATACTTGTACCTCCTCTCGATTCCTGATACGCTAGCTGGACGTGGGCGTTGACCGAATCATGGGCGAGTCGGCCCTTTGACGCTGTGTTGAAAGGTCGGGATAGCGACCTCTGGTTGTCCGATTGACGTGGGCTGTGGGTGTGTGATGCGGCGGGGCACCCTCAGTATAAGGAAAGCATATCATGAGAAGATCAGGTAAAGCAGTCACGCTCGGAGTAATCGCCGCTGTCCTGATCAGCGGCATGGGTTGTCAGACGATGAGTGAGCACCGCACGGCCACTGGCGCCGTGGCGGGTACAGCGCTGGGCGCAGGAGCAGGGGCTCTGATTGACAAGGGCAATCCCTATCGAGGCGCCCTTATCGGCGCGGCCGCGGGGGCCCTTCTGGGCACTGGCGTAGGACATGTGCTCCAGAAACAGAAGCAGGCATTCGACCGAATCGAAGGACTGGAAACGCGACAGCAGGCAGTCGTTCTCCAACAGCCGCCGCAATATGGGGATGAAGGGCAAACTCGCCTACCGCGGCAGAGCGCCCAGATTGAGGCGTTGCTCGTGCGTGTACCCAGTGAGGTCCTCTTCGAGCGCGGCTCCTCGGCGTTGTCGGCGCAAGGCGTCCAAAAGGTGCGCGACGTGGCGCAAGTCCTGCGCGACTACCCGGATTCGGACGTGTACATCCGTGGGTTCACGAGCAGCGAAGGCGAGGACAAGACGAATTTCGAGTTGTCGCAACGACGCGCGGAAGTCGTCAGGAACGAATTGGCCGCTGCCGGCGTGAGCTCCTCCCGCTTGTATGCCCAGGGCATGGGCTCCTCGAACCCAGTAGCAAGCAACGACACCGAGGCCGGACGGGCCCTCAATCGGCGCGTTGAGCTGTTTGTCGTCCCAAGGTCATAGGGTGAACGCTACCGCGTCTTTTGTCGCCTTGTGATGCGGTGTGAAAGGTCTTTGCTTCCTAGGCCAATGGACCCCATTGGAGGTGCCCAACTCGCACGGGATTTTCGCACGGGATTCTGCCCACAGTGGATCCCTCGTCATCGTCGTCGGCTGGCCGCTGGGGAGTCACTTCAAGCGATGAGATCATGTGGACGAGCTACTCTTGCTGTCGCTGCAGTATGGGCGCTCGCTGGCAGCGCGCAAGAGTCCGGCGCTGGAATAGGCGCTGGGATACATATCATTATCGAGCACCAGGGCACTGTCCGAAGCCAGGGGAGCGCTTTTGACGGCTATGCAGACCTGCGGTTTGCGCTCGTGGACGCCCAAACGTGCAACAATCTCTGGACGAACGACGGCTCCAACCTGGGAGCTAGCGGCGCTCCAGAAACACCGGTTACCTTGCCTGTGTCCAACGGAGTATACCGCCTGAGACTAGGAGACGCCTCGCTGCCCAACATGCAGCCGATTAGCAGTGGCGTCTTCGACCAGCCCCGCGTTCTCTTGCGCGCATGGTTCGACGACCGCACAGGCGGACTCCGGGAACTGCTGCCGGAAAACGTACCCTCCGAGGGCCTCTATGCATTCCCCGCTTTAGCTGCCGCCAGAGCTGAGGACCCATCCGAAACGGTCGGCGAGGCCGCCGAAGAAGCTGGCAAGGGAATGGCGGACAAGGTGACGGGGCTTCTTGGGCGTCTGAGTGCCCCTTTCCGGGTTGTCGCCATCGTTCTAGTGGCAGCGCTCGCACACATGTTGGTTGTCGGCCTTCGAAGGGGAAGCGAGAAGTTGATGACCGCCAGGTTGCGGCCCTCGATGGAAACCATCAAGTCTGTTGCAGGCCTTGTTACAAGCACACTGACTTTCCTCCTCTATTTCGGCGCTGTTGGTCTTGTTCTCAACGAGTTGGGCGTTCCATTCATGGCCTATCTGGCGAGCGCCTCTGTCATCGGCCTGGCTATCGGCTTTGGATCCCAAGGAATCGTGCAGGATGTCGTCACCGGCCTTACATTGATCTTCTCCAACCTCGTGAGCCTCGGCGACATGGTCGAGATCGCCGGCCAGACAGGCGTCGTCCGTATGATTGGCATGCGTTTCACGGTATTGGAGAATGCACTCGGAGGGCAGGTGTGCATCCCCAACCGGACGATTGGGAACGTCGTCAACTACACCCGCGGTCACGTCCGCTGCGCACTTGACATCGTGCTTCCGCGCGATAGCAAGATGTCCAAGGACGCCATACAGCGTGTCGAGGCCATTGTCGCATCAGCGCAGGAGCAGTTCCCGGGGATCATCTTGTCGCCTCCCGCGGAGCCGGAGCGCAAGCACCTGAGAAATGGGAAGGAGGTGCTTCGTGTCACACTTCAGATCTGGCCCGGACGCGGGACGCCCCTTGAGACAACCGTTAAACAGGAGATCGTTCAGGCATTGAGGGAGGTCGATTCCACGTATGCGGACTGGATGGTCGCCGTGAACTACGAAGTCCAGGAGCGCGAAACCGACATTGCCTTTCGCTCTGGGAGGTGACTAATAGCCTCGCCCAGTTGTCGAAAAACGTCAGGCCGGCTATGGCATTCGCATTCCTTAATAGAAAGTCACGGTCCATCTGGACAGATGAAGCCTTCTACAAGAAGTGGCGGCCAGCCGCGCTGGCTTCGCGCGGCTGACGCCCCTACATTCTGCCAGAGAGATATTGCCAAAAGTCGTGGACGAGTGAAAACGTCCGGGCATCCCCCGGCTCTCCTTCATGCTGCTGTCTCAAGCATGCCGTACTTGAATCTGATCCCTTGAATAGTCTCTGCAATGATCTGGTGTCCGCTGAGCGGGCGCCAATGTTTTTCGGCCTGCGCGGCCAGTTTGAAGACCTTGGTGAGCGTAGCCAAGCGAGAACCGCACCCCTTGGTCTGGCGTGTTCGGTGGTGCACCGTGGCAAGGTGGATTCGATGGGATTGGTGGTGCGTAGGTGCGTCCAATGCTCGGACGGAAGACCGTAGAAGGTGGCCCAAACGTTGCTTGACAGATCAATGAGCTTCCAGTAAAATCAAGACACGCTGCCTAGACGCACGGTGTCAGTCCCAGCGCAGGACGGGCTTCTGAAAACCGAGGGGTTGCCATCTTAGAGGTTTGGTTCGCCGCCCTGATGTTTGGCGAAGCAGCCACACGACCTCAAGGGCTATCGCCGAATTCTTCGTCCATGTCAGGGCGTGGGTCCGGTGTGGGGCCTCGAGAGGCAGAAGCGAGGAGGCTAGAGCATGTATGTGAAGAGTACTGTTCTCCTGCTGGCGTTAATCCCTGCTGTTTCTGTAGGGGCCGGCGAGGAGCCCAGCTCTGAAATGGGCGCGCCCGCCGAGGTCCCGGACGGCCACATCCTGGTGAGAGAAGATGTCTGGGTGGCATTTGAAGACCAGCCCACCCAGTTCTTCCACCGAGCCCGGGAGGATTTCTTCAAGAATGATGTCAAGGCGGCGGCGGCCGAGGTCCGCATGGCAGTGGCTTTTCTGAGAATCGAGTCTGGCCGCGCGACACCAGAGGGCAAGAAGGCTCTGACGGCATCGGTTGACGAGCTCCGGAAGCTGGCCGACGATCTTGAGAAGAGGGCCGTGTCTTCGGCTAGTACGCTGGACTATGCATTTGCGCAGGCGAATTATGCCTTGGCGAAGCATCACCAACTCATGGCTGAGAAGGCTTGGGCAATGCAAAGACCGGCTGATACGGGCGGTTACCTGTCTAGTGCCGCCAAATATCTGGAGCGCGGGGCGGCCTGGGCAGGAGGTGGACTCAAGTCAGGAACGGCTGCTCTCTTGCCCCGAATCAAGGATCTTGGCATCAAGCTGCGTGACGGAACGGGGTGGGCGGCGGGTGAAGTGGGACGTGGCATACAGGCGCTTGGGGGTGAGGTGGAGGTTCTCGGCAGCCGGCTAAAGGAAAGGTAGTGACGTTGCTTCTTGTCAGCAATGCGAGGCGCTAAGGGCCAATAGCATGTCGGAAGAATCTCAGGACAGAGAGGCAAGGCTTTGTCGGAGAAAAAGGCTGCGCTGGGTTGCGCGGTTCCTTGCTGCGCTGATAGGCTTGGTCTGTGCGAGCGTATACGTCTTAGGGGCAGTATACGTATGGGACAAGGTCTCGTTCCTGCGCAATCCCGGCCCGGGTATGGGCTTCTGGTGGGCTGTTGCGTGGTGTTTCGCGACATGGGCTGTTGCCGTGATTGTGTTGGTATCCTCCACGAAGCGCGCGTACCAGAAAGTCTGCCGCATCTTCTTCGGCGATCTGCTCTACGACGATTTGGAGGACTGACTGCTGAACCGGCGCCCAATCATCGAGCTTGCTTCCCTTGTGCGACGGAGGCCTGCCGCGAGGGCTACCGCGGCCTGTACTTCCGCCTCTCCCGCCTCTTCCAGGACCTCGCCATCGCCCGAGGCGACGGACGCTACGACAAACTCCTGCGCACCCTGGCCCGCACCCACCTCCTCGTCCTGGACGACTGGGGGACGGCGCCCCTGACGGACGAACAAAGACGCGACCTCTTCGAAGTCACCGAAGACCGCTACGACCGAGGCTCCACCCTCATTGCCGCGCAACTACCCACCAAACACTGGCACGAGACCATCGGCGCCCCGACCCTTGCAGACGCCATCCTCGACCGGCTCGTTCACAACGCCTACACCATCACGCTCAAAGGAGAATCCATGCGCAAACGAAAGGCCAAGAACTTGACTACCACCACGGCTTCCGGTAAGAAGACCAAAGACAATTGAACGACCCGCGTCGCTTCGCTCCGACCAGCGGCCGAATCCCTTGGATTACGTGGTCCGCTTCACTCGGAACGGCTGGCCGCCTTCCTTCGGATTGGGTGGCCGGAATCGTCGGAATAGGCACGGAATTAACCCCATGAAAAGCAATAATTAGGTACTGTGTCCCCGGAATCCCGTGCGCCGGATGCCGTTGGGGTACGATGTGGACCGTCTTGCTAAGTGCTTCGATTCGCAAATACTGTCGCGTATTCGGGGCTTTGTGGAGTGCGGCGGCTCGACGCCGCTTTCGTCGCTTCGCTTGCGCGCGCAGCCTCAACGCCGGTAGTTGCGTCGAGCCGCAACGGGAAAAGCGGCGTCGAGCCGCCGCACTCCAAATAGACCCGAATGCGTCAGCGCACTTTAGAATTAGTGTACCAAGGTATGGGGTCGTTCTCTGTCGGAAGGAGGCGCCGTGTCGGGATTTGACCAGTTGATGCACTGGATGAACGGGATCGTGTGGGGTCCCGTGATGATCGTGTTGTTGGTGGGGACGGGGCTGTACTTGACCCTGCGGTTGCGGTTGGCGCAGGTGCGGTACTTCGGGCACAGCGTCCGGTGCATCTCGGGGCGATTCGACCGGCCGGAGGACGCGGGCGAGGTCACCCATTTCCAAGCGCTGGCAGCGGCGCTGTCGGCGACGATCGGGACGGGCAACATCGCGGGGGTGGCGACGGCCATCGCGCTCGGGGGGCCGGGGGCGGTGTTCTGGATGTGGGTTACGGCGCTGGTGGGCATGGCGACGAAGTACACGAGTTGCTCGCTGGCGGTGCGGCACCGCGTGATCGACGCGGAGGGCCGGGCCGCGGGCGGGCCGATGTATTTCCTGAGCCAGGGCCTGGGGCAGGGGTGGTTGGGCGCGCTGTTCGCGGTCTTTGCCGGTCTGGCCTCGTTGGGGATCGGCTGCGCGGTGCAGTCGAACAGCGTGGTGGACGGGTTGGTTCGGCTGCTTCCGGCTGCGTGGGTGGGCCCGAGCATTCCGGCGGCCGTGCCTATGATTGGCGGGACGGTTGCGCTGAAGGTGCTGGCCGGGTTGGTGCTGGCGGTGCTGGTGGCGCTGGTCGTCATCGGGGGCATCACGCGGATCGGGAAGGTGGCGGCCCGGCTGGTGCCGTTCATGTGCGTGTTCTACATAGCCGGGGCGCTCGTCATCCTGTTGCGGAACGCCGGGGCGCTGCCGGGGGCCTTCGCGCAGATCTTCCAGTACGCGTTCGGGCCGGTCGCGGTTGGCGGGGGTTTCGTGGGGGTGGTCATTCAGCAGACGATTCAGAAGGGCGTGGCGCGCGGCGTGTTCAGCAACGAGTCGGGGCTGGGCTCGGCGCCCATCGCCCACGCAGCGGCCAAGACCAACGAGATGGCCCGGGAAGGTATGGTGGCCATGCTCGGGCCGTTCATCGACACCATCGTGGTGTGCTCGATGACGGCGCTCGTCATCATCGTCACTGGGGCCTGGCAGGTGCACAGCGACTCGGGCGAACTGCTGTACGGGCCCGGGGGCCAGGGCGTGCCGGTGCTGGTCCACGTCGACGGGGAAGGGGTGCGGGTGGTGGGCCATCCGGGCGAGGACGCGGAACCGTTCAAGGACGCCGAAGGCGACTACTACCGCGTCCCCACGAGCACGTCGCTGACCATCGCGGCATTCGAGGCGGGGCTGGGCCCGCTCGGTCGTTGGATCGTGGCCGTTGGCATCATGCTGTTCGCCTATTCGACGATGATCTCGTGGTCGTACTACGGCGAGCGGTGCTGGTTCTACCTGCTGGGGCCGCGGGCGACGACCCCGTACCGGGTGGTGTTCTGCGTGTTCATCGTGGTGGGCACGGTCAGCGGGCTGGACTTGGTGTGGCTCGTGGCCGACAACCTCAACGCGCTGATGGCGATCCCGAACCTGATCGGGGTGATCGGGCTGGCCGGGGTGGTCGTCAAGGAGACCAAGGACTACGTGGGCCGGATGAAGGCGGGGGGAAGCTGGTGAAGATGATTGAGTGATTGAGAGATTGAGAGATTGAGAGATTGGGGGATTGAGGGATTGAGGGATGGGGGGGCTGAAACCTTGCCTGACCGGTCGGGGTCTAAAGGGCATTGATCGGCATAAAGGGTTATCGCAACACTACTTGACGTAGGGACCAAGAAGCCGGGCCGTATCTCCTTGCGATGGCTGGGGATGCCCCCGTGCGGGGTCCTCGCAGGCTCACTGTGTTACAGCAGAGCGCCTGGTCGGAGGCTGTATGCGCAACTGGTTGACAATACTGGTCTTGGCGTTGCTGGCGGGGTCGGTCGTGGGATGCGACATCGTGGGCCGCAAGGCCAAATCGAAAGACGCCGAGGACGAAGCTGAGAAGACTGCGGAGGAGGAGACGGAGATCGTCATCCCCATCGAGGTGGACCACCCCGGCCGCGGCGACATCTCGTCGCATTTTGAGACTACGACGCGGGTCCAGGCCGAGAACCGCGTCCAGGTCCCGTCCGAAGGCGTGGGCGAATGCACGGCCGTCCACGTGGAGGAAGGCGACCGCGTGGCGATGGGTGAGGTGCTGGCGGCGTTGGACACGACCGACATTCGGCTCACGATCGGGCAGGGCGAGGTGCAGGTGCGGCAGACGAAGACGTCGTACGACATCGCGGAGAAGAGCCTGAAAGAGGGGATTGGCTCGAAGGCGGAGCGCGACAATGCCAAGTTCGCCCACGAGCAGGCCGTGGCTGCGCTCGAGGCGCAGAAGGTCCAGTTGGAAAAGCAGACCGTGACGGCCCCCATCGCCGGCATCGTCACGATGCGGGCCGTGCAGGCGGGCCAATTCGTGGCGACGGGCACGCCGCTGTTCGCCATCGTCGACCCGGCGTCGTTCATGGTGACCATCAGCCCGCCCGAGCGGGAGCTGTCGCGCCTGCGGGTGGGCCAGGTGGCCAAGGTGACGATTGATGCGCTCGGGAACGAGGAGTTTGCCGCGACGGTGCGCCGGGTGAATCCGAACGTCGACCCGATGAGCGGGACGGTGAAAGTCACCCTCGATTTTGACGAGGAGACCCGCAGCAGGCTGCGCGAGGCGGCCTTCGCCCGCGTGCGTCTCGTGATGGAAACCCACGAGAACGCGTTGTTGTTGTCCAAGGACGCCGTTGTCGAGGAGAACGCCCGGAAGTACGTGTTCGTGGTTGTCGAGAAAGAGGCGGAGGCGCAGGAGCCGGAAGAGGCCGAGGCCGAAGCCGGCGAGGAGAAGACCGAGGCGCCCGAGGGGGCGAAGGACACCGAGGCCGAAGCCGGCGAGGACGCCGAGGCGGCGACCGGCGAGGGCGATGAGGAGGATGCGGAACCTGTCTTGGTCGCGAACCGCATCGAGGTGCAAACGGACCTCGAGGACAGCGATTTCGTGGAGGTCGTGTCCGGGATTGACGACGAATCGCTGATCGTCGTGCTCGGGCAGCACACGCTGAAGTCCGGGGCGCGGGTGCGGATCACGAACGCGGCCGCCGAGATCCAGGCCAAGTCGGGCCTGAGCGCCGAGGATGCGCTCGAGGCGGCGAAGGCCAAGCAAGAGGCCAAGGCGAAAGAGAAGAAGCAGAAGGGCGAGTGACGGCCCCGGCCCGCGGCCGGCGCCGTGGGCGCCACAGGCGGTCGCGCGCGAGACCAGTATGACCGAGACCCCGCAAGACAAGCAGTACCGGCTGGCGATTCGGCGCCCGGTCATGATAGCCATGCTGTTCCTCACGCTGGTGGTGTTTGGCTGGAAGTCCTACCGGCAGTTGCCCATCAACCTGATGCCCGACATCTCGTATCCGACGCTCACGGTGCGCACGGAGTACGAGGGGGCCGCGCCCGAAGACGTCGAGAAGCTGGTGACGCGCCCGCTCGAGGAGACGCTCAGCATCGTCACCGGCATGGTCGAGATCAGCAGCATCTCGTCGCCGGGTCTGTCCGAGATCATCCTCGAGTTCCTGTGGGGCACGGACATGAACAACGCGCTACAGGAGGTGCGCGACCGTCTGGACCTGTTTGACCCGCCCAAGGAGGTCACCGAGAAGCCCGTCATCCTGCGCTACGACCCGACGCTGGACCCGGTGATGCGCGTGGCGATCACGGGTGCGAGCTATAAGGACGTGGCGGATCGGGCGCGGCGCGCCGAGCTCGAGATGGCGGAGCTGACGGCCATTCGGGAGGCGGCCGAGCGCCATATCAAGAGCGACCTCGAGGCCGAGACGGGCATCGCCCAAGTGTTGATCAAAGGCGGCCGGGAGGAGGAGATCCAGGTCCTGGTCGACGCGGAGCGCCTCAAGAACATCGGGCTGTCGATCCAACAGGTGGCCAACAGCCTGGCCCAACAGAACATCAACCTCTCCGGCGGCCGGCTGCGGGAGGGCAAGACCGAATACCTGGTTCGCACGCTGAACGAGTTCCAGAGCGTCGAGGAGATCCGCAACAGCATCGTCGGCACGTCCAACAACCAGCAGATACGGCTGTCGGACGTCGCCGACGTGGGCGTCGGCAGGAAAGAACGGGAGACCATCGTCCACATCAACGGGCTCGAAGCGGTGGCGATGGACGTTTTCAAGGACGGCGACGCCAACACCGTGCAGGTGTGCCGGGAGCTGAAGGACGTTCTGGGGCTCGAGCGGGAGACCTCGTGGACCGAGCGGCTGATGGAGAGGGTCCGAGAGTCACGGGGGGCGCTGGAAGGGGGGGCCGTGATCGAGCGGGGCGGCCGGCGCGCGCGCCTGGCCAAGACGGTCCGCTCGCACCTGCCGGACGAGGCCACCTTCTCGCTGATCAGCGACCAGTCGCGCTTCATCGTGGGCTCGATCCGCGAGGTCAAGCAGGCCACCATCGGCGGCGGCATCCTGGCGTTGCTGGTGCTGTTCCTGTTCCTGCGCGACGTGAAGAGCACGCTGGTGATCGGCATCGCCATCCCCATTTCGCTCATGACGGCGTTCACGCCTATGTTCTTGCGGAATATCTCCTTGAACATCATGTCCCTGGGCGGGCTGGCGCTGGGCGTAGGCATGCTCGTGGACAACTCGATCGTCGTGCTCGAGAGCATCTTCCGCTGCCGCGAGGAGGGCGACGGCGTCACCGACGCGGCGGAGCGCGGCACGCGGGAAGTGGGGAACGCCGTTACGGCATCGACGCTGACGACCGTGGCGGTGTTCTTCCCCATCGCGTTCGTCGAGGGGATCGCCGGGCAGATCTTCGGCGACCTGGCGCTCACGGTGACCTTCTCGCTACTGGCGTCGCTGCTTGTAGCCCTGTACCTCAACCCGATGATGGTGTCCCGGCAGGGGCTCACGTTGGAGGCGGGGCAGGACGTGGTGTGGGCGCTGCGGGCGTATCACGAGGCGCGGCGGGGCGGCGCGTCCATCGGGGGCGCGTTGGCGGCGACGTTTCCGTTGGGCTTGGGTTACATCGGGCGGTGGTTCAAAGAGGCGGCGGTGGACGTGTTCGGCACGACGGCGGGTTCGGTCAAGGCGGTGGGGCAGGGCGTGAGCGCGGGCCGGTTGTTGGCCTGCGTGTTTCACGTGGTGTTCTTGCCGTTTGTGCTGACGGTGTTCGCGCTTCAGGTGGTCTTGAAGATCGTGGCGACGATCTTGGTCACGGTGCTGTTCGCAGTCTCGGTGGTTGTGTTGGCGGTGCTGTGGGTCGTGCGCACGGTGTTCCGCATCGTGCTGTGGCTGCCGTTGACGGCGTTCGACGTCTGCCTTACGGCCACGCGCAAGGCGTACGCCAACACGTTGCGCGCCGCCCTCCAATTCAGCCCCGTCATCCTGATTGGCGTGGCCATCCTGGCCGTGCACGCCGGCTACGTGGCCCGGGGGCTCGGGCGCGAGCTGATCCCCGCGCTGAAGCAGGGCGAGTTCGGCATCCGCATGGAGGCCCCGCCCGGCACGCGCATCGAAGAGACGCAGGCCCTCGCGAAGCGAATCGAGGAGATCATCATCGCGGACCCGGACGTGGACACGGTCTCGGTCGAGATTGGCCAGGAGAAGTCCAGGACCGGCAGCGAACGCGGCGAGAACATCGCGCAATTCAACATCCTGCTCGAGAACCCGAAGGTCAACGCGGAGAAGCAGGACGTCGTTATCGAGCGGCTGCGGCGGCAGATCGCCGCGGTGTCGCCCGACCAGAATACCTTCACGCTGCCCACGCTTTTCAGCTTCAAGACGGCCGTCGAGCTCCAGATACGCGGCGACGACCTCGAGGAACTGAGGCGCGTGGGTAACCGCGTGCTGGCCGCGATCCGCGGGGTGCGCGGACTCAAGGACGCGGACCTGAGCGTGAAGAGGGGGTACCCGGAGATCATCATCGAGCTGGACCGGGACCTGCTGGCCGCGCGGGGCATTTCGGCGCTGCAGGTGGCGCAGCGGCTGCGGTCGGAAGTCCAGGGCGACGTGGCCACCCGGTTCAGCCGCATGGGCGAGAAGATAGATATCCGCGTACGGTCGGACCAGAAGCGGTTGAGCAGCTTGCAGGACTTGTATTCGGTCTCGGTGGTGGATGGCGACCCGCCGCTCCCGTTGTCGGCCGTGGCCAAGATAACGGTGCAGGATGGCCCGAGCGAGATCCGACGGATGGGGCAGCGGCAGGTGGTGCTGGTCCGGGCGAACGTCGAGGGCATCGACCTCGGGGGTGTGCAGCGGGCCATGGAAGAGCGGTTGCGCAACGTGGAGAAGCCCAAGGACTACGCCTTCTCGTTCGGGGGTCAGCAACGGGAACTGGACGTGTCCTACCGGAGCTTGCAGTTCGCGCTGCTCCTGGCCATTTTCCTGGTCTACGTCGTGATGGCCTGCCAGTTCGAGTCGCTCGTGCACCCCGCGTTCGTGATGTTCACGGTGCCGCTGGCCTTCATCGGCGTGGTCTACGTGTTGGCCTGGCTCGAGATCAGCCTCAGCGTGGTCGTCTTCATCGGCGGCATCGTGCTGGCCGGCATCGTGGTGAACGACGGCATCGTCATCGTGGACTACATCAACCAGTTGCGCACGCGCGGCCTGCCCAAGCGCGAGGCCATCATCCAGGCCGGTGAGGTGCGCCTGCGCCCGGTGTTGATGACCACCGTGACGACCGTGCTCGGCCTGGTGCCCATGGCCCTGTGGCGCGGCGAGGGGGCCGAGATGCGCCAGCCGCTCGCGATCACGGTGATGGCGGGCCTGTCCTCGGCCACCATTCTCACCCTGTTGGTCATACCCATGGTCTACTACGTGTTTGCGGGCCGGGACAAGCCGGGCCGTGCGGCGGCGGACGCGGTCCCGGCGGACGAGGTCCAGCCTTGAGGCTTTCGCTACCGGCATTTGCGCTCAAGCATCCGATCACGGTGGTGATGGCCGCGATCTCGGTGCTCGGCTTCGGCCTGATCGCGTGGGACCGGATTCCCCTGAAATTCCTGCCCGAGATCGACTTTCCTTTCATCGTCTGCTTCATCCCCTACCCGGGGGCCACGCCCGAGCAGGTCGAGCGCGAGGTGGCCATCCCCACCGAAGGCGAGTTCCGCACGATCCCCGAGCTCGATCGGATCTTCTCGCGCTCGAATGACGACGGGTGCCGGATCGGCATGCGCTTCAACATCAAGACGGACATGTCGACGGCGGCGGCGGAGGTCCGCGACCGTATCGAGCGTTTGAAATTGGTGCTGCCGGACGAGGTGGACCGGGTTTTCCTGTTCAAGCACAACTCCGAGTCGCTGCCGGTCATGGGCTTTCTGCTGTTTCAGGGCGGGGACGAAGGGGAGTTCGTTCACCTGATCCGCACAGTGATCAAGCCCCGGATCGAGCGCCTGGACGGCGTGGCCGAGGTGCAGATGCACACCAGCACGAACGAGCCGGAGGTGCTCGTCGAGTTCGACCAGAACCGGCTGCGCACGCATAACATCGGGCTCTACGAAGTCATGTCCGTGCTCCAGTTCGCCAACCTGAACTTCTCGGTGGGCGAGCTGCTGGACGGCTCGACGAAGTTCTATGTGCGCGTGGCGGACGAATACTCGCGGCCCGAAGACCTCGCCGAGCTGGTCGTGTCGCCGACCGGGCTGCGCCTCAAGGACATAGCCGACGTGGGCTTCCGCCTGCGCGAGTTAGACCGGCACTACGACATGGACGGCAAGGGCGGGGCCTTCTTGCTGGTGCGCAAGGAGTCGGAAGCCAATACGGTGGCGACGTGCCGGGCGATCCACGAAGAGCTTGAGGCGCTCAAGGCCGACCCGCTGTTCGCCGGCATGGAAGAGTTCCGCATGTTCGACCAGTCGGAGTTGATTCTCACGGCCCTCAACGGCCTGGTGGCCGCGGGGAAGCTGGGCGGCGTGATGGCGTTCTCGGTCCTCTTCCTCTTCCTGCTCCGCGTCCGGCACACGTTGATTGTGGCCTTCGCCATCCCGTTGTCGTTGGTCACGGCGCTCGTCGTCATGTTCTTCCTGGGCATGACGCTGAACGTAGTGACGATGGTGTCGTTGATCGTGGCCGTCGGGATGCTGGTCGACAACGCGATCGTGGTGCTCGAGAACGTCTACCGCTATTTCGAGTTGGGGGTGGACCGCCAAGAGAGCGCGCGCCGTGGCGCGTCCGAAGTCGCGGTGGCCATCGTGGCGGCGACGCTGACGACGGTGGTGGTGTTCATTCCGGTGATCTACATGGAGGGCGGCGACCTGGCCGTGCAGATGTCGCAGTTCGCCATCCCTTTCACTGCGGCGTTGTTTGCGAGCCTGCTCGTGGCCCTGACGCTGATTCCGCTCGCCACCAGCCACCTGGGGCCGCGCCACGAGACGCGTGCGTACCGGCTCTGGCTGCGCTTCAAGCGGTCGCGCGGATGGGACCGGCCCCGCGAGCGGCCGCGCCCCTGGTGGCTCAAGGCGTTTGGGGTGCATCCATTCACGTGGGTGACGCTCGGGTACTGCCGGGTTTTGGCCGTGGCCGTGCGCCGCCGGTTGGCCACCGTCGTCATCCTGGCGGCCCTGCTCGTGCTGACCTATTTCCTGCCCTACCAGCGCGTTGGGTTCAGCGAGATGCCGGCACTCGATTTGCGCCAGATCAACATGAAGGTCGAATTCGACCAGAATTTCGACATGGCGATGGCTGAAGAGACGTTCGACAAGCTCAAGTCGGTCTTGGCTGAGCAGCGCGAGGAACTCGACATCAAGAACGTGTTCTCGTGGTACCGCGCGTCGCGAGGCGAGCTCGAGGCCTATCTGCTCGAACCGGAGGACTACCCCCCGGGCTACACGCCCACCTACTCGACCGACGAGGTGCTCGAGATCCTCTCGGAGCGGCTGCCCAAGCGCCTGCCCGGCGTCGAGCTCAGCCTGTACATCCCCGAAAGCGGCGAGGAAGGGGAGCAGGCGAAGACCGTGTCGGTGCGGCTGCGTGGCGATGACGCGACGCAACTGGCGCAGTACGCCGAGCGCTTCAGGCTGCTTATGGCGAACGTACCGGACCTCAGCGAGGTCAACGTGAGCACCGAGCGCGCCAAACAGGAGGTGCAGCTCAAGATCGACGAGCCGCGCGCGGAACAGGCCGGCATCAGCCCGATGGTCATCGCGCGCACGGTCGACGTGGCGCTGCGGGGCAACCGGTTGCCGTATCTCAAACAGAGCGGCCGGGAGTTCCCGGTGTGGGCCCAGTTCCAGGAGGAGAACCGCAAGACCCGCGACAACCTGGACAACGTGGCCGTGGTGGGCCGGGAAGGCGCCCTCGTGCCCCTGAACCAGCTCGTGAACTACGGCAAGGCCGAGAGCCCCACCACGATCCATCGCGTGGACGGCAAGAACGTAGTGACGGTCTCGGCGCGGCTGGAAACGGACGACCTGACCAAGGTCTACCGCGACCTCCGACGGGTGATCGCGTCGTTCGATCTGCCGTTGGGGTACACGGCCGATCTGGGCGACACATTCCGCGACATGGAGATCAACCTGTCGAACTTCTGGACGTCCCTGTTCCTCGGCGTCGTCCTTATCTACATCGTAATGTGCGCCCTGTTCGAATCGCTGCTGCTGCCGGTTTCGATCATGATGTCGGTGGTCCTTGCCTTCGTCGGCGCCTACTGGGGGCTGTTCTTCACGCAAACACCCCTCGACACCATCGGGATGATCGGATGCATCCTGATGGTCGGCGTGGTCGTCAACAACGGCATCGTCATCGTGGACCACATCAACTTCCTGCGCATCGAGGGGAAGGACCGGCTGGCCGCGGTGCTGCAGGGCGGCCGGGACCGTTTCCGGCCCGTCATGATGACGGCCCTCACCACGATCCTCGCGTGCGTGCCCCTGGCCATCGCGCCGCCACCGGGGACGACGATCTCGTTCGTGAGCCTGGGGCGGGCCCTCATCGGCGGGCTGATCACGGGCACGGCCTTGACGCTTGTCATCGTGCCGATGCTGTACACCATCATCGACGACCTGCGGCAGTGGACCTCGCGCTACTTCGCGAACCTCGCCCGCCTCCGCGGGAAGAGCGCGAAGCACCTGTCGGACTCGCCGCTGGGCACGTCCTGAGCGCCGCTGTTCACGGCGGCTCGACTCGATGCAACCCACGCCACCCGATCTTCATCTTCATCTTCGTCTTCATCTTCGTCTTCATCTTCGTCTTCTACTTCGTGTCGACGCCCCTTCACCAGTCCCCGGTCCGCGGGAGAGGATGGAGATGAAGATGAAGATGAAGACGAAGATGAAGATGGAGATGATGGAGATGGGACGACGGATTATGACGGGGTAGTGGTGCTGGGGCGCACTGAAAGGGCCAAGCTGCCGTTGCACGACGCGTGACGAATCGGCGGGCGCCTCGATCACATTTTCTGCATCAGGGCCAGGAACTCGGCGTTGTTCTTGGTCTTTCTGAGCTTGTTGATCAGGAGCTCCGTGGCCTCGGCCGTTTCGAGGGGGCTGAGCACGCGCAGCAGCAGCCAGATGCGCTCGAGCTCCTCCTGGCCGACCAGGAGTTCTTCCTTGCGCGTGCGGGACTTGTGCACGTCGATGGCGGGGAAGATCCGCTTCTCCATGAGCCGGCGATCCAGGTGGACCTCCATGTTGCCGGTGCCCTTGAACTCCTCGAAGATCACGTCGTCCATGCGGCTACCGGTCTCGACGAGGGCCGTGGCGAGGATCGTCAGGCTGCCGCCCTCCTCGATATTGCGCGCGGCCCCGAAAAAGCGCTTGGGACGGGTCAGCGCGTTGGCGTCGACGCCGCCGGACAGCACCTTGCCGCTGGGCGGGACGATGGTGTTGTAGGCCCGTGCGAGACGCGTGATCGAGTCGAGCAGGATGACCACGTCGCGCTTGTGCTCGACGAGGCGCCGCGCCTTTTCGAGGACCATTTCGGCGACCTGGACGTGGCGTTCCTGGGGCTCGTCGAAGGTGGACGCGATGACCTCGCCTTTGACCGAGCGCGACATGTCGGTGACTTCCTCGGGGCGTTCGTCGATGAGCAGGACGATAACGGTCACCTCAGGGTGGTTCGTGGTGAGGCTGTTGGCGATCTTCTGGAGCAGCACCGTCTTGCCGGTGTAGGGGGCGGCGACGATGAGCCCGCGTTGGCCCTTGCCGACTGGGGCGATGAGGTCGATGATGCGCGGGGCGATCTCCTCCTGGCTGGTCTCGAGCAGGAAGCGCTCGTCGGGATGTAGCGGGGTGAGACTCTCGAAGACAATCCGTTCCCGCGCTACCTCGGGCGACTCCCGGTTGACGGCCTCGACCTTGAGCAACGCGAAATAGCGTTCCCCCTCCTTGGGCGGGCGCACGTGGCCCTGGACGCTGTCGCCCGTGCGCAGGGCGAACTTGCGGATCTGTGACGGCGACACATAGATGTCGTCCGGGCCCGGCAGATACGAGTAGTCGCCGGACCGGAGGAATCCGAAGCCGTCGGGCAGGATCTCGAGCGTGCCTTCGCCATAGATCGAGCCGGCCTTCTCGATGCTGCCCTGGAGGACCTTGAAAATGAGGCCCTGCTTCTTGAGGCCCGTGTAGCCCTCGAGGTCCAACTGGCGGGCCAGGCCCAACAGCTCGGGCATGGACATGGCCTTGAGGTCGCCGATGGCGAGCTCCGGACCGTTGCTGGCCGGGATCTCCTCGGGATCGGTGTTGGCCACGTCGAGCACTTCGGGTTTCTTGCGGTGTGGGCTCTTGCCGCCTCTGCCCTTGGGGCGGTTGACGCCGCGGCCAGGCCCGCCTGGGCCCTTCCGCCGGTTTCGGTTGCTGTCGTACTTGCGTTCTGGCATGTATTTTCCCTTCATACGCTTCGCCACATGATTGGCACTATGCCTGATGCCTTCGGCAACGGCTGTGCCTGTTTCGTCTATCCAGAATTCCTAATGGATTTCCGCCCAATTGCTGCCTATCCCGACGTCGACCTTGAGAGGGACGTCAAGGCGAATGGCCTCCGTCATGACCCGCCCCATAGTGGCCGCCACATGCTCGGCCTCGCCGGTCGGGCTCTCGACGACCAACTCGTCGTGCACCTGCAACAGCATGCGCGCGCCCGTGCTTCGCAAGGCGCCGTCCAGGCGCACCATGGCCCGCTTGATAACGTCCGCCGCGGTCCCCTGGACCGGGGTGTTGATCGTAGCGCGCTCGGTGGCCTTGCGGGTCGTGGCGTCCGAGCTGTTGATCTCGGGCACGTAGCGCCGGCGGTTGAGCAGCGTCGTCACGTATCCCTCGGCACGGGCGCGCTCGAGCGTGTCGTCGATCCAACGTCGCACCCCGGGGTACTGCCGGAAGTAGTCATCGATGAACCGGGCCGCTTCGCTCTGGGCGATGCGTAGGTTCTTGGCCAGTCCGAACGGGCTGATGCCGTACACGACCCCGAAATTGACCGCCTTGGCTTGGCGGCGCATGTCGGCCGTGACGTCCTCCGGGGCGACCCGGAAGATCTTGGCCGCGGTGTCACGGTGGACGTCGACATCGTCGCGAAACGCTTGCCTGAGGCGTTCGTCTCCGGACAAGTGGGCCAGGATGCGTAATTCAACTTGCGAGTAATCGGCCGAAATGAACCGATGGTCCTTCCGCCCGGGAACGAAGCCTTGTCGGATGCGGCGCCCAATTTCACTGCGCACCGGGATGTTCTGAAGATTCGGGTCGCTGCTGGAAAGTCGCCCCGTCGCGGTGACCGCTTGGTTGAAGGACGTATGGATGCGTCCGGTTTCCGGGTTCACCAGCTTCGGCAGGGCCTCGACGTACGTGCCGCGCAACTTCTCGAGCATCCGGTACTCGAGGATCTTCTCCGGAAGTGGATGCTCGCGCGCGAGCTCTTCGAGGACACTGACGTCGGTGGAGAACCCCGTTTTGGTTTTCCGTTTGGGCGGCAGCCCCAATCTGTCAAACAGGATGACCTGGAGCTGCTTGGGCGAGTTTATTTGAAACGGCTCCCCCGCCGCCTCGAATATCCCCGCCTCGAGTACCCGTAGTCGGTCCGTAATCTCTCGGTGCAACTGTTCGAAAACGACCGGGTCAATGGCAATCCCCGCCATTTCCATCCGCGCCAGGACCCCGATGAGGGGCACCTCGATTTCATCGCAAAGCTGTTCGAGCGCCCGCTCTCGGAGTACGGTGCGGAATAGGCCGGCCAGCCGCCAGGTGACGTCCGCGTCTTCACATGCGTAGTCGCACGCACGATCCACGGGGACTTCGTCAAAGGTAATGGCTTTGGATCCCTTGCCGATCAGATCGGCGATGGGGATCGTCTTGCGCTTGAGGTACTGGAGGCTGACTTCACTTAGATTATGCCTCAAACGGGAGGGGTCAGTCAAGTAGGACGCGACCATGGTGTCCATGACGATCCCGCGCAGGCGGATTCCGGCGCGCTCAAACACGATCTGGTCGTACTTGATGTTGTGGCCCACCTTGCCGAGGGCCGGGTCTTCGAGCAGGGGGCGGAGCATGTCGAGGGCCTTCTCGCGCGGCACGGGCTCGAGGGTTTCGGTCGCGAACAGGTCGTCGGGGTTCTCGCGCCGGGACAATGCGTCCGGGGCGTGCCCCACGGGGATGTAGTAGCCGGTCCGTTCCCGGCAGCTCAACGAGACGCCCACCAGGTCCGCGCGCATGGGATCGGTCGAGGTGGTCTCGGTGTCGACGGCGCATCGCCCCGCTGCCCGCATTTCGGCGATGGCGTCCGCCAGTTGGCCCTCGTTCAGCACGAGCTTGTAGTCGAGGGACTCGCCGGTCCCGGCGTCGGGCAAGAACTCCTCGAGGAGGGACT
>Ga0114930_10000855_pt1 | contig 31284 bp, 30 predicted proteins | sample AnhtaG_FD_87300 | JGI IMG/M metagenome (GOLD analysis project Ga0114930, IMG submission 87300) | Deep subsurface microbial communities from Anholt, Denmark to uncover new lineages of life (NeLLi) - Anholt_01485 metaG | ecosystem: Environmental > Aquatic > Marine > Oceanic > Sediment | place... | reverse complement strand
GATAGAGGGCTCGATTATCAAAGCCGCTGGTAGTTCAAGGGAGCTGGCGATACCTCAAGGTGAGAATGAGACGTTTGATGTCAATGGGATGACCATCATGCCGGGCCTGATGGATCTCCACGATCATCTGCACGGCGATTCAAGCGAGTTCATGGACGGGGCGCCACACGATCGTTTCGGTGAAGAGGTGAATTTCACTGAGGATCATGATGCCTACCAGGCGGTACTGATGATGGAGAACGCAAGAAAGGCGTTGGCCGCAGGGTTCACTACCATCAGGGACACTGGCTCACCGCGAGATCTGACCATCGACATCGCGAGGGCCCAGCGAGATTGCCTCTTCGTAGGCCCGCGGATCCAGTATTGTGCCACTGTTGACATCTCCTACCCGCCAGGCAAGAAGCAGGTTCATGGAGTACTGGGGGGCAATATCACTGGCCCAGTTGGGGCGGCCAGGGCAGTCAGGCAGAAGGTACAGAGCGGAGCAGATTGGCTACATCTAATCGTCACCGGCGCTGCGGCTGGACTCTGGGGCGCAGAGGACATGCTGCTGACACCAGCGGAGACGCGAGCCGCAACTGAGGAGGCCCACAGGCTCGGCAGGAGGGTTACGGCCAATGCTTGCGGGGCCGAGGGAATGAAGATCGCGATCAACGCCGGCGTGGACTGCATCGAGCATGGAACCCATATCGCCCAAGATGACGAAGTGATCAAGATGATGGTGGACCAGAGGGTGGGATGGGTACCCACTCTCTATGTCAGCATCGCCAAGAAGGAGGCGGCGGACGCTGCGGAAGCCAAGGGAGAGAAGAGCGGGCTTCCCGAGTACTGGCTGAAGCGAGAACTGGAATTGATCGAGCTTTGGCGACGGGGTTTTGAGAAGGCGATCGAGGCAGGCGTTCCAACCGGCGTGGGAACGGACTCTGGTGCCCCATACATGATACATGGCAAGAACGCGAAAGAGCTGGAGATTTATGTAAGGTACGGCATGAGTGAAATGAGAGCCATAGAGGCCGCGACCAGGGTCAACGCGGAGATCCTGGGTTTGCAGGACAGGCTGGGCACCGTGGAGGCTGGTAAAGAGGCGGACGTGATTGTCGTGAAGGGAGATCCGCTCACAGACATCAAGGTCTTACAGGATAATGAGAACGTGGCCCTGGTTATCAAGGGCGGCGAGGTAGTTGTGGACAATAGGAGCGGACCCACCGAGAAGTAAGTGGAGTAGCAGGCTGGAGGCGCAAAGGCAACCGGCGCCATCGGCGTATGGGTTAACGGCACACACGAGTGAAGGAGAATTGCAGATGGGACTGGTGCTGAGGAACGGTAACCTGATCGACGGTACGGGTAAGGTGGTGAAGGATGCGGTGGTGGTAATGGATGGTTCCACCATAGCGACCGCTGGGAGCGCAGAGGAGGTGAGGATACCTCAGAGCGAGAAGCAGGTAATCGACGTAGGCGGCATGACGATTATGCCGGGACTGATGGATCTCCACGACCATCTGTGGGGCGCGGGTGGTGAATATGCTGGTGCTGGCGGCGCTACCCACGATCGTTTCGGCGAGGAGGTGACTTTCGTCGAAGATCATGATGCCTATTTGGCGATATTCATGATGGAGAATGCTCGGAGGGCATTAGTTGCAGGCTTCACCACCATCAGGGACACTGGCTCACCGAGGGACATGACGATCGACATAGGACGGGCTGCGAGAGACGGCCTCTTTGTCGGACCGCGCACGCTTGCCTGCGCTACCATTGACATCACGTTTCCGGAAGGGAAGAAGCAAGTTCATGGCGTGGAGGGTGGCAACGTTACCGGACCAATAGAGGCTGCTAGAGCAGCTAGAGAGAAGATCGGTGCTGGAGCTGATTGGCTCCACTTATGGGCAACTGGCGCGGGGATAGGATTCTGGGGAGCAGAGGACTTGCTGTTGACCACAGAAGAGCTGCGGGCAGCCACTGTGGAGGCCCACAGACTGGGAAGAAGGGTGACATGCAATGCCTGTGGAGCTGAAGGCATGAAGAACGCGATTCTGGCGGGTGTAGACTGCATCGAGCACGGGACCCACATAGGCGAGGATGACGAAGTCATCAAGATGATGGTGGACCGCGGAGTGGGATGGGTGCCCACGCTGTACGTCAGTATCGCTAAGAAAGAAGCAGCGGATGTAGCCGCTGCCAAAGGTGAGAGAAGCCCCATTCCTGAGTATTGGCTAAAGAGAGAGCTGGAGTGGATAGAGATCTGGCGCCGTGGTTTTGAGAAGGCGATGGCAGCCGGCGTGTTGACGGGGACTGGGACGGATACCGGCGCGCCATATCTGTCGCACGGAAAGAACGCGAAGGAGCTGGAGATCTACGTGAGCTATGGAATGAGTGAGATGGAGGCCATAGAAGCCGCCACAAGGGTCAACGCGGAGATCTTGGGCATGGATGACAGGTTAGGAACTGTAGAGGCTGGCAAGGAAGCGGATGTGATAGTGGTGAGGAAAGATCCGCTGAAGGACATTAAGGTATTACAGGAGAATGAGAATATTGCCTTGGTGATCAAAGGTGGTGAGATAGTTGTGAATCGGACCGACGGAGGTGTGGCCAGGTGAGTTGAGTAGTAGAGCAGGGTGACGGCGATGGTCAGTGATACTTGATGGATCAGAAACAGGCAAGAAGAAAGGAGACTTGAAAATGGCGTTGGTATTGAAGAATGGAGACTTGATAGACGGTACGGGCAAAGTCGTGAAGAATGCGGTGGTGGTGATAGAGGGTTCAACCATTACGGCGGTTGGCAAGGCACAGGAGGTGACGCTCCCCGAGGGCGAGAACGAAGTTATCGATGTGGGCGGCATGACGATCATGCCGGGGTTGATGGACCTCCACGACCATCTGTGGGGTGACACCAGTGAGTTCATTATGATTGGCGGCGTTCCCCACGATCGTTTTGGCGAGGAGGTGACGATCGCCGAGGATCATGATGCATATTTGGCGATATTCATGGCTGAAAATGCGAAGAAGGCGTTGGGCGCGGGTTTCACGACGATCAGGGATACAGGGTCACCTCGAGATATGACCATTGACATAGCGAGAGCGGAGAGGGATGGCCTATTTGTAGGACCGCGGATGCTGGCGTGTGCTACGGTTGACATCACATTCCCTCCGGGCAAGAAGCAGGTCCATTTCACAGAGGGAGGCAACATCACTGGGCCAGTTGAAGCCGCCAGGGCGGTTAGGGTCAAAGTCGGCAGCGGAGCTGATTGGCTGCATCTAATGGTCACCGGTGCGGCCGCTGGGTTCTGGGGTGCGGAGGATCACTTGCTGACATTTGAGGAAACGCAGGCGGCGACTGAGGAGGCTCATAGGCTGGGACGGAGGGTCACAGCCAACGCCTGTGGACCCCAGGGAATGAAGGACGCGGTTCTGGCTGGTGTGGATTGCATCGAGCATGGGACCCATCTCGGCGAGGATGATGAGGTGGCCAGGATGATGGTGGACCACGGGGTAGGGTGGGTGCCTACGCTTTACGTCAGTATCGCCAAGAAAGAGGCAGCGGATGACGCGGAAGCCCGCGGCGAGGAGAGTGGGCTTGCCGAGTACTGGCTGAAGAGAGAGTTGGAGTTGATAGAGCTATGGCGTCGCGGTTTTGAGAAGGCGATGGAGGCCGGAGTGTTGACGGGAATAGGGACCGACACAGGCGCACCGTATATGATACATGGGAAGAACGCCAAGGAGCTAGAGATCTATGTCAGGTACGGGATGAGCGAGATGGGAGCCATAGAGGCCGCTACCCGTGTCAACGCAGAGATCCTGGGCATGGCAGACAAGATAGGTACGGTGGAACCAGGCAAGGAGGCGGACCTTGTAGTCGTGAAGAAGGATCCGCTGAAGGACATCAAGGTGTTGCAGGAAATGGACAATATATCCTTGGTGTTCAAAGGCGGCAAGATTGTCGCGGATAGGAGGAGCTGACCCAAGCAGAGACCTCTGACTCTTTGCGACGCACGAACTGAGCCGGATCGGTGTTCCGGGGAGGAGTTTGGCGGCAGTGGCCCGTGTGGTGAGTAGGGCGGGAAGGCGGCGGCGGGTGCACACGCACCCGTTCGCCATCAACCCGCGTCAACGCTCGGGAGGCGCGACGCATTTCCGGGTCGGGGCCTTGAGCCAGCTCTCGCTTGAGTAGATTGAGTGTCACTCTCTGGGGCGCCCCAACATGCTTGGCCGTGGAGAAAGCGATATAGACCGGTAGGCGTCTTGAAGCTGAATGGGGAGAATTAGTAAGCTGAAATCTGAAAGTGAGAGGCCCACGGGGGTGAATCTGTGAGTTCAGGCAAAGATGAGAATACGAGTTCAGGGGCACATTCCAGACTCCGAACACAACTGACGCAATGGCAATACGAGGTCTTGGGCAAGAGGGCGGTCACGGCCCTCGAAAGACACGGTATGAAGGCGTACTACGTTCCCAGCAGAGAGGAGGCTCTAGGGACCACACTTGAGTTGATTCCAGAGGGCGCCACGATTGGCAGGGGAGATTCGATGACCTTGTACGAGGTTGGGCTGATCTCCGCTTTGCACGCGGGTGAATACGACTTCATTGATCCGTACGCTGACGAGTTCAAACACCTCAGCATACCAGAGCTCCTTGAGTTTTGGAGGAGTATCCTGCTCTGTGACGTCTTTATCACTGGCACCAATGCTGTGACTCTCGATGGCGTACTGGTGAACGTTGATGCGGGCGGCAATAGGGTGGCGCCCCTGCTCTTCGGGCCGAGGAGAGTGATCGTAGTTGTTGGCGCCAACAAGCTCGTTGCCGATGAGGAAGAAGCTCTGAAGCGGGTGCGGGAGGTCGCTGCGCCGCGCAATGCGAGGAGGATTGGATACGGAGTACCGTGCGCCGAGACGGGGTCCTGTACCGACTGTGAATCACCCAATCGCATATGCAGGCAGTTTGTCATGGTGAAGCGTGATTCCGGTGAGCCGCTGTATGGCGAGCCTCGCATACACGTGGTCATAGTCGGAGAGGAGCTTGGGCTGTGACTATGGGAGGCTCTGAGATCTGACGACCGTCCGAATTACCACGGGAGGAGCAAGCATGACGCTATTGCTGACAGGACTTGAAGTGAAGCAGGCAGTGAGCATGGAAGAGGCGATAGGCCTTGTCGAACAGGGATTCGTTGAATTCGGCAACGGGGCTGTGGATATGCCACAGAGGCCGGTGATCACGGTGCCGGAGCACAAGGGTTTCTGCACCTTCATGCCGGCATTCATCCATGAGATGGGAGCATTGGCGGTCAAGACGGTGACGGTCTTCAAGGGTAATCCTGAAAAAGGGTTGCCGACGATTCTCGGCACAGTCACCTTGTTGGATGCTGAAACTGGCGCTCCCCTCTCGGTCATGGATGCCGGCTACCTGACAGCGCTGCGGACTGGGGCCGCCTCTGGTGTGGCCACCAAGTACCTAGCCAAGGATGACGCTCATGTACTGGCAATCCTTGGAGGTGGCATACAAGGGAGAACCCAGCTCGAAGCCGTTTGCGCGGTCCGGGACGTCAGCGAGGTCCGTGTATACGATGTCAGTAGAGCGGCGGCGGAGATATTCGCCGACGAGATGGGTGGCATCGGCGCAATACCTGACAATGTACGACCAGTGGGTTCACCTCAGGAGGCACTAAGTGAGGCTGACCTCGTAGTGACAGCGAGCACGTCAGCTACTCCCGTTTTCGACGGTGACGATTTAGCGCCTGGTACGCATATCAACAACGTGGGGAGTCACGCGCCTGCTGTCAGAGAGTTGGATACTAAGACGGTGGTCAAGTCGAAGATCGTCTGTGATTCGGTAGAGGCTTGTCTGGTGGAAGCGGGAGACCTCCTCATTCCGATTGAGGAAGGCGCACTGAGTCCGTCGGACATACACGGGGGATTGGCGGATGTCATCAGCGGGAAAGTGCAGGGCCGGCAAAGTGGCCAAGAGATAACTCTATTCAAGAGCGTTGGTCTTGCATTCCAGGACGCGGTGGTGGCATTGCACGCCTACAAGAAAGCGCGCGGCGCAGGTCTGGGGGTGGAATTCAAGTTCTGAGATCATCATTGCGCTGGTGGATCGCCGCGCTGAAAAGCTTGTGGTGGTATGCCTAGCTCAGTGGTTGAGGAAAGAGATCACCATGGACACATTGGAGGCCATAAGGAGACGCAGGAGAGTTGTGAACTTCACGGACCGTCCCATCGAGCAGTCTGCCATGACAGACATACTGGCCGCCGCTAGGTGGGGACCGTCGGCTGGAAACCAGCAGAGGTGGAGATTCATTGTGGTCACGGAACCAGAGACGAAGGAGATGATCTGTGATGTTTCTCCTGGAATCTATGGTACACCTATGGCCATAATAGTGATTTGTATGAAGCAAAGAGCCAGGAGCAGCAAATGGGACTACTGGATTGCGGCGTGTGAAGTGGGCATCGCTGCGCAGACCATTGCCTTGGCCGCCTTCTCCCTAGGCATAGGTAGCTGCATGGTTGTCTCCTTCGCCAAGGAGGCCGTAGAACAGATCTTGGACCTTCCCGAAGGAGTGGAGCCTTCGTTGTTCGTGACCCTTGGATACCACAGTGAACTTCCCGAGCCACCGGAAAGACTGCCTCTCAGTGAGATCGCTTTCGAGGAGCGGTACGGAAAGCGGTGGAAGGCATGAATCCAAAGGTGTTGACCGAAGACCAGGCGTTCAAACTGCTTGCTTTTCTGGTGACCAGTGCTCGACTCTGTGTAGTTGAGCCTGAGAACTACGGCACGTTTAGGCTGATAGACGCCGCAAGCCGACTCCTGGGTTTCCTCTTGGAGAATGAAGAAGCGCGGGATCGAGATTTCTATGCGCATCTACAGCGGGAAATCGAAGACAATAAGCTGCTACTACTCTCCGATGAGGAAGCCTATACTCAGTTTGTGGGGGATGCCGCGCGGGAGATAGCCAGGCGGATGAAGACCAAGTCCGCCGCTCAACCTATTGACGTGTGAGTTCCACCAACTGGGCTTGCGGTCTTGCCTTGCGGGTCCGACTATCTGGATGAACCGCGGCACCAACTTCTGGCAAAGAGCCGTTCTTCGAGATCCGTGAGCCTCTCTTGGCGGGAACTCTGATCCCGGGTGGTGAGGGCGCGTCCGGGGCGTTCGCTGCGGTTCGTCGGAACCCGGATGCGGGGATTCAATTCTCTTGAGGGCTTCGACGGCGCAGCTGGGATATCGGGGGTTCGGGTTGTCCGCGCCTTCCGCTAAGGTGCGGAGGCGTGCTTCGGATTCTCTGCTTGCAGCCAATAGCAGAGCGAGTTACGTCGCTCCGGACGCCGACCGGCAACTGAGGCGCCACGGGACCCTCTGAGAGCGAGATGTCAGGCCGCAAGGCGCCTACCACTTGGCTACCACGCTGGCACGTAGGCGGAGAAACTGCATGTGTCCCATTATCAGTGTGCCAGAGTTGCTCGTCATCTTGGCGATCGTGCTGCTGGTCTTTGGCCTGGGAAGAGTCTCCAGAGTAGTTCGCGGTATGCGACACGCCACGCGCGGCCCCCGCAGCTCAGTGAAGAGAGGAAAGGACCCGGACTAGACCACCCGGGGTGGCTGTTCGAGGGCCGACGGGGTTGCAGCTACCCGTGCGAGTCTGTAGTATGGTTAAGAAGGAGCAGTAGCCCATGCCGCAAAGTGCCATTGTGATCGACAAGAAGGACAATGTAGCCACAGCGTTGCGGCAGCTTGAAGAAGGACGTTCTGTGCGAGTTGAGATTGGCGATGACGCAGTTGAAGTGACCCTGTTACAGACTATTCCCTTCGGTCACAAATTTGCGCTGTCGGATGTGGAGCCGGGCGAGCCGATTGTGAAGTACGGTGAGATCATGGGCCTAGCGACAAAGAAGATCCTGAAGGGCGAGCATACTCACGTCCACAACGTCGAGGGGCCGAAAGACAGGGGGGACAAGGAGTGAAGTTTTTGGGGTATCGTAGGAGCAACGGCAGTGTTGGCGTGCGAAATCATGTGCTGGTTTTCCCTACGGTGATTTGTGCGTCGGCTGTGGCTCAAGTGATAAGCAACGAGATGCCAGGCACCATTTGTGTCACTCATCAGCACGGTTGCGGTCACCTTGGCGATGAGAAGGAGCATATGATTCGAGCCATGACTGGCTTTTGCGGCAACCCCAATGTGGCTGGTGTCCTGCTGGTAGGGCTGGGCTGTGAGATGCTGACCCCGGCATTGCTCGGTGAAAAGTTGCGTGACGCCGGACAGAGGGTGGAGACCATCACCATGCAGGCCATGGAGGGCACGGCGGATGCTGTGGCCAAGGGAAAGGAGTTGGCCGAGAAGCTGTTGAAGGAGGCGGAAGGTGCTCAACGCGAGATGGCTGATGCCTCTGAACTAATGGTAGGCGCCAAATGTGGCGCGTCGGACACTCTGTCGGGGCTCACGGCCAACCCTGCCACGGGAATCGCTTGCGATTTGCTGGTGAGGAAAGGTGGAACCGCGATCTTCACAGAGACTCCGGAGATGCTTGGGGCCCAGCATGTGCTGGTGCGAAGGGCTGCCAATGATGAAGTGAGAGAGCGCATTTTGGGGATAACCTCGGAGACCGAGTCTAGGGTCAAGGCGATGGGTCTGGATATTCGTGAGGCTGAGCCAGGCCCGGGGAACATCGAGGGCGGACTAAGCACTCTCGCGGAGAAATCACTGGGTGCCATTCGCAAGGGTGGTACCTCCGATATTGTACAGGTAGTTGACTACGCTGAAAGACCGTCGGAAAAGGGATTGGTGATTATGGATGGACCAGCCCACGATGTGGTGGGTGTCACAGGAATGATAGCGGCTGGTGCTCAGGTAGTCGTGTTCACCACCGGTCTAGGAACACCAGTTGGTTCACCCATCGCCCCCGTGATCAAAGTGTCGTCGAACAGCTCCATTTATCATCGGTGGCAGGACAACATAGACCTGAACGCGGGAGCGATTCTGGACGGCGAAGAATCTCTGGAAAGCATGGGTGAGCGCATATTCAACGAAATCATCGAGGTGGCATCGGGGAGGTCGACCAAGGCGGAGGTTCTGGGCCACTGCGAGTTCGCTATCCACACTATCGGCCCCACTGTTTGAGCCCCGGTCCGTCCCAAAAACGAAGATCATGCCGCCTTGAAGACCGGTCCATCGCCTATCGAGGTTCCAGACTACGCCAGGGGCCAGGTTCAGTTGCTGCGATAGAAAGGTGGGGAGCTCGTCTTGAGCTCCGGTGCTCTCAAGAGAGATGCCTGCTATGCCGCCTTGTAGATCGCCCCGGCGAGATAGCCGACGGTGTATTGCCCAGGTGTTCTGACCCCCGTTACGTCGCCCGAGTTGGTGTATTTGAGGACCTTGGCCCTGTTCGCCCCCCGGTCTTTGGCGGTCAGCATGACGGTGACGATGGGGCCGCCGCCGCAAGCCTGAGCCTCATTCTGCGCCAGACTCGCCGCCAGGCCCTCGGGATCGAAGTCGTTGACGAACCTCTGCACGTGGCGGTCGTGATGGATCACCTCGTGATAGTCGTGGAGGTGGGCCAGATCGGAACTGGCCACAAGCAGTGCTTCCTTCCCTCCCAACACCTTGGTCAGAGCTGCGCTCAACTGCTGGCAAGCTCCAAGACCCTGTTCGCCCATCATCACTGGCAGCAGCTTGAAGTCGCCCAGCGTGTGCTGCAGGAACGGAAGTTGGATCTCCAATGAGTGCTCCGCATCCTGTTCCAAGAAGGTCAGCCCAACTTCGCCATCCAGCTTCCTCACCAGGTCGGTATCTACCTCCACCAAGCCGAAGGGGGTCTCGTAATACCTGTTGCTGGTGACGAGGTACCGGCCGCCGTAGTACCGGTGGACGGGGCTGACGACTGCCACCGTGGGGTAGCTCTTGCCCTCCAGTTGCTTGTAGGCGTAGGCTGCCACGCCTCCGGAATAGGAGTAGCCAGCGTGAGGGGAGATGAGTGCTTGCAGCTCGCCCTCAAGAAGATCTTCTTCCACTGTGGCCATGAAATCATCGATGGTGCTGGCCAGTGCCGAGGCCGAGCCGGGATACCACGACCCGGCGATTACAGAGGTCCTGACTTCGTTAGGATCTACGTCTTTCATGGTTTCCTCCCGTTGGCCCCACGTCAAGCGGTTGCGCCAGGATGCTGCCTGATGTGATGTGCTGTCCGCCACTCAATGGTAGCGAGGCCATGGCGCCTCTTGTGCGATGGCGAGGGCAACATGCTGCAACGTAAGTCCGCGGGCATTCTCCGTGGGTGTCTCAGATGCGGTTGCGTAGCCTAGTGGTGCGACGCTTCTCGGCGCTGATGATGTCTATGACCTGTTCCACCGTTTCATCCAGCCGGCCATCGCGATTTACCACCACATAGTCGAATCTGGGCAGGCGCGCGATCTCCTCCGGCACATCTCTCAGCCGGTTCTCGATCTCCTGCGGCGAGTCCTTGCCACGGTTGATCAACCGTTTCCTGAGTTCCTCGATCGAGGCCGCGACCAGGAAGACCAGCACCACCTCTGGCATCTTCTCTTTGATGGCCTCTGCTCCCTGGACGTCTGTGCGCAGGAAGACATCCTGACCCCTGGACAGGGGCTCCCTTATCTCTTGTTCGGGGACACCGTAAAGTCTGCCGTACACCTCAGCGTGTTCGAGAAGCTCTCCTCTCTCGAGCATCCGCCGGTAGTCATTCTCGGAGACGAAATGGTAGTGCACACCGTTTTGCTCATCGGCTCGTGGGGCGCGTGTGGTGACTGTGACCACGCGGTGGTAGGGATGTCCCCGTTCCTCGATCCCGTCAAGGACGGCGTCCTTGCCCACCCCAGAGAGACCCGAGATCACAACCACCAGTGGTCCGCCTTGCAGATAGGGCTCCAGTTCCCGATCGATCTTCTCTTGCCCTTTCACAGATGCTACCCTTCTTCCAACACGCGACGGGCAGGGGTGAACGTCGCCATTTCTACTCTGCCTCAGCACCCTTGAAGGGCTGATGTAGCCTGCCCACTATGGTCTCCGGTTGGACGGCCGCGGTGATGATATGGCCTGTGTCCAGGATGATCACCGTCCTGGTCTTGCGCCCATATGTCATATCGATGGCCATTCCTTCCGTCTTCGCCTTGCGGACTATTCGTCTCACAGGCTGTGAATTGGGATCTAGGATGGCTAGGATGCGATTGGCAGCGACTATGCCTCCGAAACCAACATGCACTGGATCCATAACAGTTCATCTCCTTCAGGCTTGCACCATAGGCCCGAGTCCTACTAGAGAAGGAGGTGTGGACACCGGTCCGCATCTCCTGAGAAACGAGATACCGAACGCGAGAGTTTGATTTGTGAGAGAGTCCAGGATATAATAATGGATAGGGTAGCCAGAATGCCTCTTTACGAGTATCGCTGCAATGCTTGTCAACGCCGGGTGACCCTCTTGCGTGGGTTCTCTGACTCTAGCACCGCCCGCTGTCCTGAGTGCGAGAGCGAACACCTGGTCCGATTAGTCTCTTTGGTATCCGTGGTGAGATCTGAGGAGAGCCGCTTGGAGAGCCTAGCTGATCCCAGCAGCTTGGCGGGTCTGGACGAAGACGACCCCCGCAGTATCGCACGCTGGATGAGGACAATGAGCCAAGAGACAGGCGAGGACCTGGGTCCCGAGTTCGATGAGATGGTCGATCGTCTCGAGGCGGGAGAGGACCCAGAGGAGATAGAAGGCTCTCTGGGTGACCTCGGTGGCCAGGGCCTTGACGACTACGACTTGTAGGCCGATGGTGCGGAGTTGGGCCGTTGTCAAGGTACAACGCCTAGAACTTATCGAGTCTTTCCACGTCAAGGACGAAGACTGTTGCCCCTCCGACCTCCACTTCCACCGGCTCCGGTATGTAGAACTCGGATGGCTCAGTTACGGGAACCAGAGGGCTGACCAACCGTTTTCGGGTGTGGCAGTTGTCCCTGACTAGCCCCAAGACCTCCTCCAGTTTCTCCTTCTCGGTGCCGATGAAGAGGGTGGCGTTGCCTTCTCTGAGGAACCCACCGGTTGTACTGACAAGGGTCGCTTTGTGCTCCGCATCAGTCAGTGCTTTCAACAGTCCGTCGGCGTCTTCTCTATGCACGATACTGATGACCAGTTTCATGTCAGCAGCCCTCCCCTTCCACCTCTGACCGTGCAACTGGTGCTGCAGATGCTCCAGTGTCCTCGGAGTCAATGATGCCGCTCTCCTGCAAATAGTCGATCAGTTCTTCTCCCGTCCGGAATATCTTTGTGCAATAGAACTTTAGGAAAGGGCTGATGTCGTAAGGGAAGACCATGTACACCTCTTTGTTGTGACTGAAGCCATAGATCAGTTCAGACAGCACGCCGGGCGAGGGCTCTTTCACTGGGTAGTAGACTATCACCATGTCGCTTTGATCGATCAGTTGATAGTCCCGGGCGACCGTTTGATCTTCCAAGAGCTTCATGATATCCGCTGTTATCTCTTCGTCCTGTCCTTCGTGCAGCCTTCTAGCATATTCCAGCTCCTTCATGGCCAAGGGATTGAAGACGGTAAGATACTTCCTCAGTTCCGTCAGGAACTCCTGCACTTCCTCGAGTCTCTCAGGCTGGTCTTTCTCAATGGCCGTGATGGGGTAGCTAAGATAGGTTTTCTTGCGTGCTGGCCTGAACATGACGTCGAAGAGAATGTCCGGTGGCTCCTCTCTGGCGATGAGGTAGTAGGGCTTTCTGAAGTTCTGAGCCAGTATCTTGGTGATGAGGGATTCCTCGTCTCGCCATACCAGAATCTCCCACAGTTGCAACCTGCCCCTCCACTGGTCTGTCTCCTCCAGACGACGACTGATGGCATCGTAGTCATCCGTGATCGTGACGTAGAAGTCGGGGTCAAGTTGCCTCAAATAATAGGTGTCGAAAGCAGCGGAGAGGAACTTCTTCCAGCGGAAACAGGTGTGGGTGGCGATGATCGTATTGTCATGCGCGTCGGCCTTGCGGACTATTTCCTCGAAGACCGTCCCCCGCAACCATCCCAGGGTGGATGGGGGGAGATCCAGGATCTTCTCTCTGCTCACAGGGCTGCCCATCTCACCGGCTCTCTGGAGCATCATGTCGCCCACGCTGCAGACTTCCAGCTCCACCTTGGCCTTGTCAGCGAGTTCTTGTACGCCTCGAAGGTACCCGATTCGGTCGGACCCTGAAGAACCTGTGCACATCACTCTCATGGTCTATCCTCCAACAGCGGCAATACCTTGGACCGGATGTCGTCCTGAATCTGCTCTATGGACCTGCCGGCGTTAACCTTGTGCCATCTCTCTGGTTCGACCTTCATCAACTCCTCATATCCCCGTTGCACGCGGCGGTGGAAGTCCAACTCCTGTGCGTCCAGCCGATCCCACTTATCGAAGAGAGGAAGCTGACCCCCATATCTCCCTGTGGCGCCACCGGCCGACAGACCCCGTCTGCGCTGCAAGCCAGCCTCCACAGGTAGATCCAGATAAATGGTGAGATCGGGCCGCAGTCCCCCCGTGGCGAAGTCGGTAATGATGCGCAGAGCCTGCAAGTCAAGGACGCGCCCGAATCCCTGGTACGCCATGGTGGAATCGGCATATCGGTCGCAGATAACGATGTGATTCTGCTGGAGATGGGGGCGAATGAAAAGGTCGCTCAACTGGGCGCGTGACGCCGAGAAGAGCAAGATCTCCGTACGTGGGAGTATCTCGGTATTGCGTGGGTCCAGCAAGATCTCCCGCACCTTGTCGCTGATCCGCGTGCCGCCCGGCTCACGGGTCAACACCACAGGGTACTCCTGCTCGAGCAGATACTCGTAGAGCAGTCGAGCCTGGGTCGTCTTGCCGCTGCCTTCTGACCCCTCGAAGGTTATGAACAATGCAGTCTATTCCCCAGTCACTTCTTCGGGTAGATCCTCACTCTTCGCCGAGGCTCCTTGCCTCGGCTGCGCGAGTGAAGATTGGCCTGACGGGCCATCTCATGCTGGTAGCGACGGATATACGAATTCTGCGACGACAACTCCACGGAACGCGCCCCGCCCAGGATCTTCTCTATCGCCCTCTGAGTCTCCTCCGCTGCGTGGGCTAGAGGGTCAAGATCCAGCCGCACACCGAAGATGTCAGCCAAGCAGCTTTCCATCTGGGTGGTGGTATTGCTGCGCAGGACATAGACAGGGATGCCTTTTCTCTCGGCCTCACTGATATCGTGCGGGCGCTTGCGATAGTGATGCTTGAGTGTGAACACCGCCTCGGCATCGGCTAGGTCGTCCACCATGGTGACGGAGACCTTCATCCCCTTGGCCACCTGCTGTAGATGATGTTGGCCTATGCCGTAGGGGTAGATCGCCAGGGGGTGTCGGCGCCGCACCGTCTCTCGCGGGGAAAGATGGGACGCTTCTTCTGCGGCGGGGAAAGCCATCTCCTCGATGTGTATCTCTCCCTGCTCGTCTCGGTACCGTATCTGAGGCGGTATGAACCGTCCCTCCAGGATAGCGTCAACCGCGTCAGCCACGTCATGGCGTACCACTAGACGTTGCCAGTCCTGGATCTCGACGATCACATCGAAGGTCGGTGGGGCCTTCCGTTCCAATACGGACTTGCGAGTTCTCCTCCGCCGAGCTTCTTCGTCGCTGAGCGTGACTGACTGGATGCCCCCGACCAGATCAGCCAGTGTGGGATTCATCATCAGGTTGTCCAAGCTATTTCCATGGGCCGTGGCGACCAACTGCACGCCTCGCTCGGCGATAGTGCGCGCAGCGGCCGCCTCGAGTTCGGTGCCTATCTCGTCGATGATAATCACCTCGGGCATGTGGTTTTCCACCGCCTCGATCATCACTGCGTGCTGCATAGTGGGCGTCTTGACTTGCATGCGGCGTGCTTTGCCGATGGCTGGGTGAGGGATGTCGCCATCGCCTGCTATCTCGTTACTGGTGTCCACGATGACTACTCTTCTCTTCTCGGCCAGTACACGGGCCACTTCTCGCAACATAGTGGTCTTACCCACGCCGGGCCGCCCGAGCAAGAGCATGCTGTTGCCTGATTCCACTATGTCCCGGATTTCCTCGATGGTACCGTAGACCGCCCTCCCGACGCGGCAGGTCAGGCCCACAATCTTGTCCTCGCGGTTGCGGATGGCAGAGATGCGGTGCAAGGTGCGCTGGATCCCCGCCCGGTTGTCGTCGCCGAAGCGACCGATCCGCGAGGCGACATATTCGATGTCGTCCTCAGTCACGTCGGAGGAACTCAGGACAACCTCGCGATCTATGAAACGGGCCTCCGGTAGGCGTCCCAGATCCAGGATCACCTCCAGAAGCTCGTCCTCATCGTTCAGCTCATGCAAGTTCTTCTGGAGAGGAGGAGGCAGAACCTCCATAAGGGCATCAAGGTCGTCGGTTATCTCCTGTTGCATGTATGCAGCTTACCTCACAGGGCTCGGTGCACCCGAGGAGCACCACCGAGTTTGTCAACGTCTACAAGATCTCTTCACAGCTATTGCTTGTGGAAATCGGAGCGGCTGTCTCCACCCCTTTCTCCAGAGCCGGCCTGAGCTGGTCCACCGGGACGCTCATGCGAACGGTGGTTTGCTTGACCATGAGCAGTTCGGAGGCCAGAGGTTGAAATCCAAGCTCCTCCAGACCCCCGCGCACGCCAGCTTCGTACTGCCGCAGGCTGCAATAGACGGGCCGTGGCGGATACGTTGACAGCATGCTGAGAGACTCGGATAGGAGCCTGTCGACATTCATAGGGGCTTCGGGTTGAACCATGATTCTTAGCCAGTGACCCTCTTGCCCCACGACGACGCATAGGTAAGCACGAAAGCTGCCGTCATCGGCGAAGACATACTCCTTCACCTGCCGAGCTCTCCACCAGGGCAGGGGACCGAGGAGATCTCTCTCCCCTATGATTCCGCCCTCGGCCATTTGCACGAGGCGTGGGGTCAGGGAACTACGCAGGCGCAGTAGCTTCCAGTCGTCTCCCTTGTCCAGCGAGCGTAGAGATCTGTCCCGCGTGGGCTCCAGGCTGGGCGGGATCTTGTCTAGGCGGAAGATGTCTCGACGCGTGTAAGTGCTGAAACCGATCTGGCGGAAGACATCAACGCCCGGTTCATCCTCGGCGAGCTTGGCAAAGATGCGGTGCATCCCTTGTTCGCCCTTGACGCGGATTGCGCGCTCCAGCAGGTCGCACCAGAGTTGGGAGGTCACCGCGGATTCCGTCAGCGCGGGGGCGATGGATATTACATCGCAGCCTTGTCCATCGGGGCGATCCCACGTTTGCAGGAATCCCTGGCGGAGGCCATCCATCGACTGGTCGTTCTCGACGAAGGTGGAGATGTGCGCCGCGCTAGGGGACACGTACTCCAAGAGGGCCATAGTCAGGGGCGTGGGCGATCCGAGGAGAGTCGTCTTCAAGTCGAGACAGGCGCCTTGCCCCTGTAACCTCTTCAGCAGGAGGATATCGGCTAGATTGAACCGTCTGACCATCACTCCCTACCGGGGGGCAAGCTGAGCTTGGCAGCTAGACCAGGGGTCGTGGCACCTGAGTGCCCGGCTACGACGCAAAGAGGAGGTCAAGCCCAGAGCCTATCTCGACGGTGAACTGAGGCAGCCTTTTCTGCTTTCCAGTTCCCTCTGTTTCGCCTGGCTCAGCGAAGACGTTTCCTTCTCCTGCCTCACCTGATTCATAGCTTGCTCCAGTTTCAGCACCCGATCCCTCAGCTTGGCGTTTTCTTCCTTCAAGTTGAAGTTGTCCTGAATGAGGACCCCCAGAAGATTGCGGTTGACCTGCAAGCTGTTCTGGAGCGCCTGCTGGTTGTCACCGATGTTGCGTAGAGCGTCGGCGACCACCACCAGGCTGGCGCCAACGGCAGGCGCTTCCATCTCTGCCTCCGCGGCCACCATGGGATATGCTTCCTCTTCGTGTCGCCGCTCTTCTCTCGCGGCAGGAGACTCGTGTTTCAGGCGTTGGAGGACCTGACCGTACGTCAATCCCTGATTGAGCAAGGCCTTGACCCGATCCAGGAACTCAACGTCTTCGCGGGTGTAGCGGCGGTGGGCTCCCGTCCCCACGCCGGCTGCGTCCACCCTGCTGGCCGTCTGGGACAGGTGCGGGTAGAATTCCTTGGCCCAACGACGCAGGGTTGAGGTAGAGATGTTCAGTGATCGTGCTACCTCTCCAGGCTGTCTCAACTCACCTTCTGTCATTTCAGTAGTACCCTTCCTCCAAGTGATTGACTCTGGCGCTACCACGCGGTAGATCCATGTTGCTACCGCTCGACGCTGCCAGCGGGCAACTCTTCGGCGGAGGGCCTCTCATCGGCCTCGGTCAGCGCTTGTGGACGAGTCGCCTCTTGGTCTGTCTCCTCTTTCACCACATGGTAGGATCCATTTACGACAGACGATAGATCGTCCACGTACTCCCGGACGATGTGTGCGGGGCAGAGCTCAACGAACAGCTTCAGCCCGATGACAAGAACGGCCACGTCGTCCAGTTGTCCTAGCCCCAGGATTGGGTCTGCGAGCAGGTCTATGGGCCAGAGGATGTATGCCAGGATGGCCGGGATGATGAGCTTCGGCCACATGGGCACACGTCCATCGCGCAACAGGAGCAGGATCAACCTGCCCTGCTTGAGTATCTCGGCGATCAAACCGGCTGTCTGGTCGGGGTCGCTTAGCCTGTTTTTTTGTGACATTGTGGTCGCTTTTCTCCTTGCTACAGACTATTATACACGCACTGCCTTCTCTTAGCAAGCGAAATCTCGAGAGGCTGCTCGAGAACGCTGCTCTGGATTCTGCAAGTGGGTTTGGATGATAGTGGCGTGAGCAAGCGGCGAGGGTCTTGCCGCCTGGCGCAATCAATGGTGAGGTGGGCGCGAGACGGTTGATGGACCTCATGAACCGGCGAGCACGCCAGGTGGAGTGTTGAACGCCGTCAACACACCCGTGCTAGGGCCGGATTCGCAGTCCTCATGCGCTTTGTAGTGAGCACCTCTGAGATTGAGCGAAGGATCGTGTGGGAATGAACTCGCGCGCTCGGGCGAGCAGGTTCCTCTAGTGCTTCGCTAGGCAGTGGTTTAGGGGGGATGGTCAGGGTCGTGGCAGGTGCACATAATCGGGGCGGACAGATGAGGATGACAGAGCTTTCTTGCCGCTACGACGACGTGCTGAGGCTCTTCGGAGCGGCCTTCGGCCATGAGCCGACGTTGGTCGTGGCCGCTCCGGGCAGGGTCAACCTGATGGGTGGGCACACCGACTACAATCAAGGGTTCGTGCTGCCGGTGGCCATTGATCTGCACGTTGTCATGGCCGCGGCGCCGCGGCGGGACCGGCGGGTCCTCTTGCACGCCTCCAACCTCGGTGCACACACCGAGTTCTCGTTGGAGGATGTGAATCGGGACCAGGAGCAACGTTGGAGCAACTATCAGCGAGGTGTCGCGGTACTGCTACAAGAGATGGGATACTCCCTGGCGGGAATGGAGGCGGTGATCTGGGGAGATGTGCCCATCGGCTCAGGTCTCGGTTCCTCCGCGGCGGCGGAGGTGGCGACGGCTTACGCCTTTCAGCAGCTTAACGAGCTAGAGATAGACAGGGTGGAGTTGGCCCTCCTCTGTCAGCGGGCGGAGAGCGAGTTCGTGGGCGTGGAGTGCGGGGTCATGGACCAACTCATCGCCGTGATGGCAAAGAGAGGTCACGCTCTGTTCATAGACTGCCAGGGTCTGGCGACCGAACATGTGCGCCTTCAGCCAGAGGTCAGTATAGTCGTGGCAGATACCATGGAGCGGCGGGACTTGGTCCGTTCCGGATATAACCTCCGGCGAGAAGAGTGTCGGCAAGGAGCGGAGTTGCTGGGTGTCAACTCTCTGCGTGAGGTGACCGCCAAGGAGTTCGCCGCTCGTGAGGAGAAGCTGCCTTCCCCGCTTCGTGAGCGCTGCCGCCACGTGATCCGTGAGAACCAGCGAGTGGTAGATGGTGTCGGTGCGCTGAAGCGGGAGGACGTGGAGGAGTTCGGCCGCCTGATGGGAGAGTCGCATCGCAGTCTGCGGGATGACTATGGGGTCAGTTCGCAGCACCTGGATCTCCTGGTGGAAACGGCTTCGAGGGTAGACGGGGTATATGGCTCCCGATTGACGGGGGCGGGCTTCGGCGGGTGCACGGTCAGTCTGGTGGTTGCAGACGCGGTGGAGGATTTCAAGGCCCACGTGAGCAGCAGATACGAGGATGCCACGGGGATAGTGCCCGAGATCTACGTGTGTCGTGCTGAAGATGGGGTATCGTATCAGGTTCTATCCCAGGGGAGGTGAGAAATGGTGGATGTTGGGGAAAGAGCGCCTGACTTTGAGTTGATGAATGACGCCGGCGAGCCGGTCAAGCTCTCGGACTTCCGTGGTAAGAAGGTGATCCTCTACTTCTATCCCAAGGCTCTGACCAAGGGTTGAACGGAGCAGGCTGTTGGATTCCGTAATGGATCCGAAGAGATCGTAGCTGCCAACGCCGTGGTTGTGGGCGTAAGCCCGGATCCGGCCGAAAGGCTCCAGAAGTTCAGGGCCAAGAACGATCTGCGCTTCACTTTGCCGTCGGACCCTGGTCAGAAGGTGGCCGAGATGTACGGGGTCTGGGGCGAGAAGAAGATGTACGGCAAAACCCACATGGGCCTGATCAGGAGCCACTTCATCATCGATGAGGTAGGACGGATAGCTGATGCTCAGATCAAGGTCACTGCCAAGAAGAGCGTGGAGAGGGCCCTGGCGGCGCTGTAAGGTGTCCTGAGCCTGAAGGCTTGGCCAGGGCTCGGCCGCAGGCCTGTATGGGGCCGACGCTTTGGCGTTGGGGCGACAAAGTGCCCCGTCTATTGGGCGGGTTCTTCCGACAGTGGCACTTCATCGCCCTCTCACACTTTACACCTCCGGCAAGCCGAATCTGACACGGTATTCGTTGAGTACGTGCAGCTGATCTGGGGACAGGTTGGTGCGCCAATGAGGCCAGACCTGTCGCTGTCGCTCAGGCATGTTCAGCAGCCCGCTCTCCCTAGCCACGCAGTCCAGCAATCTGTCAATGTCCGGGCGGCTGTCCACACCGGACGGATGTTGAACCTCTGGGTGATACTGGATGGGGTAGACTGATCTCTGATGGCCGAAACATAGTGCGCTGAAGAGGGAGTTCACTTTGTCTTGCAGGAGCAGCAAGTCGGGTAGATGCACGGACGGCTGCTTGATCTGCTCTGCAGTGGCGTCTAGGTTCAATTCCCTGTCCATGTGGGCTAGGATCTTGTTCCTTAGGTCGGCTATACGAGGTCCAAGATCTGATATGGTACCATCGAAGTCGATCCTGCGTAGGACGTCTTTGAGTCGTGAACGGTATTCGTCCTCCCGTAGGTTTTGCACAATGCTGTTTCTGAGCTTCCGAAGCGTTAAGGCGTCCGCACTGCGATCCAACGCCACTTGCCCAGATTATCATCGCACTTGTGTCAAACAGACTGTAGCGGACTAGGATCCAGAAGGGTTGTGGGATTGGTGCGAACAGATCGAAGGGGAAGCAGTCCACCTTCTTCAGGATGAATAGGTTTGAGCTGAGTCGGACCAGCTTCCACCAAATGGCTGTCATCTCTTTCTCGTACTGCGTCAGCCAAGATGGACGGATCAGGTCCTCAGGGGTCATTTGCTCCAGCTGCATGGTGAGTTCCTCCCGTGGCCAGTCTCCAAAAGAAGGCTTACGATAGCTTCACCGGCCGAAATACTGTGGTAGGGCAGTACAGCCGCGTGGGCTGTGGCGGGTAGCTCCTCTGCGCAGTCCGGCTTCTCTCTAGGTGTCCGCCGGTCTTTTCCCGCGTCATCGGCGAACGAAGTGAGCCGTATGTGCCCTGTTGGGCGAGGTCGATAGGCCCGAGCAATCCCAAGACTCGCGAACACCGCTTGAGTGGCCGAGTTCTCTTGTTCACATATCCCTACGGTCCATGACATAGGTATGTTTTATGGCTCTCGCAGAATACACAGCTGCTGTGACTGCAGAATGAAAGAACACAAGAGTCAAAGAGCATGACGGAACCCCCAACAGGAATACTGGCAAGGATTTCGATGTCATATAGGTTTCGTCTACCCGCCACTCTTCTGAAGGCCGAGGAGCAGGAACAAAGGCTGGTCTACTTTCAAGAAGGCCAACACCCCAACAACTATCAAAACATAGATGTTAGTAAACCATAAGCGCTCGTCGGCAACATGTCTTGCATGAAGCCAATACTGCTCGTATATCTCCTTGAGACTGTTATCATTCCTAGATGACATGTTTATCCTTCTGAAATCTTCTAAGAGAGCTTCTTGCTAGGAGCTTCCTAGTGTTCTTGTCAACCGAATTGAAATCTTTCAGCATCCATGGCATCATTCTCCAAAATACTTTCAGATTGCTGATAACCGCCATAGTTGCTAGTGCATAAAACAGAGAGGAGGTATAAAACAAACTAAGAAATGCCCCAACAATGATTATGTGCATTCTGTTTCTTCTATACCATCGAATGCGCGAAGGTAAGACTACCCTGCCTAACGCCTCTGCTCTATGAGTTGCATAACTGATCATCAGATTGCCTGTTATTGCCAGAACACCAATAATCCAGATATATCCAACGTGAGAGAAATGTACACATATTCCTAGTACAACAAATGCATCAACATACCTATCGAGACAAGAATCGAGATATGCTCCGTATGTTGTTACCGTACCTGTTCTTCTTGCAACGACGCCATCCACACCATCAAGTACATCAGAAAGATAACATAAGATTGCTCCGAGCAAAAGATGGGATAGGGCAAAACTCACACCGGACAAGATACCTACGACAAAGCTCAGTATCGTTATCTGGTTTGGAGTTATGGGTATTCCAAGTTCTAAGAGTAAAGTTGCAACACCTTCTCTTATTCTATCTTCAATTACTCTATACTTCCTGAAGATCATGTTTCGATGGAGCAGACAAAGCGTTTTCAGTGAGTTTTCTTTTTTGATCAAATACTGTTCCGCCTTTCTCAAATCCTCTTTTGTATCAATATCTATCCACCAAGGCGTAGTCCCTTTTCCCATCCGTGATGAGTAACTCTCCATTCGAGTAATGTCAAATACTTCAGCTGCTCCGTTCCTAGCAGCCTTGTCAATGACATCGGCAAGTTCAGTCTTGCCTTCTTTCACCGCTTCCTCGGCAAACGCAAGTAGCCTTGGCGAACACAAGAAGATGCCAGTATCTATGCAATTTGATTCTTCTATGTCTTTGCCTATGCTAAGGATCTTTCCTCTTGCCTCCAGGACTTTCGTATCCCCCGGCGACGGTGCTCTTCTATCAACTGCCAAGACAACAGAGCTTCCCAATTCACGATCAACAAGCCCTTTCAGAATGCGATCATCGAAGATATGGTCTGACATCAATAGGATGAAGTTCTCATTCAGCAATGGGGTAGCCCTTAGGACCGAGACTCCATTTCCCTTCTCCCATTCTTTGTTCTGGACGTAATCTATTCTTACTCCCAGCCCTCTTCCGTCTCCTAGAGTTGCTCTTATCTTGTCTCCAAGATAGCCGACTGTGATTACGAAGTCGTGAATACCTGCCCGTTTTGCGGTTAGTATCACTCTTTCAATCAAGGACAAACCCAAGAGTCGAATCAGTGGTTTGGGTTGATCGTTAGTGAGATCATTTAGCCTTCTTCCTTGGCCAGCAGCGATTATTAAGGCTTTCATTTTCACCTCTCGTTCCTTGTATGAGGTCTGCTGAAGGCGATTCACAAATCTCGTCTAACTTGTTCATGTCCGAAGTGTCTACACGGCGGCGTGCTTGGGCGTGACTGGGCCAGATCGCAAGCAAGGGCGCAACCTAGTGTAGCTGGCCACTGCCCTGGCTGGAGGCGAAACCCGAGCCATCTTTCTCCGATGCCACACGGGGCCTACCGGCAATCGAGGAAAGAAGCAGTCCCGATTGAGCACAGATGGGAGTGTCCAGTCAGGGATCAGATTCCAGCGGGTTCAGCGTCTCGTGGGCTCACGCGGCCATCCAGGCTGGCGACCATCTGGTCCCGCGAGGGACGACGCCCTCATCGACATAGCGCGTCAACTCACCGACGCTCCACTGTTCGATTCCCATCTTGTCGGGAGTCCGTCCGCGACGCCAGTAGTCGGTGCGGTGGATGAAGCACGCCAGACGGACGACGCTATCCATGCCACGCACTGAGACACCGTAGCGCTGCCCCAGGGCAGCCATGGGCACCAGGCTCATGGGCACGTCTTCGAAGAGGTAGCGGTGGCGGAGCGTGCGGGGGGCCATGATGCCCCAGTATCCGGGCTGGTTGTGAATGGCCTCTGCAATGTCTGCCCCGGTGGTGTCGTAGGCCATCTTCAACCATTCCAGCGCGGTGCGGGCGCGGACGCCCAGGGCCGAAGCCACGGTCACGCGCTCGCGGTCCAGCACTTCGAGCACACGGCCCACGGCTGGGGTCACACCGTCAATGTAGAACTGGAACTCGCCGATCGTGGATTCGATGCGTCCTGCGTTGAGCAAGGTGAGGGCGGGGTGGAAGACTGCCCCCATGTTGTTGAGCCCGGTGTGCAGTACGTTTACGCCATCAATGAACTGCGGGTAGGCCGGTTCCAGGGCCTCGAGGACGCGCTCTGTTCGTGTGGCGGGCAGTGCTGCCAAGGGGACCGCGTCTTTCATGCGGAAGATCCGCGACTCGGTAGGCCCCTCGGAACGGCTGGCGTAGATGAAAGTCTCAGCTTCCGCGACGGTGACGTCAGCCTGACATTCCTCGTCGCTCAGCACCTTGGTGAACTCCATGGCCCCGCCGGTGCGGCCTGGATTGAGGAGCACGATCTGCCCGTCGCGCAGGTGGGGCGCGGCCTTCCGGGCGATGTCGGCGTGGGCCGTGGACGGTGCGACGACCATGATAATCTCGGGCTGCTCCAGTGCCTCGCCCATATCTGACGTCACCAGTGTCAACTCTGCGAAGCCGTGTGGCCCTCCCTCGTAGCTCTTCAGCTCGATGCCGGCCCGGGTCTTGATGGCGGCGACGTTCTGCGGCGTGCGGTTGTACAGAGTGACAGGAAATCCCATCAAGGCCAGGTGTGCGGCCATCGCCTTGCCGCCGTGCCCGGCACCTATAACGGTGTAGCGTGTATCATTACTCATAAGTCCTCTCTCCTTCGTCAAGTCTATCGGGAGGGTTCACATTGGCAACTGCTTATCCAGATGGTATGTCTAAGCTGGCGATTCTCTCCTCTTCGGACACAGGGTACCCTGTGGACGGCTCCACTGCGACGCAGGCCCCCCGGGAATCTGTGCGAGTCACTATCTCGCCGCGTGCAAAGAGGTTGTTGAGAAGGTGAGGGGCATCCAGCACTCCAGTCGTCACGGCCCTAGTCAGAGTCGCGGGATCGCTAAAGGGATCGACCACGTCCCGTTCAGCCAGAGCGCGGATCGCCTCCAGGGTAGTCCGTGCCTCTAGGGCCAACTCCTCCCTTCGCTGTTGCACGGCGGGGTCGGCCGTCATGTCTGGCTGGCCACGGAGGGCGTTCTCAATGGAGCGCCGGGCCAGCTTGCAGGCCTCGATGACGTCATCGGCGGTGGCGGCGTGGTGGGCCTCCGTGTGGCTGACCACGTGGACGATGTGAGGCTCAAGCGCCATTTGAAGATACACGCTGGCGGACAGGTGGGCACGAGCAGCGTCTTGGTCCAGCGGGTAGCTGAGCAGTCCGGTGCGGGTTTGCCGCCAGATACTGAAGTCTGGCCCGGCCAGGGGCTCGATGAGGTCGAGGCAGGCCAGCATCTTGGCCAGGTCCATGGCGTCAGAGAGTCCGGGAGGGCTGTTGAACATCAACTGAGCGATGTAATCCTGGACGCCAAAGGCACGGGCGTTGTAGGCTGAGAGATATGCAGCCACAACGCTGATCACGTCGGGCGCGTCCCGCATCCCCCAGTGGTGCGGTTCGTTCAGCTCCACCGGTATGCTCCGCTCACCGTACCAGGCCATCACGCGCTGGTGCTCGCGGATCGAGCCCTCAAGGTCCCACGGTCCCCGGCCATCCATCTGGTTGAACCAGAAGATGGGGATGGCGGACCAGGCGATGTTGATAGTCTCGACGTATAACTCGGCGAGGCGTACGAAGTCGTCGGTGCCCGAGTAGGTGCGCAGGAGGGGGTAGTTGCCGCGGCGACTGGCGGCATACAGTGCCCGGTAGTCATCGGCGCTGCGGACCGGAACCCCGCCAGCTCCAGTGCGCCGAGGGTCCTGGCGCTCTGGGTGGAAGAAGTTCGCCTGAGCATCCTGGTCAGTGCCCAATGAGATGACGTCGAGCACTGACGCTTCAGCGATTTGCGCTATTCCCTCCCGGGTGGCCTCCAGGGTCGGCAGGCCAAAGTGGTGGCGGACGATGGGGAAGGGAGCCTTCCAGTTGATGCGGCCGATGGCGGTCTGAGGATAGTCCTCCTCAACCATCTCAGTGTGGAGTTGTCCCTTCATGTAGGCCAGCACCATCTCCACGGGTTCGCTGCCGTCGAAGGTGCGTTCAAAGAAGCCAATGGCGCGTGCCCGTTCGGCCACGGGCGGAGTACCGCCAAAGGCGAATCGGACGCCTCCCTCGCGGAGGTCATCGGCCTCCTCGGCGAACTCGCCCAGTAGGCGCTCACCGGTTTCTGGCGTCAGACGGTAGGACACGCCCACCAGGTCGGCCTTGTCCCGACGAGCTGCTGCCAGAACCTCCTCGACTGGCACTGCGGGCCCCAGGAACACCGTTCGCCATCCAGCGCTCTCGGCCAATCGCAGGAAATTCATCACCCCGGCCACGTGGACGCATTCGCCCAGGGCTGCGGCGACCACCGTTTTCATGTTCATCTCCTCATGTGCGGAGAGAGGTTCTCCCAAGTAGGCAGAACCCAGGTAGGTAACCCGCTGTCTGCTTCGCGTGGACAGCCTCAGGATACTGCTAGGCCGTCGCCAGAGGGAGGAGGTCTCGCCTTTGTACCTCCGCCTGTGCACGGATGGGGCTAGAGCCAAAATGTGAAGAAGTGGACCTGGGTACGACTTTGCCCAGCTCTCAGGTCCGGGGGAACCTCACTCCTTGCTAAGGGAAACCCTCGCGCTACAGCACGTCGTCTCGGCGAGCCGTGTCCTCGTGTCGAGGGAAAAAGCCTGCTGGCTGCAGCAAGCGGGCTCCTGTGCTAGTTGTTCGCAAGCCAAGTGCGTGTGCTGCACCCAGGGCATCGGGCTTCGAGGAGCCCTTTGACAGACTCACGACACCGTTCGAGGCAAGAAAACTAGGGGATTGCCTCGGATTCAGCGGAGACTGGAGTCTTCCTCTGCCTGTCTCACTTTCTATTGTATCACAGAACCGCTGAAGGAGCAAATCCGACTGGGGAGCGTCGGCGATAGCGCTTCCCAAGGTTGGCACAGAATGGCAAACCCCGCCTCGCCAGCAGACCGCGGAGGGCCAGAGCGAAGGGCGCGGCAGTTGTGACGAACAGCTTTGGACTAGCATCCTTCGATATGCACTCTGTGTTGTTGCGCGCTAATCAGGATGCTAGACTGACGTGGAGTTCCCTCCCGTGTGCGGGCTCGGTTTGGCCGTCCGTCAGCTAGCAAGGGCCAGGTGCAAATGGAACAGGATGTCCGAGGGGAGGATGGCCACGTGATTGGATTCGCTGAGAGTGCCCTCACCGCTGTCGCAGGGCTCTATCCAGAAGCCGTACAAGGAGTACATGGTCGGACCTGTGAAGTCGACAGTCTGTTGGTTGGGGTCGGGCACATCTATTGGTGAGGGCCCCTGGTCTGCGTCTCCGCCGCTGTCGCTGGAGTAGCAGACGCGCTAACCCATAGTGTAGCCACATTCAGCGTGAAAGTCAGTGGTGAAGGGGTGAAGTGGCCTCGTCGGGATCAGAACGCGTGTGGAGAAATACGTTGCCAGAGAGCTTCGAACCGGCTACAATCTGCGTCGCGACCCATCGCTGTGATGGGGGGAAAGGAGGCAAGATGAAGAAGGGCAGTTATGTTTTGCTGCTGGCCCTGATCTGTCTGGTGCTTGGAGGGTGTACCATGCCCGGAGCCACGACTATCGTAGAGCCACAGGACACACCGGTGGCTGAGGCGACATCACTGTTGGCAGAGACCCCCGCCCCGGTGCCTCCTACTCCGACGCTGGGCCCGCCTACTCCCACCAACACCCTCGTCGTTCCACCAGCGCCCGAGGAGACCCCCGTTTCGGAGCCGACCAGCGCTCCCCCCACGGAAGAAGCCGAGCCGCCTGCCTCGCCCGTGCCCACGGCTAACGTGGATCCAGAACTGCTCGAGCTGTGGGAATATGGGCAGGGGTTGCAGGAGAAGCTGATCCAGCCCCTCGAGGAGATGGCGACCACGTTGGAGGACCTGGGCATAGGCAGCGGCGAAGCGGACATCGTTGCCATCTGCACTGGTGTTGACGTGGTGCTGGCCACGCTGGCGGAGGTGCAGCAGGGGCTTGAAGAGCAAGGCCCGCCGCCCACGGACGATCCCGACTTGCAAGAGTGCTGGGTCGAACTCAACGACGCCCTAGACGATTTCGAACAAGGGCTGCTGATCCTGGACGACGTGTGTGAGACTTTCCGCGTGGGTCAGTTGCCCGAGGCCTTGACCTATCTGGAGACCGCCGCGCAGCACATGGAGAACGCCGCCGCGGCCTTCGAGCGGTGGGAGAGCAAGATGGGGTTCTAGGTCTCCTCGGGTGGAACGGGGTTCTCAGGAGTTCTTCGTCCTCTGACTGCCCACCGGAGGACGAGCCACAAGCCGAAGACGATCAATCCCAACGGCCATAGATCGGATAGCACTTCTCCGAGAAGCTGCCATTGGGCCGTTGTCAGCCCCAGTCCCCATGCGGTGAAGCCAAGCAAGCCCCCACTGAGCAGACCCACGAGCGCGGGGATCAACGGCCATCTGTTGGAGGCCCGGGTGTACAGCCTGTCCACAATGAAGATCGCGAGGGAGGCCACCCCAATGGCCAACATCAGCGCAGCCATGACCAGGACAACCTTCATCTCCGTGCCTTCGGGGATGCTCTCCAGAACCGGGATCAGCAGACCGATAGCTATCATGTAGCAGGCCGGTATTAGGAGGGGGTATATCCGGCGCCAGAAGTAGATGATCAGCAGCACTACGCCCGGGACGGCGATGATGAGGCTACCGAAGAGGACTTCGGGGATCAGGCCACCGAGCGCCACGAGAATGGAGAAGAGGACTAATCCCCCACCCGCCCAGACTGGCCATATTCGTCTGCGGCCCGTGCGAGCGCGATCAACCAGGTAGATGGCGAAGAAGGAGGCTCCCAGGCCGGCCAGTATGATAGCGCCGTCGAGATCCCCCGGCCAGGTGGGGATCAGCTCGACGAGGGTCGTGGTTAGCCACAGAGAGGCGAGGACGCAGCCAGGGATCAGGAGGCCATACCAGCCCATATAGACATAGGCTGCCAGGCAGCCTCCCGCTATCGCGCCCAGGAAGAGAAGTCCCGGTTCCAGCAGTGGGGTCTCGACACCCATGAGGTTGAGGGCGAAGAAAGCGGAGCCGAGCACGATCAGAACTACACCAAGCACTATCCAGCGTTTCATTCTTGCTCCCTCGTTTTTCGCGATTTCCTACGTCCCTGTCTAGCGGATGGGCTCTATTCTCGTAGAACGCCCTCTGTGCTGGCAGCCGAACTCCTCGCAGAGTGTATCATAGTTGACTATTTCGGTCAAGGTTTGTGGATGGGTCTGGGAACTCATCGAGCCGCATATTCAGGCGGGCCTGCTATGGCGAACGGTGATCTGCGCCAGGGCTTGCGTTTTGCGATTCAAGTTGGTATGCTTGCACTGTGGTCGAAGAAACCAGGGCGTCCCCATCGTCACCACCTGAGAAAGGTGAGACCCAGCCGAGAGTCTGCAACGTCTGTCATCTGCCATACACTGGCGATCACTGCCCGGTGTGCAAGGCCGAGCGCGAGCACGCAGCGGCGGTGATAGTAGAGAGAGGCCGTCGCCATAGACAGGATGTGAACACGGACCCGGATCAGGAGTGAAGCCCGCCGCGCCCGACGGACTGCGCCCCCCTCATGGGGTCACGTGAACCCCAATCCTCGCTCCTTCAGGCTGACGTACCGCTGCTGGCCGATGATCAGGTGGTCCACCACTTCCACATCGAGCAGCTTCCCCGCTTCGACAAGCTGTTGCGTGATCCTCACGTCCTCAGGCGAGGGGGTGGGGTCTCCTGAGGGGTGGTTGTGGACCACGATGACGGCGGCGCTGTTGGCCTTGATCGCCTCGCGGAACAGCTCCCCCACCCGGAGCACGGAGGTATTGATGCTGCCGATGTAAATGGTGGGCATGCCCAGCACGCGGTTCTTGGTGTCGAGCAGAACGACCCGCAGGTGTTCCTGGTCCAGGAAACCCATCTCCATCATGAGCAGGTTGGCCACGTCGGTGGGGGACTTGACCTGCGGTCGCTCTTCGGGTGAGGCGACCATCAACCGCTTGCCCAACTCGAGGGCAGCCTTGAGCTGGGCCGCCTTAGCCACGCCGAGACCATGGACATTGCACAGGTCGGAGAAGCTGGCCCTGGCAATTCCCGCCAGGCCGCCGAACTGGGCTAGCAACCGGCTGCCGAGGTTGATGACGCTTTCAGATTTGGTCCCTGTCCGAAGGATGATGGCCAACAACTCCGACGTGGAGAGGGAACCCGGACCGTAGCTTTGCAGTCGCTCGCGAGGGCGCTCGCTCTCCGGCAAGTCCCTGATCAGGGGGTGGTATTCCACAATCTCTCTTTGGTGCATGTTGTCTCCCTGCGATCCTTGTCGCTTCTAACTGGCTAGCTTCCGGTGCACCGTGTTGAGAGGGGCCATCGTGCGACGAATGGCCCTCTTTGCTCCCTGAAAAGCCTTCGTTCATTGTGCCATGAAGCTCTCGGTCCAATGTGGGCGCGCCGGTGCCTCCCCGCTGTTGAGCATCTCGCGCCAGGCCTCGTCGGTCAGACGATCACTCATGGGCCACGGGAATTCGTAGTAGGAGAAGACGCCTCCTTTGGTCATGTACAGTCTTCCCTCCATGTCCACGACGACGTAGATCTCGAAGATGCGTCCCACGCCCTCCTCCAGGACGCTGCCCAAGGGATCAGTCGCTACGTCGGCGATCACCGCCGCCTCCTCGTCCTCGAGGAAGGAGCGTCCTCCTTCACCCTCGTCCTGATCAGCCGCCGCGAGGGTCAGCCCTTCCAGCAGCCCTCCGTAGAAGTGGATCACGTCCTGTTCCTCTTCGTTGAGAGGGGTGCCCTGGAGCTCCTTCTCCGCGATGTCCTTCAGCAAGATAAGGAGCGTCTCCAGGCGCTCCATGTTGTCCCTGTCCACCCCGGACAGCAACTCCCGTGCCTCCAGGCCATCAATGGTCATCTTGGTCAACGCCGCCAGCCGGGCGAAGGCCTCCGGGTTGGGCTCGACGTACCCTGGCAGCTCCAGCCCCATGGGCCCTCCGCCCAGTTCGGCGTAGGCCTGCTTGGCATAGAGTATGGTGTCGTGCTTCAGCTCGGTCCAGCTACCCAGGGCGGTATGGAGGTCTTTGCGCGTCCAGGCCTGATTGCGCATGAAGGCCGGGTAGCCGTTCCCTTTCACTTCGATGAGGGGATGGAAGCTGTACAGCCAGGCCCAGTACAGGTTCTGGGTCCAGCTATCCGTCTCCAACGCGGCGATCTCCCCTTGTACCTTGTTCATCTGCTCGTTGAAGTTGAGGTAGTGGGTCTCGTCCATCTCCTGGAGGATACGATAGGCTTCCTCTGAACCCATGGCGGCGAAGATGTCCAGCCCTTTGGGCAACATGCGGGCGTCGCCCAGCACCCCCACATTGCGGAACATCATCTGCTGGAAGATGTAGGCGTCGATCACAAATCGCTGGCCCATGAAGCGGAAGCCCTGGGTGGCCTCCTCACGATCCTCCCAGACCCAGACCCACATGGAGTTGATCTGAGGTGGCGGCAACTTCTTTGCCGCGTCGACAAACTGGGTCAGCTTCTCGTCGTCGGCGAAGATGGTCGGATCGCTGCCGATTGGGCCGTACACCTCTTCCATCAGAGGATGATAGTCGTAGATGTCCAGGTCATCGCTCACGCCCACCAGGAATGAGGTGGGCTCATAGATACGCTCCCAGATTTGCGAGGCAGGCTGCTCGTCGATCTGGGTGTTGGCCAGGGCCTGGGCCATGAGCAGCGCGGAGAGGGTTTCTCCTCTCTCTTTGAGTCGGAAGTTGATCCGTCCATACCACATCATGGCCTTGAAATACCGCTGCCTGGCCTCGTTTTTGG
>Ga0114930_10000853_pt1 | contig 31348 bp, 22 predicted proteins | sample AnhtaG_FD_87300 | JGI IMG/M metagenome (GOLD analysis project Ga0114930, IMG submission 87300) | Deep subsurface microbial communities from Anholt, Denmark to uncover new lineages of life (NeLLi) - Anholt_01485 metaG | ecosystem: Environmental > Aquatic > Marine > Oceanic > Sediment | place... | reverse complement strand
GCCTACGCGTTTGTACCCGAGGCAGGAGCCCAGTGCGGTAATTCCGCACGCTGGGATCTGTGCTGGGGGCGGCCCGCAAGGGCCGTCCCTACCGCGACTGGAGATGGAGATGAAGACGAAGATGAAGATGGAGACGAAGATGAAGACGAAGACGAAGATGAAGACGAAGATGGGCATGGGGGACGACCGATGGGGGTCTTGACTCCCATGACCGATGCGGGTAGTTTATCTGCCATGGATGCCTGGGGTTGTATAGGAATCCTCGCCGAGGCGGGAGATATCTGCGGCAAGCTCGCCTTGGCCGTGGTTCTTGCCGGTATCTTGGGCCTCGAACGGCAACGGAAGGGGCGGGGCGCCGGGCTGCGGACGCATATCCTGGTGTGTCTCGGCGCGACCCTGGCCATGATGATCCCGGACCTCGTGGCTTCCCGCGGCGGAGGCAATGGCTGGCTGGATACCGGGCGGATGGCGGCCGGCATCATCACCGGCATCGGGTTTCTCGGCGCGGGCACCATCGTGTCCGCGGGCCGCGAGCCCCACGGCCTCACCACCGCGGCCATGGTCTGGTTCGTTGCGGCCCTCGGGATCGCCATCGGGTCGGACCTCTACCTGGCAGCCGTGTGCGCAACGGCCCTGGCCCTGGTTGTCGTGCTCGGCCTCGGTTACATCGAACGCCTGCTGTCCGGCTATCAGCGCATTTCGGTGACCATTCGGATGCCCAAGGGGCTCGATCGCCTCAAGGAAGTCGAAGACGCGATCCGCGAAAAGGGATTCCGAGTGACCGCGTCCCGCGTCAAGATGACCCAGGCCGGCGAGCAGGTCGACATGACCTTCGAACTGATGGCGTCCGCCCGGGTCGGGATACCGGATCTTGCGGCCGCGTTCCAGGACCGTTTCGCCTCTGCCGAGAAGATCACGTTTGAACGCTAACGAATAGGCCAACCCGGAGGGACGCCATTCATGGGGCTGCTGATAGGTCTTCTCACGGTAGTGTGGGCGGCGGACCTACCCGAGTCGTACCTCCTGCGGGTCGAGGGGACCCTCGGGCTCTGCCGCCAGGACGTCGCCGCGATGAAGGCCCCTGCTGAGCAGGCGGCCGCGCGGCTGGCGGCGGGCGGCGCCTTCTGGGCCGGCGGCCAGCGTTCGTGGGTCAGCGAACTGTGCGGACGCGCCGGCGGCTTCATGATGATCAAAGGCTTGGGCGACCAAACGCCCGCACCCGGAGACGTGGTCCTGTTCGCGCCCGACGCCGGCGCCGGCGTGCCGCAGGTCGTGCTCGAGTCCGGCGCGATGGTCGTGGCATTCGGGTCGTGTCCCTCGGGCGCCGGCCTGCCGTGTTTCCCGAACCACGCCGAGGAAGGCGCCGTCTCGCCGACCCTCGCGAACGCCATCCCCGCCTGGGTCTTCACCGGCGAACTCGTCGCCGCCCTCACGCGCCTGGGCAAGATGCCCGTCATGTACGAGAGCATCGGCGCCTATGGCGGCTACGCCCGCATGCGCCAGTATGACAACGGCAAGATCGCCTTTCACGACGACCGGGACGTGCCGCCCGTCGAGGCCGGCGTGTTGGGCAACCGCTTCCTCGACCGTGTTGGCGCCATGCTCGAGCGCATCGAGAAAGAGGAGCGCGCCGACCTCGACCGGGCCGGGGCGTGGGCCCGCGAGGCCAAAGCGGCCGGCAACGCCCTCGTGATGTACAGCATGGGACACCTGTTCCCGGACGAGGTCGGGAAAACCGCCATCGGCCGTCTGTTCCGATCCGCCGTCTGGAACGCGGGGTTCCCCCACCATTCGAAGCCGGACGACACCTACGCCCCCGGCGACTTGGTCGTCTGCATAGGCTACCAACATCCCCCGGACGTCTTGCTGCGCCGGGCCAGGCCGGCCGGCGCCCGCGTCGTCTACGTCACCGTCCGCGCTAACCGCGATTACCTCCGCGACGAGGACGTGATTTGGATCGACCCGATGTGGGACTGGCCGGACGCCTGCGTCGAACTCGACGGCTACGATATCCCCATCCTGGCCGCCTCCGGCATCGTCAACGGCGCCATCGCCTGGGAGATCTACCGGCTGGCGTCGGCGTAACCGCCCCCTCAGCCTGCCTTCATCTCCGTCACTCGCGCCGGAACGCGACGCTCCAGTTCACGGGGCCTTTCTCGGCGCAGTGGAAGGCGATCTTGAGCACTTGGCCGTCTTGTTGCGTCGTGGGCTCGCCGGCGGACACCTCGACGCCCGCAACGACATACGGCTCCGACACGAGGACACGCAGGTTGTAGTCGGTGTCGGCCACGCCGTCGAAGGCCGCAGTCAGCCGCAGGCCCTGAGCGTCCCAGTCCAAGGCCGTGAAATCGGTAGCGCCCTGCGTGAAATGCCGGTCCGTGGCCAGGAACATGGGCCGGTCGCGATAGCGGCGCAGGCCCAGCAGCCGCACGCTCCCCGGCGCAACGTCCACGTTCACCCGGCCGCGCGCCACGCCGTAGAACGCGTCCTGCCAGAAGTCGTAGACCGTGTATTGGGCGTTGGCATCGAGGCCCAACGCGGAGAACGCGAGGTGGATCTTCTGCGAGGCCGTCTCGTCCCAGTTGAACACGCCCACGACGTGCCATCCACCGACGGACGTGCGGATGGGTAGGGACCAAATGCACGGCTCGGGCCGTTGAAAGAGGTCGACGGGCCGGGCGGGCTGTCTCGGCGTAGGTAGAACGCGCCTCAGAATGTCGACCTCCGCGTCGTTCAAGTCCGCGAAGTTGTCCCCGATTTTGACTACACCGCCGGTCAATGCCGCGCCGGTCAGCCAGGCGATGCTCTGATCGCGGGTCAACGCAGGCCGGTCGGTCACGTGCCACCGCTCGCGCGTGGCCGGGTGGCCGAAGAAGGCGCAGTCCTGGTCGGGCGCCCACACGTGGGGCGCGAAGTAGTATCGGTGGGCGGCGTTGGTGAGCGATTCGACGCACCCCCAGGGCCACTTGTCCGGCGCCTTGCGCCAGATCGGGGCGCAGTCGATGCCGATGCGCACGCCGTCGGCCACCATGCCCGTCACTGGCAGCGGCGGCACGGCCATGATGAACTTGTCCGCCCCGAAGCCTTCCCGGATAGCCGCCATGCCCAGGCGCAGCGCCTCGACGCGCGTCACCTGCGGCCGTGCATAGGACTCGGCAAACAGGAGATGGTAGACGAAGTCGGTCTCGACCAGCGCGTCGTAGCCCCACTCGTGGCCGATCCGGGCGTACACGTCCCGCACGTACTCGTAGGCGCCGGGGGCCGTGACGTCCAGGATGAGCGTGTCGTCGCCCATTTGCGTGCGACCCAGGGCGTTGGGCTCGACGAGCCACTCGGGGTGCTCCTTGGCCAGCGGGGCCTCGAGACTGACCGTGAACGGGTCGGTCCAGAGCCCCACCGTCATGCCGCGATCGTGCACTTGGTCCGCGAACCACTTCATGCCGTGGGGGAACTTGTCGGGGTCGGCGCGCCAGTCGCCTCGCGCCCGCTGCCATCCGTCGTCAATCGAGAAATGCGTCCAGCCGTAGTGTTTGAGGCGCTGGTCGACGAAATCCAGCGCGGCCAGCATGGCCGTTTCATGCACGTCGGTGTGGAACTCCGTGCTCCAGGAATCCCAGCCGTGGGGCAGCGCACGCCGCGTCGGTTTCGTCCCGTTGATCAGACCCACCGACGCGCCGAAACGTTCCAGCCCTTCCAGGGGATCGATTTCGTCGACCCCGAGGTACAGCAACTCGGATTCGAGGCGCCCTTTGGGCGCCACCTCGACCGGCGGGTCGAACACGCACTCGGCGCGAAACACGTCGAACGAATCCCCCTTGGCCTTCGCCGTGCGTTCGAGGTGGATCTGCGTCGAGCTATGCACGTTGGTGAGAAAGCCGGCGATGAGCGAGCGCCCCGCCGCCGGATTGTAGGCGGCCAGGTTCCACTGACACGTGCACCCGCCCACGTCGATGGTCTTCAGCCTGACCCGCCTCTGCGTCAGGGTCCCCGTGTCGAGGATGATGGCTTCGCGTGCTCCCGCGCCCAGGGACATCTCGCCCTTCTTCGGATCGCCCACCGCCCAGGGGATCAGGCTTCTCACCCACACTGGCTTCTTGGACGTGTTAACGAAGATCACGTGGGCCGTGATGAACGGGAGCGACGGATAGGCCTGAAGACCCCACTCGCAGTTGTCCTTCTTGAACACGAAGCCGTTGCCACGGCCCAGCACGTTGTTGACCTCCTGGCGGATGGTCCAGCGCCCGTCGATGCTCAGCGGAGTCGGCTCGTCCTCGCCGTCGAGCCACACCATCGGATAGGCGTTGCCGAAGACCGGCTCGCGCGACACGAGCAGCACGTCGGTCCGGCCGTTTTTCTGGACGCTGATCTCGTAGCGGTCCGTATTGATCGTGCGGTGCTCACGGCCGGGCCGGTACGACAGCAGTTGCGCGGGCGCGTTGAGACAGGCGAAGCAGACGGCGATTGCCACGGCGATAGCGGTTCTCATAGGGATTCGTGTCCTCAAGCGTCGATGCGCCGCACGGTCCGCGACCCTTCTACCCGATCGCGACGCGCTTGCCGGTATCGCTGGACTTGTACGCGGCCAGTGCGACCTCGAGCGCGGCGCGTCCGGCCTTGCCCGTCATGGTCAGCCTCTCCTCGCCGCGCACCACGTCGATCCAATGCCCGATCTCCGTGCTCCAGCCGCCGCGCGTCGGGTTCCGGTCGATCATGCTCCATTCCTGGACGCTGTCCTTGCCGGCCGAGGCCTTGCCGCCGCAGAGCTGGAGCCCCTTGGTGTAATCGCAGATGAGCGAGCCCTTGGTGCCGTAGACCTCGAAACCGGTGAATCCCGGCTTGCTGGTCCAGCCCACTTCGATGTAGCCGAGGGCGCCGTTCTTGAACTCGAGGATCATCACGGCGTTGTCGTCCACCTCGATCTTGCGGATCAACGAGGTCGCCTTTGCCATCACCGCCGTCACGGGTCCCAACAGCCACAGACACAGGTCGATGGCGTGGATACCCATATCGAGCATCGCCCCCCCGGCCGCGATGTCCGCCATGTAGAACCAATCGCTCTTGGCCCATCCGGGATACGGCCCGCCGTGGGCGAAGCGCACGCGGATCATAAACGGCCTGCCGAGCCGCTTCTCTTCGAGCATGGCCTTGCATTGTGCCGGGCCGCTGAACAGCCGGTGCGTGAAACCGATCATGAGCTTGCGGCGCACCTTTCGGGCGGCCGCGATCATCTTGTCGGACTGTTTCAAGTTCGTGGCAATGGGTTTTTCGCACAGCACGTGACACCGCGCCTCGAGCGCGGCCACGGTGGCGTCGCAGTGGTATTTGTTCGGCGCACACACACTGACGACGTCGAGCTTCTCGCTATTCAGCATATCCTTGTAGTGTGCGTAGCCTTTCATGTGGCCGTAGAGCTTGGCCATCTCTGTGTGCCGTTCCGGCACAGGGTCGGCGAAGGCCACGAGTTCGGCGTACTCGTTCTTGGCGTAGCCGGGAAGATGGCAGGCTTGCGCGATGGCCCCGGCCCCGATGATGCCCACCCGAAGCGTCTTGTCTTTGGCCATGACCGTCCTCCTTTCCGCAGATACGTTGCCCGTACCTAGTGTACGTAGGCCACCAGCGGCGTTCAACACCCCCCTCTTCTTCTTCATCTTCGTCTTCGTCCAGATCGCCATCCCGGACTTCGATCCCGCAGCCATGAGCGCATGCACGATTGCGACGACGATGAAGAAGGAAATTGACATGAAGCCGAAGACGAAGATGAAGAGCCGGCACGCCACGGGCGGCTCGGGGGTACGCACGCGCTCCCATCCCGATGGTCCCCGATCTCGCGGTGTTGCACGCGGTGGGCTTGGGCAATAGAATGGGGCCTGCGGCACACAGCGCGAGGGATAGCGGCCTATGATCGTATTGAGTGAAACGTCGCCGCGGTGGTTGCGTGAGCTGGCGCGGTTTGTCCACGTCAAGAGCCTCCTGTTCGTATACGGCAACGTGCACGACCTGGTCTCGTTTCCCATCCGTCGGGAGGGGTCGGACGAGGTGCGCTGGACCGAGAGCGATCTGCCCGTGTTCTTCAGGCGCTTCCTCGTCGACCTCGATTACGAGGTGGTGGGCTGGGTGGACCCCGTCGAAGACCTGTCCTTTGCGACGCCCGAGATGGCGGATCGCTTCGAGCAGGTCGAGACGGGGCACGAGATCCCTTCGGAACCACCGTGCGCCCGCAACGGCCAGGCGCCGGCGATGATGCCGCATCCCAACGCGCTGTCCAGGCCGCCGCGGGAGCCGGAGCCCGTGAATTGGGACCTCACGCTGGCGCGCATCACGTGCGGCCTCGAGAACACGCAGGTCCCGTGCGCGTTCGTCATCGACCTGGCTTCGCGGCTGGTCTCGTCGCCGGACCGGCTGACGCGCGACGAGCGTACGCTGTTTACCAAGATCCTCAAGGCCTCGTTGACCAGCCGGGAGGTGGTGCGCGAGGACGGGCGCTGGAACAACCTGCTCATCCTCGTGTGCGACAAGCTCAACGACCTGCCCACCTTCCTCTACCTCAACAACCCCCGGGCGCGCTCCATCCACCTCGATCTCCCCGACCGGGACGAGCGCGGCCGGTTCATCAGCCGCTACTACCACCACTTCCATGGCGCCGACGGAGACTGCCCGGCCCCGCCCGCGGTCGTGCAGGAGTTCATCGACCTGACCGACGGGCTGACGAGCTACGAGATGCGCAGCCTCGTCCACCTGTCCACGCGCGAGGCCATACCCGTCACCGACCCGATCACGGGCCTGGCGAACGTCAAGCGCATCAGCGAGATGTACAAGTACGGCGTCACGACCAGCGAATGGGACCGGATCGAGAGCGGCAAGCTGGCTCAGGCCGAGGCGTTTCTGCGCTCGCGGATCAAAGGCCAACAGGGGGCCGTGGCGCGGGTCTTGGACATCGTCAAGCGCGCAAAGATCGGCCTGGCCGCAGGCGGCGCCGAGAAGTCGAACCGCCCTCGGGGCGTGCTGTTCTTCGCCGGCCCCACGGGCGTGGGCAAGACCGAGATGGCCAAGGCCCTGGCCGAGCTGTTGTTCGGCCGGGAGGAGCGCCTGATCCGCTTCGACATGAGCGAGTACGCCGCATCCCAGTCCGACCAGCGGCTGCTCGGGGCGCCGCCGGGCTACGTGGGCTATGAGGAAGGCGGCCAACTCACCAACGCGGTCAAGAAGAACCCCTTCTCGATCTTGCTGTTCGACGAAGTCGAGAAGGCCCACGACAGCATCTTCGACAAGTTCCTCCAGATCCTCGACGACGGCCGCCTCACCGACGGCAAAGGCGACACGGTCTACTTCTCGGAGTGCATCGTTGCGTTCACGAGCAACCTGGGGACCGTCGCCCGGACCACGGCCGTCGAGCCGCCCCAGGCCCTGGTGACGCCCGACATGCCCTACCCCGAGATGCGCCAGCGCATCCTCGACGAGATCCGCAATCATTTCAACTTCGTGTTGGGGCGCCCCGAGATCCTCAACCGATTCGGCGACAATTTCGTCGTGTTCGATTTCATCAGGCCCCCGGTGGATGAAGAGATCGTAGACCTGCTCGTAGAGAGGCTCGTGCTCGCGGCCAAAGACGGCATGAAGATTGACTTGACGGTGGCGCCGGCCGCGCGCGAGGCGCTGGTGATACTGGCCCGCAACAACCTCGAACACGGCGGGCGCGGCATCCGCAACGTCGTCGACGCCGCCCTCGTCAATCCCCTTAGTCGGGCACTGTTCGACCAGGACGTGCGGCCCGGCGCCCGCGTGCGGGTCGCCGAACTAGCCGACCACGGCGAGAACGCGGCAACGCGATTCGAGCTCGAGGTGGTCGTGGACCAGGAATGAACCTCACCGTACACAGCCTGGCGCACCCCGTGACCTCGCTGGGTCCCGGCCGGCGTGTGGTCCTTTGGGTGGCCGGTTGCGCCAAGCACTGCGAGGGTTGCATGAGCCCCGAGATGCAGGACCCCGAGGCCGGCAAGGCGATTCCCGTGGCCACGCTGCTGCGCCGCCTGCTCGAGCTCGACCCCCGCCTCGACGGCCTGACCGTTTCGGGCGGCGAGCCCTTTGACCAGCCCGCTGCCCTGGTGCAGCTTCTGCGGGCCTTGCGCCTGGAACGCCCGCAATGGAGCGTGCTGGTCTACTCAGGGTACACGTTGAACGAGATCTGCAGCGACATGGCCGGCCGGGCCGAGGTGCTCAACCACTGCGACGTCCTCATCGACGGGCGATACCGCAAAGACGTGCCACCCCACCAGCCGCTCGCGGGCTCGGGCAATCAGTGCATCCACTATCTCACCGACCGCGGCCGGTGGCTGCGGCCCGCGATTGAGGCGTCGCCGCCCCAGCAACTCAACTGGGGGCTCGGTGACGGCTCGTTCGACATGCTGATTGGCGTGGCGGACGAATCGCTGCGCGATACGGTGCGCGAGGCCCTGGGCGAGCGCCCGGAGCGCGGCCATGGTTAGGTATCATCGTGTTCCGTTAGTACCGTTCTTCGCGAGTTCGATTACGAATGACGATTACGATTACGAATGACGACTACGGGCAGAACCGTGGGAAGAGTCCCTGAGTAGACGGTATTGTGGTCAGGTACGCCAAGATATGCCCCCGGTGCGGGCGCCAAAACGACGAGTTTGCGGACGCGTGCGAGAAGGACGGCGAGTTTCTGGGCATGGTTCCGGCCACGCCGGTGAGCGATGAAGCGGCGGCGTCCGAGCCGCAGGCGGACCAGGAGTCGCCGGCCCCGTCGGCCCCGCTGCGCGCGATCGGTCAACCCACACGGGTGCTCTATCTGGACGTGCCAGAGACCGGGGAGTGCCACCAGGTACGGGACGGGTGGGTCGCGGGCCAGGCCCATCCCACCAGCACCGCGGACGTCCAACTCGCGGGGCTCACGGGCATCAGCTACGTGCACCGAAGGCACTGCCGCTTCGAGTGCCGCGACGACGGGTGGTACGCGACGGCCATCGAGCAGGACGGCTATACGAATCCCACGTTCGTCAATCACCGCCGCCTGGCGCCCGAGGAGCCCGCGCCGCTGCGCAACGGCGACCGCCTCAGCCTCTCGGGCGTGAGCATCAACGTCAGGATCATCGAGCTATGAGGCGTTTCGACATCTTCGGGCGCACCGACACCGGGCCCGTGCGCCCCGCCAACGAGGACCGCATCCTGGTGGGGCGCTTCATCAAGAACCGCGGCGGGCTTGGCCTGCAGTTGGCTGAAGACGACGATTTCATGGCCCACTACGGCCTGGTGCTGGCCGTGGCCGACGGGATCGGCGGGACCGACGGCGGCGGCATCGCCAGCAAGCTGGGCCTGAGCGCGTTCGATACGCAGTTCTACAGCGCCGAGAAAACGATGGGCGTTTGGGGCGGCTCGATGGCGGCGCTCGAGGCCGCCGGCGAACGCGCCAACCATGCCATCCTCGACCTGGCGACCAACCGCCCGGAACTCGCCGAGATGGGGTGCACCATTGCCGGCGTGTGCCTCACGCCCCAGGGGGCGCTGGTCTTTCACGCCGGCGACAGCCGCGTCTATCGGTTCCGCAACGGCGCATTGAAGCAACTCACCACCGACGACTCCATCGTCAGCCTCGCCGTCCAGGCCGGCCATATCACCGAGGAGGAGGCCCACGAATCCCCCGCCCGCCACACCATCACCAACTGCCTCGGCCAGGCGACCTTCCGACTGCACGTCCAGGCCGGGCCGGAGCTGCGCGATGGCGACGTCCTCCTGGTCTCCTCGGACGGGCTGCACGGGCTGGTCGACGTCGACCAGATCGAGGCCGCGATGTCGGCGGCGGACACGGTCGAAGGAATGGCGAATAACCTGGTCGATCAGGCGGTACAACAAGGGGGAAACGACAACATCTCGGTGATCGTGGTCCAAGTAGTCGATGGCGAGCATGAGTGACGGCGGCCAAAATCAGGAACCGGATTCGGACCGCGAAGAGCGCGTGACCCAGCGTCTGCCTGAGGAGCGCGCCACGGACCGCTTCGAACCGCGTGGCGCGGCCCAACCCGAGGCGGCCGCCCAGGCGGCGCCTCCGGGCCTGGCCGAAGGCGAACTGGTGGACGACCGATACCGCGTGGAAGCGGGCCCCATCGGTACGGCCACCGGCGAGGCGGAGGTCTATCGGTGTGCCGACGCCGAGACCGGCGAGACCGTGGCACTCAAGTTCTACCGCGCGAACGTGTCGCCCAAGGCCGACATCCTGGACAGCCTGCTCAATCTGCAGCACCCCGACGTCGTGACCCTCCACGCATACGGCGCCTGGGCCGGCCGGTTCTATGAGGTGATGGACTACTGCGTGGGCGGCAGCCTCGTGGACCACATGCCCTTTCCGGAGCAGGCGCTGCGTGAGTACATCACGCAGATCGTGCACGGGCTCGAGTATCTGCACGGCCAGGGCATCATCCACCGGGACATCAAACCGAGCAACCTGTTCTTCCGCGAGCCGGACCGGGAAGACCTGGTGATTGGCGACTTCGGGGTGAGCTCGATCCTGCAGAGCGACGAGAAGGTGCGCAAGACCAGCACGGGGGCGTTTTTCACGCTGGACTATGCCGCCCCGGAGTTGATCGACGGCAAGGAGGTGAGCCCGAAGACCGACTACTACGCGCTGGGCGTCACGTTGCTCCAACTCCTGACGGGCGTCTCGCCGTTCGCCGGCATGGACAACAACGCGATTCTCGGTTGCCACTTCCGCGGCAACGTGCCAAGGCCCACGGAGCTTTCGAATGAATTCGACCGGTTGATCGGCGGTCTGCTGCGCGTGTCTCCGCAAGTCCGGTGGGGCCACGGCCAAGTCACCAGTTGGCTCGAAGGCCGGCCGGTCCTGACCGACGACGGCCTGCCCGACCGCCCCGAGGCCTACGCCGGCAAGGCGATGCCCTACCGAAGCCTGCCGGCGATCACGACCCCTACGGAGATGGCCGCGCGGCTCAGCGATTTCGACGCGGAACGCGACCTCCAGCGCGGGTACATCGCGCAGTGGGCCATGTTCTTCGACACGGATCTCGGACGCCGCATCGCGCAGCTCGAAGAGGATTCCACCGGCAACGCCAGACTGGACGTGTTCAAGCTGCGCTACCTGATGGACCCGACGCTGCCTCTCGAGGTGGGATCGAGCAGGGCCTACGACATCAAGCAACTCGCCGGCCTCATCGATGTCGCCTATAACCCGTACCGGCAGGAACTCGAGGGCCTGTTGTATGGTGGCAGCATCGAGGCGTGGGTCGACGCCCGCGGCCACGACGAGCGCATCCGGGGCCTTGTCCAGCGCATCGCCGCCATCCGCACCGGCATTAAGAACCGGCCCCTGGGCCTCTTCGCCCTCCTGTACGCCTTGGACCCGACCCGCCCGCTGCGGCTCTCGAAGAACGTGTCAATCACGTCTCCCGAGGACATCGAGGGCGCGCTGGCCGAACACCCCAAACTTAAGCAGCGCGTCATGAACTACCTGTATAGCGGCTACTTCGCCGTCTGGATGCGCAACGCCTTCCCGCAGCGCGTCGACGACGTCCGGTTCATCACCGAGTGCGTCACCACGTTCAAAGAGAACCGCGACCAGGGCACGTTCGCGTTCCGTTGCCGCTTTGGCCCGACGCTCCCTCTGTGGTTGGGCGCCGCCGAGGCCAAAACCCCCAAGGACCTCGCCGCACTCATCAGCCGGGGCCCGGCCTCGTACGAACTGGGCATCCGGCTGCTCGCCGAAGGCTGGATCCGGGCGTGGTTGTGGGCGACCGGCCGCCTCACGGACCTCGATGCCTTCGACGCCGTGGCGGACGACCCGGCCACGACGGGCGCCCGCAAACTCGAGGCGGTCCTCCATATGCTCGACCCCGACCTGCTGTGGCCCCGGGCCGCGGCCGATGTGGACTACCTGGACGGCGGGACCGTGTCGACCGACGGGATGAAGACCATGCGGCTGTGCATATTCAACGCGGGCCGGGGCCACTTGTCCGGCACCATCACGCTGGACGATGCCGGCGCGGGCGACCCCGGCCTGCCCAGTGGCTTCAGTATGGCAGAGCGGGAGATCGAAGGCGGGCTGACCGAGGTGGCCGTCACCATGAGCGGCCAGGGGCTGCCCCCCGGCAAGCGCCAGGAGGCCCGAGTCATCGTCGACACCAACGGCGGCCGCCTCGAGATCCCGGTGTTCTTTCAGACCGCCGGGGCGCTGTGGCGGCTGCTGGGCCGGGCGCTGCTGGTCGGGGTCGTCGTTGCCCACGTCTTCGCTTTTCTGCGCCTCCTGCTGCAGCGCGCGTCGCCCGAATACGCCTTGGACACGATGAACTGGCTCAGCCGCGACTACGTGGCCGCCCATCCCGAACGGCCGAGCTACGTTCCCGCGGCGCTGCTGGCACTGGCCGGCCTCGCCGCCGGGCTGTCCTACTTGGTCGCCGTGTACCGCAGGAACGAGTGAATGCCGCGGCGCTCGCGCTGAGGAGAAAGCATGCGTTGGTCTGGCCGATGGATGGTGCTCGCCCTTGCCGCGGCCGGACTGCTTGTGCTCATGGCCTTCGGCCTGGGGGACCGTCCCGTGCTGCGCTGGCTGGCGGCCAACTTCATCGTGGCCGCGGACAAGACGCTCGGGTCGTGGCGTTTCCTGCCGCCGATGGCCTCCTGGATGGCCATGGGCTTCGTCCTTGGCGCGTTGGTCTATTTCGCCCTCTGGGAAGCCCCGAAACTGGGGCGCCCGAGGCTGCGCGGCCTCCTGCTTACCCTTGCCGGCGGGCTCGTTGTGCTGCCGGTGCTCGTTGGATCCGCCCTGACGCACCGAAACGACGCGCCCCAGATCCTCCACCACGCCAGCGGCCTCAAGCCCGGTGAGACCCGGACCTTCGCGGGAATCGAGTTTGTTTGGGTGCCGCCGGGCCGGTTCCGCATGGGCAGTCCCGAGGGCGAAACCGGGCGCCGCGACGATGAGGGCACGTGGATGGTCACGCTCACGAAGGGGTTCTGGCTGGGGAAGTATGAGGTGACGCAGGCGCAGTGGGAGGCCGTCATGGGAGAGAACCCGTCCAAGTTCGCCGAAAACGGCGCGCAACGGCCCGTGGAAAACGTGCTGTGGGAGCACGGCCACGCGTTCATCGACAAGCTCAACCGCTCCCAGCCCGGGACGTTCCGCTTGCCCACCGAGGCGGAGTGGGAATACGCCTGCCGCGCCGGCGCCGCGGGCGCCTATGGCTTCGGCGACGACCCATCGGCCCTCGCCGAGCACGCTTGGTACGCCGAGAACAGCGACGGCGCCACCCATCCCGTCGGCCAGAAAGCGCCCAACGCCTGGGGACTGCACGATATGCACGGCAACGTGTGCGAATGGTGCGAGGACTGGTACGGCGCCTATCCCGAGGGTCCGGAGACGGACCCCGCCGGGCCGCCGTCAGGGCAGTATCGCGTCCTCCGAGGCGGCGGCTGGGACGGCGACCCCGCCGCCTGCCGCGCCACGCGGCGCCGCATTTTCATCCCGGGCTACTTCCAACGAAAAAGCGACCTCGGCCTGCGCCTGGCGCGGACCTTCTCCGAGCAGGACGTCGGCCGTCCTGAACGGCCGCCGGGCGAAACACGTAACGGAGGATCCCGCCCGGAGTAGAATCAATGGCGACCGCGGCGGAACCCACACGCTCAACCGGGGATACATGAATAAGGCGCCCGGCGCCGCCAACGGCAACCACCGTCAAGGTCCGGTTTACAACGCCCAGGGAGGCTGTTATACTAGCGCCGCTTCGCCGGGTTTTGCGCGGCGTTGCACGCGCGAAATTGCCGGTTCTTGAAGAACGAGAAAAGGGATACTGCAAGACATGAAGCATATCAGGACCATTTCCAAGGTGCAGGTAAGCCCCGCCCAGATGTCCACGACCGAGATCGTCACACTGGTCGTGGCCATCCTGTCGGCCGTCGCGGCCATCCTGACCACGGTCGTGCCGCTGATCGAAGAGAAAAGCTAGAGCGCGCAGCCGTCCACTCCCGGCGTCGTTCATCCCGCAGGAGCGCTCCCTCCCCTCGGGTTGCCGTGACTTGGCGAACGGGTCGTTTTCGCCGCGCTGGCCGGTATCCTGGGCGCGAACTCCTGGCGGCCGTGAGGCCCGGGGGGCCGATGAAGCAGGCCGGTCGGCGCCACCGCACGGAACCGTTTGCGGCGATCTTGCGACAAGCTCTCAGGGGCTCCCCGGCACGCTCTCGTCTTGGGTGACGGGGACGAGAACGACGGATTCCAGCAACACGCCGTGTCGGGTGTCCTGGCCGTTCGTCAACGCGACGCGCACGCTGAGGGACCGGCGGTCCGCCGCCCGGATCGTGTCGACGAAGTAGTACGCACTTTGCCGGGTGTGGGCGTCCACATAGCGGGGGTCGGCGCCGGCCACGGACACGGCCACGCGGGGCCATGGCTGTGTTTCGGCCCGGCGGCTGGACATCTGCAGGAACAGGTCGTACGCCCCCGCCTCTAGCGTGACCCCAGCGCTAACCCCGCCGCGCCCGGACAGCGCCAACGCCGTTGCCGCGCCCCCGTCGCCGCGGAAGTCCCTGGGCAACAGCCGCACCGGGCTTACCTCGGGCACACGGTAGATGTAGACGTCGTGGGCCACGTGGGCTTCGGCCACCCCCACGTATCCGCATTGCTCGGGCGTGACGTGGCGGACCAGCTCGAGCCGGCGCTCCGCCAACTCGCGGTTGCGCCGCATGCGTTCGTACAACGGATCCGTTTCATCCGGGAAAAATCGGCGGCGGTACCACGCAAACCGGTCAGCCATCCCGGTCACGGGCGCCACCAGGTAGTCCTGGTCCAGGTAGGCCACGTACGGCCGCAGGAAAATCGAGTGCTGGTGTGCGGTGACGTCGAATTGGCGCCCGGGCGGCGGTACCTGCGGCGGGGTCCAGAACTTCTCCGTGGTCACCTTGGACCCCTCGGGCACGTTGTCCTCGAGCCAGGCCAGGGCGGTTTGCAGCGGGTCCGTGGTGGTGAACTGCCGCACCACCGCCCAACTGGCCCTCGCGGGCGAATACAGCGCCAAGGCCGACAGCACCACGGCCGTTGCGACCGCTGCGCCACGCCACTTCACCTTGGGCCGCAGTCCATCCCCCCACGCCCCCAGCACCCGCAGGGCCAGCGCCACCGCCCCGCCCAGGCCGAGGGCCCAGAACGGCGCCAGCGGGAGGTAACTACGCACAAACATGCCCTGGAGGAAGCCGACGACGACCAAGTAACACAAGGGGAAGACCACGACCACCACCCCGCTCGAACCGGCCAGAAAGGGGATGGCCGCGATGCCCACCAGCGTGGCGGCGAAGTGCACTCTCCCTTGCGTGACCCAATATCGTAGGGCGCTTGGCAGGGGCGACCGGTCCTCCTCGGCCAGCGGGGCGGCCAATCCGAAAAAGTGCGGGTGCATCTCGAAGTCGTCATGGAATCCGCCCGCTTTGTACTTCTCCGCTTCCCCCAAGACGTCCGCAAGAAACTGCCGCGGCCCGAGCACGGCGCATGGCGTCACCGCCACGAAAACCGCCACGTACACCAGCATGAGGGCCGGGACGTGTCTGACGGCGCGGCCGCGCAGCCTCAGCGCGGCCGCGAGCACCACCGGGACCAGGGCCCACGCCATCGTGGCCTTCGCGGCTACGGCCAGTCCGGCCAGCGCCGCCCCCGCGTAGAGCGCCCTGTTCCGGCCGTCCTGCACGAACGCCACGGCCGCATACACGGCCCCGAGAGTCAGCCCGACGCCCAGCACGTTGGGTAGTGAGAAATGCCCCTGTTGGACCACCAACGGGTTCACCATGGCGGCCAGGACGCACACGCAGGCCACCGCCCGGCTTCGAAACAGCCGCTTGCCCAGCACGTACAGCAGCACGAACAGCCCCGCCGCATACACCGCGCTGCTCAGCCGTCCCGCGAAAAAGAAGTTGAACGCGTCCGGGTCGGCCGTTGCTGCCGCCAGTTCGGCCAAGTCACGTTGGATGGGGTGGCCCGCAACGTCCGTGTACACGCCGGTCTTGGCGTTGATCCAGTGGGTCACGGCGCACACCGGGCACTGGAGGTAAATGCTCAGTGTCCCATACCCGTAATAGAGGAAAGGCCGAAGATAGCGGCCCTGGCCCACCATCATCATGGCTTGGGTCGTGACGCGCCATTCGTCCGCGTGTTCTCGGATGGGCCGGCCGAACCCGAGCCCACGCAAGTACAAAGCGCCGTACAGCACGATGAACCCACCGGCCACAATGGCCCGCACTATCCGTGGGGCCGACCCCGCGCCGGCACGAGGCAGTCCCGACCGGTCACGGGCGTCGCTGTTCCCGCTAGAGGCCAAGGCGCAGGTCCTCCCCCGGGTGAGTCTGGACTATGCAGCGCGCGCTGACAACGACCGGATAATAGCAGATGACGCCCAGTGTTGCACGGGGCCCCGAACGCAGCGATTCCGCGATGGGTTCTCTGACTGTCAGCTAAGTGCTCGAACTTCCAAGTGCGCTCGCGTGTTCGGCGCCGTTTGGAGTGCGGCGGCTCGACGCCGCTTTTCCCGTTGCGGCTCGACGCAACTCCCTGCCTTGGCGCTCTGACCGGCGCATCAAGCCCGGTGTGTCGCCGAAGTGGCTGAAAGCGGCGTCGAGCCGCCGCACTCCAAACGAGACCGAACCCATGAGCACGAGCACCGGTCACGAATCGGGGTGCGGGCGGGCAGTCTGATCAAAACCGCTTCCCCTGGCGCAGGGCGTCTTGAAAACGGGCCGCTTGGGCGATACCATTGGGGCCGGTTACTCGAGAACAGGGACGCCGCCTATGTCTCCCAACACAGCCACCTTGGTCGAGCCCTTTGAGGCCGTGTGCGCGGACCCCTACGCCACGGCGCGCGCCGCGGCCGCCGAAGGGCGAAAGGTTGCCGGATACCTATGCACGTACACCCCCGAGGAATTGCTCCATGCCGCAGGCTACGTTCCGGTGCGCATCTTCGGGTACTCGGACGGCACCCAACGGGCCGACGGTCTGCTCCAGGCCTATGCGTGCAGTCTCGCCCGCGCCGCCCTCGAGCTCGCTTTGTCGGGCCAACTGGACTTCCTGAGCCTGACGGTGTTTCCCCACACCTGCGACACCATTCAGAACCTGGCCGACGTCTGGCGGCGCAACGTCTCGGGCGCGCTCCACGTCACCCTGGCCACGCCCGTCAATGTCGAATCGGAGCACGCCGTGCGGTTCTACCGGGCCGAGCTCGAGCGCGTGCGCGACCTGCTCGCGGCGGCCAACGGCCCCATCGCGGACGACGACCTCGCCGCCAGCATCGCGCTGCACAACGAGCACCGGGCCGCGATGCGGCGCCTCTACGCGGTGCGGCGCGCGAACCCGGGCGTCCTGTCCGGGCGTGACATCCTCACCGTCGTGCTCTCGAGCTTCCTCATGCCCAAGGAAGACCACCTGGGGCTGTTGCATGAACTGGTCTCGGCGCTGGAATCGGCGCCGGCCGCGCCGGCCACCGGCCCCAAGGTCTTCGTGGCGGGCGCGTTGTGCCAGAGCGCGGACTACATCGCCGCCATCGAAGACGCGGGATGCGTCGTCGTGGACGACGACCTGTGCACGGGCTCGCGGGCCTTCGCCGTAGAAGAGCAGGCCTGCGACGACCCGATCGAGGCCCTGGCCCGCATGTATCTGTCCCGCCGGCCGTGCGCGTCCAAGCACCGTCCCGGACACAGCTTCGGGCGCGACGTCCTGGCGAGGGCCCGCGACGCCAAGGCGGACGGCGTCGTCTTCCTCTTCACCAAGTTCTGCGACCCGTGGGCCTTCGACTACCCCGAGATGCGCGAGGTCCTCGAGGAGGCGGGGGTGCCGTCGCTGCTGCTCGAGATCGAGCAGCACGTGGCGCCGCCCGAGCAGTTCCACACGCGCGTCGCCGCCTTCGCCGAGATGGTCGGGGCGCTGCACGGCGGCGCGAACGAGAGGGCTACGTCATGAGCGGCGAACGCGTTCCCATCAAGACCGCCCACAAGCTCATGCAGCTCATGATGGAGTACTACATGGGGGCGAAGGCGGCCGAATCCACCGACCGCAAGATCGCCTGGGTGACCAGCGGCGCGCCGGTCGAGCTGCTCCACGCCGCGAACGTGATCCCCATCTACCCCGAGAACTACGGCGCCTTGTGCGGCGCGCAGAAGATGGCCGTCGAGCTGTGCGAGGTCGCCGAGAGCCACGGGTTCTCCCGCGACATCTGCTCCTACGCCCGCACCGGCTTCGGCTCGATGCTCAGCGAGGGCGGTCCCATGGGCGGCCTGCCCAAGCCCGACTTCCTCCTGTGCTGCAACAACATCTGCGGCACCGTCACCAAGTGGTACCAGGTGCTCCAGCGCTACTACGACGTGCCCCTGCTCTATCTTGACACGCCCTTCCTGCACGGCGAGGCCACGCCTGAGACCATCGAGTACGTACGCGCGCAAATCGTGGACCTCATCGAGCAGATCGGCGGGATCGCCGGCTCGCCCATCGAGCAGGACGGGCTCTACCAGACGCTCCAGCTCGCCGCCAAGGCCATCATCATCTGGGGCGAACTGCTCGACCTCATGGCCCACAAGCCCGCGCCCATGAACTCGTTCGACACCTTCATCCACATCGCCCCCATCGTCGTCATGCGCGGCGAGCAGCGCTGCATCGACTACTACGAGGCCCTCACCGCCGAGATGAAGGAGCGCGTCGCCAACGGCGTCGCCGCCGTGCCCGGCGAGCAATTCCGCCTCGGCTGGGACAACCTGCCCGTCTGGTTCCGCATGGGGGCCCTCTCCAAGAGATTCGCCCAGCACAAGGCCTGCCTCGCCGCGGCCACCTACGCCAGCGCATGGGCCCAACCCATCGACCCCGACGCCGACGACATGCTGCGCGAGATGGCCCGGTCCTACCTCACCGTCTACATCAACTGCGGCCTCGACCAGCGCGTCCAAACACTGCGCCGCATGGCCGACAAGTTCTTCCTCGACGGCGTCGTGTTGCACTCCGACCGGAGCTGCAAGGCATACAGCCTCGGCCAGTACGAGCTCGCCCGCACCTTGCGCGACGAGATGGACTTCCCCGTGCTCGTCCTCGAAGCCGACATGAACGACAGCCGCGTCTACGCCGACGAGCAGATCAACGCCCGCATCGATGCGTTCATGGAGATGCTGGCCGCCCGGAAGACCTGAGCGCCTGTCAAGAAACGCCGCAAGAAGCGGCCAGCCCGTAGAGCCGGCATCTTGCCGGCTGCATCGGGGGCGGGACGCCCCCGATGCCTGGGAAGAATGGCCGTGCAAGAGCCGGCAGGATGCCGGCGTTACGCGCCCGTGTCCTCGGGCACGGCAAGTTCCTGGCGCAGGCGTTCGATCTCTTGTTTGAGTCGCGTCACGACGTCGCTATAGGCCGGGTCGTCGTAGAGGCTCCGCAACTCGTGGGGGTCCTTCTCGAGATCGAACAGCTCCCATTCCTTCAGATTGTAGTAGTGGATGAGCTTGTAGCGCTGGGTGCGCACGCCGTAGTGGCGGCGAACCATGTGGACGGCCGGGTATTCGTAATAGTGGTAGTACATCGACGTGCGCCAATCGCGCGGCGTCCGGCCCCGTAGCACCGACCGCATCGAACAGCCCTGCATGTCGTCCGGGGTCGGCGCCCCCGCGAAGTCCAGGAACGTCGGCCCGAAGTCCACGTTCAACACCATCGCGTCGCTCGTGGTCCCCGCACGGACCTCCCGCGGATAGCGCATCACGAAGGGCATCCGCAGCGATTCCTCGTACATGAAGCGTTTGTCGAACCACCCGTGATCGCCCAGATAGAAGCCCTGGTCCGAAGTGTAGATGACCACCGTGTCTTCGGCGAGCCCGGCCTCGTTCAGGAAGTCGAGCAACCGGCCCACGTTGTCGTCCACCGACGCGATCACGCGCAGGTAGTCCTTGATGTAGCGCTGATACTTCCAGTGCTTCAGCTCGGCGGGGGACAGGCCCGCCGGCGGGTCTCGCTTCACGTCCTTCGGGGTCAGGTGCTCGTCCACACGCATCTCGGCGGTCTTGGCGGCCGTCCCGCGGCCGCTGTAGTCGTCGTCAAAGGTGTCCGGCGTGGGGATGTCCGCATCGTCGTACATGTGGGCGTGGGCGGCGTCCGGCTGCCAGTTGCGGTGGGGGGCCTTGTGGTGGCACATGAGGCAGAACGGCTTGTCCGTGTCCCGCTCCCGGAGGAAGTCGATGGCCGCGTCCGTGATCAGGTCCGTCACGTAGCCCTTCAGGTTCTGCTTCTGGCCCATCTCGAACATGACCGGGTCGTGGTAGGCGCCCTGGCCGGGCAGGATCTTCCAGTAGTCGAAGCCCGTCGGTTCACTCTTCAGGTGCCACTTGCCGACCATGGCCGTCTGGTAGCCCGCCTGTTGCAGCAGTTTCGGGAAAGTCTGCTGTGACCCGTCGAACTTCAAGCGGTTGTTGAGCACGCCGTTCTTGTGGCTGTACTTGCCGGTCAGGATCACGGCCCGGCTCGGCGCGCAAATCGAGTTCGTGCAGAAACAGTTGTTCAGGCGCACGCCCTCATTCGCGATGCGATCGATGTTGGGCGTCTTGTTGATGCGGCTCCCATAGCAACTCATGGCGTGCGACGCATGGTCGTCGGCCATGAGAAACACGATATTCGGCCGCCGCCGTGCCGCCGCCATGGCGCCCGTCCGGCAGCCGCCCATGCCCACCAAGGACGCCGCGCCCCAGACGCCCAGGTGTTTCAAAGCCTCTCTGCGAGTCAGTCTCCTGTTCATAGGTTCCTCCCTGGCCTTTGCCTAAGCAACCAAACAATGGCTGCTTCCTCTCCGTCTATCCGAAACGAAATCCCAGGAAATTCCAGTAGTTCAGTACCAGTAGGAAAACAACGGCAGCAACCGTCGTCAACGTGAAATGAACCCGCCCCGACACGCCCCACCACCCTTGCCGCCACGCCGCCGCCGCCAGGAACGGCAGCGGCAGCGTGCACGCCGCGCTGCACACCGGCAACACCAGAAGCGCCACCAACATCGGCGGCGGGCCGAAGCCCACCGTGTGGGGATCGAGGGTCAGCAGGAACAGCCCGAAACCGCCTGCAAAGGCCGCGTCCAGGCCGCAAACGAATCCCGCCAGACGCCGCGCCGACGCCGGCCAACCCGCGCGAGACTCGCGGCCTCGCAGCCAACGGACCGCGGCCCCGAATAGCCAACCGATGCACGTCAGGACCAGCCACGCCAACGAAACCACGGCCGCGCCCAAGGTCACGGGACGTGAGCTATACCACGGGATTCGATCGTAGGCCGAGGTATCCATGAACAGATGCGTGACCCGGCCCGACTCGTCGCGCCCGAACGCCACGCGGTCCTGGTCCGCCAGCCGCCAGCCGCCGCCGTCGTCCGCGCGCCGTCGCGTGACGCGCCGGAACAACCCGGGCTCCATCTCCGCCAAGTTCCACCGCCTCGCGGGGAGGCTCATCCACTCGAGCGTGACCATGCCGGGCGCCGGCCCCGCAACCACGCGGACCTCCGGCACGAACGGCGGCGCCACGATGGCGAACTTCATGAAGGTGCTGCGGACGTAACGGTTGTGCCGGTAGAACCCGGCGTAATCGCGCAGCCGGTCCCCGAAGCCGGGCCGCGCCTGGATGGCGGCCGGTTCCGCCTCGTAGGGGAAGAACCGGTCGAGGAAGCCCGACGTGGCCACGGCGGGCAGCCCCGAGCTTTGCCCGCTGCACGACACGAACAGCCCGAGCCCCTTCTCTGGAACCAGCAGGACGCGCGACCTGAATCCCCAGATCAGGCCGTCGTGCCGGAGGATGCGCAGCCCGTTCTCGAAGCGCTCACCGAACCCAAACGTGCGGCCCGGCAAACCGGGGTGGTGCGTGAATTGCTGCTGTTGCATGGCCTCGGCCGTGGACGCCTCGAGAATGCGGGCGCCGCCGTATTCCCCCAACCGCAGGTGGGCAATCAGGAACCGCCCCATGTCCGTACCGCTGACCATCAGCGTCGAGGCCGGCACCGTCTCCGGGAAGCCGTACGGCTCGGGCCGCAACGGACCGCCCCGCGTGTCGTATCCCGTGGCCAACTGCGCGGCCAGTCGCGGCCCGAGCAAGAAAGCGCTATCCTCCATGCCCAACGGTTTGAAGACGTGCTCGCGCGCGTAGTCCTCGAAGGGCATGCCGGACACGGCCTCGACGATGTGGCCGGCAAGGGCCATGCCGTGGTTCGAGTAGCTCGCCGCGCGCCCAGGCGGCATCACGCGCGGCGGCATGCGCCGCGCCAGGTAGTCCCCGAGAGGCCCTCTGGTCGCTCGCGTGGGCGCCGCCATGCCCACGAACCGGTCGTCGAAGCCTCCCGTATGCGTGAGCAGATGGGACAGCGTCACCGGCTCGGGGAACGTGTCGGGAAGCTGAAACGCCTCGAGATAGTCGTTCACGTCGGCCTCGAGATCGAGCCGGCCCTGCTCATACAGTTGCATGACGCACGTCGCCGTGACCAGCTTCGATATCGAGGCCACGCGGAACAGCGTGCGCTCCGGGTCGACCGGCCTGTTCGTCTCGACGTCGGTTACGCCATAGCCCTTGGCGAACACGATGCCGTCGCGGTCGACCACCACACACACCGCCCCCGGCGCACGCCCGCGCGCCATCACCTCCTCGAAGACCCGGTCGAAGAACCCCTCGAGCGTTTCCTCGTCCGCCGGCCAGTCCATCGCGGACGCCGCCGCGCACAGCACGAGGGCGAGGGCCGCGCCCCAGGGCCTCAGACGTGTGCTTCTCAGCCGCATCATACTCGTCACGTCAAAACCACCTTTCGTTCAGAAGCACCGACTCCCCCACCGCCGGAGGACGCCAAGGCACGTACGCGACGCCTTCGAGATCGAGCTTGAGCCAGAGCAGCGACGGGTCCTCGAGGGGCACGTCAAACCGGTAAGCCACCTCGAGCGGCCAGCCTTCGTCGGCCACCGCCAGGACCTCGACCGTCGTCCCGGCGAGCGCAACCTCATGACCCACGGGCAACGGATGGTATCGGTCGCGGACCAGGTACCAGGGGAAGCCGCCCCTCGGTTTCACGACGAGCGTCCGCTCGTCCTGCCGCGTCATGCGGATGGGCACCGGGAAGAAGGTGTTGGCGGCCAGGCTGCGCAGGCGCATCGGCACGGACTTGCCCGCCAGCGCCCGGGCCGCGGGCAGGTAGCTTGTGAGGAACACATTCGGCGCGTTCGGAATGACGACCGTCCGTTCCGTCACGTCCTCGCCCAGCGGCGCGTTCTCGAGGCACGCCGTATACTTCCGGCACATTGCCCCCCACTGGTGAATCCGCGCCGGCAACAGCACCGGAGCGATCCCCAAGTGCATAATGATGAAGAAGACGTACAAGAACCGGGCCGTCCGGCTTCTTGCTCGCGTCCGGCCGCCGTGCGCCGCCCCGCCCGGGGCCGCCATATCTCGGATGAAGCAGGCCAACAGACCCATGGCGCCGACGCCCGCGAACAGCAGCAGCCGGTCCATCGGAAAGGTCGCGCAAACGGGCGCCAGAGACAACACCATGCCCAGACCCCAGAACCGCGCCGCCGGGTCCTTGCGCAACACCGGCCACACGACGGCAAGCAGGGTCAGACAGAAGGCCACGGCCACGGCCCAGTAGACGTACTGCACCATGGGCGGCAGAAACGTGAACAAGTCCGACAGCGGCACGGCCCACTGCGCAAACAGCAATACCGGCGCGCGCAGGCACAGCACCTGTAGGAACCGCAGGGGCGACTGGGCCGGGTCCACGTACAGCTCCGAGCCCCAGGTCCCGAACCCCAGCGCGTTGTAGCCGACGCGCCAGGCCACGATGAGGGCGGCGTAGGGGACCAGGCTCATCACGCGCGCGCGCCACGGGCCCTTGTCCAGGAACGCCGCATAGGCAAACAGGTACGCGCACGCGGCCATGCCCCCTTCATTGGACAGCACCGCCAGCAGCAGCAGCGCCAAACCCACCATCAGCCAAACGATCCCCCCTCCACCTTCTTCCTCCGCACTTCGCCCTCCGCCCTCCGCACTTCGCCACTTGTCGTGGGTCAGTACGACCAACAATCCGAATAACGCCGCGAGCAACCCGTTGCGATTGGCGAGCCAGCCGGCCGGAATCGAATGCGCGTCCTCGACAGCGTACAACAGCGCCGCCAGACCCGATGCCCAACCGATCCCCATGAACCGCCGGTACACGAGCGCGGCCACGAACACCAGCGCCCCGAACCAGGCCAGGCTGTGAAGGTGCATCACGACGAGATTGTCCGGCCACAGCCGGTAGTCCAGCCAGTGCGTCAAGACCGCGGCGGGCCGGCAGAACCTCAGACGCACCTTTTCCCAGGTCCACCACGGCAGGAAGCCCGTGTCCATGGCCTCGCGCGCGCGTTGCGGATCGCCGTCCGCGAAGTCGAACATGGCCATCGGCGACCCATGGTGCACGGCGGCAAGCGGATGTCGTTGCAGGACCAACCGCTGCAGCAAATCGTCCACTTGCAGGCCGGTCCACAACGACGGGAGGGTGAGGACGAGCGCGATCAGGACCACGGCCACCGGCAGGCGGGGACCCGCCAGCCACTGCTTAACCGGCCCCGATGCAGGCAGAATCCGTCGCACTACGCCCCTTCCGTTTTCAATGACGCGCGAATCTGCGCCGCACGGTCAAAGATCGCTTCGCGGCTGATGCCCGCTTCCGCGTACATCGCAAAGATGTTCGCGTCCGGCGTCTCCGGGGGCACCGTGTGCGACGCCGCCAGGATATAGCCGCCGCCGTCGGCCGTCATGCCCTCGATTAGGCGCGCGGTCGCCGCGCGGACCTCGGCCTCCGAACCGTTCGGCAACAGGTGCTGCGTGTCCACCCCGCCCATGAAGGCGAGGTCGCTGCCGAACGCGCGCTTCAACTCGAGCGGGTCCATGCCCGGGCAGTTGCACTGTACCGGATTCAGCACGCCGATGCCCATCTCGATGAGGTCGCCGATGATGGGCCGCAACCCCCCGCAACAGTGATACGCCACCGGAAGCCCTCGGGCCGTGCCCACGGCCACCACCCGCTCGAGGTGCGGCCCAATCATCTCCCGCCAGCACGCCGGGCTCATGATCATGCCCTGCTGACCCGCCACGTCGTCCCCCGTCCACAACCAGTCCACCGCGAAACGCTCACACGCCGCCTCGGACAAGCCCACCGCGAAATCCGCGCACCGCCCGAGCATCTCGTACGCCAGGGCCGCGTCGCCGGCGAGGTCCAGGATCCCCGCCTGCATCCCCCGCAACCGCCAGTACATCTCGAACACGCACGGCGACACGTCCACGCCCACGAAGTACTCGGCGGCGTGTTCCATGACGGGCGCCATCAGCGCCAGCAACTCGTCCAGGTGGTCGAGCGGGAACGCATAGGCCAGGACCTCATCGCGGGTCGCCTCGGCCAGCGGAAACCCGGCAATCTGGTTGTACGGGCCGTCCTTGACCCATTTAATGCCCCAGACGTCCACGTGCGACTCGCCGTCGTGCTCGTGGACGATCCCCTCCATGGCGTAGTTGTTGTTCACCCACGCCTGCCGGACGTCGTCCCCCATCGCCTCGCCGACCCTCGCCGCCGGGATCTCGAGCAACCCCGCCAGACGCGCCGTCGTTTCCGGATGAAACCACATGAAGATCGGGACGCGGTCAACCGGCTTCTTCTGCAAGGCCGCATGGACGCGTTCTTTCGACGTCATCCGATTCCCCTCCTCCACGCTGTGGCGGCGCCATCAACGCCATGCGACACGAAACATCATGGAGAACACAAGACTTGCGCGGAGAACCCCGCAGACTGCGGGCGCAACCCGGTGCCTGGCGGACTACGACTTGTCTGCGCGCCCGCCCCGCAAGGTCTCGAACGCTACGCGAGCCCCACGCCTACGGTGAAGCCAGACAGACCCTTCCGCCTTACGAGGCGCTCCTCACGGACCGTTGCGCTCTCCGGCAATCCGTTCCTGCGCGGTTTCCAGGATCAGGCGCAACATGTCGGCGCAACTCAGGCCGGCAAATCCCGCCATGATGTTGAACTTGCCGTCCCAGCACCAGCCGGGATTCGGGTTCACCTCCAGGAGCTTGATCTCGCCTTGGGCGTCGGTGCGGAAATCGAAGCGGGCGTAGTCGCGACAGGCGAGGCGTTCGAAGAGCGCGAGCGAATGGTCGGCAAGATTCCGCGTAGCTTTCTCCCCGATTCGGGCTTGCTGGAACGCGATCTGTGTCCAGTAGGGAGAGTCCGGAAGCCACTTGCTCTCGTAACCCAGTATGTGGGGCAGCCCCGGCGTCAAACCGCTGTAGTCCACCTCGAGAATGGGCAGCACCGTGACCTGCAGCCCAGGGTTGCCGATGACCCCGACGCTGTATTCAGGTCCACTGAGGAACTCCTGCACAAGCAGAGCGCGCTTGGGCAGGCTGCCACGCAGCTGCTCCCAGTACTCGATAAGCTCTTCCTTGTTCTGGACCACCGCTTCTTTGGTGATGCCAAGGCTGCTGTCGCCTTGGTTCGGCTTGAGAAGCGCCGGGAAGGTCGAGGGCAACGTGGCCGCATGGTCATCCGGGCTGAAATAGGACTCGAGCGGCACGGGAATGTCGAGGGACTGGGCAAGGGCTCTGACCAGCGCTTTGTCGTAGCACAGGCCCAGGCAGACGGGGCCGGCGCCCGTGTAGGGGATCTCGAACATGTCGAGCACCGACGGCACGTGCAGCTCTTTGAGGGCATCGTTTCTGTAGCCCTCGTCGCACAGATTGAAGACGAAGGCCGGGCGTTCATCGGCAAGAAAGCGAAGGAGCTGTTCGTGGTTGTCCCAGTAGCGAAACGAGTAGTCGTCCAACTCGCCCAGGGCCTGTTTCATTCTCTCGATGGTCTCGATATCCTCCTGGTTGAAGCGACCTTCTCGCTTCAGCATGTCCGGCAGGGACGGATCGCCCAGGAGGACGGTGACTTCCGGAAAGAGCACGCCCGCGCGCTTGCGCGGTCGGACTTCTTGCGGCAGCCGAGCCACGGCAAACAGACGTACAGCCATCATCCCAAGGTCGTGGCCGCGCTCTGATTCCGTCCGGGGAGCGTCGTGAAACTCGATATCGACAAAACCGGCACGTTTCAGCAGCTCGGCAAGTTCCACGCAGGAATACAGGCGTTCGGCGTATAGCTGGTCGGCGATGACGCCCCGCTCCGCGTGAGTGACCACTTCGCGGGAAATGAGGCGACGGTCGTCGGCCGCCAAAGCGCGCTCGCGGCACACAAAATGGTTCTGGTCGATCCATTCCCAGCTTCTAGGGACGTAGTTGCTGCGCATCCAATCGCCATCGACCACGTCCAGCACCACAGCGCCGCCCGGTTTCAGCACTCGATGAACCGCTTGAAGCACGGCCAGGTCATCCTCGCTACGCTCGAAGTAGCCGAAGGAGTTGCCTAACAACGCGACACAGTCCAGCGAGGCCTCGGGCAGGCGAAACTTCCGGGCGTCGGCTTCTCGAAACGTGATGTTCAGCCCGGCTTTCGATGCCCTTCGCTTGGCAAGGCGCACGAGATAGCGGGAGCGGTCGATGCCAACGATGCTGGTGAAGCCTCGCCGTGCCAATTCAATGCAATGGCGGCCTTGTCCGCAACACAGGTCGAGAATGGCACTGTCAGGCGTAAGCGGCACCGTTTCCAGAAGAAGGTCGACGTCCTTGGAGGTATTCTGCTGGCTCTCAACAACGTCGCCATCGGTCTTGAGATAGACGGCATTGAAAAGGGTGCGCCACCAATCAGACGGCAAATGCCGTTCGAGGTCCGTGAGAGGACCGAAGGTGCGGATGGGCCGTTTCTTGCCCGCATCGACGGTCTTGCTGCTTCCGATTCTCTTTGCCATCGCGCTGTATTCTTCCTCGGGCTTGATGGTGCAATGCTATCAGGTCCCCGCCCTCCAACGCCATCCGTTTCTCGGTTTTACTACCTGCCGAGAGGCGGTCACGGCCACCGACACTACCATGACTCTGGGACCGCGTTCATGGAATGGCGCCGGGAGCCGAAGCATGCGATACCCGGAGGTCCGGCCGCCGGCTCAAGAACGGCCCGGCCCGCCCAGCGACACCACCAGGTCGACCGCCGCGCCCAACACGACCGGCGTACCGGCCGCCGGGTCCTGCCGGATGACCTGCCCCGCTGCCACCGTGTCGCTGTGCTCGGTCGTCACAGCCCCCACCGTCAGCCCGGCCTCGACGATGGCGTTCTGGGCCTCACCGTGAAACATGCCCACGACGTCGGGAACCGGCGTCGTCACCACCCCGAGCGACACCACAAGATCGACCGGCGTCCCGGCCGCGACGGCCGACCCCGCCGCCGGGTCCTGCCGGATCACGCGACCCGCGGGCACGGTATCGCTGTGCTCGGTCGTCACCGCGCCGACCGACAAGCCCGCGGCGGTGATCGCCCCCGCCGCCGCGGCCTGCGTCATCTCCACCACGTCCGGCACGGCAATGGCCGGCCCGAGTGAGACCACCAAGTGAACCGGCGTGCCCTCAGCCACCTCCCTGCCCGCCTCGGGCACTTGATCAAGCACGTCCCCGGGCGGGACCGACGCGCTGAAACCCTCGCTCACCATCCCCACGCTCAATCCGGCGGCCACAACGACCCCTTCGGCCGCCTCCTGCGTCATGCCCACCACGTTCGGCGTGGCCACAAGCCGTGGACCCAGCGAGATAACCAGGTCCACCGCCGTTCCCGACGCCGCCTCCGTCCCAGCGGCCGGGTCCTGCCGGATCACGCTGCTGAGCGGAATCGAGGGACTGTGCTCCTGGGTGATCGCTCCGACTGCCAGGCCGACGCTCGTGATGGTCGCCTGCGCCTCGGTCTGCGTGCGGCCCACGACGTTCGGCACCGTGATCCACGCCGGGCCCAGCGACACCACGAGGTCCACCGGCGTTCCCGCCTCGAGGTCCGACCCCGCCTGCGGGTCCTGGCGAATCACGCGGCCCGCCGGGACCGTGTCACTATGATCCGTCGTCACCGTCCCAACGCTCAGGCCGGCGTCGACGATGGCCGCCTCCGCCTCCGCCTGCGTCAGCCCCGCGACCGGCGGCGCCGTCACCACCTGCAGCCAGAAGGGACATCCTGCGACGAGCAGGCACAGCGCCGCTGGGATGCTCCCTGCGAAAGCGCCGTTGCCACGCATCCAGGACCCTCCTCCTGCACGAGCTGCGCGCGCGCTCCGCCTGCTTCGCGGCCCTCTCTCGATTGGCCTCACGAGACGCCCGTTCGTCTGCACCACCGCCGCTATCCCAGCAGCCCCGCCGTGGCGTCCAACTCCGCGAGAAAACCCTCGATCAGCGCCTGGTCCGGGTCCGTCACCTGCACGAACTGCACACCCGAAGCGTAGGCCCGCTTCTCCGGCATCGCCTTCACCCAGCGCACCGTGGCGTGCGTGTTCACGGTCCCGCCTTCCGGCAGAACGATCGTCAGGCGCAACTCCTGACCCGTTTCGAACGGTTGCTTCGTGTACAGCGCCGCGCCCCCAGTGCTCAGGTCCAGCACCCGGCCCTTCACCTTGACCGCGTCCACCGACCACGTGTCCGAGTGCCCCGCGGCGTGGCCGATCAGCATGTCGATCCCCACCTTGCAGTTATGCCGAATCGTCCGCCGCCGCTGCCGCGCCCGTTCCTTCGCATCGTCCCCGCCGCGCCGGTCAACCAGCGCAATCAGCTTCTCGACTTTCAGCAGCAGCTTCCGGTCGGCCTCCCTTCGTACGGTCTTGCGCCTCTCCCGCTGTGGTCCTTCCATCATCGAACACTCCCCCGCGGCCGCGGCCCACGCACCATGCAACTTCGCTGCCCGGCATCCTAGACGCGGCCGCGGCCTCTGTCAAGCCGGAGCGCACCGAATTCGCGGAATTGCAGCGTGCAAGATTCCATAGAATGTGGTATAAGACAAGGGTCGTGAACGGTCCCGCAACAAAAACACAAAGCACAGCTCCACGGAACGCGCGCCATACCCAATGGACCACGTGCCTCAAGCGCGCGCTCTGGCTGACGGCGGCCGGTTGCGTCTTGCTCGCCTTGCTGCTGCTGGTCGAGCGCGCGTTGTTTCCCGAGCGCATCGAGGTCGCAGGGGGCGTGCTTTACCGCGTCCTGTTCTTCGCAATCCTGCCGTGGCGCAGCCTCGCGGCCTTCGCCGTCCCACGCGTCGACCACCACTGGCGGCTGCTCCACTACGCACTCACCGCCTTCGGCGCCCCGTACTTCCTGTACGCGTGCTACATCCTCGGCCGTCGCCTCTATCGCTTGCTCACGCGCCAGCACTCGCTCGAAGCCCTCAACACGGAGGCCACAGAGGACAACCTGCCCGTCGAGGCCCTGCCGGCCCCCTTCATGGACCGGCGCGAGTTCCTCGTCCGCTCTGCCGCCGGCGCGTCCGGCCTCGCCGCCTGCAGCGTGTGCGGCTACGCCTCGTTCGTCGAGCCCAACCGCCTGCACGTGCGCCGGTACCAAGTCCCGATCCCGGGCCTCCCCGCGGAACTCGACGGCCTGCGCATCGTGCACGTCTCCGACACCCACTACGGGCCGTACATGTCGATGGCCTTCCTCAGGGAGGCGGCCGCTAAGGCCAACCTGCTCGAGCCGGACCTGGTGGCGCTGACGGGCGACTACGTGCACTTCACCACGGACGCCATCGAGCCGGGCATCGAGCTCCTGACGGCATTCCGGGGGCGGCTGGGGGCCGTGGCCGTCATGGGCAACCACGAACACTGGGAGGACGCCGGGGCGTGCCGCCGTGTGTTCGACCGCATTGGCATTCCCTTGCTGGATAACGCGCGCCTGTTCCTCACCCCCGAAGGCCTGCAAGACGCACCCGCCCCGGGCCGCTCCCTCGCGTTCACCGGCGTCGGCGACTACTGGGAGGACGAAGTGTCCTTTGACAAGGCCTTGGGCGGCGTGCCCGAGGACCTGCCGCGCGTGCTCCTTTCCCACAACCCGGACGTGGCCGAGATCGTTGGCCCCCGCCGCCGCGTCGACCTCATGCTCAGCGGCCACACCCACGGCGGCCAGGTCAGTCTCCCCGTCATCGGCCCCCCCATGACCACCAGCAAGTTCGGGAGAAAATACCTCGGCGGACTCTGCCGGGGACCGCATTGCCCCGTCATCGTATCCCGAGGCGTGGGGCTAGCTTTCTTGCCCGTCCGCTTCCGTGTGCCCCCGGAACTGGGCCTCATCACCTTGCGCCGAACGCCGCCTATATCCCGAGCGTAGTCCTCCGAATCCGACCTGCGCCACGTCGACCTCACCCAATCGTAGCTGCATCAGAAGGGCCTTTCCTGCTATACTGAGACATCATGAGCACAGAGGACCCATTTCGGCTGGACCGGTCAGCCT
>Ga0114930_10000852_pt1 | contig 31363 bp, 31 predicted proteins | sample AnhtaG_FD_87300 | JGI IMG/M metagenome (GOLD analysis project Ga0114930, IMG submission 87300) | Deep subsurface microbial communities from Anholt, Denmark to uncover new lineages of life (NeLLi) - Anholt_01485 metaG | ecosystem: Environmental > Aquatic > Marine > Oceanic > Sediment | place... | reverse complement strand
CCCCTTATGCCTTCTCCTCGGCTATAGTCAGGATAAACATTGATGGCAAAGTAGACCTCTTCACCGGCGCCTGTGATATTGGCCAGGGTTCCAATACCACGCTGAGCATGATTTGCGCTGAGGAATTGGGAGTACGCCTTGAGGATATCAGGATATTCTCCGGCGATACCGGCATCTGCCCGCCTGACCTTGGTGCCTGGGGCAGTCGCGAGACCCTGATGAACGGCAATGCTGTCAAGATGGCTGCCGCCGATTGCAAGCGCCAGCTCCTTGAGTTCGCCGGTGCCAAGATGGGGGTCAATATTGTTTATGACCTGGATATCAAAGACCGATGGGTCCACCTTACCGACCGCCCTGAGAGGGGCGTCTCCTACTTTGACATCGTCAAGGAGGCGATAAGGGGTAAAGATGGCGAGGCTATCATGGGGCGGGGACACTATACCCCCCACCGCAAGGGCATGATATCCCCCGCCTATAGCTTCGGCGTCCAGGCTGCCGAGGTGGCGGTAGATACCGAAACCGGCAGATACAAGCTGGTAGATGTAACCACCGCCCATGAAAGCGGCACCGTAATCAATCCCGTGGGCATTGAGGGGCAGCTGGAGGGGGCCATAATGATGGCCGGAGGCTACGGCTTCTGTGAAGACCAGCCCATGGACGAGGGCAAGATACTCAATCCCTCCATCGCCGATTACAAGCTCATCCGCTCCCTGGATATGCCGGAGACCAAGATTCTGGAGATTGACACCTATGAGCCTGAGGGACCGTTTGGCGCTAAAGAAGCCGGCGAAGGCCTGACCAATCCCACCGCCGGGGCTATAGGTAATGCGATATACAAAGCGGTCGGCGTCAGAATCAACGATTTACCCATAACCCCAGAGAAGGTTTTGAAAGCCCTAAAGGAAAAAAAGAAGAAGGCTAAGAAATAAGGCGTTGACGCCAACTAGGCGGGAGGTTAGCTATGAGTTATCACTGTCCGGTGTGTAACAAGGTTTCAAAGAGCGCCCTTGATTTAGCCCGCCATATGATCGGGCGGGGTGATAAGGTGCATAGAGACTGGATTACCTCTAAGGGTTTTAAGTACTCGGAGTTGCTTACCTTGCAGTTCAAGTCTTTCGGCGGCGAGGGTTTTAAGGCTCTAGCCGAGGTGCTGGAGAAAGAGACCAAGGTAGAGGATTAGGCCAGAGCGGGTGAAAAGGGAATTCTATGATTGAAGCGGTCTTTTTTGACTTCTACAATACCTTGGTTGGCTATGACCCGCCACGGGAGCAGATTGAGGCGAATATACTCAAGGAATTGGGCATAGAGGTGAGTCCTGAGGCTTTGCTCCGTCCCATACTGACCGCCGATGACTTTATCTATCAGGAGCATGCCCGTTACTCCTTAGGTAAGCGGTCTAAAGAAGAGACGATGGCTCTCTATATCCAGTATCATGGGATAATTTTCAAGGAGGCGGGGTTAGAGGCATCTCGGGAACTCATTATCGAGATAATAAACAAATGGATGCATTCTGACCTCAAGGTGGTGCTCTTTGATGATGTGGCGCCTGCCTTGACTCACCTCAGGGAGTTAGGGCTAATCCTGGGGCTTATTTCCAACGTGGACCGTGACATAACCCCCCTCTATCAAGAGCTGGGGCTCTCAGCCTGGCTTCAGTTTGTGGTTACTTCCCAGGAAGTGGGTTTTACTAAGCCTCACCCTGAGATATTCCAGGCGGCACTGAAGCAAGCGGGGGTAAAGCCCTCAGAGGCAATCTATGTCGGAGACCACTATCAGACTGACATAGTAGGGGCTAATGGGGTGGGTATGCGGGGGATTCTCCTAGACCGTGGTGGCTTATTTGAGGAGATTGCCGATTCTCCCCGCATCCGCAGCCTCTCCCAGGTAGCGGAATACCTGAACTAGACATTAAAGAGGAAGGTAATTACATCCCCATCTTGAACTATATAGCTCTTGCCCTCCAGTCGTAGCAGCCCTTTCTTGTGAGCCTCAGCCAGACTGCCGCATTTCATCAGGTCTTGGTAACTGATTACCTCAGCTCGAATGAAGCCCCGTTCCATATCAGAGTGTATTTTACCGGCGGCTTTGAGGGCAGTGGTTTCTTGAGGGATAGACCAGGCCTTAACCTCGTCTGAGGCTATAGAGAAGAAAGAGACTAAGCCCAATAACTCATAGGACAGTTTGATAATGCGGTCAAGCCCGGATTCGGTGATGCCGAACTCAGCCCGAAACCCTTTAGCGGCGTCATCATCCAATTGGGTCAGCTCCATTTCAATCTCGCCACAGAGGGTTATAACGCCAGATTTTGCCTTGGCATAACGGGAATTCAGGTCTGTTTCCAGGGAGGCTGCCTCGGCTATCTGTTCCTCGCCGATATTGACTACTATTAACAGTGGCTTGGCGGTGAGGAACTGGTAGTTAGCCAGGGTTCTGGCCTGGTCGGCGGTTAGACTAAGCTGGCGGATAGGCACTTCCTTTTCCAGATCAGCCTTGAGCTTATTAAGCAGTTCCTGCTCTCGGATAAGCCCCTGGCGCTCGGCTGCCTTAGCCCCCTTTAACGATATTTCTATTTTCTCCAGCCTTCGGTCGATAATGCCCAAATCGTAAAGGGTGAGCTCCAGGTTGGTGGTGGCGATATCCCGCTCTATATCCAGGCTACCTTCAATGTGGGGTATGGTTTCATTGACGAAGGCTCGGACGACATTAATTAAGGCATCGGAATTACCCACCTGGTTCAGGATTTGACCGCTCATAGCCTTATCTCCCGCCGGCCCCTTTACTGAAGCACCGATATCAATGTAGCTTACCTCAGCCGGGACTACTCGTTCGGGGTGGAGCATGTCGGCCAGCACCTTGAGCCGAGGCTCGGGGACCTTAGCTATACCAATATGTGGGGCTAGACTTGTGGTATCGGCTTTGCCCTTGGTCAGAGCGTTAAAAACGGTGGTCTTACCACCCTTGGCTAGCCCAATGATGCCAATATTAATACTCATCGGTCTAACCCACTCTTTCCTTTTAAGCTGGGCTATTAATGGCTTGCCCTTACTATTCTTCTGGCTTGCTTAAGGGCGATGTCTCTTTCCTTAGCCGACAACTTATCATTGGCGGCTAGGTTCAACAAGGTGAGGAGGGCTTCATGGGTACCAATAGTGCCAAGCTGGTCAATGGCGTCAATCCTCAACTTGGCAGAAAAATCGAGGTCAGTGGCAATATCTGCTAACTTCTTTAGTTCGTCGGGGAATTCAGCCATTTCGATTCTCCTCTCAGCTCCGGAAACAAAATTCAGGTAGATTATGAAATTTTATTTATTTTACTCTTAGCGCAGCCATTATTCAATAGAAAGGCAGTTGCGAAACGCCAGATTCTGAAGCGATGATGATAGGTGATGTGTCAGTTAGGGCATAATGCTCTGAAGGCGAGGGAGTATATCATTTGCAATGTCTCTTGCTATTACCCATGTATCTTCATCTACTAGGGCTACGGTGTCGGTTTTACTATCGCAGTATGAACAACTATTATTAGGCGGTTGTTGTGAGGGATCAATATGGTAATCAGCGTGTTCACGGAGTTCATAGAGAGTTCGGAGTTTGCTCCCCCAATTAGCATGCAAATTCAGAGCCCTACAAAGGGCTTTGTGGTCCTCGGCACGATGTTTTGGACTGAACCAACCTTTTCTAGCTGTGGATTCACATCCGATGAGATGACACGCATAATATACTCTATTTATTGCTGTTCTGTAACCAGCTTCATTAGGCTCATAGCTGACAAGCCTTAGACCCAACTGTAAAAATTCTTGAGCATTGAATCTGACCACTTTAGACCCATTTAACGTCAAGAGAAAGCTTATCCTCTATGAAGGGATGGATAACCTCAGGTTGCGTATTGATGAATTTCTGCAATTCTTCAGTAAGTTCATCCCAGACCCTTAAAGCTACGTGTGACTCAGCTTTAACAGTTATATCAAGGATGCATTGCTTCCAGTTGTTGTCATCAATAGCCTGCCAGTTTCTAATTCTTGTATCAGTTACTGCAATCTCTTTACGTTTGAGGATTTCCTTTGCATAGCTGGCAAAATCAAGTAAGACTTGCCTGCACCTATCCCAAGTAAGTTGCTCTGAATCTTGAGTGAGGCCTCTTGGTTCCCACGTAGCTGGCCAAATGTGGAAATGGGTAACAGGCCTTTGTTCCCTGATTGTGAGACTGCCACCGAAGATAGCGGTGCTACCAACCGCAGCACTGTTAACAACCGTAACACCGCCACCAACTTCAAATATCTCTCCGCTGGGCACCTCATTCCATGAATAATAATGGCCCGTTAGTTGCTCTTCTTGAGATTGGATTTCTGTTTTAATCCCGGGTTGTTGTGGCCAAAACGACACCCGAAAATCCGTCTGCTGTAGATCAGCAGTATCTTCTTGTGCTTCTATTGTCTTATCCAATAAGTAGATGGTTTTAACCATATTTATCACAACTCTAATTCATTTAAAAATTCCATTAGAGCATTATATTGTTCTTGTAGCTCTTCACGCAGTCTATTGTCATCAGGTAACTGTATTGTTGTTTCACTTGCATTGAAATCTAAATTTACAATATCACCTTCACCAGGCTCAAGCTTGATATTCCAAGTTTTATGCCCAGATACTATCTTTAAAGTGCCTGCACCCCCTATCAGTGTCTTTTCTGTCTTCTTGGAGATTTGAGGTGAAAGAATGTTGTCGCAAATCCATTGAATCGGCTCGACTCGTGGCACAGTAAGTATAAAATTAACACCATATGATGTAATTTGAGATGATCCAATGAAGAAATGCAAGATAGGTGGAATCTTACTTTCAGAGAATGTCTTGCGTCCACTCAGATCACGAACATTGACTTTGTTTCCTCCTACTATTACCTCAATCTGATCTCGCTGGCTACTTACAAACATTCCTCCAGGAGTTTGACCGATTGCTAGCGGACGAGTCAGAACTTGTTCTATAGCTCTCTGATCAATTTCTATAGGTTGAGGTAGGGGTGGAGGTGCTATTAGAGCGGCAATGGTGCTTATAGTTACGTCTATATTTGCTGAGTCAACCAAATAACGCCTCGCTATGTATATTTGTGGCGTAATTATAGCACAAGTCGTCAAGCTTTATATAGGAGAGTGACCTGACCCCCTAAAATCAGACCACATTAATGTTAGACTGATTAATAAATAAAGGGGGTCAGGTCACTACGCTCAGCATCGGAATCAGTAACTCCATTAGTAAAACTGGCATTTCGCAACAAGCTAAATAGAGATTATTTATGCTTTCCTGTGCTAAAATGGGGAGACGACAAATAGTGAGGCTGACCTTGCTCTATGTATTACACGGTGAGGATAATTTCTCCCTGACCAGGTCACTTGAGGAGATAAAGCAGGGTTTAGGTGACCCGTCACTTTTAGCGGCTAACACCACCACTCTTGAGGGTCAGCAGTTGTCCTTAGACCAGCTGAGGACTGTCTGTGAAACAGTGCCCTTCCTGGCCGAAAAACGCCTGGTCATCATCCAGGGGCTGTTGGGGCGCTTTGAACCCCAAGTAAAATCCCGTCGGCAGAAGAAAGTAGCCTCCTCGGCTGGACAGAACAGGCAAGATAAAGCCTTTGCTGATTATCTAAGTAACATACCTGATAGCACGGTTTTAGTTCTGCTCGATGGCAGGGTAAGAAGCAATAACACTCTACTTAAGCAGCTTGCCACGGCGAAGGTAAGGTCTTTCCCTCTCCTGAAAGAAGCTCAGCTGCGCCAGTGGATTGAGAAGGGGGTGGCTGAGCAGGATGCCAGCATATCCCCCCAGGCGGTAGATTTACTGGCTAAACTGGTGGGGGGCAATCTATGGGTTATGACCAATGAAATAAACAAGCTAGCCCTGTTCGCCTCGGGGCGCCGCATTGAGGTAGAGGATGTCAAGGCCATAGTCAGCTCCGCCCAGGAGGCTAATGTTTTTGCCATGGTTGATGCCATCCTTGATTTCAAGGCCGGGGTTGCCGAGCAGTTGCTGGAGCAGTTATTAAACAGAGGTGCTTCCCCCGCCTATCTTCTGGTTATGCTATCACGGCAGGCTCGGATGATTGTTCAAGCCAGGGGGCTAAGACGCCAGAGAAAATCTGATGCCGAGATTCAAAACAGGTTGGGTTTGACCCCATTTGCTTTGCGCAAGACACTGGAGCAGGCTCAGAGGTATTCCTTGGAGCGGCTCAAAGAGGTATACAGCAAGCTTTTACAGGCTGACCTTTCTATTAAGACGGGTAAATACGATGGAGGGCTGGCTCTCAATCTGCTAATCGTCGAGCTGTGTCCCCAGGCCAGGGCATAGACGGCTCACTCGGTGAAGGAAGTGGTGTTAAGCATGCAGGAACTGCCGGTTTTAGCCATAGACCTGGGTGGGACAAAGATAATCGCCGCTGTTATTTCCCACCAGGGTCAGGTAATGGCCAGGGAATCCTATCTTACCTCGGCTGGAGAGGGACCGCAGTCAGTAATAGACAAGATACTTTCGGCTACAGACCATCTCCTAGGCGTGAGCAATATAGAACTATCTCAACTGCACAGCATAAGCATTGCTGCCGCTGGAGCCATAGACTTTGAGCAGGGAGTGGTAACCTCTTCCCCCAACCTCCCCGGCTGGCATGATATCCCCTTGAGAGACATGGTAAACAGGAAATATAGGGTCAAGACCTTTCTCATCAATGATGCCAGCGCTGCCGCTTTAGGCGAGCATCAATTTGGTGTTGGGAGGGGGGTAAATAACCTTATCTACCTTACGGTAAGCACTGGGATTGGCGGTGGTATTATCATCGATGGCAGGTTATATCTGGGACCGAGTGGCAGTGCCGGAGAGATAGGGCATATGACCATTGACGTCAATGGCCCGAAGTGTAGCTGTGGCAATATCGGCTGTTTGGAAATGTTAGCCTCAGGCACGGCAATGGCTAGAGAAGCCATAAGGCGAATCAGCCAGGGAGAGGAGTCTTCCCTCACTGAGATGGTGGAGGGCAAGATAGGGGATATCACTGCGGAAAAGGTCGGGGTGTCGGCTGAGGGTGGGGACTCTCTAGCTCTGGAGGTTATCTCTCAAGCGGCTAACTATCTGGGGGTAGGTATGGTCAACCTGGTTAATATCTTTAACCCGGAGATGATTATCGTTGGTGGTGGAGTGGCACAAATGGGCGACCTTTTGCTTGCCCCTGCCAGGCAGGCAGTGGAGGAAAGGGCTTTCCAGCTACCGGCTCAGGCGGTGCGTATAGTCCCTGCTCAGCTTGGTGATAGTGCTGGGTTGCTGGGTGCGGCTGTCTTTGCCCTTCAGCAGGAATTAGATTAAGAGAAGGATGAAAGTTTGTTTTCCTCCCACCCAGCCCACCCTCGTGGGCTTCGCCCTCAAACTCCCCTAAAAACGCTTAACCCAGCTTGCCTTGATTACTATTCCAGAGTGTTGATAAACTGCCTTCTCGTTGACAGCCGGTAGGTATTAAACTAAAATCGTAGGTAATTATGACCAGTGACGAAGTCCGAGCAGCGTTTTTAAGCTTCTTTGAGGAAAAGGGACATAAAGTTATCCCCAGCTCCCCTTTGATACCTCGGGGCGACCCCACCCTGCTGCTCACCAGTGCTGGCATGGTGCAGTTCAAGCCTTACTTCTTGGGGGAGGAAGTTCCACCCAGCCCTCGTCTGGCGTCGTGTCAGAAGTGTTTTCGCACCACCGATATTGAATCGGTAGGCAACCCCAAACACCTCACCTTCTTTGAGATGCTGGGTAACTTCAGCGTTGGCGACTATTTCAAGCGGGAGGCGATTGGCTGGGCGTGGGAGTTTGTTACCCAGCGCCTGGGGCTTCCGCCGGAGCGGCTGTGGGCAACTATCTTCCTTGACGATGATGAGTCCTTCGGCTACTGGCGAGAAGTGGGTGTCCCTGAGGAGAGGATACTCAGGTTCGGCGAAGAGGACAACTTCTGGGGACCAGCCGGCGATTCTGGCCCCTGCGGACCATGTAGTGAAATCCACTATGACTTTGGCCGGGGGTTTGGCTGTGGCAAGCCTTCTTGTGGTCCAAACTGCGACTGTGGTCGCTTCTCCGAGATATGGAACCTGGTGTTCACTCAGTATAACCAGGATAGGGAAGGAAATCGCACTCCGTTACCCAAGCCCAATATCGATACCGGCATGGGTCTGGAGAGGACGGCGGCCGTCGTCCAGGGCAAGGCCTCAGTCTATGAAACTGACCTCTTTGTTCCGTTAATAGAGTGTATATCCCGGCTGGCAAAAGTAGAATATGGTTCTGATAAGACAGCAGATAATACCATGCGAATAATAGCTGAGCACAGCCGGGGCATTGCCTTTCTCATTGCCGATGGCGTAATTCCCGGCAACGAGGGGCGGGGCTATGTACTGCGCCGATTATTACGCCGCACCGCCCTCTTTAGTCGAAGACTGGGTCTGGATAAACCGTTCCTCTCTGAGACAGCCAGGACTACGGTGGAACAAATGGGGCATGTTTACCCTGAGTTGGTGCAGAGGCAGGACTTTATTCTACAAGTAGTTGAGAATGAGGAAGCCAGATTTGATGAGACGCTCAGCACCGGTCTGGAGTTACTTGATGGAATTACGGAGGAAGCCGCCAGCAAAGGAAGAAGTGAAATTTCTGGCGAGCAGGCTTTCAAGCTCTATGATACCTATGGCTTTCCCGTGGAGCTGACGCAGGAGATTGCCGCCGACCGTGGCTTTTCCGTGGACTTGGCTGGTTTTGAAAAGGAAATGGAGAAACAGAGGGAGAGAGCACGAAAGGTCTACAAAGTGAAAGTAGGTGGAGGTGAAGTAGGAATCAAGGGAGTACTTAAAGTGTCTAAGAAAGCAACGCCCTTCGTCGGCTATGGCAGTTTTAAGTGTAAATCCGTCGTTATTGACCTCTCCGTTGATAATAAGCCCACGGAAACAATTAAAAAGGGACAGGAAGCGAGCCTGATTCTGGAAACCACTCCCTTCTATGCTGAGATGGGGGGTCAGGTAGGTGATACCGGCGAAATACGGGGACCGACCGGGCGTTTTCTTGTCACCAATACTATTCAGATGTCACCGGGTATAATTGTTCATCAGGGTAAAGTTGTTGAGGGCAGCCTCAGTGTAGGGGATGAGGTTGAGGCTGAGGTAGACATGGAGCGGCGGCTGGATATTGCCCGCAATCACACCGCCACCCACCTCCTCCAGATGGCTCTTCGCCAGGTACTGGGGGAGCATGTCCAGCAGCGCGGTTCTCTGGTTGCCCCCGACCGCCTCAGGTTTGACTTCTCGCATCTCAAGGCGCTGACCGGCAAGCAGATAGCTGAGGTAAACCATATCGTCAACGAAAAAACTCGCCAGAACCTGAAGGTATATGACGAAGAGATTCCATATAAAAAGGCTATGGAGGAGGGAGTTATCGCCCTCTTTGATGAGAAGTATGGCGATAAAGTTCGGGCGGTGAAGATTGGCGAGCCCAGGATTAGCGCCGAGCTGTGTGGCGGCACCCATGTCGCTTTTACCGGAGAAATAGGTTTGTTTCACATTACCAGCGAGAGCAGCATTGGCGCTGGCCTGAGGCGCATTGAAGCCGTTACTGGTAGAGGGGCAGAGAAATATTTTGCCGAACGTCTGTCGGCTTTACAGAAGGCTGCTGAATATCTAGACGCTGAGTCAGATAAGCTCGTAGATAAGGTATATAGCTTGGTTGCTGAACTAAAGGAAGAGCGCCGGCAGAGGCTGTCTCTAGAAAGAGAAATGTCCAAGAAAACAGCCGAGTCCTTGGTGATTAAAGGGCAGACGGTTAAGGGGATAAAGGTAATAGCAGAGTCTGTCCCATCGTCTCGCCCCGAGGCTTTGCGAGAGTTGTGTGACCTACTTAGGGAACAGCTTGGGAGTGGCGTTATAGTTCTGGGCACCGTTTATGAAGGTAAACCGGCTTTTCTGGCCGCGGTAACCCCGGATTTAGTGGCCAGGGGCTATGACGCCGGCAAGATAGTGAAGCAGGTGGCTGAGGTCACCGGCGGCAGTGGTGGCGGCAAGCCGGGCTTAGCCCAGGCCGGCGGCAAGGACAAGAAAAAACTGGATGAAGCCCTCAAGCTGGTAAAGAGCCTGATATAATGCGTAGCCTGGGACTTGACATTGGGGATAAGAGGATAGGGGTAGCTCTCAGCGACCCCGAAGGCATACTAGCTAGCCCACTCACTATTATCCATCGCCAGGACGAGAGCCGGGATATAGCGGCAATTACCGATATTATCAATAAGCAGCAGGTGGAGCGAGTTATTGTTGGTTTACCCCGCTCGCTGGACGGCACTCTGGGCTGGCAGGTGGAGAAGGTCAAAGATTTCGTTCAGAAGCTATGTAGCCACACTGAAGTCCCCGTAGAGTATCGGGACGAGCGCCTGACCACAGTAATGGCCGAGCGCCTGAAGCGGGCGTCTGGCAGCAAGAAAACGAGGGAAAAAACCAGACACGATGCCCAGGCGGCCGCCCTTATTCTGCAAGGTTATCTGGACGAAGGACGCGAGCTGGGGTTGACATAAAATACGCTTACTAAAATGGACTTTAATCTTAGTGAACAACAGAAGATGCTGCAGAGGGTGGCAAAGGATTTTGCTGCCAAGCTGGTCAAGCCGCGAGCCGCCGAAATTGACTCCAGCGGGCAGTTTCCCTTTGACCTGGCTCAGGAAATAGGCAAAAGGGGATACCAGGGACTGCCCTTTCCTGTCCAATACGGCGGTAGCGAAGCTGGTTATCTAGGTTATGCTCTGGTGCTGGAACAGCTCTGCCAGGCGTCAATGACTGTCGGCGCCATCATGGCCATAAACACCGTGCCTGAGGAGGCAATATTCCGCTTCGGTAGTGGGGAACAGAAAGAAACGCTGTTGGCCCCTCTGGCCCAAGGCAAGTTGCTGGGCAGCATTGCCTTCACTGAAGCCGAGACCGGCTCCGACCCGGAGGCAATTACTACCATCTCCAGGAAAAGCGGCGATGGCTATGTAGTCACCGGGCAGAAGCACTTTGTCGCCCTGGCGCCGGCGGCTAATCTGGCGTTAGTCTTCACCAAGCGCGAAGGAAAAGGGCTAAACGCCTTTATCGTTGATACCGCCTCTGCGGGGTATAACCTCCGCGAGCCCTGCGAGACCATGGGGCTAAAGGGTCTGGGCACCTCGGTGGTATATCTTGATGAGGTCCGTGTGCCCCAAAAAAATCTTCTCGGCGAAGAAGGGCGGGGCTTCGGCATTCTGCTTGAGGCGATAAGCCTGGGGCGATTGGGGGCAGCCGTGGAGGCGGTAGCCGTGGCTCAGGCGGCGTTAGAAATGTCTATAGATTATGCCAAGCAGAGAAAGGCCAGAGGCAAACCCATTGCCAAACTGCCTACTATTCAGTGGCACCTGGCGGAGATGGCGAGCCGCATAGAAGCCGGCCGGTGGCTGGTATACCGCACTGCCTTCCTCCGTGACCAGGGAGCGGATATCAAATATGAGTCGTCGGTGGCTAAGCTCTTCGCCTCTCAAATGGCGGTTGAGGTCACCCGGATGGCGATGCAGGTCTGCGGCTCATACGGCACCATGACCACCATGCCTATAGAACGGCTCTACCGGGATGCCAAGATGACCGAGATATATGTTGGTATCTCGGAAATACAGCGCAGTCTTATTGCTAGCTACCTAATTTGAGGGGAGTTTTAGAGGGGCGAAGCCTCTCTAATAAATTCTCTTCCCCTTTCCCTTATCAAGGGGAAGGGGATAAAGGGGATGGGGTTGGTAAATAATCTTCATAGCTTCCGTTTAATAAAGACCTGCCCCCGGAGTAAAGCCCGCGCTGGGGAATTGCTGACCCCGCACGGCGCAGTACCCACGCCGGTGTTTCTACCCGTGGGCAGCCAGGGAGCAGTCAAAACGCTGACCCCGGAGGAGGTCAAAACTCTGGGGATTACTATGGTGCTGGCTAACACCTACCACCTCTACCTGAGACCGGGTATTGGCATCATTGAGAAGCTGGGTGGTTTACATAACTTCATGGGTTGGGAGCGGGCTATTCTCACCGACAGCGGCGGCTATCAGATATTCAGCCTGGCTCCCCTGCGCCGGGTAAGCGATGACGGTGTTATATTTCGTTCTCACATTGATGGTAGTCAACATAATATTACCCCGGAGCTGATTATTCAGTATCAGGAGACTCTGGGTGCCGATATCATCATGGCTCTGGACGAGTGTCCGGCGCATGACGATAGCCAGGAAAAGGTAAGCAGGGCAACGGAGAGAACGCATCGATGGGCGGAGAGGTGCCTCAAAGCTCAGAAACGCCAGGACCAGGCGCTGTACGCTATCGTGCAGGGTGGTATGTTCTCTGAGCTTAGGCGTCAGTCGGCGGAATACCTTACCTCGTTAGACTTTCCCGGTTATGCTATCGGCGGCTTGAGTATCGGCGAGCCCAAGAAGGTAACTCTAGCCATGATTGAAGAGACGGTAGCTTTTCTGCCGGAGAATAAGCCGCGATACCTCATGGGGGTGGGTTCTCCTGAGGATATTATTGAGGCCGTAGCCAGGGGATGTGACCTGTTTGATAGTGCCCTGCCTACCCGTGTCGCCCGAAATGGCGCCCTCTTTACCTGGGAGGGGAGGAGAAATATTAGCAATGCCGCCTATAGCCAGATGGAACAGCCCATTGTTCCTGATTGCAAGTGCTATACCTGCCGCAGTTTCTCGGCCGCTTATCTACACCACCTGTTTAGCTGCGACGAGCTACTAGCCTATAGACTGGCTACCATTCATAACCTGAGTTTTATAGGCGACTTTATGGCTAAAATAAGAGGTGCCATTGAAGATGGCACCTTCCTCTCTTTCCGGGATAAGTTCCTATCAAATTACCAGCCTACTGATGAGCAGACACGGCTCAGTCAGAAGCAGAGGTGGCTGGAAAAGCGCAACCTAAACCAGCAGTCAGCGGTGGATTAAGTCCTGCTCGTACTCTAACCAACCGGGTCAATCCTCACCCCCTTGGAGATAGCCCAAGCAATTCCGGCTTCAATATCCTTCTCCGCCCCCTCAAGTTCCAGTTCTATCCAGCCTCTATCCTCGGTGGCATCAGCCCGGTGGATATTGGTTACCAGGTTGAATTGCTGGCCAATAGTATAAATAATTGGCTCAGAGCTTAACTCTGGAGAGTAGGTAAGCATTACCCGCCGTTTTGCCATTTCTACCTCCTTTCCACCAGAATTCCCATGTTATTCAGGCGCTGTCCAATGAGCCTGGCTTCATTGACAATGCCCTCGATGATTTCTCTTACCGTGGGTATTTCATGGATTAATCCCACCACCTGACCGCAGGGGAGTATTGCCTCATCAACGTCACCTTTATCCAGAGCTCGTTTCTGTCGCAAGCCATCTATCAGTGGCAGTAGCTCTTCTAGTGAAGTGCCCTTCTCCTCCATCTGTAGCACGCTGCGGGCAAAATTGGTCGTTACCACCCTTTCCGGGTTATTAATGGAGCGCATTATCATTAGAGTATCTTTTTCGGTGGCTTGCAGTAACCACTGTTTAATGTTGGGATGCAAAGGACATTCCTGGCTAATCATAAATCGAGTACCCATAAGCACACCCTCAGCGCCCAGGGCCAGGGCGGCAACAAAGCCCCGGGCATCGCCAATGCCTCCGGCAGCAATAACTGGAATGCTTACCGAGTCTACAGCGATGGGAATAAGGACGGAAGAGGTAACGTCATCCATACCGGGGTTGCCGCCCTCCTCAAAGCCAACGATGGTTACGGCATCCACCCCTATCCGCTCTGCTGTCTTGACCGCCTTCACACTGGCCACCTTATGCATCACCTTTACCCCGCCCTCTCTAAGCTGATTCATATATTGCCTTGGGTTGCGGCCAGCAGTTTCAATAATACCCACCCCTTCTTCAATGGCAGCCTCGATATACTCCTCGTGGTTTCTCGGTCGTATGGTGGGCAGCAGGGTAATATTTACGGCGAAGGGCTTATCGGTCAGGCTCTTGGTCTTCTTAATCTCCTCCCGGAGTTCCTGGGCAGTAGGGAAGGTGAGGGCGGCGATAATGCCCATGCCGCCGGCATTAGAAACGGCCGCTACCAGCTCAGCCCGCGATAGCCACATCAATGCCCCCTGGATTATGGGGTACTCTATACCGAACATTTCGGTAATCCTGGTTTTGAACATGGGCTTATCCCTTTATTCTATGCCATGCCATTTTCTATGAGCAAGCACTACCACAGGTGCATACTATAATTTTCCCTTCTTTTTGACTGTTCGTCACCCAGCTGGAAGTGGCTTCGCCACCTCTACCGTCGGTTACGGTAACGGTAATAGTATAGTTTCCAGTGTTATCGGGAGCCACCCAGGTGGCAGTACTGCCTTCTCCGCTGATACCGCCTCTGTCCGCTGACCAGCTATAGCTCAGCTCATCCCCATCCGGGTCGGAAGCAACACATTCAATGGTGGCGGTTCCGACTGGTTTTACTCTTGGGCAATTCGTAGTCAGGTCCTCAATAATCGGAGGATTGTTAAGGGCGAACACCTGAATGTTTATCTGGTCGGTGGCTATGCCATCTCTATCATCGCTTACCTCAACCTTGATGGTACAAACGCCGAGGTCCGCAGGCGCCTCCCAGGTAACTGTAGGGCCTTCCCCCGAGATAGTGCCGCCATAGGCTGTCCAAACGTAGGTTAGTTCGTCCTCATCCGGGTCTAAAGCCGTACATTCAATCTGGCAGCTATCTGCCGGGTTAATCTCCCCTTCATAATTGGCGGTGAGGCTGGAGATAACCGGAGGCTGATTGGCTGGCGTACAGCTGGCAATAGGCAGGATGGCGATAATCAGGATAATCAAACTGGCTAGCCACTTTGACTGGCTGAAAATCGGTTTTATCATTTACTCTCTCCCTCTTTCTCTTTCCGTTTAGTAAACCACCATTGGAAGGTTAAAAAGCGGCTGGGGTGAAACAATACTATGATTAGGGCGAGGCAAAGAAGCACAATATCCAGTCCCATGGCTTGCCACGGGGTCATGGCGCCGAAAAGCTCTTCAAATATCCCAAAACATCCACATTGCCCAAATGTCTCACCCTGGCTTATTGCCCAGGCATTACTAGCCATAAATCCAGCAATAAGGGGAAGGCACACAGCCGCGGCAATTCTGGGAAAGATTCCCAGGAGAAGAAGCACCCCCAGGACTAGCTCCACCCAGGGAAGGCCATGGGCAATAATTTTGGCCATGATAGGCGTCCAGAAAGACCCGAGGAGGATATCAACAAATTCAGTCTGCCCCGGCAGCTTACCAGTACCAGATACCGCTATGACCAGTCCCAGAAATACACACGGGCCTACAGTTAGCAACAACCTTTGCCATCTATTTTGCACCGGCAGTGTCATAATACTCCTTGAGCTATTATCGCTTATCCCTTCGCTTTACTAAGAGGCAGGGGTGCGTTGGATTTTCACCTCACCCCACAGCCCCATTCTGTCACCCTGAATGATTATCACTCCCCTCAGCCCGTCAATACTCTGGGCAAATTCGATGCCGCTGGGGATATCCTCGGGCTGGACAATCAGGTTGCCGATGGCGGTAGCGGCGGCATCGGCAAGGGACGTTGACCGGGAAAGCGCTATCACGGCATCGGCTTTTCCCTGGCTCAGGGAATGCCCCACCGTTCCTGAAGAGGTACAGATGCCCATTGGCGTATCCTGCCCGTTGATTTCCAGGCCAATTTTGCCGGTCAGCGGCGATGTCCCAGCATAAATCCCGATTAGCCTTTTGCCCAGGCTCTTCAGGTAGATATCGCCCCCGTTCTCCACAATAACCTCTGGGGAAGAGTCAAGAAGCTGGCTGCCGACAAACTCAGCTATAGCCCCGGCCACCGCAGCCATAGGACCAGTTCCCACCTTCCTTGCCGATTCTGCCATCTCGGTTACCATGTGCGGGGCATCATCTCCGATGTCCACCGGTTCCAGGGAGGTGAGAAATGACGGATGTCGCTCGATATACCTTTCCAGCATGTCACGATACTTCAATACCAGTTTCAGGGCTTTCCGCCTCAGGTTGGTTTGGGCACGGATATATAAATCTGTCTCCTTTACCACTACATTGAAGGAGACCAGGTCTTTATCTTTAACCCAGTGACGATAGGTTCTCGGTTGATACATGGACTAGAAATGCACCTCCATAGCTCGCGGGGGGCAAGCCTTAATGCACAGTCCACAAGCCATGCATTTTTCATCATAAAAGTTGACCTTTCTGGTTACGGGTTCAAGCTCAAAGGCGCTGGAGGGACAGATAGTGATACAGGCACCGCAATGGGTGCATCTTTCTTCATTGCGGAGAACATCCTGGCTGAGCGATTGAATTCTCACCCCGGTTTCGGTCAGATACCTTATACCCTTATCGTATGCCGCCTGTTCCCCGCTCAGTTCCAATACCAGCAACCCTTCCTCTTCAGGGGTGACCAAAGCCTTTAAAATATTAAATTCAAGGTCGTAGTCCTTAGCCAGTCGGCATACTATAGGACGCTCTACTATCCGCTTGGGAAAGTGCAGGACTATTCTCTTGGAAACAGCCATTTTCGTCTCCTTAAAGCTGGCTACTCTATCGGTCGTTCTTTAAGCGGCTTAAAGGTTATACCTGAGTCTACACCGGGCAGAGGTGCTACTGGTTCGGTTAGCCGGAACTTTCCTTTTCTTATCCATTCCTTCAGCGTATTGGCAATCTCCACCGCCCTCGGGTAGCTGGACAGGGAAGCAGTGGCTATTTCTTTGCCCCTGAGTTTTACCTTTCCGCTCCTGAGTTGGGCATAACTGACTTCGCCCAATATATCCGGTTTCAGATTGGGATAGGCGTTGGAATAATCAATAATGGCGGAGAAAATCTCGGCGTCGGTTACGGTGGTGTAGCCCAGGATTTCTTCCGAGAGTATAGGGATGGCTACGCCAATGCCTACGGTTAGGGTGCAGCCATAGCCCAGCATACTGGTTCCCAGCAGCCATCTGGGGTTCATCTGCTTTAAATCGCCGATAAGGCAAAGCGCTCCTGCCCCCCTCTTGGGCACTCCCTTTTCCGTGCGTGGCACGTCTGGATTATGCTGGGTGCCGTGCCAGGCAACGAAGCCTATGCCACCACCCAGAAATACCTTGGTGCCGATGCCGATGGTCTTATAATAGGGGTCATTAAGTAGCGGCGAGAGCTGCCCGGCGGTAGAGTAATTGATATTGCCCAGGTCTGCTCTTAACACGCCCATGTAGGTATAAATTGTCTTATCCGAGGTATTGGCCGCCACATTATAATTCTGGTAGGCGTTTCTGATGTTAAACAGCACCGCCTCATTAAGGTCTTTTATATTAATCAGGGTCTCAAGCTTTCTCCGTGGGTAGCAGTCGGTGCCATAGGCAGTTGCCTCCAGTCTGACGTCCTTGCCCGCGACCAGCTCCTCGATTACATGCCCACCCCCGTAGTTGAATTCTCCGGGATAGACCTTATTTCTGGGGTCATCATCGGGGAGGGCGTTAGCGCCGATAAATAGGTCTGCCGCCGCCAGGCCAGTATAAGCCGGGACATCATTAAGGTAGGCTCGGCCACCGCCGAGCTTAATTCTGGGCTTGGAGTGCCCAATATTAAGGTAGGCGCCGGAGGAGCACATAGGACCGAAGGTGCCGGTGGTAACCACATCCACTTCCTGGGCTGCCTTCTGGACGCCCTTCTCCCGGGCAATATCTATTATCTCCTCGGCGGTAACTACTACCGCTTTGCCCTGCTCTATCTTCTCGTTTATTTCGGCAATTGTTCTGGTCATATCTTTAGAATGATAGTATTAAACGCTGTGCTTGTCAATTTACCCCTAGAGATTTTGTATCAACCTCACCCCCTGTGTCCCCCTCTCCAAGAGTGGAGAGGGGGAAAGAGAAGAAAGAGGGGGCGAAGCCCCCTCTAAGACTCCCCAATTAGGTATTTGGAGGCTCCGCCCCCTCTAAGACTCCCCGTAATATGTTTGGAAACTTCACCCCTGTAAAGCTTCTTAAATATATGTAGGGTCTTCGCTCTCCGTTCTCTGGGGTGTTTAAGAGGCGCCAGCCTCTATAGGGTGGGTGGGTGGGAATAAATCTGAACTAGCCCATTTTACCCCTTTTAAACACCTTGTTAATTTGGGATGTCCTCTTCAGAGAAGGGGGGATTGGAGGTGTAGCCCCAGTTACAGAGGCGAAGCCTATGAGGGTGGGTTAGGGTGGGAAAAAAGAGGTAAGTTAGAAACTATGTTGAAGCCCACCCCCTTATAAGCTATAATCAGCTATAGCTTGTATCAGGAGACGATTTTGCTTAAAACTCATAGCTGTGGTGGGCTGAGCAAAAAAGACATTGGTGCCGAGGTAACCCTGGCTGGTTGGGTAGACCGCCGCCGGGACCACGGAGGACTGATATTCATTGACCTGCGAGATAAAGAAGGTATAACTCAGGTAGTATTCAACCCTGAAACCTCGGCGGCTTGTCATAAAGTAGCCAGTGATATGCGCAGTGAGTATGTGATTAGGGTTAGCGGTGAAGTCGCCCTTCGCCCCCGCGGAACCGAGAACCCCAAATTGCCCACCGGTGATATTGAGGTCATCGCCCGTAATGCCGAGATACTTAATCCATCAAAGACTCCTCCTTTCTATATAAATGAAGAAATTGAGGTGGAAGAAAACCTCCGCCTCAAGTATCGCTACCTTGACCTGCGCCGGGGGCGGATGAAAAAGAACTTGCTACTGCGTCACCGGGCGGTGAAATTCATTCGTGATTTTCTGGATGCCAAGGGGTTTATCGAGGTAGAGACGCCGATTTTGATTAAGAGTACGCCGGAGGGGGCTCGTGATTACCTGGTGCCCAGCCGAGTTCATGCGGGGAAGTTTTATGCTCTTCCCCAGTCGCCGCAGCAAATCAAACAGCTACTGATGGTAGCCGGCGTGGAGAGGTACTTTCAGATAGCCAAGTGCTTCCGGGACGAAGACACGCGGGCTGACCGCCAGCCTGAGTTCACCCAGCTTGATTTAGAGATGAGTTTTATTGACGAAAACGACATTCTCAACCTCATGGAAGAGCTCTTTACGGCTATGGTGGAGAAGATCAAGCCCGAAATGCAAGTTGCAAAACCCTTCCCTCGTCTTGCCTATGCTGAGGCTATGGAGCGTTACGGCACGGACAAGCCTGATCTCAGGTTCGGTCTGGAACTAAAAGATTTGACCGACATTGCCGCCCAGTCTGAATTCGCTGTTTTCCGAGACGCCATTGCCCAGGGGGGCAAGGTGAAGGGCATATGCGCCCCCGGCTGTGGGGATTATAGCCGCCGTCAGCTTGATGAGCTAAATAAGCTGGTGCAGGGCCTGGGGGCAGGAGGCCTGGTAACCATGTCTCTGGGCACTGCCGGCGGGAACTTAAACGCTCTAACCATTGAAGAGGTAAAGTCGGTTGCCGCCAGATTTCTAACCATAGACCAGATTAAACATATGGCGCAGCGCTTGGGAGCAGATACGGGAGACCTGCTGCTTATCGTTGCCGGCAAACCGGAGCTGGTTGATATGGCACTGAGCGAACTGCGGCAGGAGATGGGCAAGCGGCTTAAGCTTGCCGACCCCAAGCTGTTTACCTTTGCTTTCGTGGTGGATTTCCCCTTACTGAAGTGGGACGAAGAGGCCAAGCGCTGGGACTCAGAGCACCACCCCTTTACCGCCCCCTGGGATGAGGATATACCATTACTTGACAGTGCCCCGCAAAAAGCACGTGGCAGGCATTATGATGTTGTCTGCAACGGCTATGAAATAGGCGGTGGCAGCATCAGGATTCACACTGGAGAGCTTCAGAGGAAGATTTTCAAACTATTGGGTTATAGAGACGAAGAGATAGACTCTCGCTTTGGGCATATGCTTGAGGCTTTTCAGTATGGCGCTCCACCTCATGGCGGTATCGCTATGGGGCTTGACCGTATTGTCATGCTGCTGGCGGGTGAAGAAACCATCAGGGAGGTTATCGCCTTCCCCAAGAACCAGAGCGCGGCTGATTTAACCTTCGATGCTCCCTCGCCGGTTAGCGAAGAGCAGCTAGCTGAACTGCACCTGCGTCTGCGGGAAGAGTAGTTTATGGTTGACATAAATGAAGTAGCTGAAAACATATATATGATTGATGACCAGCTATACTCCATTCCAAAGTTGGGAAGTGTTTATCTGATAAGTGAGGAAAAGAAGGCCTTGGTTGAAAGCGGACCAGCAACCTCAGCCAAGGTTGTTATTGATGGAATTAGAGGTATTGGCGTCAAGCCTGAAAATATTGACTATATGATAGTTACTCACATTCATTTAGACCATGCTGGGGGCGTTGGGGTTCTTATCAGGGGTATGCCTCAAGCACAGGTAGTAGTCCACCATAGGGGTGCCAGACATCTGGTGAATCCAGAGAAGCTAGTAAACAGCGTGGTTGAGGCACAAGGGAGAGAGGCTATGGCGAGGTGTGGTGAGGTCATACCTATTGAACAGGAGCGAGTGCAACCGGTAAGCGATGGCGACACAATCAGGCTAAGTGATAAGCAGGTTCTGAGGTTTATTGATGCCCCGGGACACGCTCCTCACGAGCTATGCATATATGAGAGCCGAAATCAGGGGCTATTTACTGGAGACGCAGTAGCTGTATCCCTAGCTGAGGGTGAGGTTTTCTTACCTTTTCAGCCCCCACCTGATTTTGATTTGGAGCAAAATAACAACACAATTGAAAAACTAATGGAAGTGAAAGCTAAAGTAATCTACTACTCACACTTTGGCGTAAGTAATAAGGTGGAAGAAGATTTACAATTAGCCCTAGATAAGCTCCAGGTTTGGCATGATATAGTGGTTGAAGCAATAAACGAAGGTACCTTTGACAGTGTGGCAGAAAAACTGTTAGCCCAGGCTCGTGCTGAATTAGAACCCATCAGGGAAATAGAGCCTTTGTATGACTACGTAGCTAACATCCACCTGCCTTTGGTTGCCGCCGGTCATATAAAATATTATCGGGAAAAAGAGGGAGCCTCTGGAATAAGTTGGAGGAAAGGTGAAAGTAACCAGAGAGAAAACAGAGAATAGTCAGGCATTTCTCAGGATTGAGCTGGAGCCGGCTGAGGTAGAGCAGTCCCTGGAGCACTCTTACCGCCGGCTGGCTCAGAAAGCCAATATCCCCGGCTTTCGTAAAGGAAAAGCGCCACGGGCGGTACTGGAACGCTATATTGGCAAAGACAGCCTCCTTGAGGATGCCTTAAAAGACCTGCTGCCTCAGGTTTATGAAAAGGCGCTCAAAGAGCAACAGATTGAGGCTATCGCTCAGCCTCACATTGAAATGACCCAGACTGACCCGGTGGTCTTTATGGCGACAGTGCCGCTAAAGCCGACCATTGAGCTTGGCGACTACCATGGTATTCAACTCACCCCGGAACCGGTAGAGCTAGTCAAGGATGAGGTCGAGACGGTAATAGAGCAGCTACGCCGCCAGCACGCCATCTGGGAGCCGGTAGAACGTGGGGCAAACTTCGAGGATTTGGTAAGCCTGGATATTGAAAGCCGGATTGAGGAGAAGCCGTTCATAAGTCAACAGGGAGTCCAATATCAACTTCTCCCCGACCACCCTCTCCCCGTGCCTGGGTTTGCCCAGCAGCTATCCGGGATGAAAAGCGGCGAGGAGAAGGAATTTAAACTCCAGTTACCCAAAGATTATCCCCGGGCGGAGCTAGTGAGGAAAGAAGCTCAGTTCAAGGTGAAGGTTAACGAAGTAAAACAGCCGCGGTTCCCCAAGCTAGACAAGGAATTTGCCCGCCTGGTCAACCCTGAGTTCAAGACCATGGCTGCACTCCGCAAGCAGGTCTCAACTAACCTGCGTCTCAGGGCGGAGCAGAAAACAAAAGAGGAATTTGAGGAGCGGGTAATTGACGCCGTGGTCGATATTAGCCAGGTAGAGTTCCCCCCGGTTCTGGTGGAGATGGAAGTTGACCGACTTTTTGCCCAACAGGTGAGGTGGTTACAGGGCAGCGGTGAAGGACTGGAGCAATATCTAAGCAGGATTAAAAAAACCGAGGAGGAGGTGCGGGAAGAACTGCGCCCGCTAGCCACCAAAAGGGTTACCCGTTCTCTGGTGCTGGGGAAGATTGTTGAGGAGGGGAAAATAGAAGTTACCGATGCTGAAATAGACGCTGAGCTGGAAAATATAGCCCAAAGTGCTGGTGGGGATAAGGACAAGGTGCAGGGACTGCTAGAGTCTCCCCAGGCCCGCAGCTCCGTGGAGCAATTATTAACCACCCGAAAAGCAATACAACGGCTGGTAGAAATAGCCGGAGGTTCAGTAGATGCCCAGGAAAAATAATACCAGGGTGAGAAAAATTGGGGAATGAGTTATAATTGTATAGCAGTCATTGTCTTGAACTGCATAAAAGCTAGTGGGAGGAGAGAAAATGGACAATCAACCGATGAATGTAATACCAATGGTGATTGAAAGCGGCGCCAGGGGGGAGCGGGCTTTTGATATCTACTCGCTTCTGCTCAGAGAGCGCATTGTCATGTTGGGCATGCCGATTAATGACCAGGTGGCTAATGTTATTATTGCCCAGCTTCTCTATCTGGAGCGAGAGGACCCGGACAAAGACATAAGCCTCTACATTCACTGCCCCGGTGGCATCATTGCTGCCGGTCTGGCTATTTACGACACCATGCAACTGATACGCCCCGATGTTTCTACCATTTGTGTTGGGCTGGCGGCGAGCATGGGGACACTGCTTCTTTGTGCCGGGACTAAAGGCAAACGCTATGCCCTGCCCAACTCCACGATACACTTACATCAGGCGTTTGGTGGCGCTCAGGGACAGGCGGCTGATGTTGAGATTGCTGCCCGGGAGATTATGCGCATGCAAGAGCTAATAAGAAATATTCTAGTCAAGCACACCGGTCAAACGGTGGAAAAGATAACCCATGATACTGACCGGGACTTCTACCTGAACCCGGAGCAGGCGGTGGAGTACGGGATTGTGGATGAAATCCTGACCAAGCCGAAAGAGAAGTCGCTATAGCTCTTGGTAGCGCTGAGCCAGTTCAGTAGGGGTGGGCAGCCCCTTTCTTGCCCCCATCTGGCTGATTGAGAACTGAGCTACAACATCACCTAGACGCCCACATTCCTCAAGCCCCTTGTTATTAATCAGCCCATAAAGAAAGCCAGCGGCGAAGGCATCACCGGCGCCAGTAGTATCCATTCCCGCCCCGATGTCTCGCGGTTTGATTACATATTCCTTCTCGGCGTCTCTTATATAGCCGACAGTGGTAGTATTTCTCAGTTTACCCCCTTTACCCAGAGTAACCGCCACCTTCTGGCAGCCCTGCTTTAGACATGTTTCAGCTCCAGCAGCAACATCTTCGCCGGTCAGTTGACGTAGCTCATTCTGGTTAAGGAACAGAAGATAGGTTCGGCGCAATATTGGAGCTAGAGCCTTTAGCCCCTTGATGGCGTACAGGGCTCCGGGGGCAAAACTAATTTTAATGGATGGGTCTAATTTATCCATTAGCTCCAATAAAACCTGGAACTGCCTGTTGTCGGCAAATGACGAGAGGTGAAGCACCCCTGCCTGGTTTATATAGCTCAAGTCCAGGTCATCAATGGTGAGCAGGTTATTAGCGCCGGGCAGGACATACAGGGAGCGCTTATCCCTCCTATCGCTGAGGCATAATACCGAGCCAGTTTTCGCTTTGGGCTTAACCTTTATTCGGCTTGTGTCCACCCCCACCCCTTGAAAATCCTCAAGCAGTATTCTGCCTTCGGCGTCATCGCCAACCACCCCGCAAAAGCCGGCGCTCACCCCCAGTTTAGCCAGACCGTAGATGGTATTGGCGGCGGAGCCGCCGGGGAAAGATTCGGCCTCCTCCACCACCGCTTCACCATCATCAAGGATGCGCTCTACCTTATATATATGGTCTATATTTAGTGCCCCCACCCCGATTACTTGAATATTCATTATAAACCCCATCCCCCTTAATCCCCCTTCCCCTTAGCAAGGGGAAGGGGGAAGTAATTTCTTAAGAGGGACTTCGTCCCTCTTGGACTCCCTAGATGTATTTGGGGCTTCGCCCCTCTCACTCCCCGTGATAAAGAGCTATCTCTCAAGAGTTTCGCCCCTCTCACTCCCCTGAGAAACGCTTTACCCCAGCTTGCCGGCTTCCTCCCTGACTAACTTTCTTATCCTCTTATGAACCTCAATAACATCGTCTATATCTTTTCTGCCCGATAGCCAGTGGAAATAGCCCCTATCCTCCTTGCCCCCCCATTTCTCTTTGTATTTCACTACTCTTTCCACCCAGTCCCGTTTAGCTTTCTGCCATGCCTCCATCACCTCAATCAGGTCGCTGATGAGGGTTGAGGCTAAGCCCATGGTGGAATAGGGTAGGGCATACTCGTTGGCGTTAAAAGCAATACTTAGTCCCCCCGCCCCCTCCACTGCCTGGAGCATTCTGAAATCGGTAATGCTGTCGCCTATCACCACCCAGCTGGATAAAGGCTGGTCGTATTTATCAGCAAATTTATTTAAAGCGGCTACCTTACGCCGCCCGCCTACCGGCTTAACCTCTTTTATGGCTGTGCCCAGGTCGGTGGCGGGCAATTTCTCCCAGAAGAATTTATCCAGGCTCTGCTTAATCCGCTCGTCATCGGCAACCGGGCGCATGGTCAGCATATCCTTTTCCGCCTGCTGTAGTAACTTGACCTCTTCTTGAGATAAAGCTGCCCGGAGTTTATCCAGAGGGAAGGTGGTGCAGGCAACATTATGGGCGAAAATACTCAGTTTTTGGGTAATGTGCATGGCGTATTGCTCGTAGCTGGTGCTGATGCAGAACACCTTCCAGCCGTTGTTCAGGAGCCAGTCCACAAGCTTGGCTGCGCCGCCGGTCAGGCTGGCTTTAGCAGCTAAAGAAGCGATATTATCCTCGGAGATATTATGCAGGATGAGGAAGGGGACGATAAGAGCCAGCGTATCTCCCGGCTCATAGTCCTCTCTCTCTTCCAGCGTCAGCAGGTCATCGTAGCGGCTGATAACCTCAAAAATCTTATCGCCGTTGGGGAAGAGCTTCATTAGCTCATAGGCGTTATCTTGAGGTGATAGCGGTCCTTCAAGGTCAAAACAGATAAATTTATTTATCTACCTCACCCCCTTTAAGTTTTTATTAAGGTGACCCCATCCCCTTTATCCCCTTCCCCTTAACAAGGGGAAGGGGAATTAGTTATAGAAGAGGGACTTTGTCCCTCTTAGACTCCCTACAAAGTCGCTCTCGCCACCTGTTCGTTTATCTCGTCAGTCAGATTATACCCCTTAATCGGTTTCCCTGCAGCATTAACCATCTTGCCTTCTTTTATCTTAACTTTACCACGGCTAAACGCCTTAAGGGTAGCTATTATCAGGGGAAATTCTCTGGCCAGCCCGTGTTTGCGGATGAGCTTGAACAGGCGGTTGCTTTCGCCTTCACTCTCTTTAACTTCTTCCATGGGTCGCCCCTTTATTTCCTGCCAGTATTTATCAAATGGCTTGCCTCTAATAGAGAAGGTGCAGTAGGTCGCCGGCGGTCCCTCGTCCAGCTCGGGGGTTACCAGGTGCATCATCACCCCGGTTGCCTCGGCCTGGTTATCGATTAGTTGCCAGGTTACCTCCTGCCAGGTGCCTTTGGGTCCGCCTGGAGCTGCCGGGTGAAGGTTAATCATATTGTATCTCCGGCACATCTCCTCGCCGACGATGAGCATGTAACCAGCCAGGACACACAGGTCGGGGCTGAAGCCTTTTAGCTGATTCATTACCTCTCGGTCGTATTCAAGTCGGCACGCTGTTCCTCGGCTGGCCTTAAACCTTTGGTAGGAAAAATAGACTAGGGGTAAGCCGTAATTCTCAACCAGTTTGAGGAACATGTCGCTCTCTTTTGACTCGCCGGGCTCACGGTTACAGAAGACAAAGGCAATATCAGCCTGAATCTCGCCCAGGGCGATGCCCCGTTGCGCCACGGTGAGCAGGTCCCTGGCGGCTTTATCCCTGCCGGTAGAAAACCAGCCCAGCTGATAGGTTTTTTTCAACCCCACCTCCTTTAAGTTTTTTATTAAGGTGACCCCACCCCCTGTGTTTTTCTTCCCACCCAGCCCACCCTCAGAGGTTTCACCTCTAAAGCTCTCTCACCCACCCGCCCCCGTTTTTAACATATCTTTTCCTTCCCACCTAGCCCGTCCAATAGGGGGGTGCAGCCCCTCTTTTTGTCTCCTTCCTCTTAAGGGTGGTGGGTGGGAATAGATATAAAATATATTTGGGGCTTTGTCCCTCTCAGACACCCCTAACTTCAGAGCTTCTTTTTTAGCCTTGCCCAGGCACCGGCAAAGTGAATTAAGGGAGTTGTCCTGCGCCCTGAAATTTTGCCCTTTGCCAGGGCTTTAAGAAAATCTTCCTTGCCATTGAACTCGGGCATCTCTACATAGGCGTTACCTATCTCGCAAGGGGTATGGGCATCACTGCCGGCGCTTTGGGCAATACCATATTTTGCGGCAAAGGCTAGGGCTTTGGCTGAACTCCGGGCAAGGATAGCTCGTGAATTGAATACTTCGACAACATCAATTTGTTCGGCTATTTCCTCTATTGTGTTGCTGCGTAATGCCGATTGGCGGAAGATGTCAAAGGGGTGGGGTATACATACCAGACCACCCTGAGCCCTGATTCGAGATATTGTCTGTTCTACAGATAGCCCGTTAGGTATGGTCTCTTCGAGGAACATGCCCATAATTTCGCCGTGGGGGGTCAGAATTTCCTCAGCCACAATTACCGGGAAGGGGGCAATCTCCCGCATCCTTAGTCCCCCCTCGGCAGTGCCGTGGTCACAGATAGCAACGCAGTTTATCCCAATCTCCTGGCAACGACTGACTATTTTTTCTAGAGGCATATTGCAGTCCATAGAATATTCGCTATGGATGTGGAAGTCGGCTTTTAACAATTCAGCTCAACTAACCCTCTCTAGGTACTCGCCGCTGCGAGTATCAACCTTAATAACATCCCCGTTATTGATAAAAAGGGGAACCTGGATGGTAATTCCGGTCTCCATTTTAGCCGGTTTATTACCGGCGGTGGCGGTATTCCCTTTAAAACCGGGCCCGGTCTCAACCACCTCCAGCTCGACGGCAACCGGCAGCTCCACCCCCACTAGCTTGCCCTTATAGCTTGATACCTCCAACGACATCCCCTCTTTCAGGTAGTCAAGGATGTTACCCAGCTGGGCGGTGGTGATGGGCGTCTGCTCAAAGGTTTCCTCGTCCATAAAGTAATATAAGTCGCCCTCGTTGTAAAGGTATTGCATGGGGCGATAGTCCAGGCGTGCCCGGGTAAACTTCTCACTCGCCTGGAAGGTTCGCTCGATGGTATGACCGCCGCGGATATCACGGAGCCTGAGACGAACCATAGCGCTACCACGCCCTATCTTGATGTGCTGGTAATCCAGGACCTGGTACAGCTTTTCCTCCAGCTCAATAGTAAGCCCTTTTCTCAGTTCGCCGCTATCAATCATGTTAAACTCCAGTATGGTTTATTTTTTAGCCTTGGAAATCTCTCTCACCTTACCCTTCTCCATCACTACCAGATCCTCAATCCTCACCCCTCCCCACCCCTCAAGGTAAACACCAGGCTCAAGGGTAAATACCATGCCATCGGCCAGTTTTTCTGATGAATTTGGCCCCAGCCGTGGCGGCTCATGGGGGGCTAGCCCTACGCCGTGCCCCAGGCCATGGCCAAAGGCTTCACCGTAGCCCGCTTCCTCGATAACTATCCTGGCCAGCTGGTCAGCCTCCCCGCCGCTCATCCCTTCCTTGAGCATAGCCATTGCCGCGGCTTGAGCGCCAAGAACAGTATCATATATCCGGTTGAAGTTATCATCGGGGGTGCCCGGGCAGATGGTTCGGCTCAGGTCGCTACCGTAGCCTCCCACCCTGGCTCCGATATCAATTACTATCGGCTCACCCGATTGGATAGCACGGGCTGAAGGCTTGGCGTGGGGCAGGGCGGAATTAGGCCCTGAGGCAACGATAATATCAAAGGGCATAGTCTGGCTACCCTTTTCCCGCATAAATTTCTCTATCTCCCAGGCGGCTTCTTCTTCCGTCATGCCGGTATGAATCTTACTCTGGATATACCCCATAGCCGCATCGCTGATTTCGGCGGCTTTGGCGATAAACTCAATTTCCTCCGGCCCCTTAATGGCTCGGAGGGATTCCACCATTCCCGCTACCGGCACAAGCTTGAGCTGGGATTTGCCTTTATTCAGTATATCAGATAACTGCCGGTGCCGGGCAAAGGTAAGGTGTCCAGCCTCAAACCCCAGCCTTTTTATATTCAACTCAGCCGTCAGCCGGGGAAACCAGTCGCCTGTGTCGTTGGTTATGGTAAAGACCTTATAATCCAGTGCCTGGCTCTTGGCCTGGGCTATATAGCGAAAGTCGGTGGCTAAAATGATGTCCTGCTGCGTAACCAATAGAAAACCAGCCGAGCCATCGAAGCCGGAAAGATAGCACCTGTTCTCCGGCTGGGAGATAAGGATGCCGTTAAGTTCCTTTATCTCTAGCCCCTGGCGTAGCCTTTGTATTCTATCCTTTGTCTTCTGGCTCATCCTTTTTTTCTCTAGCCATGGGGTGGGCGGATAGATATATCTTCTTGGCCTGGCTTTTGGTCACATGGGTATAAATCTGGGTGGAGGATAGTCGGGCGTGTCCCAGAAGCTCCTGGACTACTCTTAAATCAGCGCCGCCATCGAGTAAATGGGTGGCGAAGGTATGACGCAGCAGGTGGGGATGGACCCTCTTGCCGATACCACCCTTTTTGGCATATTGCTGTAGCATTCTCTGCACCTGTCGTTTTGCCAGGCGCTGACCGTAGCGATTGAGAAAGAGAGCATCGTTTCTCTTTCCCCCCACGAATTTTGGCCTGCCCTGTTCAAGGTAGCTGCGCAGTGCCTCAGCGGCTGGCTCGCCCATCAGTACCAACCGCTCTTTAGAGCCCTTTCCCAAGACGCGGATTTCATTGGTATCAAGGCTGACTTGCCCCAGCGTCAGGCTTACCAGCTCGCTTACCCTGAGGCCGGAGGCATAGAGTAGCTCCAGCAACGCCTGGTCACGCTGCCCGTATGGCGTGGACAGGTCGGGGGCTTTCAGCAGCCGCTCTACTTCATCCAGGGTGAGAAAGGAGGGCAGGCGCTTATCCAGCTTGGGGGAGGAAGTCTCTTCTACGGGGTTGGTTGATATAATTTCCTCCCGCAGTAGATAGCGGTAGAAGGAGCGGATAGCCGATAGCTTGCGGGCAATGCTCGCCTTGACAAAGCCCTGCTTCACCAGATGGGACAGGTAGTCGCGTAGAGTATGCCTATCCACTTCCTGAAGTGAGCCAACCCCTTTTTTCTTGAGGAAGTCGAAGAAGCCCAGCAAATCAGTGGTATAGTTACGCACAGTATAAGGCGAGGCATTCCGCTCCGCCTCAAGGTAGTTTATGTATCTATTAAAGACTTCTTGCATGGCGCTAACTCTGTGGTAGCTTCCCCTTATACTCACACTTGGTGCACTTTGCCAGGTTGCGGCGGTAGGTGGTGAGCAGTCCGCCGCACTGGGGGCAGGGCTGGGGGAGGGGTCTGGTATTCAGGAAAAACCTGCAGTCAGGGTAATTACTGCAGCCGTAGAAGGTGCGTTTCTTTTTGCTTTTTCTCTCCACCAGCTCACCGCCGCACTGCGGGCATTTGACCCCAATCTTGACCAGGAAGGGCTTGGTATACTTGCACTCGGGATAGCCGCTGCAGGCTAGGAATTTTCCATAACGCCCGAATTTGATTACTATGGGCTTGCCGCACTGGGGGCAAATTTCGTCGGTTATCTCCTCCAGCTTAACCCTTTCCATAAACTGGGAGGCACTGTTTAGGCTCTGCTCAAAGGGAGTATAAAAATCCTGGACTACTCCCACCCAGTCCTTGTTTTCATTGGCTACCTTGTCCAGTTCATCCTCCATGTGAGCGGTAAATTCGATGTCAACGATGTCAGGGAAGTGTTTAGCGAGCAGGTCGTTGACGATAAAGCCCAGCTCGGTTGGTTGGAAGCGACCGCCAGTCTTGTCGACATAGCCCCGCTCCTGAATGGTGGACAGGATGGGGGCATAGGTGCTGGGGCGCCCGATGCCCCATTGTTCCAGCATCTTAATTAATGTAGCTTCGGTAAAGCGGGGTGGGGGCTGGGTGAAATGCTGCTCCGGAAGAAGTTCTATAAGCTTCAGCCTATCGCCTTTGGCTAACGGGGGTAGGGTAGGGCTTGTTTTTCCTTCTTCAGCCTCATCCTTGCTCTCGGTATAGAGAATCATAAACCCGTCAAAGGTGTTTAGCAGGCTTGAGCTTCGGAACAGGTAGTCCCGCTTAGGCAGGGAGCTGGCTTTAATGTCCACCGTGGTGCTATCAAACAAGGCGGCTGCCATCTGGCTGGCCACCATTCGTTTCCAGATGAGCTGGTAAAGCTTAAATTGGGCGTCGCTAAGGTGGGGTTTGAGCAGCGAAGGCTCCCGCCAGATTTTGGTGGGGCGGATAGCTTCGTGTGCCTCCTGTGCCCCTTTTACCTGTGTGGCGAAGGAACGGGAGTGGGCTGGAACATATCGGGAGCCATATTTACCAGCAATAAATTCCCTGGTTTCAGCGATGGCGGAGCGGGCGACTCTGGTGGAGTCGGTACGCATATAAGTGATAAGCCCGACATTCCCCTCATCGCCTATGGGCAGGCCTTCATAAAGCTCTTGAGCCACACTCATGGTTAGCTTAGCCGGGAAGTGGAGCTTGCGCCAGGCCTCCTGCTGCAGGGTGCTGGTGATAAACGGTGGCGCCGGCTGGCGGGTCACCTTTTTGGTGCTTACCTTGATAACTTTATAGCGGGCTTGCTTCAGCTCCTCAACGAGCTCAGTGGCTTCTGGCTCGTTATGAATCTCCAGCTTGGTGCCATCGGCGAGACCAATCAGCAAGGCCCTGAAGGTGGCTGTTTCGGCAGCCTTGGCTAGCTCAGCCTCAATAGTCCAGTATTCAACCGAGACAAATCGCTCGATTTCACGCTCGCGGTCAACGATAATCCTCACTGCCACCGACTGGACTCTACCTGCCGATAGCCCCCTTCTCACCTTCTGCCATAGCAATGGGCTAATCTTATAGCCGACCAATCTATCCAGGATACGCCTTGCCTGTTGGGCGTTAACCAATTGCATATCTATGGAGCGAGGATGAGCGAAGGCACGCTCGATAGCTCCCTTAGTTATCTCGTGAAAGACGACGCGGCGGTAGGGTTT
>Ga0114930_10000851_pt1 | contig 31395 bp, 29 predicted proteins | sample AnhtaG_FD_87300 | JGI IMG/M metagenome (GOLD analysis project Ga0114930, IMG submission 87300) | Deep subsurface microbial communities from Anholt, Denmark to uncover new lineages of life (NeLLi) - Anholt_01485 metaG | ecosystem: Environmental > Aquatic > Marine > Oceanic > Sediment | place... | reverse complement strand
TAATGCTTATATGCCGGGTAAAGAGAATGGGAAATGGGATTATTACGGCTATTCCCGGAGAAAGCTGGACAAGAACAAATTCGATGAATTCAAAACACGATTCTATCGCCTCCAGGGCTGGGATATTGCAACTGGATATCCAACCAGAAGCACCCTGAAATCCTTGGGCTTAGAGGGTGCAGCAGATGAGCTTGAGAGAAACGGAAAACTTGGAAAAGAATAATTTTCTCCACTCGTACAAACACAATTTCGCTCAAAATATGGCATGCAGTATAGTAATTGTTGGGTCCTGAGAAAACGAGATTGAAATGACATGGTACAGAAAACTACCGAAGGTCGAATTGCATGTCCATCTTGAGGGAGCCATACCCCACGGCGCGCTGTTCGATCTGATCCAGAAGTATGGCGGCGATCCTTCTCTTCCGGACGTAACAGCACTCGCAAAGCGTTTCGAATACAATAACTTCGCTCAGTTCATTGAGGTGTGGTCGTGGAAGAATCAGTTCTTGCGCGAATACGAAGATTTCTCTCACATTGCCGAACTCACGGCTCGGGACATGGCGAACCAGAATATTCGCTACGCCGAGATGTTCTTCTCTCCCTCGCTTTTTGTCCGGCATGGACTTGAGGTGCAAGAACTCACCCATGCAGTCAGGATTGGATTGTCCAGAATCCCGGAAATCGAGATCTCGCTCATTGCAGATCTCGTTCGAGACTATGGCCCGGAATCTGAGATGACGACACTCAAGAGACTGAATGAAGTCAAATGTGACGGCGTCATCGGAATTGGAATAGGCGGGTCAGAACATGAGTTCCCGTCGGAACCATTCAAATCATTGTTTGAGGAAGCCCGCCTGATGGACTTTCACGTCAATGCCCACGCGGGTGAAGGAACAGGACCTGAGAGCATTTGGAGTGCCATCAGGCACCTTCATGTTGACAGGATTGGACATGGGACCAGAGCTCACGAAGATCCTGAACTTCTGGACTACCTTCGAGAACACAGAACTCCCCTTGAGCTATGTCCAATGTCAAACGTCTGCACGGGAGTTGTCAATGCCATCGCAGAGCACCCAATCCGGGAATATTTCGAACGCGGGCTGATCATCAGCGTAAACACTGATGATCCCATGATGTTTGGCACTACTTTGGACAAAGAGTACGAATTGCTCGTGCAGGAGTGTGGTTTCACAAGGCAGGAGATTTGCAGACTCATACTCCTCGGCATAGAATCCTCATGGTTGTCTGAAGACCGAAAGATGCTATTGGCAACAAGATTCGAGAAAGAACCCTCATGGGTAGGATAAGGGGGATTTGGCCCGTGTATAGCCCGCGTTTCTAAAAAAGGGCGTTTCAAACCACTCCTCTAAGTATCGGCATCAGTGGAATTAACATGAGTAATAGGTAAAGAAAGGATTGGTAGCGGGGGCTGGATTTGAACCAGCGACTTCCGGGTTATGAGCCCGACGAGCTACCAGACTGCTCTACCCCGCAGTCCGATGTTTATTATAGCACTCTGATTTCTTTATCAAAATATTTGTTGAGCTGTTCATTGCTCATAAGATTTGTTATATTAGATTAGCAAAGTTGGGTGACATAATGAATATTAGACTTCTATTGCCCGAAAAGAAGATTGAAGATTTTTGTCTCCGCTGGAAGATTACTGAACTTGCCCTATTCGGTTCCGTATTGAGAGATGATTTTGGTCCCCACAGCGATGTAGATATCTTGGTGAGCTTCTCTGAAGATGCGGACTGGGATTTATACGACTGGGTAAATATGATTCAAGAATTAAAGGACATCTTTAGACGAGACATAGACCTTGTAGAGAAGAGTGCATTAAGGAATCCTTTTCGTCGCCATGCGATTCTGACCAATAAAGAGGTTGTTTATGCAGCTTGAAGAGAAAGACGTAGGCTATTTATGGGATATATTGGATTCAGCAAGAACGATATGCGATTTTGTATCTGGAGTCAATTTTATTCAGTACATGGAGGATAGAAAGCTTCAATTAGCAGTTGAACGGGCGATTGAGATAATCGGAGAGGCCGCCCGGCGCGTATCTGAAGCTTTTCGTACGGAACACTCTGAGATTCCATGGCAAAATATTATTGCTCAGCGAAATGTCTTGGCGCATGAATACGGTGAAATCAAACAAGAACTCATATGGAAGGTAGCTACTAGGCGAGTTCCGGAATTGATTACTGCACTTGAACCACTTATCCCGAAGCCTCCAGCTGATTGATGAATTAAGCAACCAAAAAGCCCCCTCAGATTCCGCGCCTCCCCATCCTTCTAGGATCAGACAATAATTACAGATATTAGCTGATGATCAAATTGAAATTATTGTTGTGGAATTAAAAATGCAGAAAATGACCAAGTTTGTCAAGAATCCATATCACGGATTGTCACAAAAATGTCACAGAAATTGCTAATTGTCGCCTAATTTTACTTATGGATGCCTAAACGGAAAGAAGGAGAAAGCTTGGATTTTTTCAGGGGAAATCAGGGGAAATAAGATGGTAGCGGGGGCTGGATTTGAACCAGCGACCTCCGGGTTATGAGCCCGACGAGCTACCAGACTGCTCTACCCCGCAGTACCGGCAATTATTATAGCACTCTGATTTTTTTTGTCAAAACAATTGTGAAAAATGTCAAGTTTCAATCGAATTTAGGCTGGTTTTCTTCCCTTAAAAAAGTAAAGTGTTTTGATAGCAAAAAAACCTTGACATTGCAGGATGGCAAAAAATATAATTAGTGACTTAAAAAATGGCCCATTTTTTGTTTTTTCTACTCGCAATCATCTGCATAGCATCAGTCTTGGGAATGATCATATCCAAAGACCAAGCCTACAATGCCCTCTTCTTGATTGTGGCATTTGTCTGTATGGGAGGTCTGTTTGGCCTTCTCGAGGCTCCGTTTATCGCAGCAGTCCAAATCATCATATACGCAGGGGCCATTATGATCCTTTTTATCTTTGTCGTCATGATGATAAACCTGAAAAAAGGCGTAGGGCAAGAAAAAAAGAAATGGACCATATATTTTGCGGTTGTTATCGCTGCTGTGCTTGTTGTAGAGCTTGTTCTGACCGTAAAAGGGGCTCTGGAGCCGGCCAGCTCCGCTGCCTTGGAAAAATTGGGAAGCCCTACAGATCTCGGCCGGCTGCTGTTCACCAAATACCTGTATCCGTTCGAGATCACATCCATATTGATTATTGCAGCTTTGGTCGGTGCGATCGTTCTGGTTAAAAAGAGAGACAACGAATGATTCCGGTAAACTATTTTTTGATTCTAAGCATCATCCTTTTTGTTCTTGGGACAATCGCATTTTTTGTCAAACGGGATCTGATCACCCAGTTTATGTCGATCGAGATCATGTTCAATGCCGCCAATCTGGCTTTCCTTGCATTTGCCAAGTCGGCAGGTTCCCTGGATGGCCAAATTATTGTCTTTTTTGTGATCACCGTAGCGGCCGCCGAAGCGGTTGTAGGCTTGGCCATCATTCTTTTAATATTCCAAAAAAAGAAGACCATAAAATCCGAAGATATAAAATTGATGAAAGGATAAAATGACTGATTACTTCTGGTTGATTCCGCTTATCCCCGCATTGAGCACGCTCATCCTGGTCTTGTTCGGGCAAAAACTCCCTAAAAAATATGTTTCGTTTCAGGCCTGTTTTGCCATTTTTGCCTCCTTTGCCATCTCAGTCATTTCCTTTATCGGTTTGCTCCAGACCAGCCATGAGCATCTTCCGATCATCAAAAACCTGTTCTCCTGGATCCATGCCGGAAGCTTCCACGCGGACCTTGCCCTCCAACTCGATCCCCTCTCCTCGATCATGACTCTGGTTGTCACAGGAGTTGGATTTCTCATCCACGTGTATTCAGTAGGTTACATGGCTGATGATGAGGGGTACACCCGCTATTTCACTTATTTGAACCTTTTTACCTTCGCCATGCTCATTCTTGTGATGGGATCCAATCTTGTTGTGATGTTCGTGGGATGGGAAGGAGTCGGCCTCTGTTCCTATTTATTGATCGGATTTTGGTTCGATAAACACTCGGCAGCCAACGCCGGTAAAAAAGCCTTTATCGTGAACAGGATCGGCGACGCCGCTTTTCTCCTGGGAATATTCTTTATCTTTATTAATATTGGAAGCGGAGAGTTCAGCGTCATAAACGCAGCTATCGGCGGCGGTGCTATCACCCATAGTCTGGCAACTTTGATCGCCATCCTTCTTTTTGTCGGGGCCATAGGGAAATCCGCACAAATTCCTCTGTATATCTGGCTTCCCGATGCGATGGAAGGTCCGACACCTGTCAGCGCCCTCATCCACGCGGCAACCATGGTCACGGCCGGGGTTTACATGGTCGCCCGGATGAACGTCCTGTTCACATTCTCTGGTTCTGCTAATTCTATCGTTGCCATCATCGGGGCGGTAACAGCGGTTTTTGCCGCCACCATGGCATTGACGCAAAACGACATCAAGAGGGTATTGGCTTACTCGACGATATCCCAGATCGGATACATGTTTATCGGATGCGGAGTTGGCGCCTATGCAGCAGGCATGTTCCATCTGTACACTCACGCTTTTTTCAAGAGCCTTTTGTTTTTGGCCGCCGGAAGCGTGATGCATGCCTTGTCTGGCGAGTTGAACATGCAAAAGATGGGAGGGCTGAGGAAATATCTTCCCTTCACCTACCCCACGTTTTTGATCGGCGCCATTGCGATTGCGGGGATTCCTTTCTTATCCGGATTCTTTTCCAAGGATGCGATTTTGACAAGCGCTTATGCCAACGGCCAGTATTTTGTCTGGGCTCTCGGCATATTCGGCGCGGTTTTAACTGCCTTTTACATGTTCCGTCTGATTTTTCTAACCTTTTTCGGCAACGAACGCCTCGAACCCGAAGCCAAAAAACATCTGCATGAATCCCCTCCTGCGATGACCATCCCTCTTGTTCTCCTGGCATTCTTTTCGATCGTTGCCGGTTATGTCGGCCTCCCTGTTGTCGCCGGGAAAAACCTGAACTTTTTCGGCCGGTTTTTGGAACCGGTTATCCAGCAAGCTCATGAAGTCCACTTGAGCCTGGGAACGGAATGGATGCTGATTTTGATCTCGGTAGCCGTGGCTGTAACAGGCATTTTTATCGCCTGGGTGTTCTACATAAAGAATCCCAAAATCCCTCACAACTTCGTCGCCAAATTCCCTGGCCTCTACAAGCTTCTGTATAACAAATATTATGTGGACGAAATCTACAACACTCTGTTCGTGAATTCCACGATAAAGGGCTCCGAGATCGCGTATGATCATTTCGACCTCAAGGTCATCGACGGAATCGTCAACGGGTCGGCAAAAACCACCAATTTCCTCGGAAAGGTTTTGAGTTATTTTCAGACTGGGTTTATCAAGGATTATGCCCTGATTTTCCTGTTGGGCGCCATTCTTCTAATAGGATATTTGTTGTTTTAAAAAAATGGAAATACCAATTTTAAGCATCGTAACGTTTCTTCCCCTGGCTGGAGCCTTGCTGTTTATTTTCATCAACCGCGATAAAGAGAACCTGCTGAAATATTTGGCCCTATTCATATCGATTGCCACCTTCATCGCCTCTCTGTATCTTTTTTTCAACTTCAATGCCCAAACGCCCGATCCTCAGTTCGTGGAAAAAAGCCCATGGATCGGGTACGGGATAAACTACCATATCGGGATAGATGGCATCAGCCTGTACTTGATACTTTTAACTACCTTCCTGATGCCCATAGTGATCCTCTCCTCCTGGACATACATCCAGAAACGGGTCAAGGAATATTTGATCTTCATGTTTTTGCTCCAGACAGGCATTATCGGCGTTTTTGTTGCGCTGAATCTTTTCCTGTTTTATGTGTTCTGGGAAGCCATGCTGATCCCTATGTATTTTCTGATCGGGATATGGGGTGGGAAACGGAAGATCTATGCCACCGTGAAATTCGTTCTGTTTACCATGTTTGGTAGCCTTCTAATGCTGGTGGCCATCCTCTACATGTACAATCTTTTTTACAAAGCCACAGGCACTTACTCTCTCAACATATTCGATTACTACCGCATGATTCTCAACCCGAGTATCCAGGTATGGTTGTTCCTGGCTTTTGGCCTAGCGTTTGCGATAAAAGTTCCGATGTTTCCGTTTCATACGTGGCTTCCCGATGCTCACGTCGAAGCCCCCACAGCCGGGTCTGTTGTCCTGGCAGCCGTCCTGTTGAAAATGGGGACATATGGTTTTCTGCGGTTTGCCCTTCCGATGTTTCCGGATGCATTGAAAATATTTCTTCCTGTACTCGGGGTGTTATGCATCATTGGCATCATCTACGGAGGGCTGATGGCCCTTATCCAAAAGGATGTTAAATCCCTTGTCGCTTACTCCAGTGTCAGCCACATGGGACTTATCATGCTGGCCATATTCGCTCTCAACATGGAGGGCATCGTGGGAGGGATCTACCAGATGCTCAACCACGGACTGAGCACAGGCGCGCTGTTTTTGTGTGTTGGCATTCTTTACGAAAGGTCACACACACGAATGATCAAAGATTTTGGGGGAGTCAGCAAACAGATGCCGGTATTTTCGGCATTTTTCATGGTCTGCATGCTTTCTTCGGTTGGATTGCCCGGACTCAACGGATTTGTCGGTGAAATTCTCTGCCTGTTCGGCGTGTTCAAGGCCAACAAGATTTTGGCCATCTTGGCAGTTACCACAGTTATCCTGGCAGCCGCCTATCTGCTCTGGATGTTCCAGAGAGTGATGCAGGGTCCGATTACAAACGACAGGGTCCGTTCGTTCAAAGACCTGAATCTCAGGGAAATCATCTATCTGACCCCGATCGTTATTTTGATGTTCTGGATGGGAATCTATCCCCAGACCTTCCTGAGAAAAATGGATGTCTCTGTCTCCAATCTGTTGAATCAAGTTAACCGTAAAGAGGCGATATTCACCGAAGCCAAAAAGGAGAATAATCCTCCCACATATATCTTTATGGAAAAAGAAACAAAAACGGATTCCATTGCAAAAGAGGATAAAGAATCGCAATGAACACCATACTTGCATTGTTCCCGCTTTTGATCATCGTTGTTGCTTCTCTGCTGGTGATGATTCTTGAAGCCTTTTTCAAGAGAGAAAATCGCAGCTATCTCGCATATATATCTTTCCTGTTCCTGATCGCCGCTGCAGCAGGATGTGTTAAGTTCTGGAACAAGGATTATTCCTACTTCGACGGAAATCTATACTTGAGCAACCTCTCCCTGTTTTTCTGCTTTATCCTGATCGTTGCTACTTTCCTCGTGATCCTAATTTCAATGAAGTACCTCACTCTCCAGAACGCCAACTACGGCGAGTACTATGCGCTTCTGCTATTTGCCTTGTCTGGCATGATCATCATGGTCTCCTCCAGCGACCTGATCGTGATCTTCCTAGGACTAGAGGTGTTATCGCTCAGCAGCTATGCCTTAACCGGATTGCGCCGAGAGGACGAAAAATCCAACGAGGCTGCCGTCAAATATTTCTTGCTCGGTAGTTTTGCTTCGGCTTTCCTTGTTTTTGGAATCGCCTTTTTGTACGGAGCTACACAAACAACCGCGATTCCCTCTATTATCAAAGAGCTGCAATCTGGCTCTTCTGTTGGAACTTTGGGCCTCGTGGGTTTGGGGCTTGTCGTTATCGGGTTTGGGTTCAAGATTGCGGTTGTCCCGTTTCACATGTGGACACCGGACGTGTACCAGGGAGCCCCCACGCCCATCACAGCCTTTTTCTCGGTCGGCCCCAAAGCCGTCGGATTCGCTGTTCTACTCAGGATCTTTATCCCCTATTTCCAAGACGCCCTCGAATCTCAGTTGATGTTCGGATTGCTCTGGATTATCGCGGCTATCACGATGATTGCCGGCAATCTTATCGCCCTCAGACAGACCAATGTCAAAAGGATCTTAGCCTATTCCAGTATCGCTCATGCCGGCTATTTGATGGTGGCCATTCTCGCCCAGGATACACAGAGCCTGGTCTTTTATCTGACAGCTTATCTGTTCATGAACATCGGGGCATTTGCCGCGGTTATCGCCTTAGGGAAAAAGGATCATGAGTACCTGGAGCTGGATGACTACAAGGGAATCGGATTCCGGTATCCCTGGATCGGGGCAACCTTTGCCGTTTTTCTGATTTCATTGGCTGGTTTTCCTCCCACCGGAGGATTCCTGGCCAAGTTTTATGTGTTCTCAGCCGCTGTTAGGCAGGGACTCGTTTCTCTTGTTATCATCGGTGTTCTGGCCAGTCTCGTCTCGGTTTTTTATTACCTGCGGATCATCATTTATATGTACATGAAAGAGCCCTCCTACGAGGTGGACATCAATATCGATAATCCCGCTCTTTTCCTAGCTCTCTTTCTCTGTTTGTACGGTGTTCTCCAGCTCGGTATCTTTCCGGGGAATATCCTGGTATTGATCAGGCAGGCTGTAGCCGCCCTCCCGTTTCTGTAGTGCGCGACAAAACCTATCAAAATTCTACACACTAATTCACCCTTTTAAGTTATGCTTTAAGGTTCTCTTCCATTTTGTGTGGGCATTACTTTTAAGGTGTTTCTTTGCCATCAGGCATGTCTGGAGCGCCCGGATACATAGGGACACGATGGATTTGAAAAGGTATCAAGTTTATAACTTGGAGTCATTCGTTATTTTTTATGAATATTCAGGCTAAAACTGAGGGATAAAAAGAGGAGAAAAAAGGCTGGGGCAGGACGTAAGCCGAATTCTGTTCCCGCCGTAGCGAGGGTGGTTATTTGTCTAAGCAACCTACCCGCCCCTCGAAACGGGCCGTTTCAATCGGGGCCAATTTGGTCTTGCTCCGGATGGGGTTTACCGTGCTCCTGATGTCACCATCAGAACGGTGAGCTCTTACCTCACCTTTTCACCCTTACTCCGTAAGAACGTAAATACCGATCTTACAGGGCGGTATGTTTTCTGTGGCACTTTCCTCCGATCGCTCGGAGTCGCTGTTAGCGACCATCCTGCCCTTTGGAGTTCGGACTTTCCTCCCCTCCTCGGCTATGAGTCGAAGAAGGAGCAACCACCTCACCTACCCCAGCCTTTATTTTTATACCATATTGTTCCAATTTTTTATACAGGTTGCTGCGGGGAGTATCGATCGCCCTTGCGGTTTGAGATATGTTCCAGTTGTTTTCCCGGAGCTTGGAAAGGATAAACTCCTTTTCGGCTAAATCTCTGAATTCTTTGAGATTTTTTATCCCCTTGGCATCGGGAAGATAGATGCGCATCTCTCCGCGGATTTCTTCAGGGAGATGTTTTTCGTCGATCGTGTTTCCATCAGTGGAAATGATCAATCGTTCGATCACATTCTTTAGTTGCCGAATATTCCCCTTCCAGGGATACTTCATCATCGCCTGAACCACATCCTCAGAGAATTTCTTTTGCTTAAAGTTGTTGTCCGCCGCAATGAGCTGGCTAAAATACTCAATAAGTAGTGGGATATCCTCTTTTTTCTCCCGAAGCGCCGGGGAATAAAGGGGCACGACATTCAAACGAAAATACAGATCCTCCCGGAAATTATTCTCCTGAATTTCCTTTCCTAAATCTTTATTTGTCGCAACAATCACCCGAACATCCACTTTGCCGATTTTACTCGATCCGACTTTCTGCACTTCCCCTTCTTCAAGTACGCGCAATACCTTGGCCTGTGTTTTGAGACTCATGTCCCCTACTTCATCAAGAAAAATCGTACCGCCATCAGCCAGCTCAAACTTGCCCAATTTTTTTTCTGTCGCTCCTGTAAAGGCCCCTTTCACGTGCCCGAAGAGTTCACTCTCGATCAATTCCTCCGGGATGGCCGCACAGTTCACCTGGATAAACGGGTCCTTTGCCCGGAGGCTATGGTTGTGAATGGCACGAGCTATGAGCTCCTTTCCCGTCCCGCTCTCGCCAAATATCAGGATAGTGGCATTGGTGGGCGCGATCTTCAAAATCTCATTCCAAAGCTGCTTCATAGACGGATGATTTCCGATGAGCTCATACCTTTTATCGGCTTTTTTTCTCAGATCTTTGCATTCGTTCAGCAGCTTTGTTTGATTCAGGGCATTTCTTATGCTGATCAAGACTCTTTCCCTATGGAGGGGCTTTTCTAAAAAATCGAAGGCTCCCAGCTTCGTCGCCTCGACCGCGGTCTGGACCGTGCCATGGCCGGATATCATGATCACTTCTGGCGAGTATGGTTTTTTATCCAGTTCGTCCAAAACCTCCAGCCCGCTCACGCCAGGAAGCTTGACATCAAGGAGGACCAAATCCAAGCCCACCGTTTCCTCGATCGCATTCAGAGCCTGCTCGCCGTCCGCCGCTTCATAAAATTGATAACCTTCGTATTCGAGAATCATCTTCAGGGATTTTCTTATGGTTTCTTCATCGTCAACGACCAATATTTTTTCTTTTCGATGCTTGCTCATGGAGAAATGATATACCACCCAGCCCAAAACTTCAATTGAGACTATTAGGAATGTCTGTAGCGATTCTGCATGGGAGCGAAGCCATTTCTAAAAGTCTCAAATGGTAGCTTTGCTTGCTTAGGAGGGGAGGCATATTGTAAGATGGATTTGAGCATGTGGAGACCGATTGTTCTGTTCATAAGCCTGTTATTGATCGGCACCATTGGCTTTCACGTTATCGAAAGCCTTTCGTTCCTCGATTCCCTGTATATGACAATCATCACTGTCTTTACTGTCGGATTCCGGGAGATCAAAGAACCCTTGAGCCCCGTTGGTCAAGTATTCACGATATTTATCATCCTGGGTGGAGTTGGAACGGTTTTATACACCTTCACAAAATTGGCTGAAGTTGTATATGAGGGGACCATCAACAAAATTTGGCGGAGAAGAAGGATGGAAAAAAAGATACAAAAACTCAAAGATCACTACATCATCTGCGGACATGGGCGGTTGGGCAATACCGTCAGAGAAAGGCTCGAAGAAGAAAATCTCCCTTTTGTGGTGATCGATAATAGCGAAGAAGGTCTTGTCGAACTCAAGGGGAAGCAGGATTGTCTCCACATGGAAGGGGACGCCACGAATGAAGAGGTTTTGATTAAGGCGGGAATCAAACGAGCCAAAGCTCTGGCTGCTCTTCTCGCCACAGATGCCGATAATCTTTATTTGGTGATGACAGTGAAGTTGATCAATCCTTCGCTATTTGTCCTGTCTAAAGTCATGGACGAGGAAGCAGAAAGAAAGATCCTTCAAATAGGGGCCAATAAAGTGGTGAGCCCGTACAAGCTCAGCGGGTTGAAGATAGCCCAAGGGCTGATTCGTCCCACATTGGTGGATTTTTTAGACCTGATCATCCGGCGCAGTGAGCTATCCCTCTTGATGGAGGAGATGATCGTCAAGAAAAACTCCCGGATCGCGAAACGGACGCTGACAGAGTGTGATATTCGCCGAAAGGCCAACATCATCGTGGTGGCCATCAAAAAACCTGGAGAGGACATCGTATTCAATCCCTCCCCTTCTGTGGATATCGAGTCCGGGGATACGCTATTGGTGCTAGGGGACAACGCGGATATCGATCTATTTGAACAAACCTATATCGGAGAATAAATTTGAGAATTTTCAGAAGGAAAGTCTCAACCATTGTTCTATTCAGTATCCTTTTTATGTCTATTCATTCATATGGAGAAGAAGCGGACGAGGCTAAGTTTTCGAATTTTGAGCTCGAAAACGGCATAAAGGTTTTTCTGTATGAGAGGCATACACTTCCTCTTCTCAATATCGTTTTCGCTTTTAATCTAGGGACCAAGAACGAGTCTGAGGAAACCAATGGTCTGGTGCACATTCTCGAGCATTACATACTCTTCCGAGGAACCGAAATGCGTTCCGGAAAACAGGTTGGCCAGGATATTCGGGCGCACGGCGCATACTTTAACGCTCATACAGGCCGCGATTTGGCCACTTTCGAGCTGTCCCTTCCCTCTGAATTCGCAGATTTTGCTCTGGAAAACCAAAGGGAAATTTTATTCCAACTGAAGCTCACCCAAGAAGAGTTGGATAAAGAAAAACAAATCATCTTGGAAGAGCTGAGTCAAATAAAAGATGATCCATTAAAATATGCCACAGCACTTGTCTATCAAAACCTCTTCCAGAATCATCCCTATCAGAGGCCGATCTACGGAAAAGAGGAAATCATCGAAGCCGCAACCATAGAGGAGATCCAAAAATTCCACAAAAAATATTTTGTTCCGGCCAACTGCGCTTTGGCTATCGTGGGTGATTTCGACATGGAAGAAATGCAGAAAAAAATAAATTCCATGTTTGGCTCCCTTGAAAACAACGGATTCATTCCCCCAAAATTCGACAAAGTCATCCCGATTAAAAAAAGAATCGAAATCGAAGAAGAGATGGATGTGAATACGGGGTATCTTGTCATCGGCATAATGGGATCGGATTATAACAACGAAGACCATTATGCTGTGGATGTTTTGATCGAGGTTCTTGGCCGAGGTGTCATCCCTTTGTTGAATCAACCTCTGAGAGGAAGAAGAGAACTTGTGGAAACCATCTCAATGGGATTCGGAGCCTACAAATACGGAGGAGTCATATATCTCTACCTGACTTTGGAGCCCAAAAAGATAAAAGCCGCAAAGACAGAAGCTCTTAAATTCCTAAAAAATTCAAGAAGGCTCAACTATTCCAAAACCGATTACCAGGGTGATGCACAATTTTATGCCCTCGACTATTTGGAAAGCGCAAAAAATCAGATCAAATTTCGGTATCATCAATCCCAAGAAAGAGGCTTGCATATCGCCCTATCCATGGCAACACATGCACTCCGGAGTGATGGGACGGAGCGCGGCTCCTACATCGGAAACATCGAGAGTATCACTTCATCGGATTTGAGAAAGGCTGCCGGTGATTACCTCAGTAAAGATGGCTATGTCCTCATTTCCATCACTCCGAAAAAGAACAAAAAATAAGGCCAACACGAATGCTAAAACGAAGGTTTATATTAATTTTTATGGGATTCTTTGTTTCTATCTTCCTCTGTACTCTGGCTCTTCCGATATCTTCGGATATTCTTTTAAAAAACCAGCCAGAAAAAGAAATCTTATCCAACGGCCTGACTTTCATCTACCAGAAAGACGATTCATCCGCGACTTCGGTTGTGAATATCTTGATCCAGGGAGGAAAACGGGTAGAGCCAGAGGGAAAAAAAGGAGTTGCTTATCTGACTACTCGTCTTTGCCTTGAATTACCCAATCAACAGCTTGTGCAGCGCTTGATGAATCAGGCTACACACACCACCTTTTTCTGCAGAAACGATTTCACATTCATAAGGATTTCCTGCCTTTCTGAGAACCTTGAGGAAGCGATAAAACTTGGCACACAAATCCTGAAGGAGCCCCTATTTTCTGGATTGCGGATAGCCAGAATAAAAGAGTTCATGAATCACTACAGAAAACTACAGGAAGACGAACCGATAAACGTTGCCCACACGGCTGCATTAGATATTCTATTTAATGGGAGCACTTATGCCGGCCCCACTTACGGGACAGAACAATCCCTTAAGGATATCAAAAAGCGGGATGTGGAGAATTATTTCAACGCCTATGTCAAAGCGGGGAACATGATTGTCGCCATTTCTACTAGCCTGGAAAAAGAAAAAACACTGAATATCATACAACCCTATTTTGAAGAATTTCCAGGGGGAAAGCCAGATGAAGCCGATCCAATCTCTTTTTCTCCGATCGAGGAAAAGAGCTTAACTCTCGAAAAAGACACCCAGCAGACTTTGGTTTATATGGCCTTTCCACTGCCCAGAATATCGGAAAGAAATTATATACTTGCCATGATGCTCCAAAATCTTCTGGGGAAGGGAATGAACTCAAAATTGTGGTCGCTGAGGACCGAAAAAAAGCTCGCCTATATTGTAAACTCTAGAGCATTTCTGATGAAGGAGGGGGGAATGCTCGAGGCCTATCTCGAAACGGATCAGACAAAAAAAGATATAGCTATCGCAGAATTGAAAAAGACGATCCAGGATCTTTATCAGAACGGGATTTCTGGAGAGGAGCTCAGCATAACAAAAATCCATTCTAAGGGCATGGCCATCAGAGAAAACGAGACAAAAGATGCCAAAACCTACAACCTTTCCCTTATGGAAGCTTTTGGCCTGGGGTATAATTTCTTGAACAGGATGTTAGTTGCAATCGATTCAACCACTCTTGAGGAATTTAACGCTTTTATCCGCGAAGTAATAAACCAGGAAAAAGCGGTATCGATAACGGTGGGCCCTACCCAGTAGCCGTAATTTTCTCCACTTCCTCCACTGTCCTGGGGATGGATTTCCCTAAAACTTGGCTGCCGTCCTGTGTTACGAGGACATCGTCCTCTATACGGATGCCGCCAAAATCTCGATATTCCTCGACCTTTGCGTAATCGATAAACTGGTCGAACTTATTTTCCGCAGCCCACTGGTCGATCAGAGCCGGGATGAAATATACTCCGGGCTCTACTGTGAGTACATTACCGGGTTCGAGTTTTTTTGCAAGTCTCAGATAGGCCAGACCAAACTGTGAACTTCTCTCGACCGTGTGATCATACCCCACAAAATCTTCACCCAAATCCTCCATGTCGTGCACATCCAGACCGATCATATGTCCCAATCCATGAGGAAAAAACAGAGCGTGTGCCCCTGCCTGGACAGCCGCATCCATATCCCCTTTCATCAATCCAGCTTCCTTTAGCCCAGAGGCAATAACCGCCGCCGATTGGAGATGAATGTCCTTGAACATGATCCCTGGTTTTATATTCTGAATGGCCGTCTCATGAGCATGCAGGACGATTTCATAGATCTTTTTTTGTTTCTCTGTAAACTTGCCTCCGACCGGAACGGTACGAGTAATATCCGAAGCGTAATTCATGGGCGATTCTGATCCGGAATCCATCACGAGGAGGTTTCCCTCTTTCAGTTGGTTCCCATGGTAATGATTATGCAGAATTTGTCCATTTTTCGTTAGGATGATCGGAAAGGCCACGTGGCTATCTGAGGCCCCCATAATTCCTTCCATCTTGCCAACGATTTCATATTCGAAAACGCCGGATTTCGCCATCTTCATCGCAGCGATATACATGTCATATGTGACCTCATGGGCCAGCTCCATTTGTGCGATCTCCTCTGGTATTTTCACATTTCTTTGGGCAACCACGGCTTTGATAAACTCTTTTGACGCATATTTTTTCACAGAATCATGTTCGATTCCGAGCAGCTGAGCGACTTTCAAAACGTTTTCGGGTCTGTACGGTGGGAGGTAGTGGATGTTTTTTCCCTTTTGTTGGGCTTGCTTGATTGTTTCCTCTAGTTGAGCAAGAGCTGCAGTCTCTGAAACACCTACGAGTTCAGCCCGTTCTTTCATGGTGGGAAGATGGCCCATCCATATGATGTCTTCCATGTCCTCATCATTTCCGAAAATCACATCGTTCCCCTCATCCACATCCACGATAGCAGCCAAGGAAGGCATGTCCAAGCCAAAGAAGTAAAGAAAGGAACTATCCTGGCGGAAATGATACGGATTGGCCGGGTAATTCATCGGGCTTTCTTCGTTTCCGAGAAACAGAAGCAGCCCTGATCCGATTTGCTCTTTTAGTCGTGCTCGACGCTCGATATAAATCTTGGAATCAAACATGCTCAAACTCCTTCTTCATAAAAGTAAATACCATCATATACCAATCCCTTCCCAAGACTCAATAATTAACCTGAATTATTCATAATAAATGCCTATTTCAATTTTGTACCGGGATACCTGATTATTTAATTATAAATCGGGGACAGGTACCGAATTATATTTCCGAAATTTGAGAAGAATGCAATTCGGTACCTGTCCCCGATTTATAGTCTCCGATTTATAAGTAATCAGGTATCCCGGTACATAATTAGAAAGAAAGATGTTCGGTTCTATGGATGATTTCGTTCTGGAGTTCGAGACTCAGGTCCACGAAATAGTCGCTGTAGCCGGCCACTCTCACGATCAAATCCCTGTATTTTCCTGGGTGTTTTTGGGCATCACGCAGAGTATCCGCGCTCACGACATTGAACTGAACGTGGTGGCCGTCCAGCTTGAAATAGGAACGGACAAGATGCGAGAGTTTATCGATCCCTTCTTCGTCTGCCAAAAGATGAGGAGTAAATTTCTGGTTGAGGAGGGTACCTCCTGTGCGCACATGATCCATTTTCCCAACAGACTTCACCACAGCTGTCGGGCCCAATCTATCAGCCCCTTGAACAGGAGAGACACCCTCGGAGAGAGGCTCTGTGGCTTTTCTTCCATCGGCTGTGGCACCAATGACATTCCCAAAATAGACATGAACCGTGGTAGGCAGAAGGTTTATCCGGTAATTTCCTCCCTTGGTGTTGGGTCTCCCGTCCACAGCATCGAAATAAGCTTCAAATATGGACTTCATGATATCATCGGCATAGTCCTCATCGTTTCCGTATTTGGGGGTTTTATTCAAAAATCTCTGACGCAGCGTCTCATGATCTTCGAAGTTGCTCTTTTGAGCTGTGAGCAGGCGGCGCATGCTGACATGTTTTTGGTCATACAAATTGTATTTTATCGAAGTCAGGATATCGGTCATGCTCCCGAGGCCCACTCCCTGAATGTAATTGGTGTTGTATCGTGCTCCGCCATCATGGTAGTCCTTCCCTGTGGCAATGCAGTCATCGATCAAAAGGGAGAGAAAAGGAGCAGGAAGATATTCTGCGTAAAGTCGCTCTATGATGTTATTGCCCGTAACCTTGATATCGACAAAATGCCTCAACTGTTTTTTGAACGCATCAAAAAGTTCGTCGTATGTCGCAAATTTTTCCGGGCTTCCGGTCTGAATACCGATAAGTTTGCCTGTCCGGGGGTCCACACCATTGTTCAAGGTGATCTCGAACACCTTGGGCATATTGAAATACCCGGTGAGGATATAGCTCTCTTTTCCGAAGGCCCCGGTTTCCACGCATCCGCTGGTCCCGCCATTCCGGGCGTCCTCGATCGATTTTCCCTGACGCACAAGCTCTTGGACGATGGCATCTGAGTTGAAAATCGATGGTTGTCCAAAACCCGTCTTCACAATCTTCAAGGCCCTTTTCAAGAACATATCCGGGTTTTTTTTGCTTATCTGAACCATAGAACTGGGTTGGAGAATCCTCATTTCCTCCACTACATCCAGGATAAGATAGGAGAGTTCATTCACGGCGTCCGATCCATCAGGTTTGACTCCTCCGGTGTTGATCAGGGCAAAATCCGTATACGTACCGCTCTCTTGAGCCGTCACACCCACTTTAGGCGGGGCAGGTTGATTGTTAAATTTCACCCAAAAGGCTTGGAGGAGTTCTTGGGCTTTTTCTTCAGACAGAGTTTTATTTTCCCTTTCTTTCTTGAAAAAAGGATACAGATGCTGGTCCAACCTTCCGGGATTAAAGGAATCCCATGTGTTGAATTCGATGATCACACCGAGATGAACAAACCAATAATACTGGAGGGCTTCCCAAAAATTGCGAGGAGCATTGGAAGGCACTCGCGAACACACCTTCGCAATCATTTCCAGCTCCTTTTTCCTTTTGGGATCTTTTTCCTTTTCGGCCAACTTTTCCGCTTTTTCTGCATGGCGGCTGGCATAATGGATAAGAGCATCGGCACAGATGTCCATGGCAATCAGTTCTTCCCTTTTTTTATAAGCTTCAGGATCATTCAAGAAATCCAGCTTGGCCAAACTCTCCTCGATGTCTTTTTTAAAATCTACAAACCCTTTTCGGTAAATTTTGTCATCCAAAACCGTATGCCCGGGGGCCCTTTGCTCCATAAATTCTGTGAAGATTCCAGCCTCATAGGCATCGATCCACTGCTGGGACATCTCGCTAAAGATCCTATCCCTTATGGACTTTCCCCGCCAGAACGGTATGATTTCATTTTTGTACAGTTCTTTGGTCTCCTCATCCACAGCAAACGATGTCTTTTTCCGCGTGTCCAGTATCCTCAAATCCTTCAAACTGTGGGCCGTCACTTCGGGATAAGTCGGTGTCGCCTTGGGACTTGGTCCCCGCTCCCCGACAATGAGTTCTCCTTCGTTTATGCATATGGCCTTATTTTCGAGGATGTGCTTAAAAGCCAACGCTCTCTGCACAGGGGCCGAAACCCTTTGTGCCACATTGCTTTTATAAAATTCCGTGACAAGCCTAGCTCTCTCCGAGGAAATGGAGGGTTTTGCTCGTAAGCTCTGTTCCTTGAGTTTTTTTATGCGTTCATTCATTCTTAGCCTCCGATTTTCACATGAAATCCATGGGAAGATAATTTATCCTTGATTTCTCCAAGTTTTTTTTCAGATGGAGTTTTGAAATCTACAAGAGGACTTTTTTTGTTCAGCCGTTTCAATTTTCCCTCTCCCCCTCGATGAAAAGGAAGAAGATTGATTTGCCATGATTTATTCAAGGGGAGTAGAAAATTCACCATGCTCTGGATGTTTTCCGAATCGTCGTTTAGACCTTTCAGCACCGGCATCCGGATAACAATGTTGTTTCCATTTTTCGATAATTTTCTCAAATTTTCAAGAATGATCCTGTTGGACTCTCCTGTAAAAACCCTGTGCCTATGTTCATCCATAACCTTAAGGTCATAAAGAATAAGATCTGCTCTCTTGCTAACCTCGCTTAAAATCTCATACGGCATAAATCCGGAGGTATCGACAGCCGTGTGGATGCTTTTTTCGTTTAACTCTTCGAGGAGTGACAGCAAAAAATCTCCCTGAGCAAGCGGTTCCCCTCCTGAAATGGTGACGCCCCCTCCTGATTCATCATAAAATATCCTGTCTTTCTCCACCTCTTTTATGATTTCAGGGACCGTGACATCCCGGCCGATGATCTCGACGGCCTCATAGGCACAAACATCCCCACAAATCCCGCAAAGATCGCATTTTTTGGGATTGATGGAGATAATGGTTCCGTTCTCGTTTATCGCCTTATTGGGACAACGCGGAACACAATCCCAACATTCTTCGGCACACCGTTCAGGACGAAACATGATCTCGCGCTCGAATTTGATTCCTTCAGGATTGTGACACCACTGGCAGCATAATTTGCACCCCTTGAAAAAAACAGTCGTCCGTATGCCTGGACCGTCGTGGATGGCATAACGTTTGATATCGAAAATGGTCCCTTTCACCTGTCTTAATCCTTTTTTTCCGAAGCGGATTCAGCACGCTTGTAATATTTCTTCAAGAATTTTTCCTGAACTCGGTAAGACCAATGAACATCCCGGATGTAATTCGATGCTTGCTCTTTTTTTTCCTCCTCGATCAGTCTGACCAGCTCCTTGTGTTCGTGGATGGATGTTTGTTCCCACTGCTTTACAAAACCCTGTTTGCGGGGAAAATCGTATAAGCGTTTTTTTAGTGTATTCACGATTTTCACCAGGTTTTTGTTTTCGCAAAGGTTGAGAAAAATGTCGTGGAACTTCAGGTTTTTCTGGTAATACAGGTTAAAATTATCCTGATCGATCGCTTGCTTCATTTCGGTATTGAGGGCGTGCATTTTTTGGATTTGGTCCTCATTAATCCTATCGAAATGGGCCATAAGGGCCGCACTTTCCAGGGCTCCGATAATCTCATAGTAGTTTTTGATATCCTGAAGCGTGAGATGGTTGACTATGACGCCTCGCCTGGGAAGAATGGACACGAATCCTTCCGTTTCCAGCTGTAAAAGAGCATCCCTCAGGGGAGTTCGGCTAACACCCAACTTTTTACTCGTTTCGTCCATATTGATCGAAGAACCCGGAAGCAATTCCCCCTTCACCAGCTGGTCGCGCAGGTATTCATAGACTTGCTCTTTTAATGATTTTAAGTTGAGGATGCCTTTTTCTGCCATCTTCATCCCTGACTGATATCTAATATATCACACATTACGCGCATAAACAACACAAAAATGAGAGGTCTATTTTTTACTCGACAGCGATGATGGGCTCGCCTAATAAATCTTCTTTGACGTGGATGCCGAGGCCTGGGCCAGACGGCACATCCAGCCATCCCTCTTTTCTTGTGGGAGCATCCTCAGCGAGATGCACATCATTGTAGCTGTTGAAGTCCGTGGATGTGAAATAAAACTCCGCCTTTGTGCTTCCGACCAGATGGGCAATTGTGGCTGTGGTGATATCCCCTCCCCAGCTATCTTCGATCGTCATGGCTATGCCGAGCGACTGGCATAGGTCTCGCATCTGTTTGGCCTTGGTCAATCCGCCTAATCGCGATATTTTCAGGTTTACCACGTCCATGGCTCCAAGGTCGTAGGCCCTCATCAGGGACTGGACATCACGGATCACCTCATCCAGAACCATGGGCTGTGGGGTATGATCGCGAACGATAAGGCATTCCTCTAGGGTCGGGCATGGTTGCTCGATGTACACATCCTCCCCCTCCAAGGCATTGACCACACGGATAGCTTTATGGGGCAACCAACCTGTATTGGCATCCGCCACAAGAATGTCCCCAGATTTGATAATATTCAATACGGCCTTGGCTCGCTGGATATCCTCATCAGGATCTCCTCCCACTTTGAGCTGGAACCTGCGGTATCCTTCCGCTCGATACTTGGATACATCGTCGGCCATCTTTTCGGGCGGTCCCTGGGAAATGGCGCGATAAAGAGGAAATTTGTCCATGGCCCGGCCACCTAACAGGGTGCAGACAGGGGTGCTTGTGGCTTGGCCGAATATGTCCCAGCAGGCAATATCCAGAGGCGATTTTACATAATTATGCCCGAGCAAAGCCATGTCCATCAAATGATTGATAAGGTTGAGCTGGCAGGGATCTTGGCCGAGTATGTGCGTCCCGATCTCCTCCACACCAGCAGGAACACCTTTGGCATAGGCATCCATGTAAGCCGAGCCCAAAGGACATACCTCGGCATAACCCTTTAATCCTGCATCCGTCGTAATCCGAATGATCGTGCTCACAAAAGAGCTTACAGATTGCCCCCGAGACCAGGCATATTCTTGATCTAAAAGTTTATAATCGACCTGGAACACTTCGATTTTTGCAATTTTCATCAAAAACCTCCTATCATTCCCTGTTCAAATACTGGATTTTTCCCCTTCGTTCGAACCGATGGAAATCCTCCGAAACACAAAAGTCAGAAACTGGCCAGCCGGTTCAGCTCCTCCCATTCTTCGTCCACTTTTTTCTGAAACTCCTCGAGAACCCAGGCATTTTCTTCTTTGAACAGGTGGCGAAATCTTCCCTGCGGCTTGATCCACTCCAAAATGGGTTTCTTCTCCTTTGGTTTATAATTGAGCTTGTACTTCCCGTTTTCCACTTCATAAAGAGGCCAGACACAGGTGTCCACAGCAATTTTTGCCAACTCGACACCTTTAGATTCGTCGTATTTCCACTCTGTCGGGCACAGGCATAGGACGTTCATAAAAGCCGGTCCTTCGACTTCGAACGCCTTTTTCGCTTTGTTATACAAATCCTGCCAACGGCTCGGGCTGGCCTGGGCCACATACGGGATATTGTGAGCGGTCAGGATCTTAGTCAGATCCTTCCGCCACTGCAGTTTCCCGGGGCTTTGTGTTCCTGCCGGAGAGGTTGTCGCCGAAGCTCCTAGAGGCGTGGCCGATGACCGCTGTCCGCCCGTGTTAGCGTAGGCATTGTTGTCGTAGCAAAGATACACAACATCATGTCCCCTCTCCATGGTTCCTGAAAGGGCCTGAAGCCCAATATCATAGGTCCCTCCATCCCCTCCGGTTCCCAGGAACTTGATCGTCTTGTCTTTGGGGATCTTTCCTTTGCGCTTCAAAGCCTTGTACATCGCTTCCACACCAGCGATAGTGGAAGCGGCATTCTCGAAGGCACTGTGTATCCAAGTCACATTCCACGCTGTGCGGGGAAAAATCGTGGTGCAGACTTCAAGACACCCTGTGGCGTTTGCAATGATGAGAGGATCCTCTGTGGCTCGGAGAACAACTTTGAAGATCAAAGGAATGCCACAGCCCAGACACATACCGTGGCCTGCCACCAATCTATCTTCCATTTGGGCTAAGTCTTTTAATTTTGCCATTTCACTTCCTCCTATTCCCTCAAATTCAGGTAGCCGTAAATTTCTTCGATTTTGCCCGTTTCAGCAATTCTGTCCAGTTTTTCTGCTACATCTTTAAAATGCTCTACCGTGATGTCTCGTCCGCCAAGTCCGTAAACATAATTCACAACTTTGGGCCTTGGATCGTAATCATAAAGGGCGTTCCGGATTTCTGTGAACAGAGGCGCTCCAAAAGCTCCTGGGCAAGTGCAACGGTCCAGCACAGCGACGGCCTTCATGCCTTTCAAGGCCTCGGCAATTTTCTTATCAGGAAAGGGACGGAAAATCCTGGGCTTCAACAGCCCGATCTTTTTCCCATCGTTGCGAAGTTCATCGATGGCGTCCTTGCAGGTTCCTGCTGCTGAACTCATAACAACGATGCATGTTTCGGCATCCTCCATCCTGTATTCCTCGAAGAAACCATATGTCCGGCCAAATTTTTCGCCGAATTCCTTTCCGACCTGTTCGATGACTGGAGGCGCGTTCTCGATTCCTTCTATTTGATTCCTCTTATGCTCAAAATAGTAATCCGTGAAATCGATCGGTCCAACCGTAAATTTTCGACTGGTGTCCAACAATGGATACACCGGCTGGTACTCTCCCACAAATTCTTTGACCTTTTGGTCGTCTTCAACTTGGATGACTTCCATGGAATGGCTGATGATAAATCCATCCAGCCCGACAAGTGTAGGAGTTCTGACATCGAGATGCTCGGCAATCCGGAATGCCTGAATAAAATTATCGTAAGCTTCCTGGCAGTTTTCCGAATAGATCTGGATCCACCCCGCATCCCGTGCTCCCATGGTATCGCTGTGGTCACCATGGATATTGATCGGGGCACTTAATGAACGATTAGCTATGGCTGCAATTATGGGAAGACGCAAACCAGCGGCAATATAGAGCATCTCCCACATCAGGGCCAATCCCTGGGAAGCGGTCGCTGTCATCACCCGGCCCCCTGCAGAAGCCGCTCCGATGCAAACACTCATAGCGCTGTGTTCGCTTTCGGGACAGACGAATTCGCCGCTTATCAATCCATCTGCTTTAAATTTAGCGATGGTTTCGACGATCGCTGTGGAAGGAGTGATCGGATAGGCCGCCATTACATCCGGATCGATCTGTCTGACCGCCTCAGCTATAGTCTGATTGCCGTTCAGTGTTTTAAGCGTGCTCATTCTGTCCCTCCCTCTGCCAATTTCACTTCTTCTTTGACCATCACGATCGACTTTTCTTTCGTGGGGCACTCTTCGGCACACATGCCACATCCTGTGCAGTAGTCATAGTTGATGCCCTTGACTTCTCCATCCTCCACTAGGATGGCGAAATGAGGACAATACAACCAGCAGAAAAAGCACTGGATGCAATGTTCTTCGATGAACTCCGGTTTGCGTCCTGAGCGCCAGGTCCCGGTTAAGTTTTTTACCGAGTTACCGGCCTCCAAATTGATAGTCCCAATTGTCAATTCCTTCCAGGTTTCTTTTTTCATCCTTGAAAAACCTCCTTGAATGCCCTATCGATGGTTTTCATGTTCTTCTCGACGACTTCTGGTCTCAATTTTTTTCCCAAAGAAACTCTGATGTTCTTGGTAAACTTATCCAGATCCATGAGTCCTGTGACTTTCACGAGCGCAGAAACCATCGGGACGTTTGGGATGGCTCTTCCCAGCTCGTTCTCGGCAATTGTGTAAGCATCCAGCGCATAGATCTTTTTCTCTCCCAACGAAAGCTTTTTCCGAATGAGATCGATGTCAAATATCGTATTAATGAGAAAGAGAGCATCTTCTTTAGCTCCACTGGTAATATCCACCATGCCGAGCAAAGACGGGTCTGTCACAACGACAATATCCGGATAATAGACCTGACTGTGCGAACGGATAGGCTTCTTGCTGATTCTGTTAAAAGCCAGAATAGGTGCTCCCCGTTTCTCAGCACCAAATTCAGGAAAAGCCTGGACATACAGGTCTTTTTCGGTAGAAATGACATCTGCCAAAGTCACAGCAGCAGTCACGACACCTTGACCTGCCCGGCCATGCCAGCGTATTTCAATAGTCTCTTTATCCATGAATCCTCCTTGTTTTCAGATATCCGAATTCACTTATCATTAATCGTTCGATTTCTGGTTATCTGAAAAAATTTATTATGATTCGTCTATTCTGTAAGCTCTGTCCTTCCCTCTAGTGATTTTTTAATCGTCACCTGATCGGCAAAATCAATATCCGAGCCCACAGGAAGGCCCATGGCTAGTCGAGTCATCTTGACATGAAAATCCTTTAGTAGTCTCACCAGATACAGGGCTGTGGCCTCACCTTCGGCTGTGGGATTTGTTGCTAATATTATCTCTTTGAACTGCCCATTTTTTAATCTTTTTATCAATTTATCCGTCTTCAGTTCATCCGGGCCGATGCCCTTTAAAGGTGAAAGCGCTCCGTGAAGCACGTGATAGACACCACGGAAAATCCCGGTTTTTTCAATGGATGAAATATGAAAAGGCTCCTCGACAACACACAACACGTCCTGATCCCTTTTGCTGTCCGAACAGTACTGGCAAGGGTCAACGTGTGTCAAACTGTTGCAGATGGAGCAGTAGAAAATGTTTTGCTTGGCTTCCTTAATGGCATCAGCCAGTCGATCGGCCTCAGCTTGCGGAATACCGATGATATAAAATGCGATCCTCTGGGCTGTTTTTGCACCGATACTCGGAATTTTTTTGAGTTCTTCGATGAGCCGGGATAAGGGATGTTCTTGATCGAGCATTAAAAAAGTCCTGGAATCTTCAGTCCTGCCCCAAATGCCCCCATTTTTTCTGAAAGCGTTTCGTCAACCTTTGTATTGGCATCGTTAAAAGCAGCAACGATCAGATCCTGAAGCATTTCTGTGTCCTCTTTATCGACAACTTCGGGGTTTATCGTCAAAGAGATTAAATTTTTGGTACCGTCCAACACAACATTCACCATGCCGCCTCCGCTCGATCCATCTACCCTCATTTCGGCCATTTCCTTCTGGAGCCTATCCTGCATCTCCTTTGCCTGTTTCATCATTTTTTGAATATTACCCATACCTTTCATCTTCCCTCTCCTACCTGAATTATTCACAAATAATGCCGATGTACATTTTCAATTCCAAAACATGAGCCACTGCCTTGCCTCCTTTAATACTAGGGCGGGGTGGAGGGTTTTGATTTGTGAATAATCCAGTTTCATTCTATCTTTATTTTTTCCCTTTTTTTAGGGGTTCAACGGAGAGAACCTGGGCCTTGAAGGTATCTAAAAAATATTTGACTGTGGGATCCTTCGTAGCAAAATCCGCATCTTTTTGCACTGTTTTTAATTTCTGGCTCTCCGACTCCTCCGGAGGATTTTCGGGTGTAGGAGGCGGCAATTCAGGTTCTTTTTTTGGAATAGTCTCTCTCTCCAGACTTTCGGACTTCGGAAGACTGGGCTTTTCCTCGCTCTTAGTCGGGGGGACAGATTCTAAAGGCCTGTTAAAACCCTTTTTTAAGGCCTCAATATCTTTAATAATGTCTTCTAAAGGGATAATTTTTTTAAAGTGGCACAATTTGACCAGCATGGCTTCGAGATAAATTCTGGGATGAGAGGAGAATCTCAATCCCTGTTCTCCCTGTTGGAGGGCAACAAGATAGCGAAGAAAATCGTCGGCTGAGGATTTCTCAGCTTCCTGTGCGAGTGCCTCGATATCCTCCTCGCTCAACGCAAGCAATTCCTGTGGATTTTTGACTGTTTTCACAAGAAGCAAATTCCGGAAATGCTGGACGAGCTCCTTGTAGAAAAATCTCAGGTCATCCCCCTTCTCGATGACACTCTCTACCAGCGGGAATATACGATCTGGTTTTTCATCAAGAATAGCGCTAGAGAAATCAAACAGGACTTCCCTACTTATGGCGCCAAGGATTTCCTTGAGGTCTTCATCGGCAATGTGTTCTCCAGAATAGGAAACAGCTTGATCGAGAAGGCTCTGCGCATCTCGCAGACTGCCATCTGCCGCCTCGGCAATCATGTTGAGACCGTAGGCAGAAATGGTTATGTTTTCTTGTTTGGTGATATCCAGCAAGTGGTTGATGATATCCTTCTGCGATATTTTTTTGAACTCAAAATGTTGACAGCGGGAAATAATGGTCGCAGGGACTTTATGAAACTCAGTGGTCGCAAAAATAAAGATAGTATGGGGAGGCGGTTCCTCCAAAGTTTTTAACAGAGCATTGAATGCTTCCCGGGTAAGCATGTGGACTTCGTCGATGATGATGACCTTGTATCGGCTGTGGATGGGTTTGTACCTCACTCCCTCCCGGAGCGATCTTACTTCGTCTATCCCTCTGTTGGAAGCTCCATCGATTTCCAATACATCCACCGAGCGATCTTCGTTGATTTCTTTGCAGAATTCGCATTTGTTGCAAGGATTGGGTATGGGACCATGCTGGCAATTCAAGGCTTTGGCGAGAATACGTGCTGTTGTCGTTTTTCCTACGCCTCTCATGCCGGAAAAGATGTAGGCCTGAGCGACTCGGTCGTTTTTGACCGCATTCATCAGGGTTTTAACGACATGTTTTTGGCCTATCATCCTCTCGAATGTCATAGGCCGGTATTTTCGGGCAAAAATCACGTAACTCATGTTAATCTGGCTGATGAATGTTTTGAAGGAAGCCGGGTTCCTTATAAATTAAACAATATATTATCATAATTCTCAAGGAATTCAAAAAATAATTTAAAAGAGAATAAAAGGGGACGTTCCATTAGGTACCACCCTATCACAAAAGGTCTAATAATCTGCCTTACTCAAACATAGGGTGGTACCTAATGGGACGTCCCTATTTTTCTTTTCTGTTGAAAAGAAAGCTAAATCCAGTTAAAAATAGAACCGTCCCTTTTTTTCTAATTTTTTCTAATGGCAAAAAAACAGAGTTTTGTCGAGATCCATGTGGCTGTTGTCCTTTTCGGATTGGCAGGGCTCTTCGGAAAATGGCTCTTTTTATCCCCTTTAATCATAGCCTTAGGACGTGTCTTTTTTGCTAGCCTATCCCTTCTCCTTTTTTTCCTCCTCTCAAAACAAAACATGAGGATCTTGCCCAGAAAAAACTATGCCATTTTTATCCTGCTGGGACTCATACTTGCGGTTCATTGGGCAGCGTTTTTTCAGTCCATCCAGATTTCCACCGTCGCCGTCGGACTCCTGTCCTATTCCAGTTTTCCTGTTTTCACTGCGTTCCTCGAGCCACTTTTTTTCAGAGAAAAAGTCGAGATGTCCGTGATCTTTTATGCCCTTCTCTGCGTGGTCGGCATTTTTTTAATCATCCCACGATTTGACCTCAACAACTCTGTTTATAAAGGTGTCCTTTGGGGATTAATCGCTGGATTCACCTTTTCTATCCTCACTATTCTTAACAGGAAGCTCTCTCAAAGATATTCCAGCCTTTTGATCACCTTTTATCAAGATTTTTGGGCAACTCTTTTCCTGCTCCCGTTCTTTTTCATCATGAAGCCTCGTCTGGACAACAGAGACATCATTCTGCTTCTGATTTTGGGCATTTTTTGCACAGCTCTCTCGCATTCCTTATTCATCAAAGGAATGCGCCATATCAAAGCTCAAACCGCAGCCATAATCAGCTCTTTGGAACCTGTTTATGGAATCATCATGGCCCTTTTTATCCTGAAAGAAGTCCCGAGCCTGAGGACCATTTTAGGAGGTATCGTTATCCTTGGGACAACACTGGCCGTAACTCTGAAAGGAGCCCGGCACTAGTCTGAATCACTTCTTGATTTCCTTTTTCTTGATCGTTTTCTTTTGCGTTTGCTCATCTTCTTTTTTATGTCTTTTCTTTATTTCCGTTGTTTCCTTCTCATGACTCTGCTTGATCTTTATGACTTTTTGATCGTATTCTTTTTTTATCTTCTGTTTTTCCGTTGCATCTTTGGCTGCACCCTCCTCTTGCTGTTTCTTCCGAAGAATCTGCTGCAATTCCTTTCCCTGGCTATTTTCCAGATGTTTGAGTTCCTGTTTTTGGGCATCTTTTAAACGTATTGATTGGGATTCTATTTGTTCTTCAGGCTCTCTTATAGTCGTACGAGTGATTCTGTCAAGGACATCTTCTTTCTCCAAGACCCTGTCTGGATGGGCGGATTCATTGTGTCTGATGATGGGATTATAGATTTCCACTCGACCTTCCCTGACTCTGGATTGTCCAGGCCGATCTGCCGGTGCCAGTTCATGCCTCGAAATGGTCTGTTTCGTCATCCTCCTGACATGATCGATATCGACACCTCTGTTTATGACTCTATTATCCCTGACTCGAATATCGGTTCTTAAAACCGAATAGTTGATTATAGTTAAATTTCGCTCCATCGGAAGAACGTATCGGTAGAGTCTGGTGTTGAGAAAATAGGGATATTCTACAAATACCCAAGAGGAATGATAAAGGGTATAAGGCAAGGTGGTTATGCCCACCCCTGGAACAAACCTTGCTTCCGGAGGGATGGCAGCCCATCCGATATAAAGGTCGCCTGTTCTCCAGCTTACCCAGGCGGGTCCCCATTCGGTTCCTGGAACCCAGTACCAGCCAAGATACCTGTCCCAGCCCCACCGGCCATAATGAAACGGAACCCAGCCCCACTTGAACCGGGAAGCCCATGTCCAGCCAAAATCCGACCATACCCATTGTCCCTGGGTGTATGGCCGCCATCCATATGCCATTCTCTCAGGAATCCACACATATCCATACGGGGAATGGTGAACCCACACTCCATTAGGAGAGAGGTAATCGTAAAAATAGGAGGTGTCCATCTCTGTCGAATAGGGATCTTCATAATAATCATCCTTGTACGGGGGACGCCCTTCATCGACGGGGACATAGATGAGACAACTGGCCATCGCTATAATCCCCAGAAAAAGAATAAATATGTTTTTTTTCATGTTGACCTCCTGTCCTGAGATTCTATCTATATGATAACGGAAACGTACGATTCATTCAATTGTCGATACATAGGTGCAAGCATCCTTTTTTCCTTGACAAATAGGGCTTTTAGGGATGGTTGAAGCGACCATTGAAGATTTAGCCATTACGAGCCCTTCTTCGAGGGAATCTGACGGAGTCAGACAGCGAGGATGTATTGAGCACGACTTTGCTTAAAGATTAGAGATGCAGGCAAGCACAGGAACAGAGGTTAGAGTGGTAGAGTTTGGGAGTAAGCGTGCGGAGTTCCGCAGCCGCCGAGAAGAGCGGTGAGGGAAAGGCGTTAGAAATCTTCACGTGAGCAAAACCATCCCTGAAAGCCTATATAAAGACTTTTGATATCACGGGAATAAACACACTCCCTACAAAGGGATGATGCTTTTAGAAAGGAGCGGTGACGGGTGATGTATCAGACGATCTGTCAGCCTAGTCCAGCTGCTTAAAGACTTTTTTGACTCTCTTGAAAGCCCAGCTGATGTCTTTTTGTTTGATAACTAAGGGAGGAGCGAAACGGATGACATTTTCGTGAGTCTCTTTACAAAGCAGGCCTTCCTTTGCAAGAGCTTCGCAAAAACGCCGCGCTCCACCAGCATCATGTTTCAGCTCAATCCCTACGAGAAGCCCTTTGCCCCTGACTTCCTTGATATATTTGCTTTTGATCGTTTGGAGCTTTTTCAGCAAATATTCTCCCTGTTCAGCAGAGTTCAACACGATATTTTCTTCCTGGAGAACCCGGAGAGACTCACGAGCCACAGCACACGCTAAAGGATTCGCTCCAAAAGTCGATCCATGAGTACCAGGTGTAAAAACACCAAGGATTTCCCTTGAGGAAAGAACTGAAGAAATAGCATAACATCCACCACCGAGGGATTTCCCGATGATGAGTACATCAGGTTTTACAGATTCATGATCACAACCAAAAAGTTTGCCCGTTCTACCTAGTCCGGTTTGAATTTCATCTGCCATGAACAAGACATTGTTTTTTTCACAAATTTCCTTTGCGCCTTTTAAATATCCTTCGGGAGGAATGATAATCCCTCCCTCCGCTTGGATGGGTTCAACGAGAAATGCCGCCGTATCTGGAGTGATGGCTGCTTCAAGGGCCCCAAGCTCTCCATAAGGCACTGTAACAAACCCAGGAGCAAATGGGCCGAACTCTTTTTTGTATAACTCTTCTGTGGTAAAACCGACGATTGTAATGGTCCGACCATGAAAATTGTTGCTGCAAACAATGACCTCTGCTTGATCTTCTGGGATACCTTTCTGCTGGTAGCTCCACTTCCGAGCTGCCTTTATGGCTGTTTCAACCGCCTCTGATCCGGAGTTCATGGCCATTACCATTTCATAATCAGTTAGATCACAAACTTCCTTAGCAAACAGAGGCCATTGATCATTGCGAAAAGCACGAGAAGTGATCGTGAGCTGTTTGGCTTGATCTATCAATGCTTTGACAACACGGGGATGGCAATGGCCCATGTTAACGGATGAATAGGCGCTTAAAAAATCAAGGTATTTATTTCCTTCGACATCCCAAACCCAGATGCCTTTCCCCTTGTCTATAACAACATCGATAGGGTCGTAATTACATGCGCTATAAATGCTCTCAACATCGATCAGATATTTGCTATCCATCTCTCCTCCATTTCTCTTCAAATTGTTCGGTGGCGGAGAGGGTGGGATTCGAACCCACGGTACGGCATCACCGCACACACGCTTTCCAAGCGTGCTCCTTAAGCCACTCGGACACCTCTCCGCAATCTCAAATATATTGCCGAATTTGAGGATGTTTAAAGTACCAGAAAATGCCTCAGAGGTCAATGTATTCTCTCAAGCAGCCCTCTATCCTTTATCCGGAGGAAAGAGACAGCTGGTCCATAGTTAGAGGCTTTTTGTAGCGCCCCCCTTTCATATTTGACATAACAAAAAAGGTGACATTTTACACGAAGTTGCATATTCTTTAGAAGGATTTACAGATTGAAGGTTTCTAACCAGGATTTCTAGGATGAATGATCTAAATAAAGTTTTGGAAAATACAGTCAACCGATGTCGGGAAAGAAACATCATCATCCCGACCTATGAGGAAATGGCTCACCCCGAAAAAATCCCTCAGGGCATAAAGGATGAGCTTGGAAAGATTGGCCTCTGGGATCTCCATTCAAGGAACCTTTTCAGGATAACCTGGAAAAACGAACCTGTAAAATTTGGGGGAGGGTACGGTGAGGTGAATTTTTTGGAGATTCCTTCTGAATTGTCAGGAGTAAAAGCCCGGATAATGATCCTTATCGGAAAGTATTTCCCCACCGGCTCTCACAAGGT
>Ga0114930_10000849_pt1 | contig 31419 bp, 27 predicted proteins | sample AnhtaG_FD_87300 | JGI IMG/M metagenome (GOLD analysis project Ga0114930, IMG submission 87300) | Deep subsurface microbial communities from Anholt, Denmark to uncover new lineages of life (NeLLi) - Anholt_01485 metaG | ecosystem: Environmental > Aquatic > Marine > Oceanic > Sediment | place... | reverse complement strand
ATTGTGCCTACAAGTGGTAAAACTGGTGAGGGAATATCCACCTTATTGTTGGTATTAATGGGATTAGTTCAACAATATCTAACGAAAAATCTGAAATTTTCTGAAGGACCTGCTAAAGGTGTGGTTTTGGAAGTTAAAAAGGAGAAAGGACAAGGTAAAACCATGGACGTCTTAATCTATGACGGTGTTATTAATAAGGGAGATGAATTTATCGTTGGGGGTTTAGAAAAACCAATTAAATCAAAAGTAAGAGCGTTATTAATTCCAAAGCCATTAGATGAGATAAGAGATCCTAGACAAAAATTTGATTCAGTTGAAACAGTAGCAGCAGCGGCAGGTATTAAAATTCTTTCACCAAATATAGATGATGTTGTAGCTGGATCCCCTTTTAGGGGAATCGGAGACCCTTCTGAAGAATCTAATATATACAATGAAGTTGAATCTGAAGTAGAGAGCATTCGTATTAAAACTGACAAAGCCGGTGTTGTCTTAAAAGCAGATACTTTAGGATCTCTTGAAGCTTTAGAAAATCATTTTACTAAAAATGGTGTGAAAATCAGCATTGCTGATGTAGGACCAATAAAAAAAGAGGATATAATGAATGCTAATATTGTAAAGGAATTTGACCCTTACTCTGCGGCTGTGCTTGGATTTAATGTCCCAATACTTCCCGAAGCAAAAGAGCAAGCATTTATTGATAACATCCGGATTTTTACTAATAATGTAATATATCGATTATTAGAGGATTATATAGAATATGCTGAAATACGAAAAGCCGAAGATACTGCTAAAGGGTTAAGCGAATTAATCTTACCTGCTAAGTTAAAAATGTTTCCTGATTATATATTTAGGAATTCAGATCCCGCAGTATTTGGTGTTAAAGTTGAAGCAGGTACCTTATATCCTAAAGTCCCTTTAATAACTGATGAGGGTAAGAAAGTAAGGAGAATTCATCAAATACAAGATAAAGGAGAAACATTAGAAAAGGCAGAAAAAGATACCGAGGTTGCAATTTCAATTCGGGGTATTGAAATAGGAAGAGAAATTGAAAAAGATGAAACCTTATTTGTGAATGTCCCTGAGTCTCACGTAAGACAATTAATGGGAAAATTTATAGATGAATTAACTACAGATCAAAAACAAGTTCTAAGAGAATTCATCTCTTTAATGCGCAAAACAAATAATCCTTGGTGGGGGATGTAATCCACTTAATGACATTAAATGATGAACTTTTTGCAGAAATATTAAAGAAAATTACTCCAACTCAAAAAGAAATTGCCTTAATTAACACTATTACTGGGAAATTAAAATTATTATTGAATGAAAAAGTAAAAGAATTAGATATTAATTATACAAAGATTGAACCTCAAGGCTCAACAGGAATCAAACAGACACAATTAAAAGATGATTTTGATATCGATCTCTTTATCGGATTAGATTATAAAGATTTTGAACCAAAATATAGGGGATTAAGCAAGAATAAATTAAAAAAAGAGTCAAAAAAAGATTTTTTAGGCTTATGTAATAATTGGATAATCCCAAGTTTAACTTTGGAAGAATTTCACAATCCTCGGTTATTGTATGCAGAGCACCCTTATGTAACAGTTGATTTTTATTTAAATGGTGTAGAAATAAAGATTGATATAGTCCTTTATTTTGATTTAGATAGAGAAATAATTAAACAGGAAGGCCCTATAACTGCTGTTGATCGTTCTCCTTGGCATGGCCGTTTTGTAAGAGAGAATCTATCTAAAGATCAAAAAAATGATGTTCGCCTTTTGAAACAATTTTTTAAATCAAACCATAGCTATGGAGATAAAAGCTCTGTAGGTAAGGTGGGTTTTATAGGTTATAGCTCAGAACTACTTATTTATTATTTCGGCAATATAATTAATCTTTTTAAAAATTTTGATAATTTACCTTCGAATCCATTAGATTATTATAAGAGAAGTGTGAAAGATATACAAAAAATTTTACACTTTCAAAATGATTATTTAATTATCGTAGATCCTATTGATAAAAACAGAAATGTCGGATCAGCTATATCAGAAAAAGCATATAAATATTGTAATTATAGAATCAGTGAATTTTTAAAAAACCCGAATAAAGATTTTTTTGAGATATATCCCATTGTAGAAGCAGATTTACAAGATTTAAACGATCCCATTCTCTCAAATACATATATTGTAGAGTTAAAAAATTGCGAAAAGGAAATTCATTATACAATAAATAGAGATAAATTATATTCAATAGGGGAAAGCATTGTGGTGAATGGAGAAAAAGAGTTCACTCATGCAGAGCGATTTGGTAATATCATTTTTGAAGTATATTTTGAAGATGAAATTGATGAATATAACATAGCATTTTATTGCGAAAATCCAGACATTTCCCAAACTTATATTCGTAAAGGTCCTCCAATTAAAGAATCCTTTCATGCAGACAATTTCAAGAAAAAAAATCCAAACCATTTTGAAAGAAATGGATATTTATGGGTAGAAACTCGTAGAGAATTTAATAATTTCCTTAAATTTCTAAAATATTTCATTAAAAGTAAAATCCCAGATAACTTTGAAGTTGTTAATATTGCTAAATCCTTCACCACAAAAGCATCCTCAGGAAAAAGAACAATGACCATTCTTACCGAAATGGTTTTACCATTTTATCTTTAAAATTTAATGGTTTTCAGGGATTAAAATAATAATATTAGTTCCTTTCTTATAATCTCCTTTAACATCAATGGTTGCTGAATTAATTAGAATCGATCATAACACATTGATAAAGTTTATCGATCGTGTATATAGAATATCTCGTAGGGATAAGGGTTATTATATTAGATTAGCTTCTGAAAGAAATCGACAATCTAAGACAAGTGAGCTAAATCGTCTTTATAATCAATTAACACAGTTATTGATTAAAATTGGAAATAATAATGCTTTTTTCTGGACTTCATAAAATTCTATAGCAATGAATAAAGCTCTAGTTTGAGTGAATTAATCTTTTTGAAATGAATGGAAAAAAAATTTCGTTAACTGCTAATATTAGGTTAATTAAATAGAAAGTTAAAAAATAAATTCATAAAATTTTTATGATTTCACGTATTCTCTACCTCAAGTATTATATAAAAATTTGAACAAAGTGAATTATACATGGTTAAAGTTAAAAACCCAGAGGAAATCGCTCAGCTGGTGACTTCTGGTTCATATGAGAAGAAGAGGATATTCAGCATCACTGCTCACATTGATCACGGAAAGACTACTGCCACAGATTTCCTATTGCGACGAGCAGGCTTAATGAGACCTGAGGATGCCGGACAGCTCCAAATGACCGATTCAGATTTAGATTAAGATCTACTTGATCTACTGAAAGAAGAGGAGCAAGAAAGGGGGATTACTATATTTACAAGTGTAGTTCTCCTTGCATTTAATGATACTAGGAAGCCAGATGACCCTGAACCCTATATTATTCAATTAAATGATACTCCGGGTCATATTAGTTTTACCGGGGAGGTGTCACGGGCTCTCAGAGGCAGCGATGGTGCTATAATTTTAGTTGATGCTCTTGAGGGTGTAATGACTCAGACAGAGACCAATATTCGCCTATCTGTAGGGGAGGAATTTTGTAAACCTGTTTTATTTATTAACAAGGTTGACAGATTAATAAGTGAACTTAAATTAAGTCCTCAAAATACCTTTGCTAAAATAGATAAAATTACACGTGAAGTTAATGAGCTTATAAAAAAAGTGCGACCTGAAGGTTCGGGTTGGACAATTGATTTTGCTAAAAATTCCGTAGCAGTTGGTTCAGCAAAACATGGCTGGGGTTTTACTTATGAAATTTTAGTTGAAAAAGGTTTGAAACCTCAAGATGTTTTCGCTAAATATAACGAAGGAGATATAGAATGGTTAAGAGATAATTTACCATTAGATGAGCCTATGTTGAGGATGATTGTTGATCATCTGCCTGATCCTGTTAGTGCTTCTAAATACAGAATACCCCATATCTGGGGGGGCGACTTAAATTCTGAAATTGGACAATCTCTTATGAAGAGTGACCCAAATGGGCCACTCTATGGTATGATAACTAAAATCTTTCTAGATCCTAAGAGGAATTATCAAGCAACACTTATTGGTCGTGTTTTTTCAGGTACATTTGACCAATCTGATTCAATCTATTTGCTCAACAGTGATTCAAGTAATCGAGTGAAAAGACTCGGGGTAATGGAGATAACTGATCTTCTAGATATTCCTAGAATCCCTGCTGGAAACTTATTTGCATTATTTGGTTTTGTATGCCCTGCTGGTGAAACATTTATGCTCACAAGCGAAGTTCCTAGAGATAAAGAAGAAAGGAAAATGTTGCACCCCTTCGAAAAAATTCAATATGCCTGTGAGGCCGTCGTATCAAGAAGCATCAAGCCAAAGGATCCACACGAAATCGATAAATTAGATGAAGTAGTAGGAAAATGGCTTAAAGCGAACCCAGAAGCAGAATATCGAAGAGATGATGAATCTGGTGAATTTATACTAAGTGGTATTGATCCTCTCCAAATCGAAATCTTAACTAAAAGGATTAATAATCAAGTACAAATTTACATTGGAGAACCAATTATCATTTACAGAGAAAAAATTACAAAAAGGAGTCCTACGTATTATACCAAATCCGCAAACACACACAATCGTATTTTACTGTACATAGAACCATTAGATGAGACTACAGAAAGATTAATCGAAACTGGGAAAGTTAATGATTTACAAAATGAAAAGGATAGAGCTCAGATTCTCAGAGAAGATGCGGGATGGGATGCAAAGGAAGCCAGACGTATAGTTGATGTTTATCATGGAAGTCTTCTTGTTAATGGTACTACTGGATTACAAAGGTTTGATCGTGTCAAATCTTATTTGAGTGCTGCCTTTAGAGATTGGCTTGGTAATTGTATTATAGCAAAAGAACCTGCAGCTGGCATGAAAGTAGTTTTTACAGATATGGTCATTCATGAGGACACTCGACATACGCAGTATGGCCAGATTGCTGGAATGGAATTTTCTGCTCTATCTTTGGCTATGTTAGAAGCAGACCCTCATCTATATGAACCAGTTCAGAAAATTGATATAAAAACACCACAAGGAACGGAAGGAGGAGTTACCGCGATTATAACCAAGCGTAGAGGTCGTATAACAAATGTCATTCCTGAGGGTGAATATGTGAGAATTCAAGGTCAAATTCCTGCTGCCGAGACAATTGGAATTGCTGACGATATTAGAGGCTCAACCCAAGGAAGAGCATTTTTTGGTTATGAATTCAAGGGTTTCGAAAAGGTTCCTGCTTCTTTAGAAGAAGATCTCATTATGGAAATCAGAAAACGCAAAGGTATGCCATTGGAAATGCCAAATAGAAGAAGCTGGGAACGTTTTATTTATAAACGTACCTAGTATTTTATATTTTTTTTTTGTAAATTAATTTTTTAGTCTTTAATTTAGATTTAATTGGATAGATCCAATATCTCCAAATGTTCAAAACAAAAAAATTTATATATTAAATTTATGAAAAACTCGAGATTTTGGCAATCATATACAATTTTCTGACAAGAGCCTTAAAAGCGTCAGTTACACCCTGACCTGTTAGAGCACTTGTTTTATAATAACCAATAAATCTATTATCTTTAGCAAATTGCTCTACTTTACTATTTGATGCTGGAATATTTGGATTTGAAGCCAGTTCACCATCATCGATTAAGTCAACTTTATTTCCAAATAGGACAATTGGTATATTTCCACAATGTTTCTTGATATCACCAAGCCATTTATTCACATGATTATAACTTCCTGATTGTTCAGGAGCATGAGAAAACACGATTATTGCTCCACTACTTCCTGTGTAGAATCTTTGACGTAATGCATCGAAGGAATCTTGGCCTGCAATGTCCCATAGATACAATTCAACTTTATCTCCATCAATAACTTCTTCATACTTAGAAAACTGGGTTCCTAAAGTAGCAATATATTCCTTCTGAAAGGAACCTTGAGTGTATTTTTTAATTAATGAAGTTTTACCTACTGCTCCATCTCCAATAAATCCACTCTAAGGAAAAAAATTTTCCTTAAATCTGTGATTTTGAAGCCGTAGCCTTTTTCAGCACTCAATTTTTTGAATCACCATTTTGTAGTTTCTCTTTCTTAATTAGTAAAAGTTAGATGTTTTAAATTTTTACAAAAGAATATCCTATTAAAATTTGACAAAATAAATCGAATAACCAATATTAAAAGGTTATTTTATCGTTATATACTAAAAAAACTATTTAAGTTGAATATAGAAAGAATTTCATATTGTCGCTCGTTGATATAATTTGAATACTAATGCTTGGAATGCTTCTTTTACATCTTGACCTGTCAGCGCACTTGTTTTATAATATTTAATAATTTTATGATCCTGAGCAAATTTCTTTACATGAACATCTGAAGTTGCATAGTTTGGGCTTGTAGTTAATGCACTTTGATCAACTAAATCAGCCTTATTTCCAAATAATATAATCGGAATATTCCCACATGCTTCTTTTATATCCAAAATCCATTTAGTAACATGGTCATAAGTTTCAATTTCTTCAGGAGAAAGAGAAAAAACAACGATACCACCACTGCTTCCTGTATAAAACCTATCACGTAGAGTACTAAAGGACTTCTGCCCCGCTAGGTCCCATAGAAATAATTCAACTTTCTCTCCGTCAATTACCTCTTCATATTTCGAAAACTGCATACCTAAAGTTGAAATATAATCTTTTTCAAATGAATCTGTTGTATATCTTTTAATTAACGAAGTTTTCCCAACAGCAGCATTACCAACTACTACAATCTTCCATTTAAAAGCGTCACTCACATGACTCAACCGTTAATTTCATTATCTGTTTCCTAAATAATAAAAATGAGCTATTTTAAATTTTTACAATAAAATAATTATGTACATAAATGTAAAGATCTAAAAAGGTGTTCATAAAATTGATATATTAGATTATTAGGCACCAAAAAGTTCAATTAATTGTTCTGTGGTGTCAACCAATATATCTGGATTATGTTCTAGCAGAGTTTCCTTCTTTGCCAGACCAGAGGCAACACATACCATTTTTACATTTGCTGATTTTCCTGCATCTATATCTGTTGTCATGTCTCCTATGAAGATTGTCTCTGATGGCTTTATTTTCCATTTATCTAAAATTTTTAATATTCCTTCTGGACTTGGTTTCACTTCTGATACTTCATTAAATCCTATAATAGTATCGAAAAACTTAGCCAAATTGAATTTTTCTAGAACTTCCTCCGCATATTGGCTTTTGTTGTTTGTTAGAATTGCTAATCTTAGATTTTTATCATGTATTTTTCTAATTAAATTATCTATTCCAATATAAATCGAAGATTCTGCATCTTTATACTTATTGAATTGGTTAAATAAAAAGATAGCAATGCGTAATTTTTTAAAATAACTTAATCCTTCTAAAAACTGTACTTGTAACAAATCATATGAATTAAGAAGAATTTTAGGGATGGGATAATTTTGGATTTCTTCAATTAAATGGGCGAGTTCTTCCATAACTTCGTTTGTATTTACATTCATTTCATATTTCTCTACTGAATCGTCTACTGCTTTTTCAATTGCTTCAGAAATATTAAAAATCACACCATCCATATCAAAAATGATTCCTTTATATTTCTCTAAGTTAATTTTTTCCATACTAAAGTGAATAAATATTTAGAACAATTTTAATTATACGAATGGCAATATTTTAAATAAACAAGTATCAACTATTATATTTATTAACTTCTCAAGTTAAAATGAACGAAAAAAAAGAAGAAGAAAACGAAGAGGTTGAAGTAGAAGACGACGACCTAAAAGTCTACTTAGAAGAAATGAAAGCTTTAGAGACTGACTTTTCTGATTTAGAGGATTTAGATATGGAAGAACTTCAAGAAATACAAGATGCTATTGCTAAAGTTAAAGAGAGCGAAGAATCACCTAAAATTGAAGTAATAAATGAAGAATTTACTGAAGAAGAAATTGAGATTGAGCTAAAGGAAGAAAAAGAGCTTAAGGAGGCAATGGTTACTGACTTTTCAGATATGGATGAAATCGATTTTGAGGAATTAAAAGATATGCAGGATGCAATCCAATCTGTTAAACAAGAGGAAATACAGGAAATCGCTGAAGGAGAGACTGAAATCCAAACGACTCAAGAAGTTTCTAGAGAATTAGAGGAGAGAATTAAGCAAGAGCTCTTAAAACGAAAGGAAATTGAAGAAGAAGTCATAACCCCAGAGAAATTTTTAGATTATATTAAAAATAAGCGTGATAAAATCTGGTACCATGCCCTCTACTATATTGTTTTTAATGTTGAGGATCATATTGCTTCAAAAATGTTATTATACGATGTTTTAAAAGAAGTGACTAGTAAATCACCAATCGATCCAATCCCAGAACACCAATTTTATTTTGGATTAGGTTACATCTTACGGTTGAATTTTAATAATAAACAAGTTGTGAGATTTTTGAAGGATGGGAAGTTTAAGATCAATGTCAATGTTAACAATTTAAAAGAAATGTTAGAAATAGCGGGAGAACCAATAAGTACTCGTCCTGTTATAAAAGAAGAAGAGAAGAAAAAGATGTTTAAAGATTTTCTAAAGGAAGATTTTTTTGATATATAAATTTTTATGATTCTTATTAATTAAAAAAAAATGAGCGAAAAACCTTCTTTATTAATTATAGGGAATTCAAATGTTGGTAAAAGTTCTATTACAAAATTAATTCTACCGAACCCTAAGACGTTTAAAGGTAAAATTGGGAAATCTCCCGGTAGTACTTTGTTGATAAAACCAATAACTCAACCCAATTCACCTTATAAAATAATCGACCTTCCTGGTTTTGGGTACTCAAAACATTCAAGCCACAGACGAGAAGAACATATAAAGAAACAGATTGTTATCCACATCGAAAAGCATTATGAAGACTATTTTTTTGGTTTAGTTGTACTCAATATTTTAAGGATTGAAGATGAAATAAATAAGTATTTCATTAAGAACAAGAGAACAATTCCATTAAGTTTTGAACTTATCCAATTTTTAAATGAGTTTAAAATCCCAATCTTAATTATTTTAAATAAGATTGATAAGGTCTCTAATTTTGATAAAAATAAGATTATTAACTTACTTCTAAGGGCTGCTAAAGAATATAACCTTAATTTAGTCCATTTAAATAATTATGATTATAAAACTAGCTCTGAAATCCCTTATTTAGAATTTTCAGCATTAAAAAAAATTAATTTAAAAGAATTAAAACTAGCAATTCAAAATTTTTTAAAGTAAAAATTATAATCTTTTTAGTTTTAGGTGATTAGAGATATGATTTTTCAGTTCAGAATATTCTGTAACAACTGGAAATTGTGGAAATTCTTTCTTTACATTTGCAGGGGGTCTAAATAAGATTCCAAAATCGGCTTCCTTTAACATTCTAATGTCATTATAAGAATCTCCAACTGCAATTACATTGTATTTCAATTTTTTGAGTGCTCTTACAGTTTTCTTTTTCATATCTTTAAGTCTTAAAGAATAATTAATTATCATACCTGTTTTGTCTATTTCAAGATTATGGCAAAAAATCAAGGGATAATTAAGTTTTTTTGCTAAAGGCTGAATGAACTCTATAAAACTACCAGTTGCAATTATTACTTGGGTATTTGATCTAAGCCATTCTAAAAAGTCTAATGCTCCTGGTAAAAGATCAATATCTGCAATTATTTCTTGAATATCTTTTAAAGTGATATTATTATTTCTAAGGATTTTCAACCTTTGCTTCATAAGTACATCATAATCTGGAATATCTCTAGTAGTTAGTTTGAGTTTTTCGATTCCAAAAGCAACAGCAACAGCCTCCCATATCTCAGGAGTAAGTACACCTTCTAGATCTAAACAAATAAGATACATTCCATTAGGAATATGGATGGGATCAATATGAATTTTTTGATTATATGAGAGTTAATTATGCGTAAAAGAGTGATTTTTCCTTTAAATATTACCTATAATTTGGTAATTTTTGGATCCTTATCTTTATCCCAATTCACAGCAAAAAGAAAGTCTCTACTTGCCTGATTTTTATAAATTATAGGAAATCCACTGATCTCTTCAAATTTAACTGCAAAATCTTCTAAAAATTCGTAATCAGGAAAATAATAGTGCGGTTCTTTATCACTTTTTAAACGATCTTTTATTGATAAAGCTTTAGCTTGTAATGTAAAACCTTTTATCTCAAAAAAATTCGGATTTGCTTTCTTGATTATATTTGTATAATTTTTAATGTATGTTTCATCAATATTTAGATTTTTAATAGCCGTTAACCTAATTAATGATCTGCAGGATAATGAATTCAATAGCTCTAAGCTTTCATTTATTTTTTTCCAGCCATTTTTAATCATTGGTCGACAAACTCGTTTATATATTTGCTCATTTGGTGCAGGTAGGGTAATATATAGTTGACTCGGTAAAGGATTCAAATCCTTAATTTTGTCTGGTAGGGTTCCATTTGTGACTATAAATGTTGTCATATTACGATTTTTAAATTCTTGCACAAGTTCAGACATTTTTGGATACAACAATGGTTCTCCATCAAGAGATATCGCAGCGTGATTTGGTATCATTGCCTCACTATGAGCTTGCATAATCTCATCTGGAGTCGTTAATGCTCGGTTAATTAAGACTTCTATTTCTTCTCTGGAATCAATACAACATTGAATATCATCATCCAGTTCAAATCCTGTGAGTCCGTGATTTCTTGGTTTAACGAAATTTTGATTTTTTAGAAGATTAATTGCTCGTACAATTTTAGTTTTTGAAACATGAATTTTATTCATTAGAGAATCTAAATTATGTGACCCTTCACCATTCAATAACATATAATACAGAATGTCAATCATTATTTCATAATTATCGAGATATCGCCTTAGAGGTAAATGATTTTGTATGATATCTTGATGATGGCGAAACATTTCACCAACTATATGCTTAGGATCATCGGGTTCAACATTAAACTCACTTCCCAGAGATCCAGTTTCTATATCCCGCCAACAAAATACACATTGGTGGTTACAAAATGGTAAAGAAGGAGTATTTTGTAAACATCTGTGGCTTTTTATTCCAAAAACACCCTTATAGCAATTTCGGTTATCTCTTCCAGTCATTAATCTCTGTTCTAACCAATGACAAGGTTTAATGGAAGAATGTTTATTCTTTCCAATAATTCTATAAGTTGTTTTTGTATAGGTCTCGACAAATTCATTAGTAATTCTGTTATCGACGATGAACCGGTTTTTCATTAAAGAGCCACTTTAAACGTAAAATTCTCAATATTTTATATAAATAAATGTATTTTATTTAGATATTAAATTATATTCTTAACATTTATAAGTACATAAATAATTAATACTAAACTTTTAGAATATATATAATTAAAACTATGGTTTTGACTAATTAGAATAAATAAAAAAATGGTCCAAAATGTTAAATAGAATAAAAAGTGAGCTGTTAAATGTAGGACTAAAATTCATAAGTGTAGATGAGAAAATCGTGCGTATGCTACTTGAGACTAGTCCTTCAAATGTAAATGAGATTGTAATTCTCCCTGCTATCAAAATTGTGATGAAAAAAATCTTACAAAAATTACAAAATAAGCGTAACTATGGAAGAGTATATAACGGAGAAATAAATAATATTAGAGTTAGTGTTATCCGCTCTTTAATAGGGGCTCCTAACTGTGCGATAACCGTTGAATGTTTGAGGAGATGTAAGACCAAACTGATAATAAGGGTAGATACATGTGGGGGAGTTGAGACGCCCAATATGAAAGTAGATATTGGTAATATCTTAATACCAAAGTTAGCATTTTGCGATGAAGGTACAAGTCCCCAATACATAAGAGAAAACCCGTCATTAGCTAATGATTTAGATGCTGTACCAAATCCATTTACGAAATTTCAAAATCTTCTAACTGGGAATCAAACAATATTCATTTCACGTCCAAATATAGATTTAAATGAGATTTTATTAAATTCAGGAAATGCTCTTTTTCCACATAAGACAATATCAGGGGATTTATGGACAACTGATGCTCTTTTCTGCGAAAGCTTAGATTTTGTTAGGGCATTGCAATCAATCAACATCCAGGGTATCGATATGGAATCTTCAATTTTATTCTTATTAGGTAAACTCTATAATTTGAAAACAGCTTCGATCCTTTCTGTAACAGATTTACCTGGGCATTTAAAATATGATTTACTTCATTCCAAAGAAATCCATCCAGATATGGAGAATGGAATCGATAATGCAATAAAAATTTTAATAAATAGCTTACCAAAAATTAAAAATAGTCTTTTATAAAAATGTGAAATGTGAAAAGCTACATCAATGACTAAAGTCCCTTTAATAGTTGAGAAAAATCAGGTTCTTTAAAAAAATCATTATATTTCTTTAATAATTCTATATTTACGAGAAAAATCTTTTTGTCAGATTGATTTTTAGCAGATTTTACTAGATTTAGATCTTTTAATTTGTTTATATGGTATAAGATTGTCCCTGAATACATGTCGAGATTTTCTCCTATTTTTGAAACTGTTACTGATTCATCCTTGAAAATTTCTTCTAATAGTTTAGGGATCAAGGGATTTAAAAAGATTATTTTAAACTTGTCATAATCTTCTGGTACATCAGATAAAAAGTAATGAAGAGATTTTCCAATTTTCTTAGACCTTATAAGGTTGAATCTTTCGAGAGTCATTACGTGTTTAAGAAAAGGGGTTCGGGTGATGTTTAATTCTTTCTCAATTTTATCATCTCTAGCGTGGATTCCCGGATTATTTTTAATGAAGTTTAATATTTTTTCGAGTTTTTCATTAGTAAGTATCTCTAGTTTTGTACGTCTCTCGTTAGTCACAATCCAAGTCTTTTCTTCTAAGGCCCTTATAGTAAGAAAGATTTCCTCCTTACTATAACCTTTTCTATAAGATAATTTTGCTATACATTTTGCATATAGTTTCTCAATAATCGGATATTTTTGTATCTGACTCTCAGATTCAATCTCAAATTCAGCATCATACCGCTTTAATTTTAGGATATTTTTTGCGATATCTAAAACATCTTTTTCTATTTCTGTTAATTCATCAATTATAGCCTCTTCCTTGAGTTTTTCTTTATCTTCTACTTCCTGTAAAGGATTAAAATCTAAACGCCTAAATGAACTATCCTCCAAGGTTTCTTTTTCCTTTGGTTTTTTGACTTCTCTTCTTCTTTCCAGTGACATTTTTAGGCGTTTTCCTCTAAGAATTGGACAAATTTAATTTGTTCTTGAGCATCCATGTATTTTAATTGATCAATAAGGTTATTAATATATTGTGGTTTGACATTGGGGAGTTTTCGAATTCTTTCAATTAATTTTTTAGGAATCTCTTTATATAAATCAACTAAAGCTTCGATATATTTAACTTGCTCTTCTTTAGTTAAGAATGCAAGCTCCTCCAATAACTCCCTCTTTTCTTTTTTGGAGATTTTTAAATTAGAAATCTGTTGTCTTAAATCTTTAGATAACACAGCAAATATTTTTGAAAAATATTCTTTCACTAGTTTTTTATCCTTTTCATCTTTTACAGGCAGAAGAGATTCATGAAGTCTTAATTCAATTTCCTCTTCTTTTCTTTCCTTTTCCTCCTTAACTAATATCTCTTCTAATTCTCCAACTTTACCTAACTCTTCTTCTATTTTTACTCTTCGGTCAGTAATTATATCTTTTTCTTTTGCCATGGTTGTTAATGGAGTTGGTTCAATGGTAGGTTCTTTTTGTTCTTCTTTTCTAACTCCAATATCCGGTTTTATTTGGGGCTTAATCCTACTATAAGCTTCAGGAGATGAAACTGGTTTTGCTTCTGTGGGTGGAATTTGAAGTTTATCTAAAGGTGTATTAACAAAAAGGAAAAATATCAGAACTCCTTTTAACAGAATAAAAATTCCTGAAGCAAAAAAAACAGTCCCCATTACTCCTATTATAATAAATTTAATTGAATCTCTTAGTTCGAACTTTTCCTTTACTTTAATATCTGATTTTAAGCTTCTATCTAGGATTAACGCAGCAAATGCGAGGAGTAGTAAACCAAAGTGGACTACCATGGTTATAGGTATTTCAATGGAATAAGGAAACGTAATTATTTTAGAATCATTTGTTGGAAGATAAATCTTATCTGAATATGCTCTATAAATTCCCAAAAGGACGATAAAAATCCCTGCTTTAGTAGAAAGATAATTAAGCGAATTTTTAGCAAATAAACCATAATCGTAAACTTTAAGATCTTTATTCTGTTGATCAGTGACAACATAGATAATGATAAAAACACCTCTAATAAGGATAATTACTCCTGTCCCATAAAGAATGCAGCCTAAAATTCCCCAACAAAAGGAATCAAGAAAAATCTCATTATATTTTTTTTCCCTTACTTTTGGTGCAATATATAATCTATCATATAATAATAGAAATAAACCAATAAGTCCTAGAAAAAACCTATTAAAAAGAATAGAACCCCAATTATCCCAATTAACTGCAATTTCGGCAATCATACCAAAAGAGATAAATGTGAAAATGAATATTGGAAGGAATGATATTTTGTTTAAAAATTGAATAAATTTATCTAAATTAGAAGATTCTTTCTCAGATAAAACAACGGAGGGAATAAATTTTCTAGTAACCGGTGTTTGAGCCGATTTAAATTTTACACCTTCCAAGACAAAAGGAGAACCACACTTTTCGCAATAAACTTGAATGTTTTGGTTAATTAAATTAGAAAGTTCACTTGGAAATGCATATGCACACTCTTTACAAATATAAACAACCATTTTATCTATCTACCTTTTTATAATATATTTTTTGTTTTATTTCTTTTGATTAGATATAATAAATTAAATATGGGAAAATATTAATGAGTTAGAGTTGAAAGTTTTTGAAATTCAATTAGATTAAATTCTTTTCCACAATTAACACAAAAAACATTTCCATTTGAAAGTATTTTCTCCATCATTTTTTCGGAAAATCTTTTTCCACATTCATTACAGAATAGTATATTAGTATTAATTCCGTTGAATTGAATTCCAATATGAACATTGTTATTTTCTGTTTGTTTCTTAGGTTTGGATTCTCCTGAGACTAAATAATAAAAACCTTCACATAATTTAAATATCCCCAGACCGATACCCTTAAGGAGATAATAAATCCCCTTAAGGGTGTAGAATATCAAATAAGCAATTCCTTTTATTACATAATATATAAGTGTGACTGCTAAAGCTAACAGAGCAATAATCCCTATAATTGCTAATATCTGCCCATAAATCGGTTGAACTAAATACCATTCAATAAATTCATTATACCATAAATAAATGTTTTCTACTATATTTCTCCAATCCATTTTTTTATACACTTTAAATTCTAATTTACTCTTAAATTTTAGACATTTATCATTGATTTTAAAAAAATAGGAGTCCAATGTTTAAAAAAAAAGTTATACTGTTTTTTCTGAATTTAATCGTCGAAGTTTTCTTAAATTCTAAGAATTCAAAATAAGATCATGCCAATCTATTGCTTTAACCGTTTGATGAAGCATATGATCATCATCTACGATATTATATTCTAAATTAGTGAAAAAATATCGTGCTCTTTCTCGTGCTGGTTTATAGGGAACAACAGTATCATTTTTTCCATGATAAATGGTTACTGGAATATCAACAGGTTTATACATATTTAGCTTAAGTTTGCGAGATACTAAGAAAGGGGCTAATAATATTAATTGCTTAACATTGGTAGGATTTTGCAACGCATACAAAACACTCATAAGCCCCCCAAAGCTAGAAGCAATTATTATCCAATTTTGTTTAGTATTTAAAATAGAGTTCAGTTCGATCATTCTCAATTTTAACAGATCGTACATTAATATATCTGGATTAAATTCCTTAAAATCAGGAGTATGAATATTCGGAAATATCTTTTTTAATAATCTACCTTTAAATCCTTTACCTGAACTCTCAAGCCCATGTACGAAAATAATATTTTGCATTTCTTAATCATCATCTTCTTCAGTTAGATAAGGGTATTCTTTCATTCTAAACAGTTTCATTTCCTTTTTGTGACCAAAATATACCAGTAAACCAAAGATTGAAAAATATATCACAAGGATTAACATTGTATAAAAGTAATAATTATAGGTAAAACTCATAATATGAAGCGCTGTGCCAATAATAAACCCCGTTAATAGTCTTGATTCTGTAGTGCTTTTCCTTAACACAAGTCTTTGAGTACCCCAATCAATTATACCCGGTATTGGTAGAATTATTATCAAAAGAAGGGCAATTTCACCACTTAATTCTGTATTAAATATTAACCCGATTAAGTAAAGCGCGAACATGGCATACAAACCACCAAGTATTACACCGGAACATCTCGAACAAAAATATATTTTCGTCCTCCCAAATTTAAGATAAAATGTATGGTCACTAGCTGAGACTGGATGGTGAGTTAAGATCATATAATATAGGTGATTTTCACTTGCGGAAAACACCTTGTCATATAAAACTAATAGTATTGGAACTACGAAGACTATTGATATTAGAGCTTGGAAAAAGAATTTAAATCCATAATTGATAATTAAAATCTCTAAGGTAAATTGATCTGTATAAAAAATCATTTGAAATCCAATTATTAAACCAGATATAATAAAAGAAATAATTATCATAAGTAAAAACGTAAAGTAAACCTTAATTCCCTCATGATATTTCAATGGTTTATATTTATAGAGACCAATAAGGAACCCTAAAATAGCTACAATCAGGCACCACTCAAAATAAATCTCATTATAATATGTAATCTGATAAAGTAATTCAGCTAGGAATCCATCTACTAGACCGTGTATAGATCCTGCCAAAACAGAAAGAAAAGTAAATAATAATAATGTAATACCAAATCGTATAGTAAATTCTTGATTTTCTACAAAATTAGTGGATATCGATTCAAATGCTTCTGCTATATAGATATATGAAATGATAATAAATGTACTGATTAACAAATTCAAAAAAATTAAACGTAAATAGTTCTTTCCCTCTTCTTCTTGAGGAATTTCATTCAATATAATTAATAACTCTCTTTTTATTTTAAACCATTAACTTAATATAGTTTTAATTAAAAATCTCATCAAGTTCTTCAATTAGCTGTTTTTTGGTTAACTCAAAACCCTTTCTGAGGACAGTTAAAATGATTTTCTTCCCGACCGGTACGCTCAAAATAGTATCATCACTCTCCACGATTGATATTCCTTGTTCATTATAATCCAATTGACGTTTTAGAGCTTCATACGCTTTTTCTTTTGTTTTAAAAGTTGCTCTTGATAATGCACTATAATCTTTAATATTCTCATCAACCTTCAAAAATAAAACACTCTCTTCAACCTGAGTTATAAAGCATTTTTTTGTTACTTCCTTTAATTTTTTATAGTTACGGTGATCCTTCTTACATTGTCTATCCGTTTGATCATTTTCTAAATATATTGGAAATTTTCTATTAATAATCCTATCAAAATGTTCTTTTGAACCATCTCCATTTGTAATTAAATCTTTAGCAATACCAAGTGTAACTCTTATTTGTTCTAATGTTCCTACTTTAGCATCTTTATCGCTCCAATATTTGTAAAAAGATTTAACGATAGGTTTTAAAACTACATTTAAAACTCCTGTATCTAATTCTGAATCAATTAGGGACTTCCCATAATTAAGAGAAATATGCATTTGTTCAATCATTCTTTTTTCTAAGATTCTATAGTTTCTCTCGATAACATCCATGTTATTATCTCCAATAATATATGTACGAATAAATTTTAGAGTCTTTTATAGATTAAATTATTTTTGATTATATGTTTCATTTAAGGAACTTATAAATTCTGCTTTGGTACGCTCAAAGCCTCTCCTTAATGTTTTCACAATTATCTTTCGTCCTACAGGTACTTTAAGAATGGAGGGATCTTCTTCTATTATTTTTATACCTCTTTCTGTAAATTCCAACTGTTTCATTAAATTTTGTTCAGCTACTTCCTTCATGTTAAATGCAATACGACATAAATCACCGTAATCTTCTACATCCTCTTTTACATCTAAAAATTTCACTACTTCTTTCAGATAATTTATAAACGTTTCTTTCGCTACTTGTATTAACCTTTCATAATTTTTATGCGAGTGTGAACAGTTGCGTGATGCTTGATCGGCATCAAGATACTTTGGAAAATTTTCCTCAACAATCCTGTTAAAATTATGCTCATCATTACCATTCATTAATAATTCTTTGCCAGATTCTAAACTAACTTGAATTTGTTTTAGCGTCCCTTCTTTTACATCCTTTTTTGACCAATAATCATAGAAGGTTTTAATAATGGGCTTAATTATAAAGTTCAAAATTCCTGTATCCAATTCAGTATCAATAAGATCTCTTCCTAAAACAATTGAATTTTCCATCTGCTGAATCATTCGTTGTTTAACAATATCATAATTTCTTTCGAAGTAATCCAATGTTTAATCTCCACTTAGTTCAAAACAAAAATTTAAATTCTCAAACTCAGTTAATTATTATTTAAAGAATTATATTCTTTTAAAATAATTTCATAAGTTTTATACTATTAATTTTATATGATTAACCCTTAATTGATTTAGGGATAAATCATAAAATAAAAAAGAGAAAAAATTAATAAAAAAATAGAAATTAATAAAAAAATATTTGACAATATTTAGTTATTGAAAACAAATTTAGAGAATTAAAAAAGTCTCAGTAAATTGACCGAGATTTAAGAAAGCGGAGGAATGCAACTTAATGTTTTTTTTTAAGGTATTAATTCTAGGATCTCCAGAAACTATTCATTTTTACGCTTCAAGAGCATTTGGTGAACCTGGCGAAGATAAAGAGACATATTTTGAATGGTATAAAGAAGTTAAAATCTTAGAAGACACCTGCGGTTTAGAAATTGATGCGATTACAAGTATATCAGCAGATTTAGATGACATAATTCCGATTGTGGATGGGATTATTTACTTTTTAAATCCTCTAATTAAAGAAGAATATGAAATACTTGAAATGGTCTTACCAGATATTTTTTCAGTTAAGCGCGATATTCCTACAATAGTCATTTTTTATGATCAAAATGGAATTCTCCCAATATCTGTGAATGAGCTATTAACAAATGTATGGGTCAATTATCCTAGTCTCGAAGCCTTTGCCAATCTAAATCCTAAAGATTTTCATCAAGCACTTCAATCACTCTGTTTAGCGATGATTAATGGGGAGACTCCGTTAAATATTGAGAACGCTTGGATGAGATTTCCAATATTCATTCAAATGGCTAATGTTTATTTTAAGGATAAAAATTATTATTATGCCGCTCAAGCAGTAAGAAAAGCAGCTTTGATTGCAGAAATTTACAATAAAGAGGAGTACTTTATTATCACTGATCAAGCGGCATATCTATATTCAAAAATTAATCTATATTTGGAAGCAAGTCAAATTATAGAAAATATAGACCCAAGAAAGGCTGTTAATTTTAAGAAGCTGTATGCTGATGCAATGATAAGAGAAGGTACTTTCTATTTTAATAAACATGAATACGAAACTGCTGCAAAACAATACGAAAGAGCAGGACAATGGTCTAGTATTGAGTTGTTAGATAAAAAAATAATTGATGAAGCCTTTAGATTAGCAATAACTTCTTGGATATCGGCTTGTAAGGTTGAGAATGCATTTAGAATTCTTGAAAGCTTATCGCATATAGAAGCTCAGACAATATTAAAGGAAGTTACAGGCAAAATTGGTAATGCTGCAGAATTCCTAGTAGAAACTAATAGATTTGAATTAGCAAGGGAACAACTATATAATGCGATATATAAATATCAAAGAGAAGCACTTTCAGATGAATTGCAAGAATTAACCATCAAATTAACGAAAATTTTAATTCATATTTTCAAACATCAAGTTAATGTTAAAGAAATTCACGCTGCAAGATATACTTATGATGAAATTGAAAATATGTGGGAATCGTATAATGTAAAAAAAACCAATTTAGATGCAACTTTAAAAATCTTAATTAACCTTTTTTTAGAAAAAAATAACTTTGGAATAGCAACTATACTTATTAATAAGCTAGACTCTTTGATGATAAAACAAGAATTGACCAAATTAAGTGGTGAAATTGAGGATATATATAAAACCTCATTGAAAAAGGAACTGGAGGAAACTATTAAAAAAGGAGTAGATTTTTTAACTGAATTTGTTGATGCTGAGTTGGATATTATTGCTGAAATGAATAAAAAGAAAATCGAGGCAGCCATTGAATTTACTAAGCAAGGAAAATATCTTAAAGGAGCAAAATATTTAATAGATCAGGCAGATTATCTTAAAAAAATAGGAATGGAAGATATAAGAGATCAAATTCTTACAAAATCTTTAGATATTCTCTTAGAAGGTGATATTTTTGAAGAATTTTTCATCACCTTTAATAGTTTGTCAATAGAAATGAAAAAAAAATACCTAATAAGAGTATTTCCAATTTTCATTGATAGGTTGAAAGAAATTGAAAAATTAGAGAATTTTGAAAGAATTGCAAGAATTTTGGAAGATTCTAACAGAATATATCGTAATCACTTGTTATATGACGAATCCAAACAGATTAGTTTAGTTTATATTAAAATCATTAAACATGAGGCGTTGAATCTACTTCGAGTTGAAGAGAATCTTTCAGGAATTAGAAAAGCAAATGAACTTGTAAAAAAAGCAAATAGTGTCTCATCCGCCTATTTAGAAAAAGAAGAAATCCTAAAAATAAACTATGATAAAATCTTCAAGAAAATTGCTGAAGTATATATTGAATTAGATGATTTAGCTAATGCTCATGCATATAATGACAGAATTGAGAATAAGGCATATAAAAAAGAGATTCATAAAATAATTGATAAACTTGAAGCAGAAAGAAGTGCGATTCGTTCTATAAAAACAAAAGAAACCCGAGATGGAGCAGTTTTAGAAGAGATGCGTTCTATTATTGAAAATAAGGCTAGAGAGTATCGTCGTTTAGATCAAATGAAAGAACTTAGGGAAAGAACTGCCAGAAAAACAAGACTTTTTAAAGGAGCTTTAAACCATTTAACGAAAAAAGAGTTCGATAAAGCCATTGAATTATACAAGGATAGCATAATTGAATTAAACAGAATTAAAAAGTACAATTTAGCTGGTGTATCATTAGCAATAGTTAGTTTATTATTATTTAAAGAAAATAGAGTGGAGGAAGTTAGACAATTATTAGAGGAAACAAAACGGAGTTTGTCAGGATTAGGTATTGAAACTTTTCCAGTCACTTTAGTTGAATACATGTTTCAAGCGAATAAGTTTCAAGACGAACCTAAATTTAATGAAGCGTTATCTTCTATGAAATTTCTTCCATTATTTGATGAAGAATTAAGACTTCTCCTTGATCAATTTGGAGAAGGTTATAGAGAAGAGGGAATAATTGAACCAGTAGCAGAAACTAATGAAGAATTAACAAGACAGCAAGCAATAGAAATAGATCAAAAATATGGAAAAATAGAGTCAAAAATAGGAGACACTCGACGGGAGAAAGAAGATTTTCTAAATCGGCGAAAAGCCAGGAAACGATTATCTTATAATCCAATTTTTTCATTATTGGAAGCACAAAATTTTAAAGAAGCAGCTACTAAATATTATGAATTAGCTGAAACAATGCTTTCAAAAAGAAAAGATATTACAACAAGTTCGCTGCTTACCCTTTTACAAGGATTGTGTCTATTAAAAATTAAAGAACCTTATTCTCTCATCAGAAAGAAGATCAGCCAGTATCTAAATAGTCAGGGTGTTAACAGAAAATTGGTAGAAGATACATATTACATTATGTTGATACTTTTTATCATTGATGTTAAAGAATATAGTTTAGAAAATTATTCACCAAAAATTAAAGGAATGTTAGAAATCTTACCTTTATTTGAAGAAGAAATACAGTTAACAGATATTTAAAATTGAAATATGAATTAATTTTTAATCTACTATATTTGCATATTTTTGTAAATCCTTTACTCTCATACGAAGTGTAACCTCAGTAACTTTTGCCAGTTGACTGATCTCTTTCTGTGTTCTATTTTCACTACATATTTTTGATGCTATATAGATAGAAGCAGCAGCAATTCCTTTCGGGTCTTTACCTGCTGAATTGAATCCACTATCTCTTGCCTTTTCAATTAATTTTACAGCTATATTTCTACACTGCATTGAAAGCTTTAGTTCTTCATTAAATTTATCAACATATCTATCAGCTGAAAAATGTTGTACTTTCATTCCGAGTTTTGGTAGAACTTCCATGAGAATTAAACGATAACTTTTAATTACTTTCTTTTTAGGAATTTGTGCAATTTTCGTTATTTCTTCAGCAGTTCTGGGTATTCCATGAACTCTTAAAGCAGCAAAAATAGATGCTGACAATAACGTATCTATACTTCTTCCCATAGTTAATTTCTTTTTTACTGTTTGAGTATATATTCTAAGCGCATCCTCAGCTACGGCATCTGGAATTCCTAATCTTTTTTGTAAACGCTGTAAATTAGGTAAAGCAATCCATAAGTTTCTCTCATAACTAGTTGTTAAAGACCTATGAATTTTAGCCAATCTGTTAAATTTAGATTTGTATTTTGGGCTTAGTAAAGTGCCTCTAGCGTCTCTTGATCCTCTGATAATTGTTCTGGGCCCTATTGGGCTATAAACTCTTTCACTACTTTTCCTCTTCTGAATTTCTTCTTGAGTAAAAGCTCTACGAGGACTATCGTCAAGAATTCTAGAATATACAAAACCACAGTTTAAACAGACATAAAATCCATCTTCTTCACTAATTTTAGGATTATCACAACAAGATGGACCTTCCTCCCCATCATCTTCAAAGAAATCATTATCTTCAAAATAAGACGGCATAATTACTTATGATAGTAATAAATGAATTTGGAATTTTTCATTTTAAGTATAAAATACAAACTCTATTAAATATTTAAGTTTAATCTATTTAAAACTAAGTTGTGAAAATTTAGATCTAAGCCTTTTTAATTAGTATTATAAAAGTTTAATAAATAATAATAAAAACGATATTAACCTTTTAATAATAAAAGAATCACTGTTTACTATGTCCTCAGAAAGTTCAGATATAATAAAAGTCATCTCCAAATTTTTAGACCCTAAATCTGTAAAAATTGAGAAATTAGAAAAGGTCGATGACATTTTAAAATTATCAATTCAATCCTACAAATTTATAGATAAAGAAGAATCAACCATAATAAAAAATCTATTTGAAATATCCAAAATTAAAGAAATACTAAAACTCAACAAAGATGATCCATTTGAAAGTTTAACCATATTAGAAGAATCTGAAGAATCTGAAGAATCTCTCGAATTAAAAGAAAATTTAAAGGAAAAAATTGGGGCACTAAAAAATAAATACCCTACATTAGAAAAAAAATTAAGAAAAGCAATTACGATTAGTACACTCATAAATAGCCTTACTGAAGAAAAAGAAGCCATTGAAACCCAGGCTCAAAAAGTTTTAGTGGCGGGTCTAGACGCAGCAGGTAAAACGTCATTATTATCGAAATTTGGAGGACGCTTAGGGATAAGTGATATGATTGCTACTCATCCAACAAAAGGAGTAGTCAGGATGAAATTTGGTACTTCTAACTTGTCTCTCTTCATCTGGGATTTAGGAGGTCAAGAAGAATACCGTGAGAGGTATTTAAACAATCCCGAGCAATACTTTATTCAATTAGATCTACTAATATACGTCATAGACGTACAAGATCCAGAGAGATTTGAGGAATCTTTAGATTATCTTGATAAAATACTTGACTCACTAGTGATGTTAGAAGAAACCCCTTATGTACTATTATTCCTTCATAAATATGATCCTGATTTAAAAGGAGACCCTAAAACACTCCTTAATATTGAACTCTTGAAAGACAATATAAGTGAGCTTCTTAAAAGCAAGAACTATGATTTTGAACTTGAAGTATATTTAACTTCCATTTATTCTTTAATTTCTCACGAACCTCAGTTTGCGAAATATATAAAAAATTTAATGACTGCGGGTTATTCTCTTACAGATCCAACGGTAAAGAAGGTAGAGGGACTTGGAAAAACATTGGAAGAAACACTTAATGCGGTTATTCGACTATCTGAGAGTATCTCTACACAACTTAATGATCTCGATAGTCGGCTTCGTGCGATAGAATCGGGGGCATTTCAAGCAGCACAAGGTGGACAACCACTTGAAATAGCGAATCCTTCTTTAAGTTCCCATAGATCTGGAGAGAACTCAAGATTGACTGTTCTTAATGAGTTAAAAGATTTATTTAGTAAAAGAAAGAGCTTAGATCTTTAAATTCTCATTTCTTTTTTATAAATTTATCTTTAATATCTTTATAGGTTGCAGATATAAGAATTGCTGTACAAATTACGATCCATAAAACAAGATACCAAACGTTTTCAAAAATCATTGAATTAAATTGTCGATATTCGATGGTATGTAGAGCAAATTGTTCAAAATTTTCAAAAATTATTTGAAATATAGGAGTAACAATAAGAACTGAAAGTAAGAACCCAATTATACCAATAAAATAACCGAATATTACATCAGAAGGATAATGGACTCCTAACTGAATCCTTGAAAATGATACTATTACTGCTAGTATTTGCATTATAATTGTCATAGTGGGTGATTTTAGAAAGAAGAACCCAATCAATAATCCATATGCGACAATATTATAAGAGTGCCAAGAAGGAAAGCTTTTTGAACTCGGTTTTTTTTCGAGAACTTTGAGTTTCTCCTTTTCTAACTTATCAAATGGTCTTGCTCTATTAACGGTTTGTTTAATTGCTACAATTAATAATAACCCGGTTAGAAAAATGGCGGACAAGTTAGCAAGCAAAAAAGGATCATACCAAATAAATAAAAAAAAAGCGATTAAAAAAATCCATAATGTTTCTCTTCCAAAGAAAGATAGAAACTTTAAAATATAAATGACCGGTTTCCCACCAATACCATTATATTTTATAATTACCCTTTTGTCCCATTCATCGATCTTGTTAGAAAAAACTTTAAACTCCATGATAGCGTATACACAGAATACATTTAAATTGAATTTATATATTTATATGCTTTTTTTACATTAGTAATCTGACTTTCAAAATAATCTAATGAATGTGAATCAGAACCAACAAAAAATTTTCCTCCTTCCTTCAATAATTGAGATGTTATCGTTTTTGATGGAAATGGGCGTCCAATTGAAAATCTTTTCCCAGATAAATTGTATTCAATACGCATTTTATTTTTTATGCAAAGACGTCCTAAATCTAACACTCTTTCTTCTGAGACATCACAATTTTCTTCAGGTTTTATATCATTTTCATTAATATATCGGAATATAGCATCAAGGTGACAAATATTCTTGAAAATTTGAGATTTTATCATCATTTCAGAGGTTTCAAAATATTCATCAATAATCTCTTTCATTCTTTTCTTTTCTAGAAATTTGATTAGTTTTTCTTTAGATGTTATAGGATACCCAAATATCCATTCATGGATAGTACCTCCGATGAAATCTAATTCTTTTTCATAATCATCCATGAATTCTAAAAGTTCTATTTCTCTATCTTTATAATATTCAACCTCAAGTCCACAATATATGAAATCGTATGTTTCCTTTATTTCGTCAAGTTCCTCTAAGTAATTCTCAATATTCCCATTATAGAAAGGATTTGTTTTATCTTTTTCAATGGAATATAGCTCATAATGTTCAAGAAAACAGATATTAATTTCATTTTTTTCCGCTATTTTTATATAATCCTCGAAGTTAGGCCCGTTATCTTCAATATCAGCACTCCATTTAGCTGTATGAACATGATAATCTGTAAATTTAAACTTCATGATTTTACAAGGTTTATAATTAAGGAAGAATAATAAAAATACTGATTAACTATTCAATTGAATCTCCTTTGTCAAAAAATACTTCATAAAAAAGTTCCTTTTCTCCTTGTTCCGGAGGGGTTATTTTAGTATACCCTCCCTGTTGTATGATACGAACAGTGCTTTTATTCTGAATATGAATTGTCCCATAGAATCCTTTTATTCCTTTTTCCTTTGCTATAATAATTAGATGTTGGTAAAGAAATGTCCCTACTCCTTTCCCTCGATAGTCTTCTCTTACTAGAAAGCTATATTCCGCTGTATTAAATTTAGGATTTAAATAATAAGTTGCATTTCCAACCATTTCTTCTTTTCCTATTTCACCCACAAAAGCCCCTATTGAAAAAACTTTATCGTAATCGATATTTACTTCACCCTGAGTTTTAGAATGTGTAAATTCTTTTCTCACTCCAAAAAATCTCAAATATCTATCTCTCTCATTTAATGAATAGTATAATTCTTTAAGTAATGATTCATCTGTAGTTTTAACTGGTCTTATTCTAATCTTTTCATTATTAAAAGCTATATAAATCGTTTCATATTCAGAAGGGTATAAACATATACGCCCATGTTCATCACATGGAAGTAATTGATCTGAATAAATATAGTTCCATTTTTTAGCATGGTCTAATAATTCTTCTCGAAAATCTGGATGAGCAACACATATCAATTCAATCACCCTTTCTCGAATCGTTTTACCATGAAGATATGCCACACCCCATTCAGTTACAACATAATGTACATCTCCGCGAGACAACATTATTCCAGCACCCTCATCTAAATGAGGAACTATTCTAGATCTTTTACCATCTCGAGATGTCGATGGGATAATTATAATTGGTTTCCCTCCTTTTGAAAATGCTGCACCCCTCATAAAATCTATAGTTTCTCCCAATCCTGAATAAAATTTATAGCCTTCTGTTGATGCATTTACTTGCCCAGTAAGATCAATTTGTCTAGCAGAATTTATTGACACCATTTTCTTATTCATTCCAATATATCTTGGATTGCATACATAATCCGAAGGATAGAATTCGATATAAGGATTATTATGGACAAATTTATATAGCTTTTTGGTTCCTAAAGCAAAACTAGTAATAATTTTTTCAGGATGAAAATTCTTTTTTCTACAAGTAAGAATACCATCTTCAATAAGTGGAATTATATTATCTGTTATGTAGTGAGAATGCATTCCTAAGTCTTTTTTATCAATTAAATATTTTAGAGTAGCATTTGGCAAATCTCCAAATCCTATGTGAATTGTAGATTTATTATCAACTAAATTAGCCAAATTTTGTCCTATTCTTTCAGCAATATCATCTGGTTCATCAAAATGAAATTCTAACAAAGGCGAATTATTATAAACAAAAAAATCGATTTCTTTCATATGAATAAAACTGTTCCCTAAAGTTCGAGGCATTTGGGGATTAATTTCAACAATAGTAATGAATGATGATTGAGCTATTGGCTTTGCGATATCTACATTTATCCCTAATGAACAAAAACCATAAGGATCAGGGGGTGAAACTTGTATGAGTGCGACGTCAATGTGTTTTCGGCCTGTGATAAATAAAGAAGGAATCTCACTAGTATAAATTGGAGTATAATCTGCTTGACCTAAATTAATTTCCTCGCGAAGGGTCTTTCCAATAAAAAAAGCATTATGTCGAAAGAGATCTTCCGCTTTATCTTTGAAATATTTCTTGGGACCAATTGTCAAAAAATGAAGAATTTCGGTATCAATTAATGTTTCTGAGCTCTTAATTAATTCAGAGGTTAATGATTGTGGCTCTGAACACCCAGAGTCTATAAAAACTCTATTGCCTGGTATAATTTTTTTAATAGCGTCTTTAGCTGTGATTTCTTTATCTTTCCACTTCTCTCGCCATTCTGCATCTAACATACTAATTCCTTCTATTATAACTTATTAACCAATTTTTTAAAATTAAAATTTGATATTGATTTCGATAATGGGTTTAATTCTTAATTTTTTACTATTTTAACCTTTATATGGATCATATGATGTTAAAGTGTATTCAGGCGTTTGTTTCTCTTTGGTAAATTTGAATTTTGAAAAAATAAATGACAATATAACAAAACTACCACTAATGATACTCACTATTAAAGGAGGTATGATATAGACAAAATTATGTTCAAAATCAAAAAATAATAAAGGGATGTTAGCCATCACGGAAAATAACGATACAATAAAAATGCTCCCTCCTAAAACGAATAAGCACATGAAAAAAGTGTGTTTCACTTCATAACTCATGCTATCCGTCATGATACAATCAATACAGATTTCAAAATCATCCTCGAAATCTTTTTTACCAACTTCTTGACCACAAAATTTGCATTTAGGCATATTTATTACTCAATATAATGGATATAACAAAAATGGGATTAATTTATAATATTATTTAATTACTTAAATTTATTTTTCGATTGAATTAGATTTTTCTTAATTTATTATTATTTATACTACAAGACTTAGGTAATTGAATCTAATTAATAGTCTGTTTAAATTTATTTTTAATATAAGTTTTAACCATTAAAATTATTAAATTGTTCCCAAAGAAAATTAATTTATATGATTTATAGATAAAATATTTAAATTCTATTCAATTCTTTTTTGAATTAGAACTATCCTAATATAATATAAAATATATAATAACTTGATTTTAGTTATAAAAAAATTAAAACTTGAAATTCAAAAGTGTAAAATATAATGTCTAAAGAAGAAAGAATGGAAAGTATTCTCACTGAAAATCGTATATTTAATCCTATCGATCTTAATCCCGATTATGCAAAAACTGGAATGTCAATGGAAGAATATCAAAAACTATACAAACAATCAATAGAAGATATGGAAGGTTTCTGGGATGAACAGGCAAAATCTTTAGATTGGTTCAAACCATATGATAAAGTTTGGGAAAAATCTGATTTATTTCCTGGCAAGTGGTTTGTTGGGGGAAAACTTAATGTAAGCTATAATGCTTTAGATAGACATGTCAAAGCTGGAAAAGGGGATAAAATTGCTCTGATATGGGAAGCAGACGAACCAGGACATGTAAGAAAATTTACTTATAGTGAACTCTTGAAAGAAGTAAGCAAAGTAGCCAATGGAATGAAGAAATTAGGATTAAAAAAAGGTGATAGAGTTACAATATGGCTACCTATGGTACCTGAACTAGCGATTATTATGTTAGCATGCGCCCGAATTGGTGTAATACATTCAATAGTTTTCGGAGGATTCTCAAAAGAAGCTGTTAAAGATAGGGTTGAAGATTCTGATTCGCGTCTTCTTTTCACTAGCGATGAAACAGTAAGAGCTGGTAAATTTTACCCAAAAATGTCTGATGTGGTTCAAATTATTGACGATGTTCCTACCATAGAACATGTTATTGTTGTTCCACGTTCTGGAAGAGATATTCCTCACACCAATAAGGATATTTGGTATCATGACTTCATTGAAGGAATGAGTGAAGAATGTGAGCCTGAAATAATGGATTCTGAGGATACTTTGTTTATTTTATACACAAGCGGAACAACTGGAAAGCCTAAAGGAGTAAACCATACTACTGCAGGATACATACTTTATACTTCATTCACACATAGAGTTGTATTCAATTATCACGAGGGAGATATATGGTATTGCACTGCTGATATTGGATGGATTACAGGGCATTCTTATATTGTATATGGTCCATTAGCAAATGGTGCAACTTCTCTAATGTTCGAAGGAGTACCAACATATCCCGATGTAGATCGCTTTTGGGATATTGTTGAACGCCACAAAGTAACCCATTTTTATACGGCACCTACGGCAATACGCGCTTTAATGAGGTACGGTGATGAACCAGTTAAAAAACATGACTTAAGTTCTTTGAAGGTTCTTGGAACAGTTGGTGAACCAATAAACCCAGAAGCTTGGACTTGGTATCATAGAGTTGTAGGAAAAAATCGGTGTCCTATCGTCGATACATATTGGCAGACTGAAACTGGTGGATTCATTATGACTCCTATTTCTACTGCTACACCCACCAAGCCTGGTTCTTGTTGTATGCCATTTTTAGGTATAAAACCAGTCATATTCGACTTAGAAGGTGATGAGGTAACTGAACCAGATGAAGGTGGATATTTTGCAATTCAAACACCATGGCCGGGAATGTTAAGAGATGTTTGGGGCGATACAGAGAGATTTAAATCAACTTATCTTGAAAAGTATCCAGGGTATTACTACACTGGTGATGGAGCACGACGAGATGAAGATGGCTATTATTGGATTCTTGGACGATTAGATGATGTTATAAAAGTGTCAGGACACCGTATAGGAACAATGGAAATAGAATCTGCACTTGTAAGTCATCCTAATGTAGCTGAAGCAGCAGTAGCACCATTTCCACACAAAATTAAAGGACAAGCAATTTATGCATATGTAATATTAATGCAAGGAGTTGAGAAATCAGCGAAGTTATCCAAAGAAATTAGAATGCATGTTAGACAAGAAATTGGTCCAGTATTTCAACCAGATGTCATACAATTTGCCGATGCGTTACCAAAGACGAGAAGCGGTAAGATAATGCGAAGAATCTTAAAAGCTATTGCTGCGGGAACAGAAATTGGAAATGTTACAACATTAGCAGATCCATCAGTCGTGGATGATCTACTTGCTGAACGTAAGAAAATGGATATTGAAATAGGTTAAATTCATAATTTTTTATATTATTTATAGATTAAAATTTTAATAAGAAGATCTGTTACTACTTAGAATAACTGGTATATAAATTATCCCAATATCTTTGATGACAAATTTTCTGCAAAATGTACTATCCATGCTTCTCTACTTTTAGGTTCAATAGGGGAACCCCATTCTTTAATATTATGATGACTGGCAACAATGTGGATTAACTCATCGATGTTTTCAGATTTTATATTTTGAGATATTAATTTAATACCATTTATAATATGATCTTGTTTTAAGAAGATATTAGTAATTTCAATACCCTCATCAGTGATATCATAACAATTTATTTTCCCTACATCATGTAAAGTAGCTCCTGCGATAATTAAATCCTTATTAATCCTTAGTTCATCCATCATAGTTTCTAATATGGATAATGAAATTTTTACTGTTTGAAGAGTATGTTCTAATAATCCGCCTTTATATGCATGGTGCTTTATCTTTGCAGCTGGGGAATCGTAAAATTTCCCGTTTTTAGACAAAAAATCTTTAATGGAATCTCTCAATTCAATTTCATCTATCAACTCAATGAAATTAGATAAATCATTGCGAAACTCATTTACGGATTTGAAAGGTT
>Ga0114930_10000843_pt1 | contig 31549 bp, 29 predicted proteins | sample AnhtaG_FD_87300 | JGI IMG/M metagenome (GOLD analysis project Ga0114930, IMG submission 87300) | Deep subsurface microbial communities from Anholt, Denmark to uncover new lineages of life (NeLLi) - Anholt_01485 metaG | ecosystem: Environmental > Aquatic > Marine > Oceanic > Sediment | place... | reverse complement strand
GTAGCCGGTCGAGGCGATGCGCTTGATCGCGTCGGGCGGCGGGGCGTCGGGCAGGGCCGAGCGGTCCCCGGCGCCGCGGCCGACGCTGTCGGGCGTCACGTCGTCCGGCCGCGCGTGCGCCAGGTCGGTGCGCCCGAGATACGAGATCGCGAGCTCGCGGAAGATGTAGTCGACCACGCTGGTCGCCATCTTCACCGCGTCGTTGCCCGTGACCGGCCCCGACGGCTCGAAGCGCGTGAAGGTGAAGGCGTCGACGAACTCCTCCAGCGGCACGCCGTATTGCAGGCCGATCGAGATGGCGATGGCGAAGTTGTTCATCAGGCTGCGGAACGCGGCGCCTTCCTTGTGCATGTCGACGAAGATCTCGCCGATCCGCCCGTCCTCGTATTCGCCGGTGCGCAGGTACACCTTGTGCCCGCCCACGGTGGCCTTCTGCGTGTAGCCCTTGCGCCGGTGCGGCAGGCGGCGGCGCTCGGCCAGCCGCTCGATCACCCGCTCGATCACCTTTTCCGCCACCACCGTGGCCCGCTGGGCCTGGGGCTGCGCCACCACGGCCTCGGCCGCTTCCGCCGCCTCGCCGGGGTCCTCGGCCAGGAGCCCGGCCGAGAGCGGCTGCGACAGCTTCGAGCCGTCGCGGTAGAGCGCGTTGGCCTTGAGGCCCAGCCGCCACGACAGCAGATAGGCGTCGGCGCAATCCGCGACCGTCGCGCCGTTCGGCATGTTGATGGTCTTGGAGATCGCGCCCGAGATGAACGGCTGCGCCGCCGCCAGCATGCGGATGTGGCTTTCGACCGAAAGCGCGCGCGTGCCGGTTCGCCCGCACGGATTGGCGCAGTCGAACACCGCCAGGTGCTCTTGCTTCAGCCCCGGCGCGCCTTCCAGCGTCATGGCGCCGCAGCAGTGGATGTTGGCGGCCTCGATCTCGGCGCGGGTGAAGCCCAGGGCCGCCAGCAGGTCGAAGCCCGGCTCGTCCAGCCGCTTGGCGTCGCCGCCCAGAATCCGGGCGCAGAACTCCTCGCCCAAGGTCCATTTGTTGAACGCGAACTTGATGTCGTAGGCGCTTTGCAGCGCGCGCTCCGCCGCTTCCAGCTTGTCCTCGGCGAAGCCCTTGGCCTTCAGCCGCTGGTGGTTGACGCCGGGCGCGCCGTCGAGCGAGCCGTGGCCGACCGCGTAGGCGACGATGCGCTCGATCTCGTCTTCCTCGTAGCCCAGCGCGCGCAGCGCGTCGGGCACGGCGCGGTTGATGATCTTGAAATAGCCGCCGCCCGCCAGCTTCTTGAACTTCACCAGGGCGAAGTCGGGCTCGATGCCGGTGGTGTCGCAGTCCATCACCAGGCCGATCGTGCCGGTGGGGGCGATCACCGTGGCCTGGGCGTTGCGGAAGCCGTGCTCCTGCCCCAGCGCCAGCGCGCGGTCCCAGGCCTGGCGCGCCGCCTCGACCAGCGCGCGGTCGGGACACTTCGCGGCGTCCAGCGGCACCGGCGGCATCGCCAGGCCCTCGTAGCCCTTGGCGTCGCCGTAGACCGCGCGGCGGTGGTTGCGGACCACGCGCAGCATCGCCTGGGCGTTGGCGCCGTATTCCGGGAACGGGCCCACCTCGCCGGCGAGCTCCGCCGAGGCGGCATAGGCCTCGCCGGTCATCAGCGCGCTGATGGCGGCGCAAAGGCTGCGGCCGGCGTCGCTGTCGTAGGAAATGCCACTCGCCATCAAGAGCCCGCCGATGTTGGCGTAGCCCAGGCCCAGCGTGCGGTAGGCGTAGGACAGCCGCGCGATCTCGCGCGACGGGAACTGCGCCATCAGCACCGAGATTTCCAGCGTCAGCGTCCACAGGCGGCAGGCATGGGCGAAGCCCTGGAGGTCGAAGCGGGCGCCGTCGGCGGCCTCGCGCCGGAACGCCATCAGATTGAGCGAGGCGAGGTTGCATGCCGTGTCGTCGAGGAACATGTACTCGCTGCACGGGTTGGACGCGTTGATGCGCCCGCCCGCGGGGCAGGTGTGCCAGTCGTTCACCGTGGTGTCGAACTGGATGCCGGGATCGGCGCAGGCCCAGGCGGCATGGCAGATCTTGTCCTACAGCGCCGCGGCCTTGACGGTCTTGTGCACCTTGCCGTCGATCCGGCGGACCAGCGGCCAGTCGCGCCCGGCCTCGACCGCGTTCAGGAACGCGTTGGTCACGCGCACCGAGTTGTTCGAGTTCTGGCCCGAGACGGTGAGGTACGCGTCGGAATCCCAGTCCGTGTCGTAGACCTTGAAGTCGATTTCGGCCTCGCCCTGGCGTGCGAGCTGGATCACGCGCTGGACGTAGTTCTCGGGCACCGCGGCGCGGCGGGCGGCGCGGATCGCCTGGCGCAGCTCGGCGTTGCGCTTCGGATCGAAGCGCCCCTCGCCGTCCAGGTCGCTCGCGCGGCACGCGCGCATCACCGCGTTCAGCGTCCGGCGCGCGAGCGTCGATCCCGCGACCAGGGCCGCCACCTTCTGCTCCTCGACCACTTTCCAGTCGATGAACTGCTCGATGTCGGGGTGGTCGACGTCCACCACCACCATCTTGGCGGCGCGGCGCGTGGTGCCGCCCGACTTGATGGCGCCGGCGGCGCGGTCGCCCACCTTGAGGAAGCTCATCAGGCCCGAGGACTTGCCGCCGCCCGAGAGCGCCTCGTTCTCGCCCCGGAGCTTCGAGAAATTGCTGCCGGTGCCCGAGCCGTACTTGAACAGCCGGGCCTCGCGCACCCACAGATCCATGATCCCGCCGTCGTTCACCAGGTCGTCGGCGACCGACTGGATGAAGCAGGCGTGCGGCTGCGGGTGCTCGTAGGCCGAGCGCGAGGCCTTCACCTCGCCGGAGCGGAAGTCGACGTAGAAGTGGCCCTGGCCGGGCCCGTCGATGCCGTAGGCCCAATGCAGCCCGGTGTTGAACCATTGCGGCGAGTTCGGCGCGCCCATCTGGCGCGCCAGCATCGCGCGCATCTCGTCGAAATAGGCGCGGGCATCGTCCTCGGTGTCGAAGTACCCGGACTTCCAGCCCCAATAGGTCCAGGTGCCGGCCATCCGGTCGAACACCTGCCTGGCGGAGACCTCGCCGCCCAGCTTCGCGCCGCTCGCCGGCACGCGCCGCCACAGCCAAGCGGGCACGCCGTCCTCGGGGGCGGACTCGGTGCGGTCGGGCACGCCGGCTCGGCGGAAATATTTCTGCGCCAGGACGTCCGAAGCCACCTGGCTCCAGCCCGCCGGCACCTCGATGTCGGTCTGCTTGAAGACGACGGACCCGTCGGGGTTTCTTATCTCGCTCGCGACCGTGCGGAACTCGATGCCGTGATAAGCCGAGCTGCCTGCGGTCGTGAATCGCCGCGCGATTCGCATGATTCGTCCCCTCCGCTACGTAAAGCGTTTCCCGGCGGCAGCGCGGTCGGCGGAAACCCCAGGCCTTGCGGCCCCCCACGAAGTCCGCTTAGTCGCTGCCTCGCTCTCGTGCTGTCGTCAAATTGTTGCCACAAAATATGGGCCGTGTCCACGGCTTGGGTAACTACATCTAGTATGCTTAGCAAACCCTTGTAGTTCGCGGGTTTGCGCCGGCGGCCGTGCCGCGCCGGCAGGCTCAGGCCGGTTTCTTAACGCCGGCCAGTTGGACCAGCATGACCGCAACGATCACCGTCGCCACGCCCAGAATCTGGAGCGGCTTCAGCGATTCGCCCAGAATCAGGAAGGCCATGATCGTCGCGGTCACCGGCTCGAGGTTGCTGACCACGGCGGTGCGCACGCTGCCGATCATGTGGACGGCGGAGTAGAAACAGACCATCGCCACGCTGAACAAGCCGGATGCCGCCGCGATGCCGAACCACGACAAGGGGGTGGTGGGAAGGTTCAGCGTCGTCGCCGCGGCCAGCAGGACCAGCGCCAGCGACGAACCGCCGGTCATCATGAACATCGCCGCGTAGGGGCTGGAGCCGCGCATCACCCGCACGCTGAGGGTGATGTTCACCGCCACGCCCAACGACGCCACCGCGGCGAGCGACATGCCGAGAGGATCGACGCCGCCGAGCGAGGCGCCCACCGCCAGCATCACGCCGACGAAGCCCGCGGCCAGGCCGGCCGCGCGCGCCTTGCCCAGGCGCTCGCCGTCGAGGAACCGGGCCGACAACGCCACCAGCAGCGGGAACATGAAAAAGATGGTAACCGCCACGCCGATCGGAATGCGCTTGATCGCGGCGATATAGGAGTAGGCGCTGACCAGCCAGACCAAGCCGATGCTCAATCCCGCCAGGCGCAGCCCGCGCGGCGGCACTACGTGCTTGCCGGAAGCCGCCGCCAGCGCCGCGCACACGATCGCCGCCGACACGGCGCGGAACATCATGACGGCGGTCTCGTCGGCCCCGCCGGCGAAGGCCAGCCGCATCATGCTCGGAAGCGTGCCGTAGCAGACCGCGGCCAGGACGACGAGCACGAGGCCCAAGCGCAGGCGGGCATGCGCCGCGCCGAAGCTCTCGGCCGCCGTGGAAGCCTCGCTCATGCGCGCGACGCCAGGGGAAGGTTGACCAGCAGGTTCTGCGGCTTGACGCGCAGCGTGTTCGCCTCGGTCGCCGCCATCGCCAGATAGACCGGACGACCCGCGACGTCCCGGCGCATGACGCTGGGATCGGCGAACTCCAGGCGGAACAGGGACAACAACCGTTGCATGCGCGCCTCGTCCACCTCCCTGCCGTTGTAAAGGTCGTTCAGCAGTTCGCTGGCGACCGCGTCCAGGCCCGTATGCCACACCCAGCGCTGGTCGTCGATGCGCTGCACGGGCTGGATCGAAACCCGCACGTCCAAGAGATGCGCCACCCAGCGCTCCAGCACCCGGCACAGCGCGTCCAGGCCCGGCCGGGCGAAGCTCAGGTCCAGCACCGTGTCGTGGCGCTCGTCGCGCCCGAAATAGGCGGCCTGGTTGTCGTCGTTCAGGACGTCGAGCTCCACCGTGCGCAGCGCGGTCTGCGCCTGGACCACGAGCTGGCCCAGGCTGCCGAACCCGCCCGAGGCGGCGTGCATCTCGACGGTTTCGCGGTCGGCGGACAGGATGGCGCCGTCGGCGAACGAGATGCTCTGCTCGCGGAACAGAAGCTCGCCCGCGCGGGCGGCGAGGCCGCTGGCGGTGCCCTCCAGGACGTGGCGCACAAGGACGTGGGCGAGCTGGTCGACGAACAGCGCGGGCACGCCGTGGGCATGGCCGGCGAACAGGCTCAAATAGGCGTCCTCGACGGTCCCGGCCGCGGCCAGCCGGTCGCGGAACCCCAGCCACACGCGCCAGTTCTCGCGCGCGTCGGCGTCGGCGATCGCGTCGATGCGCGCATGCGGCGGCGCCAGGAACGGATCGGCCACGAGCGCCGCGTGCAAGTCTCGCTCCGCCGCGCATGCCTCGGGCGGCGGCGCCATCTCCGGCCGGCGCAGATAGGCGCCGAGGAAGGCGTTGGTGACGGCGAGGCGCGGGCCCGCCGGCGTCTCGGCGCGGTGCAGCAGGCGATAGCCGGAGGAGCGCCAGAAATCGGGCATGGCCGCCCCTTATGCGGTGCGGCTCCGGGGTTTGTCCAGCCGCCCCGGCGGCTATATCATGCCGGCGCGGCGCAAGGCCGCACGGGAGGAAACACGACATGCTGAGGATCGGCGGACTTATGGCGGCGCTGGCGTTCGCGGTGCTGATGCTGGCGCCCGACCTGGCGGAGGCGCGCGCCGGCGGCGGCAAGTCGTCGGGCAGCCGCGGCTACAACACGTACCAGCAGACGCCGGCGAAGCCGATCGACCGCAGCGTCACGCAGCGCCAGTCGCCCGCGCCGGCCGCGCTGCCCGGGCAGCCGGCCGCGGGGGGATTCCTGCAACGCAGCCCGTTCATGACCGGGCTCATGGGCGGGCTCCTCGGCGCCGGGCTGTTCGGCATGCTGTTCCACAATCCGGCCTGGGCCGCCGAAGGGTCCAACGCCGGCAGCACGGTCGGGCTCCTGTTGCAGTTCGCCCTGATCGGCCTGGCGCTGTGGTTCGTGGTCGGATTGGTGCGGCGATCGTTCGGCTACGCGCCGGCGGCTGCGGGCGCGGGCGGCGGGCCGGCGGCCGTTTCGCCGCCTGGCGCCGCCGCGACTCGCGACGCGCCCGAGCCGGGTCCGGAGATCACCGCCGAGGACCGGCAGGAATTCGGCAAGCTGCTGGCGGCGATCCAGCAGGCCTGGAGCGAGGGCGACCTCGCCAGGCTGCGCCCGCTCGCCACGCCCGAGATGGTTTCCTATTTCGCCGAGGACCTGGCGGACTTGGCGAGCCGCGGCGAGCGCAACGTGGTCCGCGACGTGACGCTGGTGAAGGGCGACGTGGTCGACCACTGGATCGAGGGCGACCGGCAGTACGCCACGGCCGTGATGACCTGGCGCGCGATCGATTACCTCGAGCGCGGCGGCGCCGCGGTGGACGGCGACGACAAAGCGCCGAGCGAGGCGACCGAGGCCTGGACGTTCCTGCGCGCTTCCGGCGGCAAGTGGCTGCTGTCCGCGATCCAGCAGGTGTGAGCGGCGGGGCCGCGTGAACGCGGCTCCCCCGGGGTCCTCCGGCGCGGGGGCCTCCGGGGCGGCGGCGTGGCGGCGCATACCGCGGGGCGTCTGGGCGCTCGGCATCGTCAGCCTGCTGATGGACGTCTCGTCCGAGATGGTGCACGGCCTGCTGCCCGTGTTCCTGGTTTCGGTGCTGGGCGTGGGCGCCCTGACGCTGGGCGTCATCGAGGGCATGGCCGAGGCCACCGCCGCCGCGACCAAGCTGTTCTCGGGCACGCTCAGCGACCTGATCGGGAAGCGCAAGCCGCTGGCGCTTCTCGGCTACGGGGTTGCCGCGCTGTCGAAGCCGATGTTTCCGCTCGCCACCGGCGCCGGCGGCGTCGCGCTGGCGCGCTTCCTCGACCGTATCGGCAAGGGCGTGCGCAACGCGCCGCGCGACGCGCTGGTCGGCGACTTGGCGCCGCCGGGCCTGCGCGGCGCCTCGTTCGGCCTGCGGCAATCGCTCGACTCCCTGGGGGCGCTGCTCGGGCCGGGGTTGGCGGTCGTCCTGATGCTGTGGACCGCGGGCGACATCCGCGCGGTGTTCTGGATCGCGGTGATCCCGGCTTGGCTCGCGGTGCTGGTGCTGGCGTTCGGCGTGCACGAGCCGAAGCGGGCCGCGCCGCCGCGGGACCACCCGCCGGCGATCCGCTGGTCGGCGCTGTTCGGCCGGGCCGCGCGCGGCTTCGGTCCGGCGTTCTGGATCGCGATCGCGCTCTCGGGCCTGCTCATGCTGGCGCGGTTCAGCGAGGCGTTCCTGGTCCTGCGCGGGCAGGAGCTGGGCCTCGGGTCCGCCTACGCGCCGCTGGTAATGGTCGCATTCAGCCTGGTCTACGCGCTGACCGCGTATCCCGCCGGGGTGCTGTCGGATCGCGTCGGGCGCCACCGGCTGCTCGCGCTGGGCGCGGGCGTGCTGCTGCTGGGCGACCTCGCGCTGGCGTTCGCCGGCGGGTTCGCGGGGTTGTTCCTCGGCGTTTCGCTGTGGGGACTCCATATGGGCCTGACCCAGGGCCTGTTGGCGGCGCTGGTGGCCGACCGCGCGCCGGCGGCGCTGCGCGGAACCGGCTTCGGCGTTTACCATGCCGTCAGCGCGGTCGCGTTGCTCGCCGCCAGCCTTTGGGCCGGGGCGGCGTGGGAACTGATTGATTCGAAAGCGTGCTTTGTGGCCGGCGCGGCGCTGGCCGGCGCCAGCATGATCGGCTTCGCCGCGCTCAGCCCGACGACGCCGGCAAAATAAATCCGGAATTAACCACCTTTGTTAGTTTACTAACTCGTAAACGTTGGCAGAGTAGAAACACGGATCGCATCGGCTTTCCAGGACGGGGGGCGTTCGCCGAGTTCGCATGACGCACGTAGCACCGCACGAGTTTTCCCGCACCTCGAACAACCCACCCGGCCGCGCGCGCTTGCGCCGCGTCGACGTCGCCATCGTCGGCGGCGGCTTGAGCGGCTCGGTACTGGCGACGGTCCTGGGCCGCGCCGGCATCCGCGTCGCGGTGGTCGACCTCCACGCCGTCCATCCGCCCGAATTCAAGGCCGAGAAGCTGGCGGGCGACCAGCTCGAGCTGCTGCGGCGCCTGCGCCTGTTCGACCGCCTGACCGCGAACGCCACACCGGTGCACGAGACGCTGTGCGCGCGCCACGGCAAGCCGATCGACCGCCAACGCAAGACCGAATACGGGCTTCTCTACCAGGACATGGTCGCCGCGGCCCGCGCGCAGCTGCCCGCGGCCGCGGAGCTGGTCATCGGCCGCGTCGCGGACGTGAGCGCCGGGTCCGAGACCCAGACCGTCACCCTCGGCGACGGCGGCGCCATCGAGGCGCGCCTGCTCGTTGTCGCCACGGGCGGCGGCGGGGCGATGCGCCAGAAGCTCGGCATCGAGCGGCGGGTGATCCGCGACGCGCATTCGCTGAGCCTGGGCTTCGACGTCGAGCCCGCCCCCGGCGCGCGCTTCCCGTTCCAGGCGCTCGCCTATTACGGCGAGCGCGTCGCCGACGGGGTGGACTATGTAAGCCTGTTTCCGATCGGCCGAGTCATGCGCGCCAACCTGTTCTGCTTCCGCGACGTGCGCGACCCCTGGGCGCGGGCGTTCGTCGACCGGCCGCGCGACATGCTGCTCGAGACCATGCCCGGCATCGCGCGGTTCCTGGGCGAGTTCCGGATCCCGGGCAAGGCGCAGGCGCGCGTGGTCGACCTCGTTGAGGTCGCGGGCCATCGGCGCGACGGCGTGGTGCTGGTTGGCGACGCGTTCCGCACCACTTGTCCCGCCACGGGCACCGGGATCAGCAAGCTTCTGACCGACATCGAGTGCCTTTCGCGGCACGTTCCGCACTGGCTCGCGACCCCGGGCATGGCCGCCGGCAAGATCGCCCAGTTCTATGGCGATCCGGCCAAGGTAGCCTGCGACGCGCAGGCGCTGTCCTGGTCCGAGTACCGCCGCTCGATCACCATCGACCCCAGCCTGGGTTGGGAGGTGCATCGCCGCCGGGTCTATCTCGGCCGCCGCGTGCGGGGATGGCTCGACCGGCTGGCTTCGGCGCCGGATCCGGCGCCCAGCGCCGCCTGACCGGCCGGTAAGACCCTCCGAAACCCCCGTTCGCGGGTCCTTTTCGCCCGCCATGCGGCAATTTTTCCCGAAAAAGCGCAATTTTAACCAAATCCGTTAGTTTACAAGCGCCGCAGCCCTCCCCAAATTGGCGATTGCGCGGGCGATCAGGATGATCGCCGCCCCAGGTAAGGGGTGTATCGCAACCCGCAGGATGCGGGCCTAGACGCAGGTAGCGCGCCAACGACCTGCCAACAAACTGGCTGCTGCGGCCAGGGTGAAAAAACGGCGCCACGTCATCGCCGCCTCTTGAGAGCGGCGCGGGCATGGAGCCGTGGGCGAAACCCTGGCCGCGGCGGCGGTTCGGCGAAGCCGGAACGGCGTCGCCCCATGCGCAGCCGCCGCCGGTCAACCGCCTTTACGCCGGTCCCCCCGTAGTGCAATAGTCCGCCCGCAACTCGGCCCCGCGAACGATCGGGCCGGACCTGCGTTCCCGCATCGCATTGGCCGGACTGCCTCGGCATGACCATCGGCACCCTGCTCTACACCAAGCTGTTCGGCCGCAAGGTCGGCACCGATCCGTTCGGCAACGCGTACTACCAGGGCAGGGCGCTGCGCGGGGGCCTCCGGCGCAAGCGCTGGGTCATCTACAAAGGTGCGCCCGAAGCCTCGGCGGTGCCGCCGGAGTGGCACGCCTGGCTGCATTACACGATCGACCAGATCCCGGCGGACGCCGGCAAGCCGCATGCGCCCTGGCAGAAGCCGCACGTGCCGAACCTGACCGGCTCGCCCGCGGCCTACCGCCCGCCGGGCCATACGCTGGAAGGCGGCAAGCGCGCCAAGGGCACCGGCGACTACCAGCCCTGGTCGCCTGAGTAACCCCGGCCTTAAGGAAACGCCGATGCATCGCAACGTCATCGAGACCGTGTTGGGCGGCGTCGTGATCCTGGTCGCCGCGATGTTCCTGGTCTTCACGCTGCAATTCTCCAACGCCGGGGTGAAGGGCTACGACCTGTACGGCGACTTCCGCCACATCGACGGCGTGAAGATCGGGGACGAAGTGCGCCTGGCGGGCGTGAAGGTGGGCACGGTCACCGCGCTCACGCTCAAGCCCGAGGACTTCAGCGCGATCGTCACCATGCGGCTCCAGCCCGACGTGGAGATCAGCGCCGACAGCACGCTGTCGATCCACACCGACGGCCTGTTGGGCGGCAAGTACCTGGAAATTCTGATCGGCGGCGACACCAACAACCTGAAACCGGGCGGGCATTTCGGCTTCGTCCAGGACGCGGTGATCGTGGAGGAGCTGATCGAGAAAATCGTCGCCTTCGCCGAGGGCCAGCGCAAGAAGCCCGAGGACGATCCGGCGAAGGCGAAGAAGAAATAGTGGCCGAGCGGACGGGAACCCAAGCGATGAACCAGCGAATGGTCGAGATCGGCATGGGCGCGGTGATGCTGCTGCTCGGCCTGTCGGCGCTGTACACGGTCTACGCCAGCAGCCAGGTGACCACCTCCACCGGCTATACCGTCAGCGTGCGCTTCAACAAGGTGGGCGGATTGGGCGAGGGCAACGCCGTGCGCATCGCCGGCCTTCAGGTCGGCACCATCGTCAGCCAGAAGCTCGACCCCGAGACCTACGACGCGGTGCTGGACCTGACCATCCGCAACGAGGTGAAGCTGCCGGTCGACACCGAGGCCGAGGTCTCGTCCGATGGCCTGCTGGGCGGCAAGTTCATCCTTTTGACCCCCGGCACGGCGAAGGAGACCATTCCGGCCGGCGGCAAGATCACCAAGGCCAAGGGCGTGGTGGCGCTGGAGGAGCTGGTGGGGCGGATGATCTTTTCCACCGCGCAGTCGAACTAGGAGTCGGTCATGCCGAAGATCAAGCGCAGGACGCTGGAAATCCTGGTCGGCGCGCTGGTGCTGCTGATCGGCTACGGCTTCGTCCACACCTCGTATTCCAGCAGCAAGGTCAAGACCGTCCAGGGTTACCCGCTGACGCTCAGGTTCCACAAGATCGGCACGATCAAGGACGGCGCGGAGGTCAAGGTGGCGGGCGTCACGGTCGGCCGCGTCGCCAAGATGAGCCTCGACCGCGCCACCTACGAGGTGGTGATGCAGATCACCGTCGCGCCGGACGTGAAGCTGCCCAAGGACACCAAGGCGTCGATCACCACGGACGGGCTGCTCGGCAACAAGTACGTGAAGGTGGAGCCGGGCCAGTCGAAGGAGTTCCTGAAGCCCGGCGACCGCATCGCGCAGACCAAGGACGCCGTATCGATCGAGGACCTGGTGACCAAGATCGTGCAATTGGCGGTAGGCGGCGACGAGGAAGAGAAGAAGCCCAAATAAGCGGGTCCCTGCCATAACGGACAGCGCCGAAGCGTTGACACTGCATCGGTTCCACATCCGCGCCGCCGCGGTCGGCGCGGCGCTGGCGGCTTGCGCCGCGGGCGGGCCCACCCAGGCCGCCGAGGCCGTGTTGCAGGGCCTCGACAAGATCTCCGCGCGCATCAGCACGATCAAGGCGCCGATCGGCCAGCCCGTGCGCTTCGGCACGCTGGAGATCACGGTGCGCGCCTGCGACAAGCGCCCGCCCGAGGAGCCGCCGGAAAGCGCGGCCTACATGGAGATCCGCGAGATCAAGCCCGGCGCGCAGCCCGCGGGCGTGTTCGCGGGCTGGATGTTCGCGTCCTCGCCCGCGCTCTCGGCGCTCGAGCACCCCGTCTACGACGTCAGCGTGGTGGACTGCCAGTAGGCGGAGTCACGCGCCCTTCAGCACGCGCTTGAAGATCGCGTCGACATGCTTGGTGTGGTAGCCCCAGTCGAACAGGGCGCCAAGCTTGCGGGCGTCGAGATGCTTGGCGATCCCGCGGTCGCGCTTCAACAGATCGACGAACTTGCCCTGGCCGTGGATCGCCTTCATTGCCGCGGCCTGCACGGCGGCGTAGGCGCGCTCGCGGCTCATGCCGGCTTGGGTGAGCGCCAGCAGCACGCGCTGCGAATGCACCAGCCCGCCGCCGAGTTCCAGATTTTCCCGCATGCGCTTGGGATAGACCAGCAGCTTCCCGATCAGGCCGGTCAGCCGCGCCAGCGCGAAATCCAGCGCGATGGTCGCGTCCGGGCCGATCACGCGCTCGACCGCGCTGTGCGAGATGTCGCGCTCGTGCCACAGCGCCACGCTCTCCAGGGCGGGCGTCACCATGCCGCGCACCAGCCGCGCCAGGCCCGTGAGGTTCTCCGACAGAACGGGATTGCGCTTGTGCGGCATGGCGGAGGAGCCCTTCTGGCCCGCGTGGAAGAACTCCTCGGCCTCGCGCACCTCGCTGCGCTGGAGGTGGCGGACCTCCAGCGCCAAGTTCTCGATCGAGCCCGCGATCACGCCGAGCGTGGCGAAGAACTGGGCGTGGCGGTCGCGCGGGATGATCTGGGTCGACACCGGCTCGACCGCGAGGCCCAACTTCTGCGCGACGTGCGCCTCGACCCTCGGGTCGATGTTGGCGAAGGTGCCGACGGCGCCGGAGATGGCGCAGGTCGCGATCCCGCGGCGCGCGGCTTCCAGGCGCGCGCGGTTGCGCGCGAACGCGGCGTAGTGGCCGATGAGCTTGAGCCCGAACGTCGTGGGCTCGGCGTGGATGCCGTGGCTCCTGCCCGCGCACAGCGTGTTCTTGTGCTCGATCGCGCGTTTCTTCAGCGCCTTGAGCAGCGCGTCGATGTCCTCGAGCAGCAGGGCGGCCGCGCGCGAGAGCTGCACCGCGAAGCAGGTGTCGAGCACGTCGGACGAGGTCATGCCCTGGTGCACGAAGCGCGCCTCGGGCCCGACATGCTCGGCGAGATTGGTCAGGAACGCGATCACGTCGTGGCGCGTCACGCGCTCGATCTCGTCGATGCGCGCCGGGTCGACCTTGTCGCGGCCGCGCTGCCACACCGCCCGCGCGGCGCTTCTGGGGATCACGCCCAACGCGGCCTGCGCGTCGCAGGCATGGGCCTCGATCTCGAACCAGATGCGGTAGCGTTCCTTGGGGTCCCAGATCGCCGCCATCGCGGGGCGGGTGTAGCGGGGAATCATTGCGGGCCTCGCCGGGCTTGTTGCGCGCCACGATACGGACCCGGCGCGCCCCACCGCAAGCGCAATCCACGTCTGCCGCCCCTGCGATTGTCGGGCGCGGCGTGTCCGGCGTACCCTGGCCGCGAATGGGGGAGCGAATCATGTCCGCCGACATCCGCCAGCTTCGCGTCGACCTCGCCGCCGCGCTGCGCTGGGCCGCGCGCCTCGGCCTCAGCGAGGGCATCTGCAACCATTTCAGCCTGGCGGTGGACGACAAGGGCGAGCGGTTCCTGGTCAATCCCTGGGGCTGGCACTGGTCGGAGCTGACCGCGTCGTCGCTGGTGCTGTGCAACGCCCAAGGCAAGGTGCTGGAGGGCGACAACCAAGTGGAGCCGACGGCCTTCTACATCCACTCGCGCATCCACCTGAAGGCGCCGCACGCGCGCTGCGTGATGCACACGCACATGCCCTACGCGCTGGCGCTGTGCACGGCGGAAGGCGGCAGGCTCGAGATGTGCGAGCAGAACGCACTGCGCTTTTACGACCGGATCTCCTACGACGACAGCTACAACGGCGTCGCGCTCAGCGACGCGGAGGGCGACCGCATCGCCGCCGCGCTCGGCAACCGGTCGATCGCGTTCCTGGCCAGCCACGGCGTGGTGGTGGCGGGGCCGAGCGTCGCGGCTGCGTTCGACGACCTCTACTACCTGGAACGCGCCTGTACCGCGCAGGTGCTGGCGCGTTCGACCGGCCTGCCGCTGCGCCGGCTCGACTCCGGGATGGTCGCGGCCACGGCGCGGCAGATGGAGCGCGAGCACGACCAGGGCGAGCGGCATTTCGCGGCGCTGAAGCGCATCCTCGACCGCGAGGAGCCGGATTACCGCAATTAAGCTGCGCGCCGTCCCGTAACAGCCTGGAATCACGGCCGAAGCCGGACTTGGCCGCCGCCGGATGTCGTGTAATATTATTTCAAGATGGCTGAGGCAGGCGAAACCAACCGCAAGAAACGGGTGCGGCTCGACCGCATCGACCGGCGCATCCTGCGCGACCTGCAGGACAACGGGCGCATGACCAACGTCGACCTGGCCAAGCGCGCCGGCATCTCCGCGCCGCCGTGCCTCAGGCGCGTGCGCGCGCTGGAGGAGGCGGGGCTGATCCGCGGCTACCACGCCACGGTCGACGCCAAGGAGCTCGGCTTCGGCGTCACCGTGTTCGCGCAGGTGGGCCTCAACAGCCAGGCCGAGGCCGACCTGGAGAAGTTCGAGGCGCTGGTCGCGACCTGGCCCGAGGTGCGGGAATGCCACATGCTGGCGGGCGAGACCGATTTCCTGCTCAAGATCGTGGCCAAGGATTGGGACGCCTACCAGCAGTTCCTGACCACGAAGCTGACCTCGGCGCCGAGCGTCAGCCACGTCAAGTCGGCGCTGGCGATCCGCAGCGCCAAGACGCTGCCGGGCGTGCCGATCGACGCGGATTGACGCTTTCACGACACCAAGGACACGGAGTTGACCGGCCGCGGCCGGATCGCTTGAGTATCGCCGTCACCCAAGGGGAGGAGAGGAAATGGGCGCGCTTCTGTTCTGCAGCAACCTGGACGACCCGGAGGAGTGGCGCCCGCCGCTGACCAAGCTGATGCCGGACCTGGACTTCCGGGTCTATCCGAAATTCGGCGACCCCGCCGACATCGACTTCGCCATGGTCTGGCGCCCGCCGGAAGAAGGCCTGGGGCAATTCAAGAACCTGAAAGCGATCCAGTCGCTCGGCGCGGGCGTGAACCAGCTCAACCTCGCGAGCCTGCCCAAGGGCGTGGCCGTGGCGCGGCTGGTGGACGAGGTGCTGGCCAAGGCCATGGCCGAGTTCTGCGTGCTGACGGCGCTGCGCTATCACCGCAACATCGACGTGCACGAGCGCAACTCGCGCGTGAAGAAGTGGGAGTACATCATCCCGCGCCCGGCCGAGCAGCGCACGGTCGGGATGCTGGGCCTTGGCGCGCTCGGCGGCACGGCCGCGAAGCTGCTCAAGACCATCGGCTTCAAGGTGTGCGGCTGGTCGCGCGCGCCCAAGACGATCGAGGGGGTGGAGTGCTTCGCGGGCCCGGACGGGCTCTACCGGATGGCGGCGAAGACGAGCATCGTGATCTGCCTCTTGCCGCTGACGCCCGAGACCCAGGGCATCCTCAACAGGAAGCTGTTCGACGCGATGCCGCAGGGCTCGTTCCTCGTCAATCTCGGCCGCGGCGGGCACCTGAAGGAGGCCGACCTGCTGGCGGCGCTGGAAAGCGGGCGGCTCGCCGGCGCCACCCTCGACGTGTTCAACACCGAGCCGCTGCCCGACGACCACCCGTTCTGGAACCACCCCAAGATCCTGGTGACGCCGCACGTCGCCTCGACCGGCGGCGCCGACACCGCCGCGACCCTGGTGGTCGAGAACATCCGCCGCGCCCGCGCGGGCAAGCCGCTCATCAACCAGGTGGATCGGGCGAAGGGGTATTGAGGGGAGGGCGTCGACGGCCCCGGCTCAGCCGAACCGGACCCGGGTGATCTCGTAGGATTTCGAGCCGCGCGGGGTCGAGACCTCGACCGAGTCGCCGACCTTCTTGCCGATCAGGGCGCGCGCCAAGGGCGAGGTGACGCTCAATCGGCGCTCCTTGATGTCGGCCTCGTCCTCGCCGACGATCTGGTAGGTGATCTTCTCGTCGGTGTCCTCGTCGGCCAGGGTCACGGTGGCGCCGAACTTCACGTCCTTGCCGCTCAGCGTCGAGGGGTCGATCACCTCGGCCCGGCTGATCTTGTCCTCGAGCTCGGCCAGCCGGCCCTCGATGAATCCCTGGCGCTCGCGGGCGGCGTGGTACTCCGCGTTCTCGGAAATGTCGCCGTGGTCGCGCGCCTCGGCGATCTGCTTGATCACTTCCGGGCGGTCGACCGTCTTCAGCCGCTTCATCTCTTCCTGCAGACGGGCGAACCCTTCCGCAGTCATCGGAATCTTGCTCATCGCCTGCTCTTGGCCATGACGCCGACGCGGGCCTCGGCAACGCAACGGCCCGGAGCGTTTTCGGCGCTCCAGGCCAGCCCGGGCCTTCGCTCAGAAGGCCGACTTAAAATAACTTTGTAGCGGCGCCACTTCAAGCCGCCCGGCCCTCAAGGCGGCGATCGCCTCGACCGCGGCCTTGGCCCCCGCAACGGTGGTGTAGTAGGGCAGGTTGCGCATCAGCGCGGTGCGCCTGAGCTCGAAGCTGTCGGAGATCGCCGCCGCCCCCTCGGTGGTGTTGAACATCAGGGCGATCTCGCCCGACAGCATGGCGTCGACGATATGCGGGCGGCCCTCGCGCACCTTGTTCACCAGCTCCACCGGCAGGCCCGCGGCCTTGAGGTACGCGGCGGTGCCGCGGGTGGCGACCAGGGTGAACCCCATCTCGACCAGCCGCCGGCACGGGGACACCAGCGCCTTCTTGTCGCGGTCGCGCACCGAGACGAACACCTTGCCGGCGGCGGGCAGGTCGATCCCGGCGCCGAGCTGCGACTTGGCGAAGGCGCGGTCGAAGCGCCGGTCGATGCCCATGACCTCGCCGGTGGAGCGCATCTCCGGCCCCAGCATCACGTCGACGCCGGGGAAGCGCGCGAACGGGAACACGGCTTCCTTCACCGCCACGTGCCCGTTCGCGGCGGCGGCGTAGGGCAGGGCGAACTTGTCCAGCTTCTCGCCGGCCATGGCGCGCGCCGCGATCTTGGCGATCGGCACGCCCGTGGCCTTGGCGACGAACGGCACGGTGCGGCTGGCGCGCGGGTTCACTTCCAGGATGTAGATGTCGCCGTCCTTGATGGCGAACTGGATGTTCATCAGGCCGACGACGCCGAGCGCGTGGGCGAGCGTCTCGGTCTGCCGGCCGAGCTCCGCCACCAGCTTGGGCGGCAGCGAATGCGGCGGCAGGGCGCAAGCCGAATCGCCGGAATGGATGCCCGCTTCCTCGATGTGCTCCATGATGCCGGCGACGTAGACCCTCTCGCCGTCGCGCACCGCGTCCACGTCCACCTCGATCGCGTCCTGCAGGTACGAGTCGATCAGCACCGGGCTGGTGCCCGACACCTTGACCGCGTCGCGCATGTAGCGGGCGAGCGCAGTGCGGTCGTGCACGATCTCCATGGCGCGCCCGCCCAGCACGTAGGACGGCCGGATCACCACGGGATAGCCGATGCGCTCGGTCACCGCCACGGCCTCGGCCTCGGAATAGGCCGTGCCGTTGACGGGCTGGCGCAGCTTCAGCCTTTCGACCAGCGCCTGGAACCGCTCGCGGTCCTCGGCCAGGTCGATCGCGTCGGGCGAGGTGCCGAGGATCGGGATGCCGGCCCTGTCGAGCGCGGCCGCGAGCTTCAGCGGCGTCTGGCCGCCGAACTGCACGATCACTCCCTTGACCCTGCCGCGCGACTGCTCCACGCGGATCAGCTCGATCACGTCCTCGTCGGTCAGCGGCTCGAAATAGAGCCGGTCCGCGGTGTCGTAGTCGGTCGAGACGGTCTCGGGATTGCAGTTGACCATGATCGTCTCGTAGCCCGCCTCGCGCAGGCCGTAGACGGCGTGGACGCAGCAATAGTCGAACTCGATGCCCTGGCCGATGCGGTTGGGCCCGCCGCCCAGGATCACCACCTTGTCGCGGCCGCTGGGCTCGGCCTCGCATTCCGCCGGGACCAGCCCGTCGCCCTCGTAGCAGGAATAGAGGTAGGGCGTGCGCGAGGCGAACTCGGCGGCGCAGGTGTCGATGCGCTTGTAGACCGGCGTGACGCGCAGCTTGCGGCGCCGGGCCGCGACCGCGTCGGCGTCCATGCCCGCAAGCTCGCCCAGGCGCGCGTCGGAGAAGCCCATGCCCTTGAGCCTGATGAAGCCGCGCGCGTCCGCGGGCAAGCCGTCGCGCTTGACCCGCGCTTCCTCCGCCACGACCTCGGCGACGCGCTCGATGAACCACTTGTCCACCTTGCAGGCGGCGAAGATGTCGTCGGTGGAAACGCCGTGGCGCAGCGCCTCGGCGATCAGGAGGATGCGGTCGGGCGTGGGCTTGCCCAGGGCCGTCATCAGGGCCGTGCGCGGGTCGGCGCCGGCGAGGCCCGGCAGCTCGGGCGTGTTGAAGCCGGTCAGCCCCGTCTCCATCGAGCGCAGCGCCTTCTGCAGCGACTCGGCGAAGCTGCGGCCGATCGCCATCGCCTCGCCCACCGACTTCATCGAGGTGGTGAGGATCGGCTCCGCGCCCGGGAATTTCTCGAAGGTGAAGCGCGGCATCTTGGTGACCACGTAGTCGATGGTCGGCTCGAACGAGGCCGGCGTCACGCCGGTGATGTCGTTGGCGAGCTCGTCCAGCGTGTAGCCGACGGCGAGCCTGGCCGCGACCTTGGCGATGGGAAAGCCGGTGGCCTTCGACGCCAGCGCCGAGGAGCGCGACACGCGCGGGTTCATCTCGATGATCACCAGCCTGCCGTCCTCGGGCCGGACCGCGAACTGCACGTTCGACCCGCCGGTGTCGACGCCGATCTCGCGCAGGACCGCGATCGAGGCGTCGCGCATGATCTGGTATTCCTTGTCGGTCAGCGTCAGCGCGGGCGCGACCGTGATGCTGTCGCCGGTGTGGATGCCCATCGGGTCCACGTTCTCGATCGAGCAGACGATGATGCAGTTGTCCGCGCGGTCGCGGACCACCTCCATCTCGAACTCCTTCCAGCCCAGCACGGATTCCTCGACCAGCGCCTGGCGCACCGGCGACAGCGCCAGGCCGTTGGCGACGATGCGCTCGAACTCCTCGCGGTTGTAGGCGATGCCGCCGCCGGTGCCGGCGAGCGTGAAGGACGGGCGGATGATCGCCGGCAGGCCCACGTAGTCCAGCACGGCGCGCGCTTCCTCCACGCTCGCGACCAGCTTCGAGCGCGGGCTTTCCAGGCCGATGCGGTCCATCGCCTCGCGGAACAGCAGGCGGTCCTCGGCCTTGGCGATCGCCTCGGCCTTGGCGCCGATCAGCTCGACGCCGAACTTCGCCAGCGTGCCGTCCCGGACCAGCGCCATCGCGGTGTTGAGCGCGGTCTGCCCGCCCATCGTCGGCAGCAGCGCCTTGGGCCGCTCCTTCTCGATGATGCGCGCGACGATCTCGGGCGTGATCGGCTCGATGTAGGTGGCGTGCGCCAGGCCCGGATCGGTCATGATCGTGGCCGGGTTCGAGTTGACCAGGACGATGCGGTAGCCCTCGTCCTTCAGCGCCTTGCAGGCCTGCGCGCCGGAATAGTCGAACTCGCAGGCCTGGCCGATGACGATGGGCCCGGCGCCGATGATCAGGATCGAGTCGATGTCGGTGCGCTTGGGCATCAGTGTGCGCGGGCCTTGGACTTCTCGATCAACCCCATGAACCGCTTGAACAGGTAGTGGCTGTCGCGCGGCCCGGGCGAGGCTTCGGGATGGTATTGCACCGAGAACACCGGCTTGTCCGCGACCTTCAAGCCTTCCAGCGATCCGTCGAACAGCGAGACGTGGGTTTTCTCCACGTTCCCGGGCAGCGACTCGGGCACCACCACGAAGCCGTGGTTCTGCGAGGTGATCTCGACCTTGCCCGTCTCCAGGTCCTTCACGGGGTGGTTGGCGCCGCGATGGCCGCGCTCCATCTTGCGCGTCGCGCCGCCGAGCGCCAGGGCCAGCATCTGGTGGCCGAGGCAGATGCCGAACACCGGCAGGCCGGAGTCGACCAGCGCCTTGATGGTGGGCACGGCATATTTGCCCGTGGCCGCGGGGTCGCCCGGGCCGTTGGCCAGGAATACGCCGTCGGGCTTGTGGCGCAGCACGTCCTCGGGGCTTGCGGTGGCCGGCACGACCGTGACCTTGCAGCCGGCATCGGCCAGGCAGCGCAGGATGTTGCGCTTGATGCCGTAATCGATCGCGACGACGTGGTGCTTGGGATGGGTCTGCTTGCCGTAGCCCTTGCCGAAGCGCCACTGCGTCTCGTCCCAGGAATAGGTCTGCCGGCAACTCACGTCCTTGGCCAGGTCCATGCCTTCTAGGCCGGGCCAGTCCAGCGCCATCTGCCTGAGGCGCGCGACGTCCAGCTCGTTGTCTTCCTTGCCCGGGGCGGCGTGGCACAGCGCCCCGTTGGGCGCGCCGCGGTCGCGAATCAGGCGCGTCAGGCGGCGGGTGTCCACGCCAGTCACGCCCACCAGGCCGTGGCTGCGCAGCCAGTCGTCGAGGTGCCTGGCCGCGCGGTAGTTCGACGGGCCGGTGATCTCCTGCCGCAGCACGCAGCCGCGCGCGGCGGGCGTCGTGGTCTCGATGTCCTCCTGATTCGTGCCCACGTTGCCGATATGCGGGAAGGTGAAGTTGATGATCTGCCCGGCGTAGGACGGGTCGGTCAGGATCTCCTGGTAGCCGGTGATCGAGGTGTTGAAGCACACCTCGCCCACTACCGCCCGGTTGGCGCCGATGCCGCGGCCCCAGAACACGGTGCCGTCGGCCAGCACCAGCGCGGCATTGGCGTCGGCCGGGCGCTTTTGGGCCAGCCCCGTCGAATCGCCCCGCCCTGGATCTGCGCCGGGCGTGACGGTCGGCCTTGCGGATGCGGACATCGGGGCGGCTCCAGTGGCGCCGGGCCTGTGTTTTCAGGCCTGGGGCTTGCGCGCGCCCGTTGAGCGGCGCATTGCGGCGCGGCTTTCAAGGAAACGCTGGCCCGGCGGCTTGATCGCCCGCTTGTAAAGCAAACCCCGTGCCGGCGTCAAGCCGCGCCGGGAAAAGAAAACGGTGCTGTTTCAATGTTTTACACGCAATTCACCGTTTGCCAACGCAGGGCCGTTGCGTTAGGTTCACCGCTTCCACCGAACGCGGGGCGGCGATGCTGCGGCAGACCATCACCGACTCCCTCAAAGCGGCAATGAAGGCCAAGGACGAGGTCGGCACCTCGACCTTCCGCATGGCCCTTGCGGCGCTGAAGGAGCGCGACATCGAGGCGCGCGGCCGCGGCAAGGCCGAGGGCATCGGCGAGGCCGAGATCATGTCGATGCTGCAGGGCCTGATCAAAAGCCGCCGCGACTCGATCGAGCTCTACAAGAAGGGCGGGCGCCCGGAGCTGGCGGCGAAGGAAGAAGCCGAAATCGCCGTGATCCAGAAGCTCTTGCCGCAACAGATGGACGAGGCCGCGACCCAGGCCGCGGTCAAGAAGCTGGTGGAGGAGCTCGGCGCCAAGACGGTCAAGGACATGGGCCGGGTGATGGCGGCGCTGAAGGAGCGCCATGCCGGGCGGGTCGACATGGCGAAGGCCGGCGCGATCGTGAAGCAGCATTTGTCCGCCTGAGCTCGTTTGCACCCGCGCATCCGGCGCGGCAGAAGGGACGTAAGAGACAAAATGGCGTTTCCTCCGTCGTTCCTGGACGAGTTGCGCCAGCGCGTGTCGCTGTCGGGGGTCATCGGCCGGCGCGTGCGGCTCACCAAGCGCGGGCGCGAGCACTCCGGCCTGTGCCCGTTCCACAACGAGAAAACGCCGTCCTTCACCGTCAGCGACGACAAGGGCTTCTTCCACTGCTTCGGCTGCGGCGCGCACGGCGACGCGATCGGCTTCGTCATGCGCACGGAGAACCTGTCCTTTCCCGAGGCGGTCGAGCGCCTGGCCGGCGAGGCGGGGCTCGAGGTGCCGCGCGCGAGCCCCGCGGATGCCGCGCGCTACAAGGCGCAGGCGTCCTTGCGCGACGTCACCGAGGCGGCATGCCAGTGGTTCGAATCGCGTCTGCGCGCGCCCGAGGGCCGCGCCGCGCTCGAGTATCTGCGCCGTCGGGGCCTCAGCGACGCGACCGTCCAGCGCTTCCGCCTGGGCTATGCGCCGGACTCGGGCGAGGCGATCAAGCGTGCGCTCGCGGCCAGGAACATCACCGAAGAGCAGATGGTCCAGGCCGGCCTGGTGAAGAAGCCGGAGGACGGCCGCGCCCCGTTCTCGTTCTTCCGCGACCGCGTGATGTTCCCGATCGCCGACCGCGGCGGGCGCGTGGTCGCGTTCGGCGCGCGCACGCTGGGCGACGGGCAGCCCAAATACCTCAACTCCCCCGACACGCCGCTGTTCGACAAGGGCCGCACGCTCTACGCGTTCTCGCTGGCGCGCGTGGCCGCCGCCGATCGGAACGAAATCGTGGTGTGCGAAGGCTACATGGACGTGATCGCGCTGCACCAGGCCGGGATCGTCACGGCCGTGGCGCCGCTGGGCACGGCGTTGACCGAGTCGCAGCTCGATCTGCTGTGGCGCGCCGCGGGCGAGCCGATCCTGTGCTTCGACGCCGATGCCGCCGGGCAGCGCGCCGCCGCGCGCGCGGCGTTGCGCGCCCTGCCGTTGGTCGGGCCGGGGCGCTCGGTCAGGTTCGCCGAGCTGGTCGCCGGCAAGGACCCCGACGACCTGGTGCGCGAAAAGGGCGTCGCCGCGATGCGCCAGGTGCTGGAACGGGCCGTGCCGCTGGTCGAGGCGATCTGGCGCCTGGAGACGGCGGGAAAGCCGATCGACACGCCGGAGCGGCGCGCGGCCCTGCGCCGGTCGCTGGACGGCCGCGCCGCGGCGATCGCCGATCGCCAGGTGCAGGACGCCTACCGCCAGGAATTCCGCAAGCGCTTGGACCAGCTGTTCGGCGAGGGGCGCTTCGCCGCCGCCCGCACCGTGCCCGCCCGGCCGTGGACTGGGACGGGACAAGGGCAGGGCGGCTACGGCCGGCGGGCCTGGGGACCGGGCCGCCCCTTCGGCCAAGTGCCCGGTCACCTGTTGCCGGGCTACGGCGACGCATCTCGCCGCGCGCCGCTCGACGCGGCCGGGCAGCGCTGGCGCATCCTATTGACCGCGCTGATCAATCACCCCGACCTGCTGGACGAGCTGGACGAGCGTTTGGCGGCGGTCCACCCCCCGAACGACGCGCTTGACAAGCTGGTCCAGCGACTTCATATCGCCCGCTCTTTCAACCTTGATTCCAAGGGTTTGCGTAGCCATCTCGAGGCGGAAGGCTTCGCCGACCTACTTGCCGGACTGTTGACGGACGAGGTGTACGCGATGGCGCGAGGCGCGGGACCCGCCGGACAGGCCGCCGAGGCGCGGGCTATCTGCTTGGACGCGCTGGACCATCTGGAACGCGAGGCAATCGACATAGAGATAGAGGCACTGCAAGCGCGGGCCGAGGCCGACCCAAGCGAGCAGAACCTCCTGCAATTGGTTAACGCACGGAAGCTGCGCATGGAGATGGCGGCCCGCACCGCCGAGGTCGAGGACGAGGGGATGCACGGCGCGGCCGGGTCCGTCCCCGGCGTCCCATGACCCTCCGGCGCGGGCGACCGTCCGCCTTCAAGGAGCCGAAATGAAGACCAAGGAAGCCAAGACCGAGTCCGCCAAGGCCGAAACCGCCAAGCCGCGCCGACGCGCCGTGGTAGCCGTCACGGCGGCCGCCATGGGGGCGCCTGCGGCCAAGGGCGGCGCCATGCCAGCCGGCGCCAAGACCGCGCCCGGCGCCCCGGCTTCGGGCGCCAAGGCTGCGCCGGCCGGGGCCAAGCCCGGCGCGGCCGGCCCCGACGGCGCGCCCGCCGAAGGCGGCGACCAACCGCTGCTCGACACCGTCGCGGCGGCGGTCAAGAAGATGCTCGCGCGCGGGCGCGACCGCGGCTACGTCACCTACGACGAGCTCAATGCGGCGCTGCCCTCCGACCAGGTGTCCTCGGAGCAGATCGAGGACACGATGGCGATGCTCAACGAAATGGGCGTCAACGTGGTCGAGAGCGAGGAACCGGACGAGGCCCCGGCGGCCGAAGCCGAGGAGCCGAGCGAGACCGAGACCCGGACCACCGGCAACCTGGACGACGACATCGGCCGCACCGACGATCCGGTGCGCATGTACCTGCGCGAGATGGGCAGCGTGGAGCTGCTGTCGCGCGAGGGCGAGATCGCCATCGCCAAGCGCATCGAGGCCGGCCGCGAGATGATGATCGGCTCGATCTGCGAAAGCCCGCTCACCATCCGCGCGGTGGTGCAGTGGTACGAGTCGCTGGCCGAAGGCCGGATGCTGCTGCGCGACGTCATCGACCTCGACGCCACCTACGGCGGCGGGCCGGGCCAGCCGGCGCAGGCACCCGCGGCGCCGCAAGCCGCCGACCCGGCCGCCGAGGAGAAGGCGGCTGGCGATCCCGCGCCCGCGGGCGAGAACGGTGAGGCCCCGGAGGGCGGCGAGGGCGACGGCCTGGACGAGGACGAAAACAGCATCTCGCTGTCGGCCATGGAGTTGGCGCTGAAGCCGCAGGTGCTCGAGACCTTCGGCAAGGTGGCGGCGGCCTATTCCAAGATCCACCGCACCCAGAACACGCGCCTGCACACGCTGCAAAAGGGCGAGTCGGTCGCCAAGACCACGGAGCGGCGCTACGAGAAGCTGAAGACCGAGCTGATGACGCTGATGCAGGCCGTGCGCCTCAACAACGCGCGAATCGAGCAGCTCGTCGACCAGCTCTACGGCCTCAACCGCCGCCTGACGCAGTTCGAAGGCCGCCTGCTGCGCCTGGCCGAGAGCCGCGGGGTCAAGCGCGAGGAGTTCATCGGCCAATACCACGGGCAGGAGCTCGATTCGGGCTGGCTCGACCGCGTCGGCAAGCTGCCGGGCCGCGGCTGGAAGACCTTCGCCGCGCGCGCCGCCGACGAGGTGGCGCAGATCCGCGCCGAGATCGGCAACATCGCCGCGGAGTGCGGCCTGCCGCTGTCGGAGTTCCGCCGCATCGTGCAGACCGTCCAGCGCGGCGAGCGCGAGGCCAGCCGCGCCAAGAAGGAGATGGTCGAGGCCAATCTGCGCCTGGTGATCTCGATCGCGAAGAAATACACCAACCGCGGCCTGCAATTCCTCGACCTGATCCAGGAAGGCAACATCGGCCTGATGAAGGCGGTCGACAAGTTCGAGTACCGCCGCGGCTACAAGTTCTCGACCTACGCCACGTGGTGGATCCGCCAGGCGATCACCCGCTCGATCGCCGACCAGGCGCGCACCATCCGCATCCCCGTGCACATGATCGAGACCATCAACAAGCTGGTGCGCACGTCCCGGCAGATGCTGCACGAGATCGGCCGCGAGCCCACGCCCGAGGAGCTGGCCGAGAAGCTGCTGATGCCGCTGGAGAAGGTGCGCAAGGTGCTGAAGATCGCCAAGGAGCCGATCAGCCTGGAGACGCCGATCGGCGATGAGGAGGATTCGCATCTCGGCGATTTCATCGAGGACAAGAACGCGGTGCTGCCGCTGGATGCGGCGATCCACGCCAACCTGCGCGAGACCACCACGCGCGTGCTGGCGAGCCTGACCCCGCGCGAGGAGCGCGTCTTGCGCATGCGCTTCGGCATCGGCATGAACACCGACCACACGCTCGAGGAAGTGGGCCAGCAGTTCTCGGTCACGCGCGAGCGCATTCGCCAGATCGAGGCCAAGGCGCTGCGCAAGCTCAAGCATCCCTCGCGCTCGCGCAAGCTGCGCAGCTTCTTGGATACCTGAGGGTTTCGGTTCGCGCCTTGTCGTCAACGTCATTCCCGGCTTCATGCCGGGCATCCACGTCGGCCCCAGCAGCAGACCGGCGGCACGTGACGATGTCGATGGCCCGAACAAGTCCGGCCGCGACCGATAAAGGCGTGGACGGTCCCAGCCCATGCGCGTGACGCTGCTCGGCACCGGCTGTCCGGTCGCGCACGCGGAACGCTTCGGCCCGGCGCAGCTTATCCGCCACGAGAACGTCAACCTGCTGGTCGATTGCGGCTCGGGCGTGACGCAGCGGCTGGTGGCCGCCGGCTGTCCCGGCAAGGCGATCGACGCGCTGCTGCTGACGCACCTGCACTCCGATCACCTGGTCGATCTCTACCAGCTCATCGTCTCGTCCTGGCACCAGGGCCGCGACCGGCCCCAGCGCGTGTTCGGGCCGCCCGGCACCGGGCGCTACGTCGACGGGCTGATGGCGCTGTGGAAGCCGGAGCTGGACCTGCGCATCGCGCACGAGCGCCGGCCCTCGACCGCGGCCCTCGAGGTCGAGGTGACGGAGATCGCGCCCGGCCAAACGCTCGTCTTCGGGCGGCTGTCGGTCGCGGTGGTCGAGGTGGACCACAAGCCGGTGCGCGACGCCTACGGCTTCGTGTGCGCGGGCGGCGGGCGGCGCGTCGCGCTCAGCGGCGATACGCGGCGGTGTCCCGCGTTGATCGAGGCGGCGCGCGGAGCCGACGTTCTGGTGCACGAGGTGTTCATCCACCGCGAGATGCCGGTGGTGCCGGGCGTGCGCAGCGCCGAGACCGTCAGGAACGTCATGTCCTACCACACCGTGTCGGGCGAGGTGGGCGAGGTGGCGCGCGAGGCCGGCGTCGGCTGCCTCGTGCTGACGCATTTCGTCCCGCCCAGCTTCGACAAGGCCGCTCTGCTGGCCGAGGTCCAGCGCGATTTTGCCGGGCCGGTGGTCATCGGCGAGGACCTGATGACGCTCGACGCGGATGCCGGAACGGTGGAGTGGCGCGGCGCGCAGCTCGGGTTCGGGGCCTGGCCGCAGGCGCGCTGATCGGCCTTGCCGGGGCGCGGCCCAGCCCCCAATATCCGCCCGGGCCTGTAGCTCAGTTGGTTAGAGCGCGCCGCTCATAACGGTGTGGTCGCAGGTTCGATCCCTGCCGGGCCCACCAGCTTCCGGCGGGTCACGCCGTCGTATCCGCCATCCGCATGATCCGCCGCCGCAGGCCCAAGGCCAGCAGGATGGCGAATCCCGAGCCCAGGATCAGCGCGAGCTGCACGCCCAAGACCGCCGTCACCTTGTAGCCGGCTTTGAAGGCGCGCAGCGTCGTCTTGCCGGTCAGCTCCATGATCGGCCGCGCCTTGCGCCCGAACTTTCCGTAGAGCCTGGCGATCTCGCCCAGGTCTTCGGCCTTGTCGGCGTAGCGCAGCATCTTCACCGCCTCGGCCGCGCCGAATTCGCGCCGCACCGCGTTGACCTCCGTGGCCGCACGCACCAGCTTCGCGCCGCCGCCCGCGCCCGCTTTCTCGATTGCCAGCCACAGGCGCGGGCTCAGCGCGCCGGTGCGCCGCGCACCTTTCAGCACCGACAGGCCGGCCTTGGCCGGAGCGCCGGTGCCGGCGCTGGCGTAGGTAAGGGCGGTCGCGCCGAGCCCCGCCGCGGACAGCCCGAGCACGACCGCGTCGTAGTCACGGCCGCCGAGCCAGCGGCTGCCCTGGACGGCAATGTCGCGGACGTCGCCCAGGGGCGTGAAATCGGCCGCGAGCGTGCAGGCCGCCGACAGCGCGCCCGTCATGTCGCCCTCGAACACCCCTCGGGCGCAACGCCGCATGCGACCGGCCCAGCTTTCCTCGACCGCCAGGGCCTCGGCCAGCCGGCGGCGAAGGTTTTCCGAAAATGGGAGGGCGGCGTGATAGGCCAGCTCGGCATAGGCCGACGCGTCCTCCGGGTCGCCGCGATCGAGCGCGGAAGCCACGGCACGGTCGACGCGATCATGGCCCGCCGCGCGCCGAACCTCGGCAATCACGGCCTCCTCTTCGGTCTGGCGCGGCAGGCCGGCGGCGACAAGCCACATCGCGCCGCCGGCAAGCGTCGCCAGGGCAACGTGGAACAGAAGGCGGGTCAAAAGCAGCATCGGGTCCCGGGCGGCCGGGGGTTGAGGCCGTCCGCACGGGACCCGATCTTAGCCGGGACTGTGGCGGGATTCGGGCGCGCTCCGTCCGGCCCGGCCCGGCCCGATCAGGCGGCTTGCGCCTGGGCCTGTGTGCCGGAAGCCGCCTCGCCGTCCAGCACCGCGGCGACCGCATGGATCACGGCCGTCGCGCGCACCGCGGCCTGGATTTCCTGCGCCGAGACCCCGGCCTTGCGCAGCTCGGCCTCGTGCGCGTCCATGCACTTGCCGCAACCGTTGACGGCCGAGACCGCCAGCGACCACAGCTCGAAATCGGCCTTGGGCACGCCGGGATTGGCCATGGCGTTCATGCGCAGCTTGGCCGGCATGGCCGCGTACTCCTTGGCCGAGACCAGGTGGACGAAGCGGTAATAGACGTTGTTCATCGCCATCAGCGCCGCCGCGGCCTTGGCCGCCGTGATCGCCTCCGATGGCATGTGCAGTGCCGCCTCGGCTTCGATCGCGGCGATGGTGCGCGGCTCGCGCGCCGCCCGCGCCGCCGCCAGCATCGTGCCCCAGAGGCGCTGGGGGTTGAGCGTCGGGTCCGCGGCCGCCGAGGACAGGTTGAGCTTGATGTCCTTGGCGTAGTCGGGCAGGGCGGCCTTCAGGGTTTCGAAGGTCATCGGACGGCTCCTTCAGGCGGCCTTGAGCGTTTCGCCGCCGACGGCGCGGTTGCACGGGCACAGATCGTCGGTCTGCAGCGCGTCGAGGATGCGCAGGGTTTCCGCCGGGTTGCGCCCGACGTTGAGGTTGTTGACCGCGACGTGCTGCACCACCCCGTTCGGGTCGACCACGAAGGTCGCGCGCAGGGCCACGCCCTCGGGCGCGCGCACGCCGAGCGCGTCGACCAGCGCGCCCGCGGTGTCGGCGAATTGCCAGTGGTTGAGCCTGGCGAGGTCGGGGTGTGCCCGGCGCCACGCCAGCTTGCAGAACTCGTTGTCGGTCGAGCCGCCCAGCACCACCGCATCGCGGTCGGCGAACTCGCGCTCGAGCTTGGCGAACTCCACGATTTCGGTGGGGCACACGAAGGTGAAATCCTTCGGGTACAGGTAGATGACCTTCCACTTGCCGGGGAAGCTCGCTTGCGTGACCTCCTCGAAGGCGCTTTCGCCTTTCTCCTCGTGATCCATGAAGCCGGGTTTCACGCCCGTGACGGTGAATGCGGGAACCTTGTGGCCGACAGTCAGCATGGGAAATCCTCCGATCGTTGATGCATTCGCCCCGGCAGGGGACCCCCCCTGGCCAACGGCTGCTGGCCTCATATTGGAGTCATTCTAACAATTGTCTATAGTAATTCTAAATCGCAAATAGATGCCTGGCATGCATCCGTGGCAATGCTCGATGGCTCCCGGCAGCCGGGTCCGCAGATTTCAGGCGCGTCCTTGGCGTAAGGCCCGTGGCGGGACCTGGTGACCGGCCCTTAGGCCAACCCGTGCCGGCGCCCGAACAGGGCCACGGCAAAGGCGGCCAGCCAAAGGACCCCGGCCGCGCTGGCCGTGACCGTGGCGTGCCAGAGGTAGCGGTCGCGCAGGATGTTCCCGAAAACCTGCTGGGCGCGGGCCTCGGGCAAGTCGTGGCGCTTGTTCAGCATCAGCCAGACCTCGGTGCGCTTGTAGTTGCGGGTCGGCGCCTGCATGGCCTTGGCATAGAGAATGGCGACCATCGCGGTCGCGCAGATCGCCGCCAACTTAAGCGCCAGAAAGGCGTCCGACGAAGCCCCGACCACGGCGGTCGCGATGGCGATCAGCCCGAAGCCGCAGGCGCGGCGAATCGAAAGGTCTGCGAAGTACTTGATGCGGTCCATTGCTCTCCTTTGCTCCCGGCTGGCCCACCCAATATTGCGTCCCGCGGCCGGCGAAGCAAATCACAGGCCGGAGTGCGGGCTTGCCGCCCTCCGCGGCGCGGCCAATGGCCGCTTCGGCCGCCGGGCCTTGACCCGCGCCGGCCCGGTCCGGTATCGGAACGTCGCGGCCGTCTTGGCCGCGTCGCCTGCTTACGGAAAGAGCATTCAGCACATGAATTCGACAATCACCTCGTCCGGCCGGCGGGCCGGCACGGCCCCGGTATCCGCGGCGTTTGCGACGGCCGCTTTTTCATTGACGCTGTTGCTTGCCGCCTGCGGCGGGAGCAAGGACGATCAGGCCGCCTACGACGTGTGCATCGTTTCGGCCAAGGCCGACAAGAACGTCGGCAAGGCGGCGTTCGCCGCCAAGGAGCAGTCGAACATTCAGGGCTCCACCGGCGACGCCGGCATCCGCGTCAACATCCCGTACGAGCTGGACGGCAAGAAGGGCCTGTTCCAGTGCATCGCCGAGAAGCAGACCGACGGCAAGTTCAAGGTCACGAACTGATCTCCGCCGGCGCGGGCGGCGCTAGAACAGCTTCTCGATGGTATCGAGCGCGGGTAGGCTCAAGAACATCGCGCCCGTCAGCCAGATCCAGGTCGACGCGGCGCTTCGTTCGCTCGGGTTCGCGATGCGCTCGAAGAGCGCCGCCGGCACGCCCGAGAGCAGCAGCGTCGCCGTCGCCACGAAGATCGAGCTGAAGAACAGCGCCCATTCCGCGGTCTTGGGGAAGGCCTCGGGCATCAGCACTGGCACGATCTGGAGCGCCACCGCCAGGTAGGGCGAGAAGATGCCGTTGGCCATGCAGACGCCGACCACTACCGGCAGGAGCGTGCCGCGCTCGATCATGACACCGCCGCTGGCATGCGCGGCGTCTGCCCGGCGTAGTACATCAGCGCGAAGAACAGCACGCGGAGCGCCGCCATCCAGAATGCCGCGACCACGGGCAAGAGCACCCTGGGCATCGCCGCGGGCGTGATGAACGTCACCGGCCGGACGAACCATTCCGTCAGGCGTCGAAACCAGCGGTAGATGTAATTGGGCGAGTCCGGCGGCAGGAACAGGCCCATCGCGAAGCGGCCCCACAGCGTGTAGAACAGCACCGACAGGGCGTAGTTCGGCAGGTGGAAGTGCATGTACGACCACCAGATGTCGCCGCCGCCCGTCATCCCCGCCGCCCGCGTTGCCGCCCCGGTTCCCTTTGCGCGCACGCTAGCAGACGCGCCGGAAAAAAACAGGGCCCGCTTTTGGGGCGGGCCCTGCCGAAGTCGAACGGAACGACGCGTCTACTCGTGAGACATGTCCTTGGTCCAGGCGAGCTCGCCCTTGGGTGTGCGGATCGAATCCACGAATTCCTGCATCTCCTTCGACGGCGGCGAGGTCATCAAGCTGACGATCCACGTTACGGCGAAGGCGAGCGGCAGGCCCCAGAGCGCGCTGGAGATGTTGCGGATGCCGAACCACAGCGGCATGTCGAAATACCGCGTCGCGACCAGGTAGTAGAGGCAGATGCCGAAGCCCGACACCATGCCGAGGATCGCGCCGATGGAGGTGGTGCGCTTCCACCAGATGCCCATCACCAGCGGAGCGAACAGGCCCGCTGCGGCCAGCGAGAACGCCCACGCCACCATCTGGATGATGCCCGAGGGACGCGTGCCGGCAACCGCCGCCGCGATCACGGCGACGATGACGAGCAGCGCCCGGGCGACCACCAAGCGGCGCAACGTGCTCGCCTTGGGATCGATCAGCTTGTAGTAGACGTCGTGGCTCAGCGCGTTGGCGATCGCCAGCAGCAGGCCGTCGGCGGTCGACAGAGCGGCCGCCAAGCCGCCCGCCGCCACCAGGCCCGAGATGACATACGGCAGGCCGGCGATCTCCGGCATCGACAGGACGATGATGTCCTGGTTGATGATGAATTC
>Ga0114930_10000836_pt1 | contig 31743 bp, 28 predicted proteins | sample AnhtaG_FD_87300 | JGI IMG/M metagenome (GOLD analysis project Ga0114930, IMG submission 87300) | Deep subsurface microbial communities from Anholt, Denmark to uncover new lineages of life (NeLLi) - Anholt_01485 metaG | ecosystem: Environmental > Aquatic > Marine > Oceanic > Sediment | place... | reverse complement strand
TATACATCGGGCACTACTGGTAGTCCAAAGGGGGTACTACAGACACATTTTAATATACGTAGAAATGCAGAAATGATACAAGAATTCTTAAAAGCTAGAGAAGATTTTCGATTTATGCTCATTTTACCATTGTTCCATGTGAATGCACAAATTGTGACTGTTATGGCACCCTTTTCAATAGGAGCTAGTTGTATTTTAACACCTGGATTCTCGGCTCAAACCCATTGGGAAACTGTAGCGAAATATAAAGCATCTACTTTTAGTGCTGTCCCAACAGTACTTTCTATCTTGCTTCGAATGCCACACGAAAATTTGGATCTTTCTTCCTTAGAATTTATAATTTGCGGAGCAGCGCCCTTACCTGTAGAGGTATTTAGGGAATTTGAAAAAACGTTTAATTGTAAAGTTGTTGAAGGATATGGTCTTACAGAAGGGACATGTGCTTCTTCAGTAAATCCTTTGCCCACAGAAACAGAAGATAGACGCAAAGTAGGAAGTATTGGCATACCTTTACCGGGTAATGAAATGAAAATTGTTGATGATAAAGGTAATAATGTTCCTCCAAATACTAAAGGAGAAATCATTATTAAAGGAGACAATATCATGAAAGAGTATTTTAAAAACCCAGAAGCAAATGCTCAAACACTTAAAGATGGATGGTTATATACGGGAGATATTGGTCACATGGACGACGATGGTTTTTTCTTTATAACAGATCGTAAAAAAGATATGATAATTAGAGGCGGCGAAAATTTGTACCCGAGAGAGGTGGAGGAAGTCCTCTATACACATCCAGCTGTGTCGTTAGCAACAGTTATTGGCGTGCGAGATAAGATATATGGAGAACTCCCTAAAGCATTTATTGTATTAAAGGAAGGTGAATCGATAACTCCAGAAGAAATTATTGACCACTGTAAAAAGAATTTAGCGGATTTTAAAATCCCAAAATATGTGGAATTTAGAGACAATTTACAGCAGACTCCTACAGGAAAAATAATGAAACAACCACTTCGCGAAGAAGAAGAAGCAAAAACGGGTAAAATATTCAATTCCTAATTTTTTTTTTATTGATGATTAAAAATAAATAGAATTCATGATTTTTCTTATTACAAGATTAAACTAGACCATTAAGGATACCTATACGTTAGTTAAATATTCGCATTTTACAAAGGGAGGGTGGTCTAGCTTGGTATGATACATAAGTTTGGTTTTATTAAGCTAAGTCGAATCGGCTGGGGGCCGAGTGGTCGGGGGTTCAATTCCCCCCTCTCCCATTTTGTCTTTGATTCTCAACATTGCAACTGTCAAATATTTTTACATACTCTCTAAAAATCCCTTCTTTATTTTTATTAAAAAATGTAGATTGCTCTATAATATGGCAATTACTGCAAAGACAAATACAATTATCGTTAATTAGTATCTTTTTGAGTTTTTCTATATCTGAAGTCAAGAAACATAATTTATGAAAATTGTTAAAAGACTTATTAAGGGGTTGCAGATGATGAGTTTCAAGAGCAGGTAAATTCTCAATATTATTCAATGTTATTCCAAATCCACAATTACAGCATTTTCCATCCCAAGCTTCAAATAAAATTATTTTTTTTCTTATAAATGCTTTCAATTCATTTCTAATATATTTTTCTTTTATTAGTCTGGGTGTTATTTTTTCGGGAATATCATTGCATTGAATTATATTTAAATAATTATTAAAGAAGGTTGCATTTATCTTAGCATGGCAATTTCTACATATAATAGTCACTTTTTGATTAATGAGTTCTTTCTTGATATAATTCCATGGTTTATATCTAACACTTCTCCAAAAACCTTTTTCTTTTGCTTCTTGTGAAGACAATTCTGGATATAAATTGTGAAAATCTAACATAGGTAATGTATCAATTCCAATTTCACCACAAATTTGGCAATTATTCTGATTTTTTGTAATAAATCTAATAGCTTCGATTTTATGAACCCAATTATACATTTGTAATCTATCTGATTCTGCTTGAATAGCACACTTTTTACAAATAGAGCGTACTTTCCCCAATCCATTATATCTTTTTTTAAATTCAATGTAAGGTTTTTTCTTATGACAAGTCCCACATTCTCTTTCTTTTTTTTCAGGATTATTATATAATTTCATGCTTATTATTGACTTAAAAAAATGTGTAAATATTACTAAGGTAAAATTAATTTGGGATAAAAAAAACAAAAGAGATTTTTGGTTTTTGGATTTGTAATAGAACAATTCCCCCCTCTCCCATTCAATTTTTCATTTTATTCTTAGAGCATTGAAAATTTTTTATTAAGTTCTTTTATTTCATCAGGATAATCCTTGAAAAACCAATTAACCTCATTTTGAAAAAAAAATCTTTCCCTTAAAACATCATAGTGAGATTTTCCTCTTAGGCTTGTCAGTTTTGCGATATCCTCAGATTTAATTTTACCTTCTTCAACTAATTCCATTCGTGTTATGAACTGATCTTTAAGATTTATATCTCTAAGGATTATAGAAACGGCTTCAGTTATTTTATAAACAATATCTTTTAGTTCAGATTTGTAATCCTGTTGAAATTCATCAATCTGATAAATAAAATTTCTTATTCTTCTTAAGATCAGATCTTTATCATAGTAGCTGATTAAGTTTTTAGAATTAAGCGTCTTGGATAGGTAATTTATTACTTTCTTTCTAACATTATTTTTAATACCTAACTTCTCCATCTCTTTTTCTAATTTAGCTAAGAATTTTCTCTTTAAATATTGCTTAAATTTTATGATGATAGCTTCATTTTCTTTTTGATCTGAACAAATTTCAACGATCTCTCCTCTGGGGGTGGAATAGGTGAACCCTAAACCCTGTGGACCTAAACCACCAAGAAGGACCATGGAGATGCTGTAAAATTTATAATTATCCTTTTCCAAAATTTTATCCTTATTTTTTAAAATGTTCTCTGGAGTCACAAAATGTTTTTTAATTTCATGAAATTCACGATCCTCATCATCGTCAAAATAGAAGGTTCGATATATGATCTCAAATTCTAGATCTTTCTTACTGCCATCATAATTCTTTTCTAAGTTATCAATAAATTTTTGTATAGGACCTAAGTTTCTCACACTTAATCCATACATAATATACCAATCAGTCCAAGTTTTCAAATAATCTAAACTGTATCTTCCTCTCAACTCTAACCGATATTCACGATGATTTTGAATTTCTCTTAATCTTCCTTTATTTGATAAAAGAAGGTCATAAGGCATGATTTTGCATGAGTAAAAAATTAATGAATCTGATATGTGGCCAAATAAATCTTTTAAATTAGCAATGAGAGCTTTATCATTCTTTTTAATTGTTTTAATTATTTCTAATTCGTCTTTAGAAAAATTTCTCTCAAATAAATTATATTTATTGAAAAATCGAATAAATACAAATATCCTACCTATTAGTCCCTTTCGAATCCCATCTATATGTAATTGAGCAATTATTTTAAATCTAAAAGGAATTTTTTTAACTTCAATAAAAAATCCCATCTTATCGGAATAATTAAACACCTGGCTAAATTCATTAAATATTACTACTTCATCACCTGTACCTCTATATAAAGATAATAATGAAAGCAATTTAGAGAGAGCTAAATAATAACATTTTTCTCTATTATCACTGATTTTTTCAAAATCTTCTGAATCATTCAAATTTAAGAAATCCATTTCTTTATAATATAAGAAAAAGTCTTCAAATTGAGAGACATCTCCGGTTCCTATTGTTTTAAGCATTACTTGAAATTGTTCTGAAAGCATAATTAAACTATATTACAATAACAGAATATGTAATAAGATAAAGTGACTTTTAATTAATATAATTAAGTTCTTGTTTATTTTTAATTAATTTGATTAAACCGGAAAACTTGTTAATTCTTATAAATTTTTAAGTTTTGTTGATCTTCTTCTTAAATAAAAATCAATAAAAATTATTCAGTGATTTAGGAATGAGCGAAATACAAGAAACAGATAAAACAATGCGAGCTATCGCAATGGTTGGAGGGATTGTAGCTATCATAGAATCTATACTGCAATTTATGGGAACTTATATATTAGCATATGGATTCGGTATACTAGATGGCATTTTAGGTTTAATTTTCGCAGTTCTGGTTATTTTTTTAAGTATACGGCCTATTCACTATACTCCCGCTTTTTTAGGTATCTTAGGAATAGCTTTGATAGTCTTCTCGATATTACTTGGTGGGATAATCGTCATTCTGGCTACTTTCCTTGGAGCAATAAGTTAAGCCTAATTTATTAATTTTTATTATTTCTTTTTTTTAGTTTATCTCCGATAAACAAGATAAAACTTAATTCACGAAAATTACGGTAACAAAAAATTAGAATTAAACAATTGTTTAAGATAAAGCTAGAGCTAAGAGAAGGGCACCTTGAATTTCAGATAATTCACCCACTCTAGATGTATCTATAATAATTTTTTCCAAATCCATATAGATAGCTCCATATGCTTTTCCTCCACCTAAGTGAACCAATGTTCTATAAATTAAATTCCCTGAAATTCCATCGGGAGCAATGATTAAGTTAGATTTATTTTTAACAGCATTCTCTATTAAAATTTCATCATGATTTATAACTAAATCTGGATATCGCTCTTTCATAACCTCAACAGTTTTTTCTCCAATCCCGATTGATAAATCAATATTATTATCCCTTCCTATATCTCCAAGCCGACCTCCACTCAAGATACTAATATTAGGTTCAATATTTAGTAGTTCTAATTCTTTTTTTGCGTTTTCTAAAAATTCAATTTTATCTTCTACATTATTACATTCATCTATACCAACAGGTCCATAAAAAAACTGATGGCCGTCAACTGTTTCAAGCAGTGCTAATCTATTGATTATTTCTGTATTTAAATGTTCTTTTAAATTTTTTAAGAATTTACTCGAGCTCAAAGAACCTCGAATTACGCTATTAATTGTATTATTTTCAAGGAATTCAAAAATTCCCTTTTCAGGTACTTCGGAATGAATTAAAAATATACTAGACTTATATCTTGTATTAATTTGCTCACGTATATGGTTTAAAGATTCTTCATTACCAAAAATGTAAATCTTTGATGAATGTTCTTCCAAGAAATTGAGAATTGCCAATGAAATTTTACGATTATGAAACTCAGATGTTCCGAGACCGATTCCTATGTTCCCGCTTTTTCCTTTTGTTATTACTTCAAAATTCTTTAAAATTGTCATAAGATTAATTTGTACAAAAATTTAGTCTCTTTCAAAACACAATATAAAATATATAAGCTAAAATTATTGTTAAAGTATTATATACACCATGACAGATAACATTTGCTATCAAATTTTCATTTCTCCAGTGGTAAAGAAGCCCCAGCATTAATGATATTGCGAAATAAGGGAGGAAAGACAAAAGAAAAGAAATTACAAAGAGAATTGGTGACTCTAAGGCAAAAAATAGGATACCAATTAGATGAATCATCGAAAATGAAAAAGCAGTTATTATAATCCCCCATTTACTACCTAAACTCCGTACTAAACCTTTTTGCATAAATCCTCTGAATAGTATCTCTTCTGAAGTTCCGATTACTAATATCATAACTATACAAAAAACAATTAAGCTTGGTATATCCATTGGTAGAATATCACCTGTTAATTCACTAGTATCCTGAATTATTTCAACTCGAAAAAGTATTTCTATAATTACCTCTATAAGAATTGAGACAGTTAAAACTAGCAATACCCCTATTACAGCAAAAATCAATCCTATTAAAACTTCTTTTAAGATACGTCTTCTATCATAACCCCTTGAAGTAAATCCTAATAGAATTAAACCATTTTTAACAGTTGGATTCTTGAGATATTTACGTACATACATTACTGGAACAAATATAAAAATTAGTTCAAATATCGAAATTATGGAGATAAAATAGGAATTTGATATTAAATCATAGAGGCTATCCAAATCAAGTGTAAGAAATGTTAAAAAGGCCAAGAATCCTCCTAGTATAAAATTCATTAATAAAAAAGTACCCAAGGGCAATCCAATCGAAATTGATGGTCCCCATAATTTATGCTCTTTATTATTAATTAATTCTTCATCTGAAATTTTTGGAGGGCCATAATAAATGGAAGGTGGCTGATATTGAGGATATGACACTTGAGATTTATAAGGGTTTAGACTTTGAGAGGTTGGTAACTTTTTATGCTCTTTAATATATTTAATATTTGTACCACACTTGATACAAAATTTAAGATTTTGAATTTTTGGTAGATTGTGACCACATATGGGACAAAACACCCAATCTGATTTAACAGGTTCTTGATCCTTATCAATATTGTGAAGCTCTTTATCATTCATTACTAAAATAAAAAAAGATTTCTAAATACTAAAAGCTTTACATTTCAAGTTTGTTGAGTAGAGTTAAATTCAAAATTAATTACCTGTTACCTCTTACAAATTTTAAAATATTAGAAGCTTGAACTTGATAAGGATCTCTATAGACTATTGGATAAGAGCTAAACGTTCTAGTTTCCTTAACTTCTAATTTGAATTTTATTGAAGGCATCCAAAAGGTTTTATTAAAATGTTGGTACTCAATCATTACTATAGAAGGAAAAATACCCTTTTCTTTAGGAATTATTCTTGATTTAATTTTCCTTCTCTCATTTGCTTTCAGTTTTTTTATACTAGTAAATTTCAATTTATTCTGAAATGAATCCGGCATGAAGAAATAAATTTTAATATTCTTAATATCAGTTATATTTGGGTTTTCAATAATTAAAGTTAAAACTTCAGGGTTATTTACCCTTAGTTTTTGATTAGGGATTTTAATATCAATAAAAAGTGGATAAGGTAGGATTTCCTCATTTAACGTAAAGCTTAAATCAATAAGTTTTTGAAGATTAGGCTTAATTTCTGAGATAAACTGCTTTCGTTGTTCTTCTAGAGATAAGACATTTTTACTCCTTATGTCTTCGAAATCTTTTAGCATTCGATTAATATATTTTAAGATATGCTTATCAAATTCAGTGTGTTTACCAGAAATAATAGATATCAGTTTTTTATAATATTCTGATTCCAGTTTTCTAAGTAGTGGCTTTTTAAATAAATTATTGACAAAATTTTTTAGTACTTCATCCATTTCAATTAAATCATTGTGCCCAATTTTAAATTTGTCAATAAGATTTACATTATATATATTTTTTTGCATCAGATGACTTAAAGATTCTATTGCTTCAACAGTTTCGTAATTATAAGATCCTAAAGCCTTTTTAACCATTGATCCTAAAATCTGATCGAATTTTTCAACATTTTTATTCTTATAAGTGATAAATTCTTCACGATAAGAGCCTAAATATTTAATAACTCTCCCAGAATGTAATTTTAAAAGACTATTTTGATATTTCTGATATTTTTCAGAAAGGTTATTAATCCAATTTCTTACACGATTTAGTTCGTCAAGATTTTCGTCAGTAGTTACTATTTGTTCTTCATTAAAAGGTTCTGTTAATAAAAAAGGATCATCTATTCGAATATTTTCTAATAGTATGCATGTATCTCGCTCTAATTGGATAATATCTTCGATTTGTTTGTATAAATTGTAGATGTGAATATCATTTTTATAGATTTTTTCTAAATCGTGAAGTAAATCTTCGAGTTTTTCTGAAAAGAGTTTTGGGTTTTTATCTAAAATATTTTTTATAATAATAGTGAAATTAACTAATATTGAATAGAACTTACCCGTCTTATAAAGATGAGGATCGTAATTTTCCAAATTAGTAATTTTGCAGTAATCTACAACATTTTGATAATTGTTCTCAGCAAGTTGGTAAAATCTAAAACATTTAGAATATACAGTAGAATTTTTAGCTAAATAGCTATAGTATAAGCCTAAAAGTGATTTATTAATCATATAGGCCTTATCCCGGAATTCCAGATACCTCTTTTTAGAGGTATCCTCTTCTAAGTAATTAAGCAAGAATCTATCTATGATTATCTCAAAATTTCCTGAAGCGCGAATTAAATAAAATAATTTTACAGGGTCAACATTAATTGAGTCTAGTTTAGTTATTATTAAATGCCGATATTCCTTAAAACTAGACTTAATATTATTAAAATAAGACTCGATTAATATTTTCCTTCTCAAAATCTCTTTAGGCTTAACCTTTTTTGATTTATACAACGAGGAGATATTCAGTATATCTGACATGTAATATTTAAAGGTGTAAAAAGATTCCATATAGAAATTTTTTGCACCACAGTAAGGACACTGAACTATAGATCCTTTCAAAATTGGTAACGAAGAACCGCACTTCTTACACGGGAGGTGAGCTATCAAATTAAGTGTCCTTTAAAATATTATGATCTAAAGAAAACTATTCTTATACTATTATAAATTTATGCTAGATTATTAAAATTTTATCACCTAATTACATAATATCATGATATTTTGATGTATTATTTGGAAACTAAAGATCGAAAGATTTAATGAGAAAAATAACAAAAAAGACAATTCTCTTTTAATTCAATAGGATTCACAAAACCAAAACGCTCAAATTGTATAGTTTTATTCATAGGAATTTTTAAAAGGTTTATTTCTCCCAAACCTTTTGATATAGAACCATCAGGTCTAACAATCGAAACTTCAATATTCTCATTTTTAGGTAGCCAATGAATTATTGAAAATTGCCTATTAAGTTCCTTACTATGAAAAGAAGTATGAATAATTTTCTTACTTAAATCAATAGATTTAATCTGAATATTTATTAAATCTTTTAACCGTATGATTTGGTTTTTTTTCACTTTTTCTGCATCTGAAGATGAGATTAACAATTTCAATTGATTATTTTTTGCAACACATTTAATTTTTCTTTTCCCTCTTTTTGGATTTGAAGGGTGGAGTAAAGGTTCGGCAATATACTCATCAGAAGGAACGTCATTAACTATAACCGATATTGGATCTTCGACAAAAAAGTATCTATCAGAAATAGCATCTATAATATCCTGATTTTTTGAATATAACCAGTTTACTGAAAAAGTTATTCCTGTTTGAGACATACCGAGATCTAGTAATGTTTTTCTTAGAGCCTCTGGTTTTATCCCTCGTTTCTTGAGAGATTGTAAACTCCAGGTTCTTGGATCATCCCATCCTTGGTATATACCCTTCTGAATATTGTTACGAGCATCAGTTTTACTTAACTTTATTTCTGCAAAATTCATTCTACCATAATAGAGTAATTTAGCTTTTTTCCAGCCGAAATGATCCCATACAAATTCTTCAATAATTCCTTCTTTTACTAGATCTATCCCTCTAAGTATGTGAGTAGCTCCTATTAAATGATCATCAATCGCCCATGAAAATTCGAGCATTGGCCATACTATGTACTTAGTGCCAACTTTAGGATGTTCTGCTTCTGATATTCTCATAATAATTTGATCTCTTAAAGCAGGATCTTTTTGATCCATCCCGGTTTTTAATCTTACGACAACCTCACCTTCATGATACTGACCCTTGAGCATAGTTCGCCATTCAGTAAGATTCTTCTCTACTGTGTGTTGTCTATGAGGACAATTCTTACCCTGTTTTTTATAATTTTCCCTGAATTCATTAGCAGAGCAAAAACATACGTATGCTATATCATCGTTAATTAATTTTTCACAATATTCATAAAAGGTTTCTAATCGGTCACTTTTATAAAGAATCTTAGAATATTTCACATCCAACCATTTTAATCCTTCCTGAATCAAATCATATGCTTCTGGTAAAACATACTTTGCCTTAGGGCTATCTCTTAGAGATTTAGGGCTCCCTATCGTATCATCATAAAATAATATAAGTTCTCCATTATACTTTTTTACGTATTCATCATTCAATACAATCATCCGAGCATTACCAATATGTAATGCACCGCTCGGATAAGGAGCAAGACGCATCACAATTTTTTCATATTTATCAATATCTGGTAATGGAGGTAACTCCTTTTCCTCTTCTGTCTTTACTTCTTTTTTTTCTAAAGCTTTTGGATCAAGTTGTATTAGTTTCTTTTTTTGTTCTTCCAAATTTAGGTTCTTTATTTCCTCTAGAATTTGATCTAATAAAGGGATAATTTGTTTAGTCTGGGGCCTTAGATCTTTTCTCTCAGCCATTAGTTTTCCCATAACGGCTTTTTTATTTGGAGTTCCACCAAATTCTACCGCGTTTTTTAAACCATTAATCCAAAGGATCTTTGTAATCTCTTTATCTTCCATGAGAACCGAAATTTTAAAAAAACAAATACCACTTTTTTTTATTTCTAATATTTTAAATTTTTTAAGTTTCACTTACTCTACATTTTATTATATTTAACTATAAAGAACGATTACATAAGTATTATAGAGAATTATTAATAATTAAGAATTATAAATATTCATTGTGGTCCGGTAGTCCAGCTATGTGAAATCTTGTTTCACACTGGATTGGATAGGGCGCTGGCTTGCGGAGCCAGATATGTGAAATCTTGTTTCACACTGGAGATCGAGGGTTCAAATCCCCCCCGGACCATTCTAACTCATTTATAACACAGATTTAATCCAAATGTTCCAAAATTTCAGAAATATTATCAATTCTTATTAATTCTGGCACATCAAGCTCTCTTTCAAAAGGAAATTTATATTTTCTTTCGCATAATATTGTTTGCATACCTGCTCTATCTCCTCCTACAACGTCAGCGTATTCGTCTCCACATACTATACATTCATTATTTTCTGTCAACCCCATTTTTTCTAGAGTATAAAGAAAGATTTCTGGATCAGGTTTTCTTTTACCAAATTCAGCAGAAGTAACGACAGCATCGAAATATGTAAAAATCCCATATTTTTTTAATGAATTTTCAACCATTGTATGGCTGGGGTGATTAGATAAAACTGCCAGCTTAATACCTTCATACTTGGACAGTTTTTCTAATGTTTCTTTCGTTTTAGGAAAAGGTTTCCATTCTTCTTGCTCAAAAGAGTGATACATTTCAGCCAATTTTTCATATGTATCTTCATCTAGGTGATCAATTTTGTTAACAAAATTCTCTTCTTGTAGCGATTCTAGGACATCTCTATAAATTAAAGAGGTTGGAAATTCTGTTTTAGTTTTTCTACCCTCTCTCCAATATTGCTCTCGCTTCTTAGAAAATTTGTTTACAAATGATTCATCTGATATTTTATCATTCCAAACTTGCTTTTCTTTTAACAATTCAATGGATTTCAATAAACCTTTTTTAAAACATTCATAATATCTTTCCACAGAAGGATTATCAAAATAAAACAATGTAAAGCCATAATCAAAAATAATTCCTTTAATCGACATTGTGTTAATTATATTAAAAATAGATTCTCAATTTTAATTTATCTAAATTCAATTGTAAGTATTGTATCTTTCGTTTCTGTTAAATACTTAATAAAAAACAAATTATTAACATAGAAATTTAATATTAATGAGACAAGTTATGTCAATTGATAAATGGTTCTCTAAGAAAGATTCAAAAGAAGAGGAAAAGAGAAGAGAAAAAGCTTTTAAGAGCCTTTCTGAGGTTGAACTTAAGGAATTAAAGAAAAAAAAAATTCGAAATATTGTCGAAAAAGAAGATAAAAAATCAGGAGAATCATTAGAGAGCGAAAAATTTATGCAAGATATCCTTGAATTTAAAAAATGGTTAAACCAGAGAACGTATTTAAAAGGAGATATAGATAAAATTGAAATTTGGATAACAAATTTGTATTCAAGTATTAAATATGAAGCTGAACATAAGTCAAAATTAATGAATAGTAATGAAAAGAGGAATTTAATAGAAGATTACAAAAAAATTCCACCTAAATTTTTAGATGAGAAAACAAGAATTGCCATAAATAAAAAGATTCATGGAATAAAGAGGACCAATTCAGATAACTATTATTTAAGAAAATTAAAAAGCAATCTTAAGGAAAAACTAAAAGAAGCGGAGTATTACGAATCTTTAGATAAATTAATCAAGATATTATAAAATTATAAAGAAAATTCGAAATACTTTTTATTTTATCGAGTTTTATATTTTCTATAGAAAAAATTAGACATCTCTTGAATTAACAAATGCTTCTGATTTGCCCAATTGCCGGAACTGGACGGAGACTTCAGCCATTTACTTATTCTAAGCCCAAAGCTTTTTTAAAAGTTGCTGGAAAGCGTTTAATTGATCATGTATTAGATAAGTTGAAGATTTCTTTTCCAAAAGGAACTAATATATGTTTTATTGTTGGTTATAAAAAAAGGCAAATAACGGAATATCTTAAAAAGAATCATTCAGATTATTTTAATCTCCATTTTCTAGAACAAAAACCCCTCGGATATGAAGCAGACACACCCTTTTTTAGTGGCCTTGGTGATGCAATATTACTGGCAAAGGATTTCACAGAGAATGATGACTGTTTCATATTTCTCAGTGATAGACTTCCTATGGAAGATTATTCACCAATTTTATTAAACTTTCATCAGGACATCTGTGATGGAGTAATAAATGTTAAACAAGTGGATAATCCAGAGTATTATGGTGTAATTGAATTAGATGAAAATGAAATTGTTAAAAATATTGTTGAAAAACCAAAAAAACCTAAGTCTAACTATGCGGTATCTGGAGCATATTTATTTGGAATGAGTATTACACCACGATTATTTGAATTACTAAAGGAACAAAACAAAATTCCTTTAGAAAACGGTCAAGAACATACAATTACATCTGTAATTCAGCAACTTATTGAAGAAGGATTCAAGTTTAAAATCAACGAAATGAAAAGGGAGATTTTAGATTTTGGAAGACCAGAAAGTCTATTAGCGGGAAACAGACTTTTACTTTCTGAAACTAAAATACAAGATCCTACATATGAAAAATTAATCCAATCTGGAAATATTATTGATTCTAAAATTATCCCTCCTGTATTTATAGGGAAAGGAATTGAAATTTCTGATTCTGTTATAGGTCCAAATGCATCAATCGGAGACAATGTAGTATTGAAAAAATGCATTTTATCTGATTGTGTTATTGGTGATGGTGCGAACTTGAAAAAGATCATATCTTCAGAGAGTATTATAGGGGATTATTCAATCTTGGAAGATCTAATTAAAAAAAGTATTACAATTGGAGATTCTTCTTATATCACTACTTCTAATATGAAATCTATTTGATTATAAAAAAAAGAAATAAATTTAGAAAAGTGATACTTTAGTTAAATTCTGGTCTTTTATCTTGCCAGGGTGCTATTTCTTCAAAAGCTTTTGAGACTTGAAGAACAGTTTTTTCGTCATAACGTTTACCAACAATCTGCATTCCAATTGGCAATCCAGAATTAGTCCAACCCGAAGGAATTGAAGCAGCAGGTAAACCCGTCATGTTAAATGGGTATGTGAATGTCATCCAAGTCGTAATATTTAATGATTTTTTACCAATTATTGGAAATACCGTCCCTGAGTCTAACCATCCCGGCTTAAAAGCCGGACATGGAAGGGTCGGAGTAATCAGAATATCATATTCCATAAAAAATCGGGAAAGCATCTCATACAGTTGTTTTCTTTTTTCTCTTGCTTTTCCAATATTCATGGAACTATTATCTAACCCTAATTTTATAGTAACAATTAAATCCGGGCTAAGATCTTCAAGTCTATTATTAAAATCTTTTTGAAAATCATAGGCATAACCTATACTAACTAGGGTCTTGAATGCTATATCAGGATTTCTGATCTTAATTTTTGCGTCTTCCACATCCCAATCAAATTGCTCAAACATTTGAACTCTATCAAGAATATTATTTTTGACTTCATCGTCCAAAATCTTACCAAATCCTAAAGTCGTTGAATAACCTATTTTTAATTTTTTAGGTTTTTCATTTAAGATTTCTAAATAATCAATATCATCATCTGGGAATGAATTATTATCAGCAGGGTGATGTCCCTTCATAATATTCAACATTAGAGCTGCATCTTTTACAAATCGGACAATTGGACCATAATGATCCATTGTTATAAAATGTATACCAATACGGGGATAACTTGGAATGCGCCCATAGGTAGGTTTTAACCCATAGACACCACAACAGCTGCTGGGAACTCTTATTGAACCTCCACCATCAGAACCTAAAGCTAAAGGACCTAAACCACTGGCAACAGATGAGGCAGCACCTCCACTAGATCCTCCAGAGTTCATCTCTATATTCCATGGATTTTTTGTCTCTCCAAAGATTTTATTGTTAGTAAGTGCGATATGACCAAACTCGGGTGTATTTGTTTTACCAAGTATAACGCAACCTGATTCTATCAACCTTTGAACTGCAACATCATTTTGTTCAGGGATAAAATTTTCATATAATTTCGATCCATGTGTTGTTAATATACCCTTTGTATCCATCAAGTCTTTAATTGAAGTAGGGATTCCATTTAGTAATCCTAGCTTCTCACCTTTTTTTGTTATCTCATCAGCTTTTTTTGCCATTTCTCTTGCAAGATCAAATGTGGTTGTACAATATGCGTTCAATATTGGATTTATCTTTTCGATTCTTTTGATTATTGTTTCGGTAATTTCAAGGGATGTTAATTCTTGTGTTTTAATTTTTTCTGCCATTTCATAGGCAGACATAAAGCAAATGTCTTCTTTATTCATTATTCTTTACACTTTAGTTTTATTAGATCTAAATCAGTTGAGAAAAAATATAAATCTTGCTTTGTTTGTGATATATCAATATATTCTAATTATAACTGAAAAGGCACTTTTGTCATGCGAGGGGTTTTTTTCGATCTTTTTGGTACGTTATTGGTATACACTAATAGCCGGAAAGCCTGGGAAGATTGGTTGTTAGTTCTTTATGAAAACTTCAATAAGATTGGCTTGAATGAACCAAAGAAATCTTTTGCTATGACTTGTAATGGTTTTATGAATAAATCTGAACCAAATTTTAGTAATCTAAATTTAACAATTTTTGAACAAAGAATTTATGCTTTAACTATTGAATTAAGTTTAGAATTAAAACATGAAGAAATAAGAAGAATTGCAAATGAAGCTATAGATGCTTGGCAAAGATACGTACATTTAGACCCAGATGCAATACCTGTATTAAATACTCTAAAAAAAATAAAACTCTTGCATTAATTTCCAATTTTGATCATCCTCCTCATATTTATTCCATATTATCTAACCTTAAACTTAAACATTTTTTCGATTCCGTTATAATCTCTAGTGAAGTCGGCATTAAAAAACCAAATCCATCGATTTTCTCATTTGCTCTCGAGCAAACCAATTTAAAACCTAATGAAGTTTGTTATATTGGAGATACAAAAGATGATATGACAGCCGCGATTAAAGCAAAAATACTTCCTATTTTAATCCAACGAAAAATGAATGCTGAAGATGAATTATTATTTGATTATAACATAGAGAAATCAATATTAGATATAAATAAATTAGATAACGACAAAAAAAATGTAAATGTAATTGAGAGTTTAAAACATTTGATCGAAATAGTCTAGGAATTAAATAGTTGTTTTGCCATATTTGCTGAACCATTATATATTATCTTGGTTTGAACCATTTCTTGGGGGTAATACTTTATCCCAGGAGGATAAGAACTATCTTTCCAGCCACCTAATGCTGTGCTAATATTAGCTTGCATAGGTTCTGAATTTATATATAAACTTCCTGCTTGTAATTCGGTAGAAAACTTTTCTACATGTTCAGGTGGAGTATATACGACAGCTCTCATACCATAATTTGAATGATTCGCAAGAAAAATAGCATCTTCAAGACTGTTTGCTTTCGTAATACTTCTAACTGGTCCAAAAGCTTCTTCACGCCATAAGAATGGAGCTTTATTAAAATCAAGGATGTTTTCTCTTGGAATTTCTACCAATGTTGGTTTGTAAAATAGTCCATAACTTTTTCCTGTGTCAATCTTTTCAGCACCACATAGAATTCTTACACCTTTATGTTCTTGCGCTTCTTTAACCATTACTTCCATCATCATTAAAATTCGTCTAGAACCAAGAGGTCCTAAGTCAGTTTCAGGATCCCTAGGATCACCCATCTTCAATTTTTCGATCTCTCTTTGTAGTAATTCAATATAATCATCATAGATATCCTCATGTACTATTATTCTTTTCATTGAAAAGCATTGTTGTCCTGAATTTGTATAGGAAGCGATTATATTCCATTTAGCTACTAACTCTAAATTGACACCAGGCATAATTATTCCAGCATCATTGCCTGCACATTCAAATACAAAATTTTTAAAAGGTTGAGTTATCATATTAACGCCTAGGTATTTATGAATATTCTTTTTTAAAAAATCTGCATAATCAATTAAGATTTGCTTAGCAGTATGCGAAGCTGCTACACAAATAATGTTTTTAACTAAATTTGATTCAATAAATACTTTTGTAGCAAAATCACCTGGACTAATAACTAAATCATAAGCATCATTAAAAGGGAAATCGCTTTCTTTAATTCTATCTATGCAATATTTCATCGTTAATGGACATGCTGTAGAAGGTTTAATTATAGCAGGGTTTCCAGTTAAGAAACTCGCCCCCCAAAAATACATAGGTAAACTCATTGGAGTGTTCCGGGGTGTTATTCCAATAGTCAATCCCATTGGTTGCTTTTTTATTATAGATACTCTATTTGTATCAAGATCTGGAATAGTTTCATCATTGAGAGGAAAGATTCCACTTTCAAGCAACCAATCAATATTGTTATATGCTTTTGTTATCATCTGGAATTCCCATTCAGAATATTTAATGGGAAGACCTCCTTCTCCGACGATTATGTTTTTAATTTTTTCCTTGTCTTTAAGTAAAACTTTTGCGATATCTTTTATGGTATCAAGTCTTTCATCGAGAGTTGTATTTAATAGTTTATGTTCCCATTTTGCTGTTCTCTTTATTTTTTCTTTTATTGTTTCCTCTGTGTCGGCTTCAAGAGAATCTATCAATTCTCCAGTATACTTATCAATAATATCTAATTTCATTTTAACACTCTAATTCCTATTTTCTTTTTATTCTTACCATAAAGTTTGATAAAATTTTCATACCATTCGATAGTTCTTGTCAATCCTTCTCGAATAGGTGTAATTTGATATCCTAATTTTTCAATTGCACTTTTTGAAGAAAATGTCCAATTATATTTCATTCCAATAATCATATCAGGTGTTATATAAGGGACTCTTTTTTTTGAGAGATTTGCCTTAAAGCTACATAATCGTCCATATAGAACTCCTGCCCACATTGGAAGCTTTCTAGGTTTTTTAACTTCGGCTAGTTCTGCGATTAAATTAAGATATTCTCTAATTTTTATATTTTCACCGCCTAGAACAAAACCTTGACCTAATAAATCCTCTCTGTCAATTAGATTGACCATCCCGTCAATAACATCGTCTAAATATGTCATACAAAAAATTGCATCCCCTTTTCCAGGAAGTCCTAGAAATTGACCTGCGACGATATCGAATACCATCTCACCATAAATTTTGAAATCGCCTGGTCCATAAACAAATCCGGGATAGAGTATAACTGTTTTCAAGCCTTTTTCTGAAAATTCCCTTATTTTTTCACGTCCTAAATATTTAGTTCTTTCATATTCATTAATAAAGAAATCGGCATGTGGAAAAGATTCATCAGTAGGTTCTGTAATTTCTATTGGGTTTGGTCCAAGCGCTCCAAAAGAACTCATATAAAAAAGTATTACATTATTCTTTAGAGCTACTTCAGCAATATTTTCTGCACCCTGAACATTTATATTATAATGACTATTTTTATCTTTTGCCCATACTGAAACTTGTCCTGCTAAATGATAGATTAAATCGATTCCATTTACGGCCCTATATAAACTTTCTATATCTCTAACATCTCCTATAATATACTCAATATTATTTAAGCCTTCAAAAGGGGTAATATCACTACTCTCTCTAACCAGTAATTTCAAATTATGTCCTAATTCATAAAGTCTTTTTACCAAAGGAATACCTATAAACCCTGTACCACCTGTGATTAAAATAGAAACCATAATAAAAATACTAAAATATCGAATAAAAATTATATATTTAAGAGTTACATTTAGAGTTAAATCTTGCGGAATTCAAAAACATATTTTTTTAACGCCATGTCAATCTTTTTTGCTAATCGAAAAACTTATTTTCTTCTTTTCTTTTATTTTATTTAAAAGTATAATATCGAAATTATTAGAGGATAAAGCTTTTTGAAAAGTCAGAGACTAAAAAGTCAAAGTACTATTTTGAAAAACAACTCAGAATTTCATTTAGAGGAAGATGACTTTTTAGAAGCTCGACACAAAGGAGTAAGATCTTGGATTATAAGTCATATGTTTTATAGATCTAATAAATATCTAATGGTATTATTCCTCACTTTAATCGTATTAACTTCTTATTTTGGATCTATCATTTATGTCATAATCGGAAAAGCTATTGATGTTTTTTCTGCAGGACAATCTAATCAAGTAATTAGTTATACGTTCATTGTATTATTTATTGGATTGGGAACCCCACTCTTGGGATTATTGGGAAGGACGTGCCGGGAAATTGTTGCGCAGAGGATAGAGAGAGATGTGCGCAGAGAATTCTATTTAAGTTTGCTTGGTAAAAGCCAATCGTTTCATGACAGAGCTCCCGTTGGGGATACAATGGCAAGAGCGACTAACGATGTAAGATTTTTAAACTTTTTAATTTCTCCTGCGTTAGCCATGATTTTAGATGCTATTGTCAATCTGATTGTTCCTATTTATTTAATTGGTTATACTTATCGACTTGAATTAGTGTTAATTCCAATAATATTTAGTGTTATTTTTATTTTATATCTTCGTAGATTTCTCCGCCGACTTAGCCCGCCGACCGTATCTCGACGTATTGCGTTCGGTTTTATGAACACTGTTTTAAATGAATCCTTGAGCGGAATTGAAGTTGTTAAATCTATGGCTCAGGAAGAGCATAGTGTTGAGAAATATAAAGATAGTGCTATGAGTTATCGAGATGCGGGTATTGAACAAGGTGATATACAAGCAAAGTATCTTCCTCTATTACTTCTTTCAGTAACAGTTACTTTGGGTTTAACGATCGCTGTGTTTTATAATAGAGCGGGTATTTTATCTGTTGGCGCTGTACTAGGGCTAATCGGGTTATTATTACGATTACGATTTCCTGTTAATGCTTCAATAAGGTCATTCTTAATGGTACAGGAAGCCATTGTAGGGGCAGAAAGGCTTTTAGAAATTATGAATAAGAAATCAGAAATTTACGATTCCCATGATGCCGTATCTAAAGAAATAGAAGGTAATTTAAAATTTGAGAATGTTACCTTTTCTTATCCCGGTACCCAAAATAAAGTTCTAAAAAATATAAATTTTGAAGTATCAGCGGGACAGACTGTAGCAATAGTAGGAACAACAGGTTCTGGAAAGACAACACTTACGAAATTAATATCACGGTTATATGATATTGATAACGGTCGAATTTTAATTGATGGGATTGACGTCAGAAATTTTTCTCTGAAATCTCTTCGTGACCAAATCGCCTATATTGAACAGGATATTTTTATCTTTTCAGATTCAATTTTCGACAATATTTCTTTTGGGCGGGATTCCTCTGAGGAACAAGTAATTTCTGTCGCTCAAGAAGCGCAGGCCCATGAATTTATAAAAAATTTACCAGACCAGTATAATACAGAGGTTGGGGAAAGAGGAGTACAATTAAGCGGAGGAGAACGTCAACGAATTGCAATTGCCCGTGCTTTCCTTACAGATCCAAAAATATTAATATTGGATGATTCTAGCTCCTCCATAGATTCAGAAACTGAAGAAAGAATTCAAAAGGCGATTTTCAAGATTTTACGTAGAAGAACTACCTTTATCATAACTCATAGGCTTTCTCAGATTAGATGGGCAGACCTAATAATTGTGTTAAAACAAGGTGAGATTGTCAATCATGGATCGCATGAGTACTTACTAAAAAACTCAAAAGAATATCAAAAAATCTTCATTAAGCGTTTTGATAAAACTTTAACTGAACTTTTAGGAGGAGATTAATTAAAATGTCTAGAAAAATGGGTTATTTTGGACTAGATGAAGAAGGCTATGATAGAATCTATTCAGATAGAGAATTATTTTCAAGAGTTATAAAATTATTTAAACCGTATAGACGTTCTATGACAATCGTAATTATATTTATTTGTCTTACATCAGTGACTTATGGATTAACTCCTTATTTAATGAGTTTAGTTATTAAACAATTAGAATTAAAATCAGATCCCTTCATTTTAATCTTCCTTATTATAAATACCTTAATCTTGAATTCATTAGGATACGTTTTTAACTATGTAAACAGGCGCACAGGGAATCGAATGGTATATAATGTATGCTATAATTTACGTAGACAAACTAATTTAAGAGTTCTTGAGCAAGATTTATCTTTCTTCGATAAATATCCAACAGGCAGAATTGTAAGTAGGATCAATTCAGATGGACAAAAGTTTGGTGGATCAGTTACCATGTTTACAGAATTAATTTCTGCATTTCTAATGTTAATTATCGTACTTATTCCTATGATCTTTATAAGTCCCTTGTTAACTGGAGTATTCATGTTAATCGTACCGATTGTATTTGCTTTTACACTCTCTTTTCGTAAAGTTGCAAGAAGAAAATCAGTGTATGGTCAACGTTCCTTAGCACAAGTAAATGCCTTTGTACAGGAATCAATGGCAGGAATTCAAATAATTAAAAGTTTTCGCCAAGAAGAGAGTCAATTTGAGAATTTTCAAGCAATTAATGACCAATCATTTCGAGTAAATATGAGTAGAGCTTTATATTTATCCATCCTCTTTCCGAGCTTAGATATTCTCATCGCTGTTCTCTATGCTTTACTTATATTCTTTGGAGGTAATTTCATCACCCAAGGAGTGCTAAGTGGTTCAGATATTTATCTGTTTCTTCAAAGTTCGTTAATATTATTCGCACCTATTCTTCAAATTGCTGGTTTTTGGCCCCAATTTCAGGAAGGGCTATCAGCTGCAGAAAGAATCTTTGCTCTTCAAGACTCTCAATCTTATATTAAGCAAGGGGATTATGTTTTAGATACAATAAAAGGAAAAATAGAATTTGAAAATCTAGGATTTGAATATGTACCTGAGAAACCCGTTTTCGACAACTTTAATTTGGAAATCCAACCAGGTGAAACTGTCGCTATTGTAGGTCACACTGGAGCAGGTAAGTCAAGTTTAACCAAAATAATACTTCGTTTATATGAATTTCAATCAGGGGATGTGCGAATAGATGGTCATAGTATACGAGATATTTCACTTACAGAATTTAGGAGATCTGTAGGATTCATTCCTCAGGTACCATTCCTCTGGGCGGACACAATTGAAAACAATGTGACCTATGGTGCTCCTGACGCTAAGCGAGAAGAGGTAATGTGGGCTTTAAAACAAGCAGGAGGCACTGAATGGGTTGAAAGCCTTGACAATGGTTTAGACACCTTTATTTTAGAAAGAGGAAAAGTTTTATCAATGGGACAAAGGCAATTGATTGTATTTGCCAGAGTTTTATTGCAAGACCCATCAATTTTAATATTGGATGAAGCCACTGCATCTGTTGACCCATTTACGGAACTTCAGATTCAAGAAGCTATGGAAAGAGTAATGCAAGGAAGGACAACTATTATTATTGCCCATAGGCTCACTACGGTAAGAAATGTCGATAGAATAATCGTTCTCGACCATGGAAAGATTGTTGAGGAAGGTAATCATGAGAATTTAATGCAAAGAAATGGGTATTATGCGAGGTTATATAACACCTATTTTAGGCATCAATCATATGAATTCATATCTTCTATTAGAAGTAAGATTTCTGAAACCGATCCTTAAGATATCTGTATTATTGGCGCTCCAATTCCTTTATTTGGCTAATTTTCTTTAAAAACAAAAATGCTAAGTAAAGGATTATTTCATAAGATTTAATTATGCTTAAATAATTCATGATTATGAAAAAATTAAGTTTTATGATAATTGAAACTTTAAAATGTACGAAAAGGAATTTAACAAATTCTATTCTCAAATAGATTTACCATTCCAGGAGACTAAACAGGTCTCTCTAAAAAAGATATTTAAAACACTTGAGAGAGAATTTGATCTACGGAAAAATTCTAAACAAATTTTTATAGATTTAGGTTCTGGAAATGGCCAAGTCATTATTTATTCTGCAATAAAATATGGAATAAGATCAATCGGGATTGAAATTGATCCAATCCTTATAGAAGAAGCCAAAAGATCCATTCGATTATTAAAAGAAGTTAACATTTTTAAAAAAAAAGTTTTACGCAAAATAACACTTACACATGGGGATTTTTACGCTCATAATTTAAAGAATTATGATTTTATCTATATTTATTCCTTACCTACAATGCAAAAATATCTTAAGCATGTATTCCAAACAGCAAAGGGTGGAGCTATTATTATATCTCATATGTATCCATTAAAAAGTCTTACTCAGTATTTAGAATTTAGGCTCAAGAGGGAACATAATAAGGAAAATCAAGAAACCTCTACTTTTTTTTATAGGAGAATTTAATTACATTAGAGATCCTTAAATATTAATATTAAAAAATCCATTAGACTTACAGTTTGCAAACTTTATTATATTTTATTACTCCAAAAAATATAATTATAAATAAAAACAAAATAAATAAATATATAATTTCAAAATAAGAATGACATTTTTATAAAAAACGGTGTAATGAACAAATGACTATCGCGTTTGAAGGTTGGTTGGATGGATTAACTGCATCAGGCATTATAATATCATCTGCTATTTTTGGTTTGTTATCTCTCTATAAATCAATAAAATTGAAGGCTAAACTCCTTTCAATTGCAGGTTTAATGATATTTTTTGTTGGTTTCTTATGGCTTGGACCCACAATTGATTTTATGTTCAAATTGATCGCAGATAATAATATAGAGCCAAAACAGGTTTATGTACTTTTAAGTTATACGTCTGTAGCACCTGCACTCTTCTTTGCAATTTATTTAGGAAGCGAACTCCTAATACCTAAATGGAAGTGGCTGTTTTTAGGAATCTTCTTAGTATTAGGTATAATATTTGAAATGTTTTTATGGTTTAGCCCAAATCAATCATTTGATCATATTAAAGTATTGGAGGTTGATGGTTTAATTGATGCCAGTTTTAACAGAGCTCACCCGACATTTCTAATGGTTGCTTTATTCTTAGTTTCAGCTTTAATATTCTTAGGAATAGGATTTGCAATAAAAGCGAAACAAGCTACAGGTTTGTTAAGGAAAAAATTTACATATCTATCGATTGCTAACATCATTTTTGTGGTATGTGGAGCTTTGGACTCAATCCTTACATTACCCTTGGCTATTGGATTTGTTCGAGTTGTTATGATGACTTTTGCCCTATGGATGTACCTAGGGTTGAAGAAGTAAGTTTCTACGTCCTCTAATAATTAAATCAATTTCTTTTTTTTAATCTTTTTAATTTAAAAGATTGGGATATATCGATTTGTTTAAAAAAAGAACATTCGTTAGTCAAAGTTAATATTAATTATTAGTTCTTTAATTTAACAACAATTTCTTTCATATATAATTTCATAAAATATCTTTGACTATTACAATAGTCTAGTTTTTGATTGCTGGTTAAATCAGGGCAACCAGTTAATACAGAATGAATATCATTTGAAATTGATAGATATTCTGTTTTTGTATCAGAGAATTTTTGGTTAAAGCTATTAATCTCTACTTTATGATTTATATTTAGAGCCTTTTCCGGATTTAATAGATCATTTTCAACTGAAAACTTTGTTTTATAAATATTTAAAGAAGTAAGCAGTAAATCTGAAATGAAATCAAATGATTCTTTTGACTCTATATGATTAAATAATTCTGAGGCTAGTTCAGAAATAACGTTGTCTTCTTTCTTTGGAAGGTGTTCTTGATTAAAATTTTCTGAGATTATAGAACCCTGACTTTTCTTTGTATAAATTTCAGAAAAATCTTTATTAATAAGGCCTTTCGATATAATTTTTCATCTCGGAGAAAATTTCAATTTGATATATAATACAGCAATTATATATTTAAAATGAAAGCCCCTAGTAGTTTAGTGTTAATTCGACAAATATATATTTTGAGGGCAGATGCTTTACTTAAATCTAAATTATTAAAATTTACACAAGTTTGACAAAAAGTATAATTTATTAATATCAGCTACAAATTAGTATTATTCCTACACAGAATTATTTACTAAAACGTGTGTGAAATTTTTGACGGAATTAAAGACTAATAGTGAAGAAGAATATTCTAAAACTTAAGGATACTAAATAGTTTTAATTTTGTCTCCTCGATTTTTCAGATAATTTCCATAACTCCATAAACGATAGATAGATCTAGCAGCTGCCTGAGCTGAATCATAAACGATTATTCCGTTCTCTCTTGTTTTGGAATAGAATTCATGTATTAGATCTATAGTTTCTTTCCGTGCTCTAGACGAGTTATATATACTAATTATGTTTTTATTTGAACCTGGTGATAAGGTATTAGCGAAGCTCTTAACTACATCCTCCATATTCAAATTTGCTGAGGAATACCATTCAGGATTATTTGTAATCATTATAGAGGATATATGGGATTCTTTATCAAGAATTTTCATAACTTTAATCATATTTACATGACCGCCGTTAGCTCCAAATTCTAACGGGTTTGAAAGATTTGAGTTTACTTCAGGAATAAATTCACTTATCATCTTTTGGGCTTTTACTGTGATTCTTGGTACCTTAAGACCATAAGCTTCACACTCATCTGTTAACTCAACCGCGGGTCCACCACCTCCAGTGATTATGGCAGTACCGAGATTTTTAGGAATTTTATAAATTAGACATGTTTTTATCATTTCAGTTAGCTCTTTGAAGTTATTTACAAGGATAACACCCGTTTGGCGTGCCATAGATTTCCATAATTTAATATTCCCTGCTAAACCACCAGTATGACTCTTTACTGCGTTATGTCCTGCTTCTAATTTGCCACCTTTCCATATTATCACAGGCTTTTCTTTAGTGGTTTCTTTTAGTAGTTGTACGAATTCATTTCCACCTCTCTTTAAGTTTTCTATATACATAGAAATAACCTTAGTGTCTGGATCTGATCTAAAGTAATTTAAGAAATCAACGAGATCAAGATCTATCTGATTTCCAAGAGAAATTATTTTTGAAAAGTTATAACCGTTTACTATTCCTGCAAACGCGTGTCTATGGGCATTTCCCCCCGATTGGCTTACAAAAGCTACTGGTCCACTCACTAACGGAAGCCTATGCGTAAAGCCGATACGACCTTTAGGATTATATATCCCCATACAATTAGGACCGAGAATCCTTATATGGGTTTTTTTTGCCTTCTCTAAGAGTTGTTGCTCAAGTAGCTTTCCTTCTTCACCAAGTTCTGAATATCCACTGGAAAATATGTGCGCAAAAAGGACACCCTTTTGTCCTAATTCCTCAACTATTTGTGGTGTGATTTTAGCTGGAACTGCAACTATTCCAAGGTCGATTGGTAGATCATCTGGTAAAGAAGAAATAGACCCATATACTTTGATTCCCTGAATTTCTTCTCCCTCGTATTTTGGATTAACTGGATAAATCGGTCCCGAATATTCATATTCTTTAAAAGTCTCCAAATAATGTGCTCCTCCCCAATCTCGTCCCTTACTAACACCAACTATAACTACAGCACGAGGATTAAATAATCGATTAAAAGGGATGTTATCTCTTTCAAAAGGTATATTTGCTTTTTTAACTTCTTTTTCTGAAATAAAGCTTGCGTTCTTATCTTCACACGTCGTTATTTTTAATCACCACTAATTAAAAACCCTAATTCCTTTATAGTTAAATTAATGGTAAGTAAAAAATTTTATTAAAAAAAAAAAATTAGAGATTTGAACCACAATTAGGACAAAATTTCCCACTTGCCTCTATTTTATGACCGCAGTAAACACAAAAATTCTTTCCCTCTGTGGGTAAGGGAGTTTCTAATTTTTTAGAAGGGGGAACATACTCGTTTGCCGGGGTGTATATAATTGCTTTACCTAAAACAATCTCGCCTGTTTCTGAGTTAAAGCTATATTGAACTATACCCTTAGAACGTAAATCTACCAAGACACGCAATATATCTTTAGGCCTCATCCCAATTTCCAATGCAATATGTTCGAGTTTGTGAGTTCCTTCAAAGTTTCTCTGGATAAGTGCATTTTTGACTACTTGTTGATATTTATATTTTCTATAGAGCTGCTGAAATCCACCAATAAAGATAAAAAAAGCAGGAATAAATAGCCAATACCCCCAATCTTTAAGTCCTATAAAATCTATGTTGAAAGCTCTAAAGAATAATGATAAAATCGCAACAAAAAGAAAAACTATAGCGGTTGCAAATGTCCCTATAGCTGCTTCATAAGATTCCTTATAATAATACCTGTGTTTGTATTTATCGCTACTCAATTTGATCACCTATATTTAATATATTTGTGATAGATATTATTTACTAGTTTAAGTTATTTTAATATTCCAATTATTATTAAATATAATTCTTTTATCCATTCAGTATCGATTAAATCTTACTGTGTAAATGCAACATTAAAACAGAAAAAAATTATCAATAAAGGATACTTTTATAAAATTATAATGATCCTAACCTACGAGTCTGAACTATTTAATTCTTTTAACCAATTAGTTTCTTTTATTAATTGCTCATAAACCTGTTTATCCCCAAAGTCTCCCCTGAATTTCGTTTGAAGAACGCGAATTTTCCACTTTCTCTTCACAATCCCATAATTAATTGCATCAGTTAATTCAATTTCTCCTCGTTTTGATGGTTTTATTTGTTTCAAAACCTGGAAAATTTCTTTTGAAAAAATAAAAATGCCACCATTATTAAGATTTGATTTAGATTTGCCTTCAGGGGGCTTTTCTACTATTCCTATACAAGAATTGTTTTCACAATATACAGCCGCACCTTTAAAAGGATCATCTGTGTAGTTTGCAACTAATATATAATCCTGATTCTCATTTTTAAATACTTCAATGACTTCTTTATATATATTAAAAGAAACCAAAACATCTCCCCAGGCTAAAAAAAAATGGTCATCCTTTATTGAGTCTTCGCAAATTAGTAAAGCACCTCCAGTACCATTTATTTCTTTCTGTTCTTTATATTCTATTCTAACACCCCATCTTTCTCCGTTTTGAAAGTAATCCATAATCTGATCTTTTCGATATCCTACAACAATAATTAGATTCTTAAAACCAGCGAAAACTAGTCCATTTATAATGTATTCTAATAAAGGTTTTCCATGAATGGGGATCATGGATTTTTGGTGAATGTTAGTATATGGCTTCATTCGCTTCCCAAAGCCAGCACATAAAATAATAGCCTTCAATTTTGGTGTTCACCAAATAAGCTTATCCTAGCAGGAACTTTTAGTAGAATAATTTTTTTATGAATAATTATATTATTCTGATATCACTGAAGTATTATAGTTAGATAATAGTTTCCATTTTTTAGATAATATTAGTTTATTTCGAGTAGTTTTATTATTTTTAATTATATATGAGCTGTTTCACTGAGATTAATGATTTGTGATGTTCTGATTATTAAAGATGGCTTACCGTTATTATCTAAGAGCTACTCTAAGTCTTCTAATGTTAAAAAGATGTTTTCAGAAGTAGATAATCTAATTATGGTATCGGGCTTTTTTTCGGCACTGAATTCATTTTCCGATTCATTTGAAGATTTAGGAACTATAAGTGAGTTGAAATTAGAAAATAATAATCTGAAACTATCATTTTTAAAAGATTCTAACATTCCAGATTTAATATTTCTTGCTACTTATGATAATAACTCAGAACTCGCGAATGTACAAAAGTTTTTAAAAATAATTTCTAACCTTTTTCTAAAAAACTTTAATTATAATCAAATTTCCAATTGGAATGGAAGATTAAACAGCTTTAAATCATTTGAAAGCGTCATTGAACAATATATTGAAAAAGAGGAAAAAGTAAAGCAGGCTCAATATGACGATAAAGTGTTTGGCTGGTTGAAAAGCTTTGAAGATAACATTGATGATGGTGTAAGACTAGAGAATAATCCAGTAATAGTTGAAACTCTTCCTGAATATTATGATTTTGTCCCGATTTTTACAACTACAATGAAAATCAATCCAAAACATTATTTAACAGGAGAGATCTCATGTAAGGTGTACAAAAATATAGATGGAAAAAAAAATATTAACCAAATCACTAATGAACTTAATGTAGAACAAAACAAAGTCTATAACATTTGTAAAAATCTAGTTAAAATGGGTTTTATTTCTTTTGCATGAGGATGCTATAATTTTTACCACAAAATGATACTTAGTTTTCAAGGATTATTTTGTTACACTATCAATAACAAATTTTCCTTCCCAAAATTTTATTATATATCATTTATTATTTCCTTATACATTTGCTGATACATCTGTAAAAGATTTATTTAATAATTTATTATATAATGGCGCAAAAAAATCAAATATTAGAGCTTTAATTGTTGGTGGAGCCAAATTATTCTTAGATTATGATATGACTTATCAAGAAAACTTAGACGCAGTTAAGAAAGAATTAAAATCGTTAGATCTTGAGATTGAAGCAGAAGATACAGGAGGATTAAGTGAAAGAGCCGTTGTTTATGATACTATAAATGATGCTCTATATATTCGGAAGACATGGGAATTCCAATATAGAAAAATTGCCTAAAAAATTAGCTTCTAATATCGAAATATATCAAAAATCCAGGCTCTACCTCCTGCGCTATTAATGGCTTGAGCAACTTCTTTTTGTTTTCCAGGTGCTATTGCAACAATGCAACCACCGCCTCCAGCCCCCATTTGTTTAGCTCCTAAAGCACCTGCATCTTTTGCGGCATTACATAAATTAACAATTTTTTTTGTATCAGCTTTAATAATCGCTTCTTGTTCTTGTTGGATATCCATAAGACTTCCTAATTTCTTAAAATCTCCTTTTAAAAGAGCATCTTTAGCTTTATATACACAATTTTCTATGATTTTGAAAGCCCTTAATGTCGTAGAATCTTTCTGTTTCAGTTGTTTTTTAACTCTATTTAATGTCAAAGATGCTTTTCTTTCTTCCATGGAATCTCCAACAACTATAGGTAAATTATTTACATCTAAATATTCAACACTAGGATTTTCGTCGGTATGAATGAAAACGATCCCACCATATGCCTCAGTATACTGATCTAATCTCCCACACGGAATACCAAGATCGTGATTTTCACCTAGATATGCCAATTCAGCAATTTCTTTATTTACCAAGTTCAAATCGAGGGCTTGATTTAATGCCTTTATAAAACCAATTGATAACGCTGCGGATGTAGATAATCCCGCTCCGATTGGAATATCCGAATTTACATCAATATAAAAACCTTTTTTAATATATTGTTTTAATCTCTCATACAAAACACTCCAATAAGCTAAATCGATGTCTCTGGGAGGAGACTCACCAATTTCGAATTGAATTCTTTCTTTTGTGTCGTGACTGTAGAACTCAATCACGTTATCTTCTCTTTCTTCATAATTAATTGTCATCATTAAATTAATAGCCATTCCTATAACTGGTTTACCTAATAAATCAACTTTATCTCCCATTAGACAAATACGGCCAGGGACTTTTACAGAGACATTGGTTTTCATAATAATTGGACTTTGGTGACAAAATTATGGATTATTTTAATAATTAAAAGTAGAAAAAAGAATAACAAAATTTTTACTTTTGTTTTCTTTTTTGTTGGAGTTTCTTTCTCTTACGCTCAATATCTTGAATTTCTTCTTCTAATTCATGCATCTTTGAATCAGTTTTGCCTTGTAGTTTAAATTGGCCGAAGATTTTGCTTTCTTCTCGCTCACTGGTTTTTGAGATTTTTTCAAAAGACAATTCTATTGGTATATCTTGACTTAGAGCTAAATTTATGAAATTAATAAAACCAATATGCTTACTGGGCGCAATAGGGAACTTTATACTTAATTCTTTGTTTTTCTTGGTTTTGGTTTTCAAAATCAAGCGTAATTTCAAATCGATCCAATCTCTTTGTTGTGTAAGTGAATATTTATATAGTTAAAATAATCAAAATAAAAAAACTATGTTATTTTATAATGTGAAATATATTTTAATTTATCCCATAAAACAATTTAAAACATGGCTTCTAAATTTCGATTAAGATATATTTTTAGACCATTGGTAAATCTAATAGCAAAAGGTTTAATTAGAATAGGTGTCACACCAAACTTAGCTACTATTATAATGCTCTCTTTTTCAGTCCTTAGCTTTATCTCTTTAGTATTTTTTCGAAATCTTTTATGTTTTTCTATTTTTCTATTTATTACTGGAATTATGGATGGATGTGATGGAGCAATTGCTCGATTAACTAATAATTCAACAAAATTTGGAGGCTTTTTTGACTCTTTTATGGATAGATTTTCAGAGTTCTTTATATTCTTAGGGCTTCTTATTTTTAGCAAAGATAAATTTTTGTGGGGGTTCATTGATATGAAATTGATTATCTTCATATCTTTCTTAGCTTCCATTATGATCAGTTATAGTAGAGCAAGAGCAGAAGTTTTTTTCAAAGGAGATTTTGATATTGGACTTATGGCCAGGTCTGAAAGGTTATTTTATCTATTTATAACGATGACAATTGCTTTTTTTTATGGCTTCATGAAAGAATTTTTATTTATTTATATGTGGCTTGTCATTGGAACCTTTTTTTTTCGAATGACACATATCTATTTTCAAATAAAAAGAGAGATCACTAAATAATTGGTTAAATTCAAATTTTTAATTTCCTTTAATAAACTCTATTCTCAATCTATCTCCATCTTTTAAACTAAATTTATCTCTCAGGTAATCTTTTGCTAAAATTTCTACTATGTTTTTTTTGTGATGTGTTCTTTTAATCTTTAAAATTGCTGCTTTTTTCTTGTTTTCTTGGTTGTCCAAACGGGATACGAAGCAATTATAACATTCTACTGATCCATATGAACGTCCTACTTCTTTATCGTCAAAACCTTCAATAAGAACTGGAAGTCGGTTATTCAAATTTTCATCCAATAATTCTTTATTAAGATCGCTTAATTGAAGATTCAAGGTCCCATAATAAGGTTCAAATCCTAGTTTTTTCTCAAATTGTTTTAAATAACCGGGGATTCTAACATAATATCCCCCTTCTCTCATTCCTTCAGTAACTTCTCCTACAATTAGAATATCTTGGAGGATTTGCTTTAAGTTATTATACATCAGAAGCATGACATCCGCCCCTTCTTTTGTAATTCTTATTGTTTGTTCTTTTCCAATAATTTTTCTTTGAATCCAACCCATTTCTTCTAATTGATTTAATCTTCTGGAAGCTGTTTGTTGAGATAATTTGAGTATCTTGCCAAATTTAACACTATTTATATGAATAGCTTTCTTACTGCCGATATTTTGGCAAAGATGAAAAAGTGCAAACCAAATTGCATAATTATCTGGAGGAATTTCTTCTTTATCTTCCATTATTATGGCTTATTAATTTTTTCTCTTTAAACCTTTCAATCATTTTATGTTTTATCAAACTTGAGCTATGTAGCTCATATT
>Ga0114930_10000835_pt1 | contig 31782 bp, 19 predicted proteins | sample AnhtaG_FD_87300 | JGI IMG/M metagenome (GOLD analysis project Ga0114930, IMG submission 87300) | Deep subsurface microbial communities from Anholt, Denmark to uncover new lineages of life (NeLLi) - Anholt_01485 metaG | ecosystem: Environmental > Aquatic > Marine > Oceanic > Sediment | place... | reverse complement strand
CTAAGCACCTTCTGGATGCCTTTATCCAGCTTCAGCTTTTCAGCAGCACTCTCTAACTGTTGTGTTGCCATTTCAAATGGATTTATTCCCATCTTTTAACCTCCAGAACTTTTATTTGTAATAGTCACTTATTCGCCTTCTAAGCTAGAAAGCTTGTGAAATTTGTAACAAATATATAATATGAAAGCTGTTTAATGTCAATAAAATAAAGGTTGAATTTTTTAGAAAAAATTATGAAGTTTAAGGAGCAGCATTAAGCTCTTAATTCCTTGAAAGCAAATAAGTTAATATTGGCAGAGGATTATTTTGTAAGATTATTTTTGTGATTCCTTTTCAGAATCTAATTTTTTTTGAAGCGTCTCCAAGAACATTCCTATCTCTTGTCTTTCGTCTGGCGTTAATAACTCACTATCTTTAAATTTTAGTGCTATTTTTTTAAACTCTACAAGATTATAGATCTTACCAAATTTATCCAAGTTAAAGAAACGATTTTCATGAGGAAACGCAGTCTCTTTCCAATGTAGTAGAAATTTTATGAATTTTTTAGCATTGTCTTTTATTAATGAAAATACATACTCATTCACGATTTGACTATTGTTGCCTTCAAAAGTTCCCCAGTTTGTACCCCATTGATATAAAACAGGGCCCCATTCACTATCTTCTTTCAATTCATCGAAAACATTTCGCTTTTCTTCAACAAAATATCTTCTTAGTCTTTCTGAAACCTTATTTCTCAACAAGTCAATTTTGATATTATCACAAATTTTATAATAACTAGTTCCACCTCTTTGCTTATCGCAATCTAAAACGATTGAAACGGAAAAAAGGATATACGGCGTATTTAAGGATACTTCTTCTACGATGTTTTGAATTTCACTATTCTCAACCTTGTCATTTATCAACAACATTAGAAGAGCCTCAGCTTTATAATATTCAGAGTTCCAGTTCCAAGGTGTTCCGATTACTTCGCTAGAGAATTTATGTATATTTTTGTAGATAACCCTAATTAAATAAATAGCTGTTTTTCGTTGCATTTTATGTCTAAATATCAATAATTTGTCTAGGAATTCTAAAAGTTTTCCTTTTAACTGAATATCAAATATTGTTTTTTCAATGGTCTTTTCTGCATTATCAATATGAGGTGAGCTCCACATATCTAAAGTTGATTCTACGAACTCATCTGGCATTTCCTGATGTCGCAATTGTAACTGGAAATATTTTCGAAAACATTCTGGATGAGTAATTCGCTTTTGTGCTCGATAATACTCTGGCATGCCTGTATGACTTGTTTTACCTAAAGTCAGAGCATTCACGACTACAGGGAACATTTCCTTCAGCATCTTTATTAAGGTCTCTCTCTCTTTTTCACTCTGAGTTATAGCTTCAATGTGTTTCGCGATTTCTGGATATTTGTGTTCTTCTTTTACTATGCTAAAAGGGTCTAAAAAGAAAGTTTCATCGCTCCATTTGAGTGGAATGTAAAACCACGGATTATGCCATATATCTCGGAAGATTTTCAAGTAGAACACTTTTATTAGTTCCAAAATTAGAAAATCGTTCAAATTTATTTCATTCTTAATTGGAGGTAATGTTGAACGCAGACTATTTAAATATCTTTTTGCGTCTCTCAAGGTTTTAAATAATTTCCTAATCTCTGATTGGTAGAAGTTCGGAAATTCTTTTAATTCCTCTTTAGCTTTTTCAGCAATTTTTGTTTCATCAAATATTTTATATATATGTTTACTTAAAAAATTATCAATGATTGTCTGATCAATGGCTGGCAGTGTAATAGGCTTTTGCACAATTTTTTCTAGAAATTCCGGATCAATATTTATTTTTTTAAGATGCTTTTGTACTTCATCCGGCTCAAAGCTTAATATAAAAATTGTATTTTTAAAGTTTGTATTAAGACGGACCAGTTTGAAAATAAGTAGAATCTCGTCAAGCTGTAATCTGTCAATATCATCGATAATAATAAGAATTTTCTTCTGAGATTGTGATATACTTTTCTCAATTCTCTGTTTAATCTTATCCAGAGCCTCATCTTTGAAATCCAAATCTAAATTTAATCCCGCATAAGATATACCGGTCGTGATTATTTTATGATATTTTGTAAAAGTTTTTTTAAGATGGGGGAAAATAAATTTTTGGCTTATAGCACGTTCAATCTGTTCATAGAATGCTGTTAACATTGCTTCTTCGTCTTTGTAATGCCAAGGCTCAAAATTCACAATAAGAAAATTTTCATTATCTCTAAATTTGTATCTCAATAAGTTGATGACCGATGTTTTTCCTTCGCCCCAACTGCCGTGAAGACCAAAAACAAAAGAATCTGTAAAGTTGATATTGATAATTTCCTCGTATAAGCCCTCAATGAATTTTCCTCTTCCCAGTGAATCTTGTTTAGGAAACTCTATAGGATTATCAGTAAATGAATATGTATCATCTGGAAGAACCTCTTGTTTCTCTTCCTTTACTTCTTTAGTAAAGTAACCAATTAAAAACCATACAACTATAAAGAATGAATTTATAACAAAAAATACTTTAAATTCAGAAGATAGCTCAGGTATGGATTGGTTTTTAAATAAGAAAATTAATAGAAGGGAGATAAAAGTGAATAAAAATATTCCATCTAAATATACAAAAGGTGGATTAGCTATCTTTTGGGTGTTTTTATATCTTTGAAAAAGATTTTTAATTCTTGTAAAAGAAAGAAAAAGAATTATTAAGATAATAGCTGTTGGTCCTATAAAAATCTCAATTGAAGTATTGATTGCAAATTTTCTTAGATGTTCTAAATTCATTAGTGAGGGAAAAATTGAAAATACAAAGAAGATCGCACCCAGTATAATGCAGAAAGAATGTTTAAAATTTTGGAGATAGTGGTTTAGAATTTTTTCCATTTTTATTATTTATAAGGCCTATTTTAATATAAGCTTAACTATTTTCAGAAGCAATGAATAATTTAACCCCGTTATTATAATAGTTTTACCTTTATTAACTTTAATAGGAAAAGAAGATTAATCAAATATTTTTGACAATCAAACACTACTTACAGATTGCAAGTCTATTCTGAGCTCTTTTGAGCGCAGCTAAAGCTCTGGGGATATCGATATCTTTTTCTCCTGTTTTCAATCTTTGTTTTGCCCTTTCCAGAGCTTTCTTTGCTCTTTCTAAATCGATATCTTTGCCAAACTCCACTGCATCCGCTAAAATTACCACCTTATTCTTTAAAACTTCTAAAAACCCTCCACTTACCGCCATAATTACCTCTGGACCTTGTGAGTTCTTCAGAGTTAACTTTCCAGGAACCAGGGAAGTGATAAGTGGAGCATGGTCAGTTAAAATCCCTAAATATCCTTCGATGCCTGGGGCAATAATAGAGGATACATCATCCTCATAGAAGATTTTCTCAGCGGTTACGATGGTTAGTAAAAACATCTTATTTTAGGTTTTGATTTTGGCTATTCGATTTTTTAACTCATTATCTTCAGTTTTACGATTATATTAAAAAGAAATTCTTTTGTCAACTTTTTTCCTGCTTCCATCTTGGGATTGTTTCGTCGTCCCACCAAAGACAGGAGTCCTCGCAATGACAGGGGAAAGAATTTTTGTCATTTCCTATGGATCCAAATTCGGACTGAGGGAGCGTAGCAACCGAATCCGCCTTAGGCAGATTTAGATTCTTCGTCCGCCTCTGGCGGACTCAGAATGACAGAAAGAAAGTCCACATAATTTGGAATGATATGACTGGAGCAATCTAAACCGTTTAGCGGCTAATCCCTCTCCTTTGTAAGGAGAGGGACAAGGGTGAGGTTTTGTTAAAAAAGTAAGGCTGAAGCCTTGCCCTACTATTTTTTAGCTAAAATTTTCGATTTTTTCTTAACCTTTTTTTCTGGCTCTCCTTTAACTTCTTCAACTCATCTCTATAAAAGGCTGCTTTTTCGAACTCTAAGTTCTGCGAGGCTTTTCTCATCGCTTTTTCTAAATGCTCGATCTTATCCTCTAAGGTTAAAAGATCTGAATAATCCATCCTCTCTTCTTTGATATAAGATTCGGTTCTGGAATCAGCAAAAGTTGTGGTTTTTAAGATCTCCTCTCTGGTTTTATAGATCGTTTGAGGGACAATCCCATGAGCCTTATTATATTCTTCCTGGATTTTCCTTCTACGATTGGTCTCCTTAACCGCTTTTTTCATAGATTCTGTAACCTCATCCCCATACATAATCACCTCACCGGCTTTATTCCTTGCGGCTCTTCCTGCAGTCTGTATTAGCGAAATCTCTGAACGGAGGAAACCCTCCTTATCTGCATCCAGGATAGCTACCAAGGAGACTTCTGGCAGGTCCAGACCTTCTCTTAACAGATTTATTCCCACTAAGACATCGAATTCTGCTAATCTTAAATCCCTCAAGATATCCACCCTCTCAATAGCATCTATTTCCGAGTGAAGATACCTTACCTTTATCCCCATCTGTGAAAGATAATCTGCTAAATCTTCAGCCATCCTTTTGGTTAAAGTGATGACTAAAACCCTTTCTTTTTTCTCTGCCCTTGATTTTATCTCCTCTAAAAGGTCATCCACCTGATTTTTTAAAGGCTTGACCGTGATCTTGGGATCGATCAGACCGGTAGGTCGGATGATCTGTTCAACCACTACCCCTTTACTCTTCTCTAACTCGAACTCTGCTGGAGTGGCTGAGACGAAGATAACCTGATGAATCAAAGATTCGAATTCTTTAAAAAAAAGAGGGCGATTATCCAGAGCCGAAGGGAGCCTGAATCCATATTCAACCAAGACCTCTTTTCTGGACCTGTCCCCGGCATACATCCCCCTTATCTGAGGGATAGTCTGATGAGATTCATCTATGATCATCAGATAATCCTGAGGAAAAAAATCTAAAAGACAATAGGGCCTTTCTCCCGGTTTCCTGCCAGAAAGATGGCGGGAATAGTTCTCAATGCCAGGACAATAGCCAATCTCCCTCATCATCTCTAAATCGAATTTGGTTCGGGATTCCAACCTCTGGGCCTCTAACAGCTTCCCCTGTTTTCTGAACCAGCCTAATCTTTCCTCCAGTTCCTTTTCAATTTTTTTCATGGCTTCCTCCAGTTGAGGTGGTGTGGTCACAAAATGTTTAGCTGGATAAATGGCTACTCTTTTCTTCCCCTCCAGGATATCCCCTTTGAGTGTATCTATAACCGAAATCTTTTCGATCTTGTCACCGAAGAGCTCTAATCTGATTGCGCTTTCCTCATAAGCTGGATGGACCTCAACTGTATCTCCTCTTACCCTGAAAGTTCCCCGTGCAAATTCGATATCGTTTCTGGAATAATGGATATCTATAAGACATTTCAAGATCTCATCTCTCTCCATTTCCTCACCCACCTCTAAGAACAAAAGCAGGTCTTTATAATCCTTAGGAGAACCCAACCCGTAGATGCAGGAGACGCTGGCAATGATGACCACATCATCCCTTTCCAGTAAAGATGAGGTAGCCCGCAGACGCAGTCGATCGATATCATCATTCATCGAGGTATCTTTCTCTATATAGGTATCAGTCTGCGGCACATAAGCCTCGGGCTGATAATAATCATAATAGCTGATGAAGAACTCTACCGCATTCTGAGGGAAAAACCCTTTGAGCTCCCCGTAAAGCTGAGCCGCTAAGGTTTTGTTATGTGAGATAATCAAAGCTGGTTTACCCACATTGGCGATGACATTAGCAATAGTAAAGGTCTTGCCGGAGCCAGTAACACCTAAGAGGGTCTGAAATCTCTCCTCTTTTTGGATACCTTGAGTTAATTTTTTAATCGCCTGCGGCTGATCCCCGGTGGGCTTATAATTGGAAACCAATCTAAATTTAGCCATATTCTACCTTTTCAATTCTAACTTATATACGGAAAATATAGTGTCAAGTCAGAAATTGAAAGTCAAATGTAATGGTTACCTTTGTGCTGGCCTGAAAAAAACTTCTCCGGTTGGTTCGGGATTTGTCGTCAAGACCCGTTCCGGGGAAATCCCGAACCATTAACAGGTGCGGATCACCAGGATCCCCCCCCGCCTCTCGCGGGGGGGAAAATCCTATTCCCGCACCAACAGAGGGACGTAGTGCGACCCATCTGGATCGCCAAAAGATGTAGAGACGTATTGCCTCAAGGTCAAATTCGACCTCAAGGTCAAATTCGACCTCAAGGTCAAATTCGACAATACGTCTCTACTTTAATGGGAATAAAAAAATCCCCCTCCCGCCAAAGGCGGGAGAAGGATTTAACTGTTTCTATCTCAGGTTCAGTTACTGGCCAAGGTTCAGCCAATCAGGATCACCGAAGAGTCCAGGATCCCTCTCTGCTAAAGCCTTATGAGCTTCATCAACAAAGGGTGAGTTCTCAAGGAAGCGGTTCTTATCAATTGGAGCAAGTCCACCTTTGAACAGGTAGTTAATTATATAGACTACGTCACTGACATTCACCTGTTCGTCGCAGTTAACATCGCCCTGATCAACAAACTCTATCGGCTCCGGTCCACCTTTGAACAGATAGTTAATCAGATAGATGACATCCGATACACTTAACATCCCATTCTTGTTCACATCTCCACGGTAGAATCCTTCCTGATGCAAGACACTGTAAAGGAAATGATTTAAACCATCAGCCATAGCGTTGGCTCCTCCTGTCTCTGCATAATAGCCCCACTTAATCCATTTTTCGATATGTATTCCGCCTGCAGGAAGGTCAAATGAGTTATTACCAATGAGCAAGGATTTGTCATCAAAGGTTCCCCGGTTGTCCACCTGCCAGATTCCGCTCTGCAGCCAGAGCATGAGTGAGTCAAGGTACTGGTTATCGTAGATCCTATCCGGGTTGTTCAGACCCCAGCCGGTAATTGCTGCATCACCGACAAAGGCTGGTTTCTTGGTCATACCCAAAATATGTGTGCTGTCAACGGCATCCCACATCCACATAGACTGGTGCTGTGGGTCAATGCCAACCTCGCAGGCATTGTCACCGATATCCACGTCGTTGATTACACCTGACCACAAGCTAAAAACATCCGTTGCACCACGGTTCTCCACCACAAATACATGCTCAAATACCTGCCCACAATCCTGGTTTCCACCTTCTGGTACCGAGAAGCCGAACACATAATGGGTGATATATAGATCATAGTCCGAATGCTTGAAAGACAGAGTTAGCTGTGAAATTGAGTAATCACCTGCTGCACCTGTTATTATAAAGGTTTCCCTTTTTGATGGAAGTGGAGTGAAGCTGTGTTCCGGGTACAGAACTCCATAGGAGCAGTTAAGATCTGCCTGTTCTGTTCCCAGGATATAACTACCATAATTACCACTATAAACATAGTTTGAAGTTTCAGTAAAGTAAACCCACCACCCATCTGCAAACCCCCCATAATTGTTATCCGCCTGACCTGCATGGCTACTCTCGATCCCGAGTGTTATCCACTTTCGGCCAGGTGAAACCTGTATTGCCTGTTCCACCTCTACCACAACTGGCAGAGCAGGATTGTAAGATGCTTGATAAGATTGATGCTCAGTCCTGAAGTTCTGACCCTCGAAATCCTGCCAATTGAGGTAATAATCCGGCAACCAGACGTTTCCACCCGGACTTTCAGAGGGCCAGGCTACATAATAATAATCGTGGGAAGCATTAGCCGGATTATTATGAACTGCAGGTTCTTCTGGATGAGGAAAGGAGTCAGTATGGCAGATATTACCGGGCATTGAAGCTTCTGCATTATCGATAGCCGGGTCACTCAAAGCTAATTGATATTCAGGTCCGAAGATATCCACACCAGCTAAGGTTACAAAATGTCCTCCAAACCTGGTCCAGGAGGAGTCTGGCTGTTGTTGCCAGAATCCTAATAAAAGAAGAACTTGATTCCCGGGAGATGAGTAGTAGTAGCCCAGACTAGTTAAGTCGTATGAAAACATTAACGATAATGACCAGAAAGGGGGTGCATAATATGTTTCTTCAAAGAACCACCAACCACCATGAGCTTTTATAACTTCAAGCATAGCTGCCTCTAAGCTATCACACTCAGTTCCTGTGTAAGGGTCTGTTCCTGCAGCTATCGATATCTCATTTATAAGTGTAGGAACATCGACCGGTCCTTCAGGAATATGCAGATCACTCTCAGATGGATTTGCCCATAACCACCAGAATGAATTTGCACCTGCGGTTGGTCCACAATAAGCAGGCCCAAGCATCTGATACTGGTCAAAATCGGGTATGCCGCAGGGTGCGTCTGCCAAAGATTCCTTGAAATGCCATTCGTCTACAGGAGGAGGACAGGTGTTCTGGTCTGGTATATAACCTCCCACCCGCATGAAAACAGTTGTCCAAAATAGGTCGTATTGAATCATATCGTACCAGGGGCTATCTAATCCAAAGGGATTCCAGTATTGTTGATTGAGTCTTCTAGTTATATCATTAGTCAACCAGCATAACCAATTGGAATATTTAGGAGTGCAGCTTACCGTATCGTAGAAATCATCACTGTTGTTAAATACCCAGACTGCAAAGAAAGGCTCGTTAAGACAACAGGCAGGGGTATCCAAGGGAACTGTTATCCAATTAGGACCTCTTATAAGAGAAAAAACCAAGGGATTTTCCTTATCACTGCTGCAAAGTTCAGAATCTGGATAGGGTCCACCACCTGAATAATCAACAGAGTAAATCCTTGATTCTGAAATTACTGTGCAAGTATCAGATGAATAAAGTAAAAACTTCACCTCTATTGGCTGGAAAGGATAAGGAGGGTAGGGGCAATCAAAAATACCGCCGTGAATTGTTGGATCCATGAATGTGGCTATGCCTATCTGCCCCCAGCAGTGTAACCAGTCCACCGGATGTGGTATCATATCAGAACAACATCCACCAAAATTATGTAGCTGGCAAAAGGTTGTAGCCGTTTCCTCTGGTAGTTCGAAGCCCTCCTCCGCTGGCATTGGTTTGAATTTGTTCTTCATCTCCTCAACATCTTCCATAGTCCAGCCCTTGTGATCCAGAACTTCCCTCTGGAAATCCTCCATAGTCGGACGATACGGTCGAGGCTTCGGCAAAACTACTTCTGGAAAATCTTCTGGTGCAGGACTTGGCTCTACTTTCTGGATCTGGGCTGGCTGCTTTACACCCTCATCCTTCTTTGCCTTGCCAAAGGCTAAAACTGACCATACCACAAAGGCTAAAAGGACTAATAAGATTACCAAAATACTTTTCTTCATTTTATCTCCTCCTTTAATAGAAGGTTATTAAATTAAAATTCTAAACTGAAACTCTTTATCAATTCTGCAAGGTCAAAATTGGTATTGATCTTCTATTCACAATAATAAACCACATCCGCCATGACAGAATGATAATCCAATCTTAAATTTATTTCTAAAATTTAACCTGGGAAGAAAAAACTCAAACCCATTTACCCGCTCAAAGGAAAAATCTAAACTCTCTCTCCTTCTCCAGCCCATTAGAGTCTTTTTCCCTCTACTATTTTAAAAATAATATCCTACATAAAAATTAGCAAGTAAAAAATTTAGAATTTTAAGAAAATTTTGTAACTAAAAGGAGGTCATAACTTTAAAAAGAAATAAAAATCAACATAGAAGTCAGTCGCTATGAAAAATATAAAGATTAGTAGTGCGACCCTTTCAGGGGCGCCAAAAATGTTTATGCCACTAAAGTGGCTGGGAACAAGCATAAATATTTGTAGTGCTATCCATCAGGATCGCTAAAGCGAGGCTGATTCCTCCAATGATAGTACGCGCTACTAACTAACTTGTCATTTCCTATGGATCCAAATTCGGACTGAGGGAGTGTAGCGGCCGAAGAATCTCCCGCAAGGTCAAATCCGACAGATTCTTCCTCCCGCTTTTGGCGGGACTCAGAATGACAATGGTGAATACGGGTGGAGGCAAGCTCCACCCCTACGCGACTCCGGTTGGTTCGGGATTTGTCGTCAAGACCCGTTCCGGGGAAATCCCGAACCATTAACAGGTGCGGATCACCAGGATCCCCCCCCGCCTCTCGCGGGGGGAAAAATCCTATTCCCGCACCAACAGAGGGACGTAGTGCGATCCATCTGGATCGCCAAAAGATGTAGAGACGTATTGCCTCAAGGTCAAATTCGACCTCAAGGTCAAATTCGACCTCAAGGTCAAATTCGACCTCAAGGTCAAATTCGACAATACGTCTCTACTTTAATGGGAATAAAAAAATCCTTCCCCCGCCTTTGGCGGGGGAAGGATTTAACCATTTCTATCTCAGGTTCAGTTACTGGCCAAGGTCCAGCCAGTCAAGATCACCAAAGAGTCCAGGATTCCTTTCTGCTAAAGCCTTATGAGCTGGATCTACAAAGGGTGATTTCATAAGGAAGCGGTTCTTATCAATTGGAGCAGCTCCACCTTTAAGCAGGAAGTTAACGAGGCAAATTATGTCACTAACAGTCACCTTGCCGTCACAGTTAACATCACCCTGATCTACGAACTCATGAGGCTCCGTTCCAAATTTAAGTAGATAGTTGACCAGATAGATGGCATCCGCTATGCTTAACATCCTGTCTTTATTTACATCACCACGATAGTACCCTTCCTGATGCAATACATCGTAGAGGAAGTGTCTCCAGGTCGAATCTCCACCTGTAGAAATTGTATCACCATAACCCCACTTGAGCCATTTCTCAATGTGATAACCGCCGGCGGGCAAGTCAAAGCTGCTGTCAGCTATGAGAAGTGATTTATCATCAAATACTCCAGGTTCATCCACTCCCCAACCCAGGTTTTCCATCCAGTATTTCAGAGAATCATGGTACTCACCATCGTAGATCCGTCCATCATTTTTGAGGCCCCAGCCAGTAATGGCCACATCTCCTGCTACAGCTGGCTTCTTGGTCATTCCAAAGACCTCTCCTGGAACAGTTGTCTCCCACATCCACACCGATTGATGTTGTTGATCAAAGTCAATATCACAAGCGTTGTTTTCACCAATGTCGTAATCGTTAATTACACCAGTCTGCAAACCAATTATATCAGTTTCGCCAGTGTTGTGGAGGACAAATACGTGCTCGATCACATACTCGCAGTTCTCAACTCCCCCTTGTGGTACCCAGAACCCAAACACATACTCGGTAATATCCAGATCCGGGATGAACTTATGAGCGAAATTCAGAGTAAGCTGGTAAATTTTGTAATCGCCAGCTGCACCTGCTACCACAAAGCTGTCCAGAACTGGCGAAGCTAATGCGTCGAAAGTCTCCACTGGATAATAATCTCCGTAGTCACAGTTGAGATCAGCCTGCTCTGTGCCAACAATAAAGCTTCCATAATAACCACCCTCCACATACCCGGCTCCAAAGTCAACTTGAAATGACTCAGCTATTCCACCATGGTTGTTATCAACCTCATAGGCATGAGAGCTCTCAATCTCTCCGCTCATCTCCTTAGAACCAGGAGAAACCACTATGGCCTGCTCCACCTCTACGAAAACTGGCAGTTGATCATTGTAAACTCCATCATTTGGCCAAGGTCCGGCGTTCTGATCCTGGAAGTCTGGCCAGTTCGCCATGTACTCCGGTAACCAAAGGAATCCACCCGGACTTTCTGAAGGCCAGGCTATATACCGGAAATCATAGGAAGTGGGTCCGGTATTATGATCAAAAGGATCGTTTGCCGGATTATGTGTGCCACACACAACCCCAGCACTCATACCAAATTCAGCAGCGTCCATAGCTGGGTCGCTAAAGGCAAAAGCAAGATTGTAAATATCTATACCAGCTAAGCTGACAAAATGACCACCAAATCTATACCAGTTACCGCTACCTGGTGGATCTTCCTGCCAAAACCCTAAGAGCAGAACCACATCCTCACAGGCTCTCAGCTCTTTCTGCAGATACCAGAAATCAGGTGCATAAACTGTGGTCTCCTCAAACCACCAGCCACCATGCTTATAAATTGTCTGAATGATAGCTTCCTCTAAAGAATCACATTCAGTTCCTAAATTCGGGTCTGTGCCAGCCAGTGCTGCTATCTCCTCGATCAGAGCGGGGGAAGGTGGAAAATCTCCCCTTGACGCAAACCACCAGATTGAGTTAGCACCTGCTGTTGGTCCGCAGAATGCTGGTCCGGGCATCTGATACTGGTCAAAATCAGGTATACCGCAGGGTGCAGCCGGTTCATAAGGATCCTTGAAATACCAGGTCGTATCTGGAGGTGGACACTCGTTTTGACCTGCATTATAACCCATTGTCCAAATTCTTAAAGCACCAGACCATAGTCCATTTGGCACCACGTCAAACCAGCCATAATATGGGTCACCTGGATATTCCGTATAAGGTCCCCAATAGCTCTGGCAAACTCTGCCTGAGATATCAAATACCGGGGAGGGGCACCACTCCATGGCGGATCCTTGGGCACCATAGATAGGATCGCAGTAAGTCGTATCCCAGAAATCATCTGAATTGGTAAACACCATCACATTAAAAAATTCGCCATAAAGACAGACCGAGGGGTCCAAGGCCAGGTATCCTGTAAACCAGCCACCTTCATGATAAATCTCATAAATTGGACCAGTAGCTATCACATCTCCAGGATAAGGACAACCGTCTAAATAAACTACCTCCCTTATCTGCGGCATGAATTTGAGGGTGCAAGCATCCGCAGTATAAACCTGCCACATCACATGCGTAGCCTCAAAAGGAAGAATCGGATAAGGGCAGGGGTCCATACCTGCTCCCTGGTCGTCCGGGTCTATAAATGTGGCAAGACTTAGCCAGCCCCAGCAAGCTAAATCGTGACTCCCGACTGCACCGTTCCAATAGCAACAAGGGGCCTGCTGATTGCCCAGGATGCAGCTGTCTGGTGATAATAGTTCCTTCATAACTATATCCGGAACCTCTAACTCCTGCGGTTGCCTCATCTCCCACATCTCCGGGGTCATTCCCTTCTTCTCTAAAAGAAGGTTCTGGTAATCCTCTGTGGTGGGACGAGTAGGCTTTGCCTTGGGCAATACTACCTCCGGAAAATCCTCTGGTGCCGGGCTTGGCTCTGCTTTCTGGATCTCGGTGGGCTGCTGAACGCCTTCTTCCTTCTTCGCCTTACCAAAAGCCAGCACTGTCCAGACAGTAAAGGCTAAAAGGACTATCAAAACTACTAAAATACTTTTCTTCCCTACGGGTCGTAATGCTTTTATCGACATTTGATCCCCTCCTTAAAAAATTAAAGATAAAATTTTTACATTCTTTTTATTTTCTGTTCTTAACACTCACCTCCTTTAACTCAATCCGCTCTGAACGGATTGAAAATAATAGTCGATTGTGAATTTTTTTTAAATTATTGGGAGAAGAAAAACTTAAAACCCGTTGGATAGCCCGAGGAAAAATCTAAACTCTCCCTCTCCTTCTTTAGTCCATTAAAGCTCCTTTTCCTCTATTTTGTCTTCAAGAATAAAATCTTATAATAAACTGTTGTCAAGTAAAAACTTAAAAAAATCCAAGATTTTTTTAGATTAATATCAAACTGGAGAATAGTAGCTACTCGGTTTATGCGAAGCATCTTGACGATCGAGCTGAAAAAGCCCAAGGAATTGAGCAACTACTTAAAACTTTTGAAAGATAAAACCACCTCTCGTTGGTGCGGGAATTGGATTTTCCACACCAGGTGATACAAAAAGCTGTCAGGTCAGGGGACCTGACAGCCACAGTTAGAAAGATAGGATATTTTTTTACTTTCGCGGCTTCCATTTGCCAGTAACTTTATAAAATCTTCTCTTCCCCAGCCTGAATAGCTTTGTCCCTTCAACCGGAATTTTAGCTTTCGGGTCAACAATTCTTTGGTTATCAATATAAAGCCCACCCTGTTCTATAAGTCTTACTATTTGGGTGGTTCCTGGTGCAATACCCATTTCAACGCAAGCAAGTGGAATCCATATCTCTTTCTCAGGATACTCAAATGTCTTTTCAGGAATGTCATCCGGCAATTCCTTTTTTGAAAAAACCCTCTCGAATTCCTCCTGTGCTTTTACAGCTTCAATCTCCGAATGATACATCCATACGAGCTTTATCCCCAATCTTCTTTTAAGCTCCATGGGATTTTTTTCTTTTTTCTCCAGATCCTTTTTTATATGTTTTAATTCTACTGCAGGGATATCAGTCAAAAGCTCAAAATAAGGATAGATCAGTTCATCCGGAATTGACATTATCTTGCCGAAGATCTCCTTAGGCGGCTCATCAATCCCGATGTAATTCCCCATCGATTTACTCATCCTCTGAACCCCGTCTGTTCCCGGCAGAACCGGCATAGTTAAAATCACCTGTGGCTCCTGACCACACTGCTCCTGAAACTGTCTTGCGGCTAAGAGATTAAATTTCTGCTCAGTTGCTCCGATTTCTAAATCTGCCTTTATAGCCACTGAGTCATAAGCCTGCATTAAGGGATAGAAAAGCTCATGCAGACTGATAGGACTTTTCCCTTTATATCTTTCAGCAAAATCGTCTCTCTCTAAGATACGGGCTAAAGTAAACTTAGAGGCTAAGTTCATAACCTCCTGAAAGCTCATTTGGGAGAACCATTCCCCGTTATAATGGACCTCGGTTTTCTTTTTATCCAGTATCTTAAAAAATTGCCTTTGATAAGTCTCTGCATTTTCCCTGACTTCCTCATAGCTGAGCTGAGGTCTGGTCTCAGAACGACCCGAGGGATCACCTACCATCCCGGTGTAATCCCCGATGATAAGCACAATTTGATGACCTAAGTCCTGAAACTGCTTTAACTTTCTAATCCCTACCGTATGGCCTAAGTGAATATCCGGAGCAGTAGGGTCGAACCCCATTTTAATTCGAAGAGGTTTATTCTCTTTTATTGAACGCTCCAATTTTTTTAAAAGCTCCTCTTGCGGGATGATCTCAACCGTTCCTCTTCTTATCAGCTCTAACTGTTCTTTTACTCCTAACATTTAGTCTCCTGAAAGCGTAATCTCTTTGAACTTGTCCTGTTGAACCAAAATAAGAAACTATTTAGCTTTAGGATTTATATATAATTATTCTCAACCCAAAATCAAGCCAAATTTAATAAAAATCGATTTAACTTGACACTACTACTCTAAATATTTTAAATTAAAAAATATGTTTCAGATAAAAAATAAAAAGGAGTTTTTCATCCTGCTCGCGGTTGTGATATTGGTTTTAACCTTAATTGCCATCTCTCTGGCTATAACCTACCAGACCTATAAGAAAGACCTCCCCTCCCTGTCTCAGTTACACAATATCGAGCTAAACCTCTCTACCAAGCTCTATACCCTTGATGGTAAACTGCTCAAAGAGTTTTATACTGAAAGAAGAACCTTAATCCACTTAAAAGAGATGCCTCCTTGTTTAGTGGATGCTCTTTTAGCGGTTGAAGATAGGAGGTTCTATCACCACTGGGGGATCGACCTCTTAGGAATAGCCCGGGCACTATCAACTAACCTTGCTCACCTTAAGTTTACCCAGGGGGGATCCACTCTAACCCAGCAGTTAGCCCGGACGCTCTTTTTAACCCGGGAGAAAACCATCTCCCGTAAGATCAAGGAGATCTTAACAGCCATAAAGATTGAAAGGACTTATTCCAAGGATGAGATCTTAGAGATGTATTTGAATCAGTGCTACTTCGGGAAAGGAGCTCATGGCATTCAAGCCTCAGCCCAGGTTTTTTTCAGCAAGGAGGCCTGGGAATTAACCTTACCCGAATGTGCTCTTTTAGTAGGGATATTAAAGGCTCCCAATCGCTATTCCCCTTTCGAATATCCGGATTTAGCCATATGGAGAAGAAATTTAGTTCTGAAAGGGATGCAGGATTATGGAAAGTTGTCTGAAGAAGAATATGACAGCTTAAGAGCACTCCCCCTCCAGCTCAAACCCTTCTCTCTGCAGACAGGGCTGGGACCCTATTTTTCTGAGATGGTCAGACAATATCTTATAGATGAATATGGCGAGAAAAGTCTTTATAGCGGTGGTCTCTCTGTCTATTCCACTCTGAATCCAGAAATGCAGAAAGCCGCAGAGGAGATCGTAAATACTCAATTAGCCATCCAGCAAGAAAACTTTGAATCCCGCCATACATTAGATGAGTGGCTTTATACCACAGAAGTAATTGATACCGTAAATGGAGAGGTTAAAGTAAGAAGGGTATTTAAAGAGCTTCAAGCCGCTTTAGTTGCCTTAGACAATCGAACCGGAAATATCTTAGCCCTGGTTGGAGGAAAAGATTTTTCCAAAAGCGAGTTCAACCGGGCAGTTCAGGCTCTCCGGCAGCCTGGCTCAGCCTTTAAGCCCTTTGTCTGGACTGCAGCCTTAGAGAACGGTTTTAAGCCTACTGATATAATTTATGATACTCCGGTAATTCTTCAATCTGGTGATGGAACAGAATGGAACCCGCAGAATTTTGATACTACCTTCAGAGGCCCGATGACTCTAAGGGAAGCTTTGAGGATCTCCAGAAACGTGATCTCCGTTAAACTTGTGCAGAAGATAACTCCTGAGCAGACCATAAAATATGCTCATCGGTTAGGGATAAATTCCTATCTTGCCCCTTATCCCTCCATCTCCTTAGGTGTCTCAGAGGTAAACCTTTTAGAGCTAACCTTAGCTTACTCTGTTTTCCCGAATGGAGGCATAAGGATAGAACCAAGGTTTATCATAAAGATTACAGACCGGTATGGAAAAATCTTAGAGAAGAACAAGTCGGTTAGAAAACAGGAGGTCTTAGACCCTCTAACTGCTTATATAATGATCTCTATGTTACAGACAGTCATAGATCAGGGAACCGGATATGCTTCCCGTTTGTGGGGATTCGATCGACCAGCTGGAGGAAAGACTGGAACCACAGATGAGAACATGGATACCTGGTTTATCGGCTTCACTCCCCAGATAACTGTTGGAGTCTGGGTAGGTTTTGATGATAAGACCTCTTTGGGCAAACATGGAACCGGAGCTGAAGTAGCCTTACCCATCTGGACAGAGTTTATGAAAGCCGCCACTTCAGAAATAGAAGTTGTAGACTTTCAAAAACCTGAAGAGGTTTTCTTAAGGACAGTCTGTCTGGAAAGTGGGCTCTTAGCTACTAATAGATGTCCACACACAGCCACAGACCTTTTCACTGATAGAACCGAACCCAAGGAATATTGCAACCTCCATCCCTCAAAAGAGCTCCCACCCCCAGAGGAGGTAATAAGATTCCCTCAAAGCGATTAAAGATACCTAACCTCTTCTCATCCTTACCTAAGTATAGTATTTAAAAAGAATTAAGGAATCCACCTATGAGGGGACATGGAAAGAAAAGCGGAGTAGAGACGTATTGTCGAATTTGACCTTGAGGCAATCCGCCCCTACAAACCTTTTCTGAAGTTTTTTTGAAGAAAAATGTTGCATTTTTTAAGATTTATTATATTTTATAATTAAAGAGGGAGATTAAAAAATTCTTTCAAGAAGTGGAGGGTTTATGTTTAAAAAGATTCTAATTTTCGGGTTTATTTTCTTCTTTGTCTTAACCAGCACTCTTTTTGCCCAGACCGTAGTCAAGGACGATTTCAGGGTAAATGATGATTATGACATAGGAGGCTCCAACCAGAGTTACCCATCCATTGCTATGGACCATAACGGTAATTTCGTAGTGGTGTGGATTGATTACAGGAATATTAGAAGGGATATATATGGACAGAGGTTTGATCGCCTGGGAAATCCATTGGGTGTAAATTTCAAAGTGAATGATACTGAATCAGGTGATTATATCGGATTTGTCGATGTAGCCATGAATGCAAAAGGAGATTTTGTGGTGATATGGATGGATAACAGAAAGAATAAATCAGATATGTACGGCCAGAGATATAATTCAACTGGTTCCCCGGTTGGATGTAATTTTCAGGTTAATAATGATTTATTAAATTCTTCTAATTACCTCCCATCTGTCTCCATGAATCCTTCAGGAGAATTCATTGTTGTATGGATTAATTTTCAGAATACTTTTCATATTCTGGGACAAAGGTATTCACCAACAGGAGAAAGAACAGGTGATAATTTTGAAGTGGTTAATCTTCAGGGAGGTAAGGTCGACTACTTTCCTCCAAATGTTGCTATAAATCCAAAAGGTGATTTTGTGGTAACCTGGTTTGCAGTATTTAGCGAGTCTCGCCAGGGAGTTTATGCAATCCGGGTTAATGCAACAAATGAGATTTTAGAGTCGGAATTTAAGGCTAATGATAGCGATAACTTATCCACTCCTGCAAAACCCGATGTCGCTATAGATGCCCCAGGAAATTTCGTAATAACATGGCTAGAGGGAACCTCAGGTTCTCATGGGCTTTTTGCGCAGAGATATAACTTCAAAGGAGAGGCTTTAGGACACAATTTTAAAGTAAATGAATCAATCAAGCCAATTCCAAAAAGATTCCCCAAAGTAACAATGAATCTCTCCAAGGAATTTACCATTGCTTGGGTTGAGTTAAGGGATATGCTGACTATTTACATCCAACATTATAACCAACATGGTGAACCTCAAGGTGCTAATTTTAGAGTCACAGATTTTGGTCAAACCTGGGGTCCAACAAATATTGATATCACAAAAACCCCTTCAGGTTATTTCGCTTTAACCTGGGATGGATATGAATGTACATCTGATAATGAGATCTTTGCTATGATTTTTAATCAAAAGGGAGAAATAGTAAAAAAGGAATTCAAAGCAGACTTTGATTTTGGTAGTTCCTCACAGAAAAATCCAGCAATATCTACCTCCTCTTCCGGGAAATTTATAATCTCCTGGGATGATTTCAGATTTTGTAAATTTGATGTTTACGCTCAAATGTTCAATTCATCTGGTGAGTTATCTGGGTCTAATTTCAAAGTGAATCAACAGAGTTTCGGATTATTTTCTTCAAATTCGGTGGACAGTTCAGGTAATTCGGTTATTGCATTCCTGGGTGATCAAGGTATTTATTTGCAAAGATATGACTATGACGGAGTGAAGTTAGGAGAAAACACCTTTGTAAATGATGAGCTAATGCCTCCCTTTTTATCTGCACCAGATGTAGCTATGGGTTCGCAGGGAGATTTTGTAGTAGTGTGGTCTCAAGTTATGGTACCAACTTCAGGTATCTTTGCTCAGCTTTTTGATTCCCAGGGTATTAAATTGGACTCTAATTTCATGGTAAGTGAATATTTGTACTCGACACAATTTAGTCGTCCTGTAAAAGTAGCAAAATCTGCCAATGGTAATTTTGTAGTTGTCTGGGAGGCTCCTTATAAGTACACTTACAAATCTGAGATATGGGGGCAGTTATATAACTCATCTGCTGAAAAAATTGGCGAGGACTTCAGGATTAGTGATAGTACAATTATTATGGAAAATCTAAACCCAGATGTGGGAATGGACGAAGATGGAAATTTCGTAGTTGTATGGTTTGGTGCAGGAAATATCTTAATTCAGAGATTTAAAGCAGATGGTTCAAAAATAGGTCTAATTATAAAAGCACTCGATTCTAAAACAAAGGTAGAGAAGCTCTCTTTAGCTGTAAAATCCAATGGTGAATTTTTAGTTACCTGGACTGATAGCCGCAATGGGGATATGGATATATATGCTCAGAGGTTTGATGCAGAAGGAAATCACCTGGGAGGTAATTTCAGGGTCAACAGTGATGACGGAGAAAATATCCAGACATCACCGGTTGTGGCAGCAGATGATAATAACTATTATTTTGCCTGGGTGGATAATAGAGGTCCGGGCTCAGGATATGATATCTTCTGTAAAATAATCACCTTTGAGCAAACATTTGTTTCTGAGCAGGAATTTATTAATAAACCTGAATTGCCATTACTCCAGAACTATCCCAATCCTTTCAATCCAGCTACCACAATACAGTTCAGAGTTTTGAGTTCGGGGACAGGGAAACCCATCCACACTACCTTGAACATCTATAACCTCTTGGGGCAAAAGGTAAGGTCATTAGTGGAAGAGGATAAATTACCGGGCAGTTATCAGGTTATCTGGGATGGAAAAAATGATGAAGGGCAATATGTAAGCAGCGGGATTTACTTCTATGTTCTGAAAACTGAAGACCTTATCCAGACAAAGAAGATGATAATGGTCAGGTAAACTTTAGTTTTTTCCCTGAATCAAAAAGATTAGTCAAGTCTCTTTTTTACTGTCTCTTCTGGGCTGAAGATAATTTTCTAAAATTTAGAAAATCAAAAAAATGTCTCTGAAAAGGTGGAAGAGAGTGGTCGGGCGTGGGTGCCTGACCTACTTTTTGCAGGACCAGTAAAGGGAGAGATAAGGGTGGAACACCTATTCCATTTGTGTTCTGTAGAGAAATAGCTTCTTTTCTTCTTTCTGTAAAAAGTCCACCTATGTGGGCTTTTTCATTTCGGTTTGAAAAATATCTTTTGTAGTGCGTCAACCTGAACTGGATTAGCCGTGCTTTCATAAACCTGGGTGACCCTGAAAGGGTCGCACTACGATTTTCTTTGGGAAGATTTTACTGCCTACACAGGAACTTGAAAGGAATTCCCACAGGAAAGAAATTAATCAAAGGTAAATTCCCTAACCCCCTTCTTGTCCATCACAAACAAAACCTTCTTCAACCTTTTAGTCTTTTTCTGGGTAATTTTATATCCAATTTTAATCCTCTCCTCTGCCCTTTTACCCTTCTCATAATCATTTGTCAGAATCTTTGCCAGCTCTTCATTCTTTGCTACCCTATCGCCGGTCTTCTTTTTTATCAGTATCCCTACATCCAGATCCACAGGAGAACTAAGCTTTTCCCTGCCTGCACCCAGCTCCACTGCCGCAACTCCAATCTCTTTAGTATCTATGGAATCTATGTAACCATCTTTCTCAGACCTTACCACTATTTGATAATTGGTCTTAGGGAAAAGGGAATAATCTTCCACCGCTCTTGGATCCCCTCCCTGCTTTGAGACCATCTGTTTAAATCTATTCAATCCTTCACCCTTCTTGATCTTTTCTAAAAGGAGCTCCTTACCTTTGTAAAAATTATTGGTTTTACCTCCTAAGATAAGCATATAAGAGCCCAAAGATAGAGTAACCTCTAAAAGATCATCCGCTCCTTTTCCTTTTAAAGTCTCAGCCGCCTCAATCACCTCTAAGGAATTCCCTACTGCATTTCCTAAAGGCTCGTTCATATCGGTGATCAGTGCTATCCCCTTTCTTCCTGCTTTCTTGCTAATCCGGATCAAGTTGGAAGCTAAAGCTAAGGCATCTTTTGTTGATTCTATAAAGGCACCCCTTCCGCTCTTCACATCAAAGACGATCGCATCTGTGCCTGAGGCTAATTTCTTGCTTAAGATGCTGGCAGTTATAAGCGGAATAGAATTAACGGTGCCGCTAACATCTCTTAAGGCGTAGATTTTCCCATCCGCTGGTGCCAGCTCCTTTGTCTGCCCTATAATCGAAACCTGAATGCTTTTCAAGTTCTCCACGAATTCACCTATAGTCAGATCTGTCCTGAAACCGGGGATAGATTCCAGCTTGTCCAGAGTGCCACCAGTATGACCCAAGCCTCTGCCGGAGACCATCGGCACCGGGACATCGCAGGAAGCAACTAAAGGAGCTAAAATTAAGGAAACCTTATCCCCCACCCCACCAGTGCTATGTTTATCCACTTTAGTGCCGGGAATAAATCCCAGATCCAGTATCTTCCCTGAGTTCATCATACCCCAGGTAAGATTTTCGGTCTCCTCTAAATCCATCCCCCGGATAAAGATCGCCATAAGAAAAGCGGACATCTGATAATCTGGAACTATCCCGGAAAGATAGCCAGAGAGGATAAAATCTATCTCCTGACGGGTTAATCTTTTTCCATCCCTTTTTTTTGCAATTATCTCAGTAGTTATCATAAAGTCCCCTTTTTAGATTGTAGGGGTTCAATCCGCCTCTGGCGGATGAACCCTCACTCCTTAAATGGCTTTAAGATATTCCTCTATAATTTTTACTCCGGCAGAAGTTCCAATTCTATTAGCGCCTGCTTGAATAAGTTCCAAAGCCTTTCTATAATCCCTGATCCCGCCTGAGGCTTTAACCCCGAAATTCTCCCCCAGGGTCTTTCTTAACAAAACCACATCCTCTACTGTGGCACCAGCTGGACCAAAGCCAGTTGAGGTCTTGACGAAATGCGCTCCGCACTCCTTTACTATCTTAGCCCCTATGATTTTCTCTTCTGAAGTTAAAAGAGAGGTCTCCAGAATAACTTTCAGAATCCTCCCCTGGTTTATGGTTTTCAAAATCAGCTTTATCTCTTCTTCTACTAAACTATGATTGCCTGATTTTAAAGCACCGATATTTATGACCATATCGATCTCCGAAGCACCATCTCTACACCCTAACTCTGCCTCTTTAGCCTTCAACTCAGATCTATTTGCACCTAAAGGAAATCCGGATACTGAACAGACCTTTACCTTCGATTCTTTAAGCTCTTCAGAAGCTAATTTAACATAAAACGGATTTACACAGATAGAGGCAAATTCATATTTTATACCCTCCTGGCAGAGCCTTTTTATATCCTCTGGTTTAGCCTCTGGCTTCAAAAGTGTATGATCGATCATCCGGGCTAAATCGATTTTTCCTGTACTTTTCTCCATTCCTACGGATCCAACTTCGGACTAAAGCTCCTATTATCCTTCTCACCTTTTCTTTTCATATCCATAGGGATGGGGTAAAAGCTGCTTGAGAGTAAACTTTTTCACCTTCCCTTTCAAATTTGAGCAGATGATTTTGATCTGGGGAGAGAATTCAAATAATACCTGTCGGCACAGACCACAGGGGGTGATCAGTTTTTTACCTGAAGCTACCACGGCGATCTTTGTAAAATCTTTTTCCCCGGAGTTAATTGCCTTATAAAGAGCCACCCTTTCTGCGCAAGCAGTTAGAGCAAAGGAAGAATTCTCCACATTAGCTCCGCTGAACACCTTTCCACTTTTGGCTAACAAGGCCGCTCCTACGCTGAAATTCGAGTAGGGAGCATAAGATCTCTGCCTGGCTTTCTTAGCCTCTAAGATAAGCTTTTTATCTTCTCCTAAGGATCCTTTATAGGACATAGATCTTTTTCCAAAAACTTTCTCCATTCCCTGTGTTTGGCACTTCGAATATCTCTGCAAGAGTTGCCGCAACATCAGAGAAACTCTTCCTCACTCCTAAGTCCACCCCTTTTTTTAATTTTTCACCATAGACTAAAAGAGGAACGTACTCTCTGGAGTGGTCAGTGCTGGGTGTAGTGGGGTCACATCCATGGTCTGCAGTTAGGATAAGGAGATCCTGAGGTTTGAGTAAATCTAAAACTTCTGTCAATCTTTCATCAAAATCCTCTAACCCTTTGGCAAAACCTTTAAAATTATTCCGGTGTCCCCAGAGCATATCGAAATCTAATAGGTTGATAAAAATCAACCCCTCTTTTTCTTCTCTAATCGCTTCGATCAGTTTATCCATCCCATCTAAATTGTCCTCAGTGTGAATAGACTTAGAAAGACCTCTTCCGGCGAAAAGGTCCTTTATTTTCCCTATCCCCACTATTTTATACCCGTTTTCTTTAAGGATATCTAAAATGGTTTTTTCCGGAGGAGGCAGAGAAAAATCTTTTCTTCTTTCTGTTCTTCTGAAAGAACCTGGCTTCCCTTCAAAGGGCCGGGCAATAACCCTGGCAACCCCATCCTTTCCTTTAAGGATTTCTCTGGCTATAAGACAGATCTCATATAGCCTGTTTACTGGGATTTTCTCTTGGTGTGCCGCTATCTGAAAAACACTGTCCGCTGAGGTATAGACGATCGGCTTACCGGTTCGGAGATGTTCCTCACCCAACTCAATTATTATCTCTGTTCCGGAGGCTGGTTTATTTCCCAATACTTCTGAGCCTATTGCCTTCTCAAATCTCTGGATCAACTCTTCTGGAAAACCATCAGGATAGACCGGAAAAGGCTTTTTTAAAGCCAATCCAGCTATCTCCCAGTGTCCGATGGTGCTATCTTTTCCAACTGATAACTCCGCCATCTTAGCGTAGCAGGCTAAAGGATTTTTCTGAGGCAAAACTCCTGAAATAGGTTCGATATTTCCCAAGCCTAACTTCTCTAAATTTGGAAGATTCAATCCTCCCACCCTTTTAGCAGTATTCCCTAAGGTATCTGAACCCTGGTCATCATATTTAAAGGCATCTGGAAGTTCCCCTACACCACAGGAATCAAGCACAATCAGAACTACCCTTTTACCCTCTTTCATATGAAACTATTTTCAAACTGGAAATTAAATCTTTTCATCTTGGCGTATGGTTTTAAAAAATTGTAGAGACGCATCGCAATGCGTCTCTACCCCCTTAAAAAATGATTCATCTCAAAAACTTCCAGGTCTCCAGCATCTTAGAGAATTCCTTCTCACTGATGGAGAAATATTCTCTTTCCCCGGTAAGTTGGATGATATAAAGGTTATTCCCTTTTTTCAGAATTACCACCTCACCTATGAAATAATCTTCTCTGGTCACCATAGTACTCCCTTCTGGGCCATAACGCTCGGATGGATCTATTAATTGACGGAGGTATCTTTTTTTAAAACCATAGACCTTACCCGCAATACTGTCCAGGGCAATGTCTGCTGACTGGATCAGCTCATAGGTAGCTATAGTCTCTAAGTTCATTAGATATTCATCTTTATTCTTGAAATTTCCTTTACCTTTTATCAGGGAATTCTCAATCTGCTGAAGAGATAATGAGGTAGTATCTGCACAGATAATTATAGTGGGGATGAGCCTCTCTTCCTCAATCAAAGTGGAGCTTCTGTTAACCTGATAGTTTTTCTTGATTAGAGTACTACGCATTAAAGAAGGTTCCTTTTCCAATTTTATCTTCCAGTTGGATAAAACCTTTAATTGATACCCGAATTTCTCATCTAACAGAGTGTCCTTCTCTATCTTGCCTGTTTTCTCTTTTTTCGCCCAGGAAAGTTCAAAAAGGGAGAAAAAAAGAAAACAGATTAAGAGTAATGGAACTATTTTTCTCATTTTTTACCTCCTGTTTTAGGTTATACAAATTAACAAATTCTCTCTCTATATGCAAATACTATTTTTAAAGCTATGAAGTTTCAAAAATTTAGATTTTGATTTGTAAATAATATTTTTTATAGTATCTTATATTAATTTCATCAATATTTTAATTAATTTTATGAACTTTTTTTAAAATTATACTTGACTTTTTTAATTTATTAGTTAAATTTTTAAAAGAGGTTGTGGTAATGATAAACCAATGTCCAATTTGCGAGGCTGAGCTAAAAATCTCAGAGCTAACCTGCTCAAAATGCGAGACTGTTTTGAAAGGGGATTTCAAAGGAGGTGATTTCTGCAAATTATCTGAGGAAGACCAGCATTTTATAAAGGTTTTTTTAAAATCTCATGGGAATATCAAGGAGGTTGAAAAGGAGTTAGGTATCTCCTACCCAACAGTAAAGAATCGCTTAAACCAGATCATCTCAAATTTAGGGATAAAAACAAAAGAGGGACTGAATAAGGAGGAGAGATTAGAGATTTTAAATAAGTTAGAGCAAGGAGAACTTACCTTAGAACAAGCCTTGTCCCTTTTGGGAAGGAAGAAATAATTTCTATAAAGGTTAATAATTAACGGAGGATTTATGTCCGAATTTGTCCAGTCCGAATTTGGATCCAAAGGAAATGGATCCATTCGGAGATCCAGAGGAAAAGAGGAACAGATGAAGATTTTGAAGATGGTGGAAGATAAAAAGATTACAGCACAAGAGGCGGCAAAGCTTTTAGAGGCTCTGGAAAGCTCTGCAAAGAAATCTCAATTTAGATCCAGAGGAGAAGAAACCGCCCCGGATAAATATGGAAAGACTTTGAGGATAAAAGTATTCGAGAGCGATCTCTCTAAGCCTAAGGTGAACGTCAATATTCCGCTTTCCTTGGTCAAATTTATAGGAAAGATTCTGCCGGATAAAGCAAAAACTAAATTAGATGAACACGGAGTGAGTTTCGAGCAGATTATGGAGATGATTGAAAAAGAAGAAGTAGGGAAGTTAGTCCAGGTAGAGGAGGAGAATGAAAGGCTGGAAATCTATATAGAATAATTTTTGTAGGGGTGAACACACCTCCCCTCATCTTCTTTTCTCCTTATAGCGCTTTTGACAAAGTTAAATATTGAATCCCTATTGCAACAAATATTTTTCAAGAAACAGAACAACCGAATTGTTGTAGTAATCACGGTTGCTCTTCTTCCTGAATCCGTGCCCCTCATCTTTGGCTAAAAGGTACCACACCGTACCGCCACTTTTTCGGATAGCAGAAACGATTTGTTCCGATTCGCCAACCGGCACCCTGGGGTCATTAAGGCCTTGAACGATGAACATAGGTTTCGTGATTTTGTGAACATTAGTCGTGGGTGAAATACTTATTAAGAATTCACGCATCCTGGGATCTCGCTCATCACCATATTCTGCTCTGCGCAAATCCCGCCTGTAGTCCTGAGTTTTTTCGAGGAATGTTACAAAGTTGCTAATGCCTACCCTATCGATAGCGCAGGCCAGCCTCTCATTGTAGTGAGTCATCGAAGCAAGAACCATGTATCCGCCATAAGAACCACCGCTAAGGGCAATTTTTGAAGTATCCAATTCCGTCTGCTTATCAATCCAATCCAGGAGTTTACCTATATCCTTGACTGAGTCCTCTCTTTTGTAGCCATTGTCCAGCAAAAGGTAGCTTTTCCCATAACCAGAAGAGCCACGCACATTAGGAGCAAGTACAGCTATACCTAACTCATTCAGATAGAATTGCAGGGTAGAAGAAAAGTAAGGGAGGTGTTGTAATTCAGGGCCTCCGTGAATGCTGATCAGGACAGGGAAAGGAGGATTCCCTTTGTTCGGCTTGTAGTAAAAGGCTGGAATCATCCGGGCATTGCCGTTGACCTTGTCGAACGTCTGGTAGTGGATCAGTTCAGGCACAACAAAGGCATCGGTGTTGAGACCGCCGACCTCGCTGTAGGTCCAGCGCACAAGCGAACTATCTTTCAGATGAATAACATAGACATCACCTGGCGTTTGTGGCGTGTTTAGGGTAAGTGCCAAGCGATTGCCATCCGGATGGAAGTTTAACCTGTAGACCTGCCCAAGGGGAACCCCAGAAAGTTGTTTGTATTTCATAGTGCCAGTATCGAGTATATAAAGTCTGCCTATGCCACCTTCGTTCGTGGTGAAGGCTAACTTGTCCCCTTGATTTGATATCTTGATCTCCTTAACGTCCCATTGAATTTCGGCGGTGAGGTCAGTAAAGGTTTTCTTACCCAGATCATAATACTTTAAAACCTGGAACTCACTTCCCTGGTCTGAAGTGATAAAAATTCCTTTCCCATCCTTTGCCCATACTGCAGCTTGATATGCGATCTTCTCTTCTGTTGGGTTGATGGGTGTGAGTTTGCCTGATGCGATATCGAGCACATAGTAGTACGATTCATTTACAGATATGTATTTTTTAACAAGCAAGCGTTTATCATCCGGTGACCAGTTGGTTGGACTCCAGCTGCCTCCCTGTTCCAGGATTGACTTTGCTACCTGTGGGCTATCTATATGGCTCAAATACAAGTCCCAATCCCGGCCGTTTCGTTTTGTGCTGGAGTAAACAAACTTGTCTCCTTTATTAGACCAGAGCATAGATTCGTTGCGGGAAGAACCGTCTGTCAGCATGGTGTAATCCCCGTTGTCAAGATTGAAATAGAAGATCTGATAGAATTCTCCTCCTTCCACATCCATACTGAAAAGGAACCCGTGCGTTGAGGGATCTGGACAGATTGTGGCACCTCTAACCGGTTCGGAAAAAAATGTTACCTGTCCTCGGGCCCCGCCTGGTTTTTCCACGTAGTGAAGTTGTGCTGTCTGGCTAAAGCGGGTAGAGATCAGCATCCCCTCACCAGCTGGATCCCAATCTACCATATAGGCAGAACGAATGCTCTGGTACTGGAACATCCGGTCAATAATGCGGCTGGGAATCTCAGGTATTCCCTGGATAACCAGATTTCCTACTTCTCTTTGCTCTACTTGAGACCAAAGAGGGTTAGCCCAAGTAATTAACAGGAAAAGAGCTAATACAATCCATATTGTCTTTTTCATCGGTAAACCCTCCTTTCGTTTTTTAAATATCATAAAACTGAAGAAAAAGTCATGAAACTAAATAACAGAGCCAGGCGGTGAGAAAGGCACAGTAGTTGCCAATTGCATACCCTATCAATGCCATCAGAATGCTGACCGGGACTAAAAATTCATGGTGATAAGCCGCAACCACCGGAGCGGAAGCAGCTCCTCCAATATTAGCCGCACTGGCAATTGCGACGGTATGCACATCCACTCTAAAAATCCTTGCCCCTAAAATACAAAAACTTCCATGAATAAATATCCAGACAAAAGCTCCCATTACGAACCATACTGCTTGCTGAGCTAACCCGCCTATTTCTGCTCGTGCTCCCATATTAGCCACGAAAAGATAAACCAGAGCCATTGCCAGAGCATGGTTTCCGGGGATTTTCTTGGCAGGCGTGAAAGATAGAAAGATGCCAAAAGTTGTGATCAGAAGAATCTTCCAGGTCCCGGAGGTGAGCAGCGGAGGAACCTCAGGCAGAAACTCTGAGATAAGAGTTGATACCCAGGCATTTAAAAGGCCTAAAAACAAAAGATAAAGCAGATGACGCATCTCCATTTTACCTTTTTCAGTACTCAAATTCGAAGCTTCTTCTTCCATCCGCTTTAGCCTCTTAGGGCTGACTTTTGTGAACTTGTTAAACCATCCGGCCAAATTCTTTGAACCCAGCATTATGGGAAGCCAGACGATATAAACCAAATTGTCAGCCAGAACCGCTAACCCGAAATCTGAACCAGAGGTCTTAAGACCCTGGCTTACCGCGGCCATATTTCCAGTCCCGCCAATCCAGCTTCCAGCCAAAGCTCCGAACCCTTTCCAGGCTTCAGGTCCTAACCCTCCTTTGACCAGAAAATAAGCTATAGGGGCTCCGATGACCACTCCTAAAGTTCCAAAAAGGAGCACAAATATCCCCTTGCCCATAGTTCTGAAAGCACGTGCCACATCCACATCCAAGAGCATTACGGTCAGAAATAAAGGTAGTATTAAATCCCCCATCCACCCATACACTTCTGACTTGTTGGTGATAATTCCGCTGTTAGATAAGATCAAAGGAACTGCATAGATAAACAAAAGGGGTGGGAAGTAATTGAAAAATTTCCACTTGGTCTTTTTTTCGATAAAAAAGAAAAAAGCCGCCACCCCGGTCAAAACAGTCAGAATCCCCACTGGATTGGTAATAAATGCTTCAGTCACTATACCCCTCCACGCCGTTTATACCTTTCAACAGAACCTGTAAACAATTTCTTTTTGGATATAGTAAAAATCAGGCATAAAATCAAGAAGAATCTGAGAAATCAAACCTTTTGTCTTAAAGTAGTTGCCCAATTCATTGGGCATTTTTCGCTCGATGAATCGAGCAACTGCAATTCTTCAGTAAAACCTTTCCCAATTTGACTTTTTCAGAGTCACTTTTTTATCAGAAAGCTTCTTATACGAATAAACGCTCCAAAGCAGTTCTCTACCTTGCCAGGTCGAGGAGAAATAGTTAGGAAAATGATAAGCATAAACCTGGGGATTAAACCTCTTACCGGAGGAGCTATGGTAACTGGTGCCCTATCACTTCTTGCAACGTAAATACAATTATTACATTTAGTGGTTTCCGCTGGGGTGGGTTCGTGGACGATTTTCAAACTTTTTTGACATCAGAAGTTGAGGTTAGGACTTTGAAGGAGCGTGACGACCGAGATTCTTCGTCCCGCCACTGACATGACTCAGAGACACAAAAAAACGTCCGGGATAAACCCGGACGCTACATTTTTAGTTGATTTTGGATGTTTGTGACAGGGTGGTGGTCCGCCTTTGAAAAGGTAATTGATTAAATAGCCTACAGAGAGTTAAACCCCGCTTTGATGGCTGAGAACCACCTGTCCTAAGCCACTAAACGATAGCGCCACACAAATGGCTGGGAGTAGTGGACGATTTTAGAACTTTTCTCATCCACAATCCTCAATTCGTTGCCACTAATATAACAATCGTTTGAAATTAGGCAAGAAAAAAAGTCTCAGGCGTCCCCAAATGGACGAGTTTAGAACTTTTTGATAGATTTGGAGAAATCGATACCTTATATTTCGACTAAATGAGTCTCTCTATGATTTCTATTTCAATATTTTAACCCTCATCTTTCTCACTCCAAACTCTTTAGTCTCCTCTCTGGCGGAGAGACACAAATCTAATTTCTTTCCTTTTATTGCGTTACCTGTATCCTGAGCCTTCCACCAACCCAAGCCCTCAACCCAAATCCAGGAATTAAATGGAACTACGGTTGGATCTACCGCCACGGTGTAACCAGGCTTGGCCACAGCACCGGTTGCAGCTAAACCTGAATATCTCCTCTCCGCAGAATCAATGGGCAGGTAAGCGGTGAGGACATACTCTTCTTGACTGATATGTCTCAAGAATATAGGCTCTCTCTCCCTATAAGCAGATAATTCGTTTTGAAGACTGTCTATTATTTCCAAAAGTTGATAGTTGAGGAAATTAACCTCAGGCACAGATTCTTGAACATTTTGTGAAGCAAAGAAGAAGAGTGCTAAGATCATTAAAGTAATTGCTCCTATTATACCATTCTTTTTAGTTTTCACAAGAAAATGATCACCCCCCCATTATATTTCACTTTACCGCTAAGAAATTATAAGGTGGCTTAGAGCCGGTGCACTCAAACTCTAACCCCTTACTTTTGTATTCCTTTTCAAGCAACCTAACCACCATAGTAAAATTTTCTCTATCTTCTTTAGAAATCAAATAAATAGAGTTAAGAACCATATCTTTCTTTCTCTGATTTGACTCTTTGGGAAGGATTTTATTTAATTTGGCTTCTTGAGCCTGCTTTTTCATCCACCCAAAGCTTTTCTGTTTATATTCCTTTATTTTTTTATTTAGCTCGTCCTGGACTAATTCGTTTTCTTTTGTTCCTGGACTGGTTTCAAATATCCAATCCATCATCCGAATTAAATCAACGTAGATCTTTACTTCCCACTCTTCTTTATCCTCGAATTTAGCTAAATATTGTTTAAAGTCCTTTTCTACATTTTTCATCATTTTTCACCTTATTTTCTTCTGGAAAAACAAAAAAGAACTTCAGAGACTAACCGTTTTGGAGCATATTATTTCTCCGATGATATTCTACCAAATCCGGAAAGGACTAGATTTTCATTTAAGGGAATTCCTTTGACTTTCATTTGCTCCTCTATAGCCTCTTTTAATTTATAAGTATCCACAGTCTTGAGCCGAGCCACACGATTATCTTGGAGTAAAAGATAAAGCACATCCACTGGTTCTTTGGTAAAATTTGCTTCCTTTTTCATCGCCATTCCCCTTATATCCTCCAGAGGAGTTTGGAACAATATTTTGTTAAAATCTTTTTGATAAAGAAGAAATCTTTTATCAGTCAGATGAAGTAGTCCTGACTTCCAGGTAGTATATATTCCTTCTGTGTCGCGATAGGAGCCGAACATCTTCAGAATAATCTCTTCTCCTTCAATTAAAGGAACAACCTTTTTCTTTCTATGTTCCCGTCCGCAGGATCCAAATTCGGACTCCCAGGCTCGGGATTTTTCGTCCCAGTCCACCATCACTCCATATTTTAACATTGTCTCCATACCAGCTAAAGCCGCT
>Ga0114930_10000833_pt1 | contig 31829 bp, 30 predicted proteins | sample AnhtaG_FD_87300 | JGI IMG/M metagenome (GOLD analysis project Ga0114930, IMG submission 87300) | Deep subsurface microbial communities from Anholt, Denmark to uncover new lineages of life (NeLLi) - Anholt_01485 metaG | ecosystem: Environmental > Aquatic > Marine > Oceanic > Sediment | place... | reverse complement strand
AGCATAATATATTTCTGTAATGAATACTTTTTCCCGTTATATTTACACTCTCCTAATTTATTCCAAATTTTCGTAAATATTCAATCCTTATTAACATTTTTAATTACACCCCTATTCCTAATTTTTCTAATTTTAATCCATTTATTCACAGTTATGCTTATCACTAAGCTATATTATAAGGTAATCCAATACAAAAATCCCCCTACAGAGGGAACATTTCACTGGGATTATAAAAATCAAGATTTCAATAATTACTTTAAACGTTCTTTTATTTTAAGATATGCAAAATGGAAAATACAAAGAAGCCCATTTCCTTGGTTAATAAAACCCGCTTTTAATTTCATAGGTAACTGTTATTTTGGGAAAAGAACTGTGATTGAAAATTCCTTTATAGCAAAAGAATTATTACAAGTTGGGAAAAACTCATATCTAGGGAAAGCTTTAATAGCAAACCACCTCTGGGATAAAAATCTAACCATTAAAGGTATTATCATAGGAGATAATGTTGAAATCTCAGATAATTGTTGTGTTGCGCCAGGAACAGAAATCGAAAATGAAGTAACCTTACTTCCTTTATCCATAACTTCTAAATGTGACAAATTGACTTCTAATTCAGTTTATAATCATTCTCCCTTAAAAAAAATTTCAGAAGAAGAGTTAATTCAAATAATTAATTATGAAATTGGTGATAATCGTGGCGATTAACGATATAATTGTAACAAACAATGTTGTGTTCCCTAATAGGTTTGTATGGCTACATCTTATCTTAATTTGGCTTTCGATTTTCCCAACAAGTCTTTTCTTTACGCTTTTTTTCAATTTATTTTCATTATGGATACCTACCATAGTAATAATTTGTTTTCTACCTGTTTCAATTGTTCTCTATTATGGAATCTTTATCCTTTTTCTTCTATTTTTTTCGAAATTATATTTAATTATTATAAACTTAATTCATCAACCAAAAGAAGGAATATTTGAAAGATCTTTGAATGATAAAGACTTTCTTTTCTTTGTTTTAAGAAGAAATTTGAAAAGATTCATTTTAAAAATATATAATTACTTTCCTTTACCGTGGGCGAAATTACTAGCCCTAAAAATATTAGATATAAAAATTCCCTATAATACCGGAGTATTAGATAGCTATATTGATTCAGATTTCGTAGAAATAGGTAATAATGTTATTCTTGGTGAAGGGTCAATTATAATGAGTTCTATGATTGTAGGAAATTTATTCTTAATAAAAAGAGTAATACTCAAAGATGGATGTACTATAGGTGCATTTAGTGTAATTTCTCCAGGAACAGTAGTCGAAGAAGGAGCCATTTTGGGAATGGGAAGCTATACTAAAGTTAACCAATGTCTTAAACAAAATTCCATTCATATTGGAAGACCCGCGAAGAGATGGAAAAATATTCAAAATGATTAGATGGAGAACAAAAAATAATTAAATTTCTATATATCTTATAAATATTAAAAACATAATTAGGATATTAGTGACTTACCACGAAAAAAGGTAAAAGGACCGTTTTTTGTCCAACATGTGAACGTGAAGTAGTATTGGGTCGTAAGACTTTTAATCATATTTATCACGAGGTTTTATGCTTCCTCGTCATCCTAACCATAGGTTTGGGTTTTATCATCTATTTTATTTTAAAATACAGTAAGAAACCAAACACTTGTCCTAATTGTGAATCGGTTTTTGACTTAAAAACACTTAAACCTCAAGCAAGTTGAATATTTCATAAAAAGTGAATTAAATTTATCATTTAGTTCTTCATTTAATAAGAACAATAAAAAGTAATTTTCTTGTTAAAAAATCTTATTTTTTAAGTTCGATTTTGTGACCAGCGTATTTGAGCCTAGATTATTAAGAATAAATTAATCAAGGGTAATCAATGTAATTTGATGAAATTTTTTCATCAGTTTTTAAATTATATGAATTATGACAGAACAATATAAACAAATCTTAGTAGATTATCCTAGATCAAAAATAAAAAGAATTACTCTAAATCGTCCCGAAAAACGAAATCCCTTAAGTAATATAATTAGGGGGGAGATTTTTGATGCACTACAGAAAGCAGATATGAATAAGGACGTTCATGTGACAATTATAAGGGGTGCAGGAGTATGTTTTTCAGCCGGTTACGATCTTAGAGAAAATAACAATATTAATCGTCCGTATTGGACACCAACTGCATACTTAGCAAATTGGCCTAAACATGTAAACTATTTATGGAGTATGATGGCTGATATGGCTAAACCCATTATTGCTCAAGTTCATGGATATTGTCTTGCAGGAGGTTCTGAGCTTGCGTCTTCTTGTGATTTGGTTTATATTGCAGAAGATGCGCAAATTGGTTACCCTGCAGTTAGAAGTATGATGCCTCCAGACCTTCAATATCCAACCTTTATAATGGGTTTGCGAGCGGCTATGGAATTTATGTTAACTGGGTCATCAATTAGTGGAACAGAAGCGGTAAGAGTTGGATGGGCAAATAAGGCTTTTCCTGCTAACGAATTAGAAGAAAAAACATTGGAAATGGCTGAGAAACTTTCAAAAATACCGCCAGATTTACAAATTTTAAATAAAAGATCAGTATGGCAAGCTATGGAAATTATGGGATATAGAACACAAATAAGAGCCGGCTATAACCTTCATACTCTTGCATCGTATCAAAAATCATCACGTGAATTCTTTAAAAGCATTAGTGAAGGCGGAGATGCTTTAAAGAAAGCTTGGAGTGAACGAGACGGTAAATGGGGAGATTATAGAACCTCAAAAGCTAAAAAAGAAAAGTAAGTGAAACAAAATATGACTAATGAAGATCTATTTCCTCATTTTTGTTTTGATCCCTTTTTTATTAATCGCTCAAAAGAATTGAAAACAACTTAAAAGGTTCAATGAAAGTAGGATAAGATCCTTTAGATTTTTTTAACTTTCAGCTCCTTATTACATCTAGGGCAAATCTTATCTTTTTCTGTAAGCTGTTTTTTCATAATTGTTTTTTGATACTTACATTTTGCGTTAGGGCACACAAGAACGTATTTTACAAGTTGTGTTGATGGACTTTTAAATGTACTTATTTGTTCACTTTTTCTCTTACTTTCTTTAACTTCGGTTAAAGCAGCTTTTTTTTTTTCTTCCCTTTCTACTTCCTCTTCAGTTTTAAGCCACTTGTCTAAGCCCACTTGATACTCACTTTTTAAATATATTTTTTCATAAATAAGAAGGAAACTCTAATATATAAAAAAGAGAAAAAAATAAAAATTTGTTTATCAACAATAATTTTTTAAAACACTTGGACCTTGCCTGCGATAAGTCTTTTTCTTAGATCAATAAAACTTTCTTTACTGAGTTTTTCAGCTGAGACTTCTTCTGCTATTCTCTTTACTGAATCGAAGGTTACATTATCAGCAGGAATTAATTCGATTGAATTTACCCATGGATCTGTAATTGGTCTTCCTATTTGAGATAATAATTTTACATGCGCTTCTATTATATCTCCTTGCCCTCTTTTTACAATTTCTCTAGCGATTTCTGTACCAAGTATATTGTATAATTTACCTACATGATTGATTGGATTTTTTCCACAAACGGCTTCTAAACTCATAGATCTGCAAGGAGTTATAAGACCATTAGCTCTGTTGCCACGACCTACCTCCCCATCGTCCCCTGCTTCTGAAGACGCCCCCGTCACGGTCAAATATATAATCCCTTTTTCTATATTATCTGCTACGTTTACTTGACAAGTCACATCTCGCTCTGGAATAATATCTGTAGCTAAATCTAAAACAGCATCTCTAATTTGATTCTTATAATTAACATATTCATCGATATCTTTGATATATTTACTAACCATAGCTGCAGCAACTGTTATTCCAACTTCATTTCCGATTCTCTCGACCATAACCTTGATGTCTTCACCTGAAGCTTTACATTTTTTCTTGAATTTATCTGAATTAATTAATCTTTCAGCCTCTAGAGTAATTCTCTCAACATCTGAGTATGGAGCATAACCAACTCCAAAACTGGTATCATTTGCTAATGGAATATCTTCAGAATGATGAGATTCATCAAATAAACCAGTCAGATCTATCGATCCTGGACGTACTGCATAATCAAATTGGATGTGTTTATCCAAATCTAAATTTCTAAAAATATCTCCTATAATTCGTCTTGATGTATCACGACAGATAGTGGCAACGGGAATATATTCAAGTTTGCTCTTACCATCTCCACATTCTATAAGAATCTGATTTATAGCTCGTCCAACAATTAGAAAATATTGTGGTTGGATGATTAAGCCTCCTAAAAACTCTGGTTTGGCGACTCCACCGACTAATGCAGCCTTATCGACATTGTGGTGGTATACTCGGTCGAAATTTTCGAGATAATAAACACACAAGGCTCTAGAACAAGCATCAGCAACAGCATCGCAGACAGTATCAGGATGTCCAATCCCTTTCCTTTCTACGAGTTCTGGGAATTCACTTTTTTCAATAGGTAAAAAGTTAGCGCGAGTAATTTTTAACATTTCATTTAACCAACTTCTTAATGATATAAATAGTTCTTTTAAGTATGTTTTTAAATTATTTATCAGTTAAATTCCTTATTAAATGAAAAATGCATTTCTTTCATTTATTATGCATGATTAATTCCTAACTTTTATAAATATTTTGTCCTTATAATATGCACAACCCGCATAATTTTTTATCATAATCTAAAAATGCAAAGATTACCCTTATTAAGCGAAATTAAACGTTTACGAAAGAAATTGGTTATTAGCCAGAAAGAATTGGGAGAAGAATTAGATATACCTCAATCCACCATTTCACGTATCGAAAATGAATCAATTGATCCACCATATTCTAAGGTTAAAAAGATAATTGAATATTTAGAGAGTGAACGTTTGGCTCGTAAAAAATCTAAGAAACACGCTAAGGATATAATGACTCATCAAATTATTTCTATCACGCCTAGTTCATCAATAAGAGATGCTGTAGAGTTAATGAATGAATATGGCTATTCACAACTCCCATTGTTAGAAAATCAACAAAATTATGGAAGTATTACATCAAAAAAAATTCAAAAATGCATAACTGATAATCCTAAAATCCTCGGTGCAGATGTTTTACTTATAAAGGAATTACCCTTTCCCGAAGTTGATGAGATTTGGAATGTAAAAGATATTTCTGATTTACTTATAAGATATTCTGCTGTTTTAGTAAAAGATGATCAACATAACTTTGTTGGAATAATAACTGATGCTGATTTTCTTAAACTCACTCATAACTATTGAAAAATAAAATAATTCTTATTGATAATTGCTGAAAATGGAAATAAATTAAATAAGTTTTAATACATTATCATCACAAAAAAAGATTTAATTATTACATAACATTTAAGTAGTTGGATTTAATGACGAGTACTGTTATTGAACAAATTAACAATTTGCTGAAAAAGGCTAATTATGAAACCTTCTTGTTAGGAAGTTTTGCAACTACAAAGAGTAAGTTTTGTTTTGATTTAATAGTAAAGAAAGATGATTTAATTTTTAGTGTAAAGGTATTTCCCAATATTGACAATTTGAATCAAGACTTAGTCAGTGATATTAAATCTTTATCTTTAATCTTAAAGTCTAAACCATTGTTAATCGGAATTAGGAATAGGTACCAGAAATTAGAAGATAACACAATATATGTAAGAAACGGGTTGCCATTTATAACATTAAAAACACTTGAGAAAATCCTTACATATAATATATACCCCTATATTTTGGCAAGGAGAGGTGGGGGTGTAGTGTTTTTAGACGGAAATTTAATGAAAGAAATAAGAGAACAGCACTTAATAACGAGAAAAGAATTATCAGAAAAGTTAGGCATAACTAAACGGACTGTTAGTTCATATGAAAATGAGAGTATGCGTCCTTCAGAAGAAATGGCTCAGAAAATTTTAGGTATTTTAGAGGACAGTGAAATATTCAAAAAGATTAACATTTTCAAATGGAATATTAAGTATGATATGGAAGATAAGGAAATATTTGAAGGAATAGAATTGAGTAAATTTGAATCTCATGTTGAAAATATAATAAAAGATATTGGGCTATCTTCTTATTGGTATAAAAAAGGATCTATTCCTTTCAAATTATCATTATTTTCTTCAATTGATAAAATTGAAAGTAGGGGCTTTTACCCTCTTTTTTCTGCCCTCTCCGAGGAACAAGGTAAAGTCAATGAGATAAATTTTAATTGTTTGAAGATGTTTAATGACTTATTTCATAAAACTGCGCTTTATATCATCGATAATAACGTAAAAATTCCAGGGACTATAAAAGGAAAAGATATTCATATTGTAAAAATAAAGAATTTAGAAGAAGTTGATGATGAGGAAGAATTCATTGAACTCATCCAAGACTCTTGAGGAGAAATCAGAATTGATTTGTGGTATAGACGAGGCTGGTAGAATATAATTCATTTCGAATTCTGTACCAAAAGGTCCCGTTCTTGGCCCTCTTGTTTTGTGTGGTGTTTGTTTTAAAAAAGATCAACTGTCATATTTAGTTGAAATAGGTGTAAAAGATTCTAAGAAATTAAGTACTAAAAGAAGGAGTACACTAGCAAAACTAATTAAGGATAAGTGTCATTCATTTAAAATTCTTATAGTTCCTCCAGAAGAAATTGATCAAAGGGAAGAAAAAAGAATTACAATGAACGAATTAGAAGAATTAAAAATGGCTGAAATTATTAGAGAATTAAAACCTAGCTCAATATATATTGACGCCGTCGATGTAAATGAAGATAGATTTAGAGATTCAATACTAAATCTTTTAGATTATAGTCCAGAAGAAATCATTTCAAAACACAAGGCTGATGATCTATTTCCCATAGTATCTGCGGCCTCCATCATTGCTAAGGATAAAAGAGACACCTTAATTGAGGAAATGAAGGAAAAATATGGAGATTTTGGTTCAGGATATCCTTCGGATAAAAGAACTATTGATTTCCTTCGAAAATGGATAAAGAAGAACAAAAAGGTACCACATTTCGCGAGAAAATCATGGGCTACAACAAAAAAAATATTAGATGAAGAACTATCTAACAGAAAAATAACTGATTTTTTCTGATTTCACTTTCTTTTAACTATTAAGACTATATGATTAGCAGCATATTTGTGTATGTTAATACTTTCGAGGATATTATATCCTGCCTTTTCAAGAACTTTCTTTTCTTGAGCATACACAACTTCAGATTTTTGAATACTATCGATAGATTGAGACTTAATCGCTAGAATTAATAATCCATTCTCTTTGAGATAATAATTACAATTAGTTAATGCGATTTCTGCTTGATTTGGTTGAGAGACATCTTGATAAATAAGATCTATACTAGAAAATATTGATTTAGCATAGTTTTGTGGATATCGAGCATCATCTAATATCGGAATAATATTTTTTCTTCTTGATGTATTTTGTATTAGCTGTCTAATACTTCTTTCAGCAAATTCAACAGAATATATCGCACCTAATTTTGCAATATCAGAAAGGTGAGAAACAGTAGTACCAGATGACGCTCCTAAATACAAACAATTTATATCTTCTGATAAAAAATTACTTATAGGATTTTCCAACAATAATGCTGCTAGCTTACTTCTATAAGGATCCCATTCTCTATATTCAATTCCTTTGTATAATACTAGTTTCTCTCCATAAATTTTATTTCCTTTATCTAAATTTCTTGTATAAAGTTTAAACTTTCCTTTAGGCCCAGATATAAATACATTAAAAAATTTTGGATGATTTCTTATTTCAATCTTAGACATATTTTAATTGAATTCCCTCATCTTTTCTTTTTAGGTTTTTTTTTTTTACTTTTTACAGGTTCTGTATTTTTAGGTGGATTTGGATATTTTTCTTTAATTTCTTTAATTTTATTTTCAATCTCAATTGCCATTTTCTCTCCGATAAATTCACCAGAAAAAAAATCAACTTTTGCCGATAAGCCTATTTTCCCTGCGACTACTCTTGCAATTTTACCTCTATGATAATATTTACTTCCCCTAATTTGATTCCATTGAAATATCAAGCCATGTTTTGGCCTTTTTTCTCCAGTTTTAAGAAAACGATAAAGTGCTTTTTCAGCTCCCAATAATTGAATTCTAGACGAGGGCATAAAAGCCAACTTCTTCAAACCACCTGCTTTTGCAATAAGTTTAGCACCTATTAATGATCCAATTATCGCATTTATATTAGGCGCAGATTTTTCCATTAGATCTGTTAAATAGTCTTCTAATCCTTGACGATATGAATCTAAAGAAACAATTTGGCTCGCATAATCTTGAACTATTTTCAAATCAAAATTAGCTCCCATAGAGTCTGAAGCATATTTCTGTAAAATATTGATTTTATTTTCTGTGAATTCAAAATTATTTTTAAGATTTTCATAAGTAAATTTCTCCCTTGCTCCTAAAAAAGAAACGATTTTTGCTAAAAGGATATTATCCTCAACTATTTTATCAGTTAATTCAGGGAAGTGTAACCCATACCATTCTCTAAGATGACTAGAAAATAAGCTAATTGATTTCTTGATCACATCTAGTGTATTGATGATCTGAATTATCATGTTATCAGAATGTCCACTCGCCTGACTTACCTTTTTCTTGGTTATTACCTCGCTTATCTCTTTGTACTGTGCGAGAATCTCCTCTGTCGATTTATTTATACCAATTTTCTTTAATTGGGCTTCCAAATTTAAACGAAAATTTTTAAGTTCGAGCGAAAAACCCTCAAAAATCGTTTTATATCCTAATATTTGTGATGTTAATGTTTGTAATTCCTTGTTATCAAATATAAATTCATCAAAACCAGAATTTTTCAATTCTAATAAAAAATTTTCATATATACTCTGAATAATACCATCAGCAATAGCATCATAAAACTGAATTATTTTTTGTTTTTGATCATCAAAATCAATAAAATTTAAAATATTTCCAGTTTCATCAAATGCAAAAATTCCAACTAATGTATCTGCTATATATGATTTCATTTTTCTGAGATGGTTCAGAGTTATTTTTTCTTCATTAATTAATAATTGTTATAAAATTATAATCATTATTTTCTTAAAAAAATGCTTGAAATAAATCTCTCCGGGTTAAAATTAAAATCCCCACTCATTTTAGCCTCTGGAATTTTAGGAGTATCTTTTTCTTCAATGAAGAGAGTAATTGATGCTGGAGCAGGTGCTGTAACAACCAAATCTATTGGTCCAACCTCAAGGAAAGGATATAAAAATCCATCTATAATCGAAATTTATCCCGGAACTTTTTTGAATGCAGTTGGTCTTGGGAATCCTGGAATAGATGATTTTATCTCAGAAATAAGAGAAATTAAGAAATATAACATTCCATTAGTCGTGAGTGTTTTTGGGGATACTAATGACGTTTACCTTTATGTAGCTACTAAGGCTGTAAAAGCAGGTGCTGATGCCATTGAGATTAATATTTCATGTCCTCATGCTGAAGTTGCTTCAATTGGTATTGATAAGGACTTGACATTTGAAATTGTCAAATTTTTAAAAGAAAAATTAACTGTTCCTCTTTTTGTAAAATTAAACCCTAATGTAACAAATATAAGCGAGATTGCATTGGCTGCTGAAAGAGGTGGTGCAGATGGTGTTGTAGCAATTAATACTTTAGCAGCTATGACAATTGATGTTAATACAAAAATGCCTATCTTATCTCACGGAAGTGGGGGCCTTTCTGGAAAAGCAATACATCCTATAGCAGTTAAAAAAGTATATGATTTATACAAAATTTTGAAAATTCCTATAATAGGATGTGGGGGAATAAATTCTTGGCAAGATGTCGTGGAATTCTTTCTTGCAGGAGCCTCAGCAGTACAAATTGGCACAGCTTTATACAAGGGCGCGGAAATTATTACTGAAATCAATGAAGGAGTAATTAGATATCTTAACGCATATGAATATAAATCCATAAATGATATCAAAGGTTTGGCTCATCAATTTAAAACTCAAGAGGTGCCTGATTTTGACTGAAAACACTATTCAAACATTAAGAGTAAGTAGAATTATCAATGATTGTATAGGTGTTAAAACACTTATTTTCAAAAAACCAACAGAACTAAAACCAAAACCAGGTCAATTTGCGATGATCTGGGTTCCTGGTGTAGATGAGGTACCAATGTCTATTTCGGCTTGTGATGAGGCAAGTAATTGGGCTATTACTGTTAAAAATATCGGCGAATGTACCCAATCTTTACATAAACTAACGATCAATGATTATATTGGAGTGCGAGGGCCATTAGGTAATTATTTCAAATTACCTACGGATAGAAATAAAAATATCTTTTTGGTCGGTGGGGGTATAGGGATGGCACCACTTAGGTTTTTAGCCCATGATCTAAATAAATCTGGTTACAATTTTAAAATTATACAAGGAGTTAAAGAAGAAAGCGATTTGCTCTATATGGATGAATTTTATGATTATGATCGTGAAAGTTCAGAATTTCATTTTTGCACAGACGATGGAAGCTATGGTGAAAAGGGATTCGCATCAGATTTATTTGAAACTCTTATTAAAGATTATACGCCAGAACAATTCAAGAATACCGTTGTATATTCTTGTGGCCCTGAAATAATGATGTATAAATTGTTACAAAAATGCGAAAAGCATAACATCGAATTTTATGCCTGTCTTGAGAGGATTATGAGATGTGGCTGTGGATTGTGTGGATTATGTACACTGGATCCATTAGGGCTACTAGTTTGTAAGGATGGACCTATATTTAGCTCAGAGGAATTAAAAAAAATCGAAGATTTTGGTAAATATAAGCGAGATTTTACTGGTAGAAAAATTTCATTAGAATGAATTCCTTTTATCATTTCAAACTATTCTTAATAACAATCAAATATTTTAAGAAATATAGATTATCTTTTTTAAAATGGCCCCTATAGATACTAAGAACTCTGAAAAAGTCAAACTTATCTCAAGAGAAATAATAGAATATTTAACTACAAATCCACAAATTTCTAAAGATAAAGTTACAAATCTTAAAGGCCGAATCGGTAAGAAATATAATTATAATAAGGTTATTAAAAATGCTACGATTTTGGGTTATGCAACGTCAAAAGAAAAATTAATCATTACTCAAATTCTTAAAAGAAGAAAAACTAGAACATTATCTGGTGTATCTGTCATAGCTATTATGACAAAACCACTTCCATGTCCTGGAACTTGTATTTACTGTCCAGGATCTGATTCACAACCGGGTGAAAAAGTAGCTCAATCATATACTGGTAGAGAACCAGCAGCCATGAGATCTATTCACAATAATTATGATCCCTATCTTCAAGTTCAAAGTAGAATAAATGATCTAGAAGTTATCGGTCATGAAATAGATAAGACTGAATTAATCATTATGGGCGGTACATTTTTATCAACTGATTTAAATTACCAAGAAGGTTTCATTAAAGGCGCTATTGAGGGAGTCATTGAACAGCGCGTAGAAAGTTTGGAAGAAGCTAAAAAGCTTGCTGAAACCTCTAAAAGAAGAATTGTGGGAATCACTATTGAAACGCGGCCAGATTATTGTAAAGAAAAAGAAGTAGACCGAATGCTTAATTTCGGAACAACTCGGGTTGAGCTTGGCATACAAACTGTTTATAATGATATCTATAACTTGGTCCGGAGAGGTCATACCTCAGCTGACAGTATTGAAGCAATAAGAATAGCAAAAGACGCTGGATTAAAAATAAATGCACATATGATGCCGAATCTGCCTAGTGCAAGTCTCAAATCTGACTTAGAAATGTTTGATTCTTTATTCTCAAATGCGGATTACCGCCCAGACATGTTAAAGATTTACCCTACTGTGGTATTAAAAGGGACAGAATTGTATGAATGGTGGAAACAAGGAAAGCACTTACCATATTCTAATGAAGAATTAATTGATTTACTCGCGAATGTGAAGAAAAATATCCCTTCATATGTAAGAATCCAAAGAATTATGAGAGACATTCCCGCATATTTAATTGAAGCCGGTTGTAAAAAAAGCAATTTAAGACAGTTAGTTCAAGAAAGATTAAGAGAAATTGATGACACCTGTAAATGTATAAGATGTAGGGAGTACGGGATTAGTAAAAGAAAAGAAATTATCGACGAGAGATCATTCGATGAAGTAAACCTATATCGATTGGATTATGAAGCATCCAACGGACAAGAAATCTTTTTGTCTTATGAGAATAATCAAGAGAATTACTTAATTGGATATTTAAGATTAAGAAAACCTTCAGAATTTGCCCATAGGCCTGAATTAAATGATGGAAAAACAATGATCATCAGGGAGATCAAGGTTGTAGGCGAATTGGTCCCTAAAGACATGAAACCAAATCGATTCTCTCAAATCCAGCATAGGGGTTTTGGAAAATTATTAATGGAAAATGCTGAAGCTATATCAAGTGAAGAATTTGAGGCTAAAAAGCTAGCCGTTATATCGGGAATTGGAGTAAGAGATTGGTTTTATGAAATGGGTTATAAATTAGACGGAGTTTATGTTTCAAAAGTTCTTTAGCTCTTTTTCAAAGTTATTAGAAAAAATATAAAATTAATCTAAGCAAATTTGTATTTTCTAAAAATAAACATTTATTTTTTTATATTTGTATATACAAGATAGTATAGGTTATATTTTAGTTAAAATTTTAAGTGTGATTTAGTAAAATGGCTTCAGAAAGACAGTTATCAAAAAAGAAAACTACTCAGCAAACAATTTCAATTTCACCGGCTCTCAAAGCTCGAATAGAGAAATATGTGAATGATAATAATAAAAAAAATCCAAAAGATAATAGATTTAAAAGTATTTCTGCATTTCATAATTATGTTCTGGAGAAAACTTTGGATTGTTTTAATAAAGGCAAGACTCTAGATGATTTTGAAATATTCAAAGACAGTAAAATTCAAGATTTTTTCGACAAAATTTCTTGGAATGCTCTAATCCCTTATTATGAGAATGCAGTTAAACCAAATAGATACACGGATCCGACTTTTGACAAGTTGCCCTTTTTTTACTTAACTATAAGAAGACTATATTTCTCCATAATGGATCCTTATGATATTGAGAGTATAAAGAATTTATTTAATAGATTAAAAAATTATATGCTTTCAAATAATTTAACAAAAGAGGCGAATCTCGATCTTTTTACTGGAAAAAGTAAAACTGATATGACTGGAATCTTCGAGTTTAGCGGTATTTATCGGAATTTAAGTTTCGAGAATTGTAAATATACTGCTGCGATATTTGGCTTATTGGGAGTGCAGATTTCAAACTGTTTATATTTGGAAAAAGATAATTACTGTAGGCTCGATCTAAAAGCCACAGATTTGTTTTTCAGAAAAGAATTGGCAAAATCAGAGAGGATAAAGCTCATAAACTATAACATTTCTCAGTTAATCAATTATATGAGAATTATTAATGATGATGATTATTACCTATGGATGAAAATGGCTGAAGATAAAAACAATTTCATTTCTTTTAATAATTCAGAAGCTAGAAAGGAATGGTTTGATTTAATAGAAAGAGAAATTGAAAAATTCGGCGAAAAAGAGGATTATACACTAAATATGTTAAGATTTTTTGAAAGATTACATTGGGTCGATGTCGAAAGTGAAAGAGAATTAATATTTCATATTCGATTATCAGAACCTAAAAATAAAGATGAAATACAACTTTTAAAGAAGATTCTTTCAAGAAAATCGAAAATCTCGCAAAGAGATGGGAAACATTATTTAGAAAACATAAGCTAAACATAATGGTCAAACTATTGTAAAAAAAAAGGAGATCTCGTCCTCCTTAACCCAGCTATTTTTTCACCCTTAATTTTGCCTTTATGGTAGTGTCTCCTATCAATCCCCTTGATTTTTATTGCCTAAAATTGCCCAATTATACTTTTTCGGGGGCACTTAAAAACCATACTATTAGGTTTTTGTTTTCAAGATCATTAATCTAGATAATTAAACACACACACACAATTGTAAAAAGGGCACAAATAAACTATTAGGAAAAAATGTATCTTATAAAAGAATAACTAATCAAAGGATTTTTATTTTATTTGATGAAATCTTAGAAAATTGAATTTTTCAACTAATATAATTTTAAAAATATAATTTCATTTAACTTATTATGACTTCAAAAAAATATCTTTCAGACAAAAAAACTTCTCAACTAACGATATCGATATCGCCTGCCCTTAAAGATTGGGTAAAAAGATATGTAAATGTAAAAAGCGGGAATAACCCTAAAGACGACAGATTTAAGAGCATATCGGCGTTTTATAGTTATGCAATAGAGAATTTATTAGAATTGTTTGAAAAAGGGAAAACATTAGATGACTTAAGCAGAGTAGAAGATAAGGATGTTAAAGATTTCTTTGAACCGTTCACTTTCAGAGCCACAATACCGCTTTTTGAGATGGTTTCAGAATCTAATAGATATAATCACTTTACTTTAGGATTTACTAGTCACTTTATTTTAGCTTACTTTAATTTCTTAAGAAAACAATTTAAACCAGGTAGCTATGATGATCTCAGGATATTATTTGAAAGATTAAAAAGTAGAGTTAGTCTTTCTAACATTTCTAAAGACTGGAGATTGGAAATAACACCTGATGAAAAGAAGGGACCTGCTCGAGGAGTTTTAGAATTTATTGGAACGCATACAAATTTACACTACGAAATTTGTAAATTTATGGCAGCCGAATTAGGAATGTTGGGTATTAGAGTCTTAGATGTTATTTACTCTCCAGATGAATACTTCTGCAGAATGGAATTATTAGAAACAGATCTCTTGTTTAGTGAAGATTTAGCTAAGAAGAAGAGATTGAAGCTCTTAAACGAGAATGTAAATCATTTTATCAATTACAGTAAAGTGCTAAATGACGATAGAGACGAGTACCTATGGATGAGACTTGCTCAAGACAACCAGATCTTTATTAACTTTCAAGACAAACAAACATTTAATAAATGGTTAACCCTAATCGAGAAGGATTTACAAAAATTTGAGATCCATGAAGATTTTAATAAGAAATTACTAAATTTTTTTGAAAAACTACATTGGATCAAGATTGTAAGTGAACATAATTTAGCATTCCAAGTAGAACAGCCTATAGAATCAGATGATGAGCAAAAACAATGGTTAATTGATTATCTTTCAAAATTTTCGGAAGTTTCTCAAAATGATGGGATTTATAATTTAAAATAGAAAATAATTCGGGCGTTTTCTATGCTATTTATTCTGTTGGTTTGTCTTAAACAATTCCAAATTGTGTTTCTAATGATTAATTGTAATTTCTTTCAAACATTAATGGTTAAAGATTTAAAGCATAATAACGAAAATTATTTAAGAAACAAGGATAAAACTATTGTCTAATTTGGGGATAAATCTGACAATTAAACCACTAAATAAGGCAGTTCGGGGAATTCCTCATCTTTCGCTTAAGGTTCCTATTCATTATACAGAAGTGCTTAAAGCAACAGCTAATAAACCTATGATCATTAGGCAAGCAGAGGGGTTAAAACGCACACTTAAAAACTTACCTATTATTATAAGACCAGATGAACTTATTGTAGGAACTTTTGATATAGATATTCCTGTTGCCATTCCCAGACTTGAAGCAAGCGGTTTCAGGATCTTGAAAGAACTTGATATTCTTTCTAAGAGAGCTGTAAATCCTATAGATGTAAAAGAGAAAGACATTAAACTTTTAAAACAAGAATTGGCACCTTTTTATAAAAATTTTCAAGTTGATTCTTATGCAAGAGAAATTGCACCTGAAAGTGTATTTGAGACCAACCTTAGCGGATGTGCATATGTTGCAACAGAAATTGGTGGCATAGCTCATGTTGTTGTTGATTATTCTAGATTACTCTCCATGGGTCTAAAGGAGTATATTAAATTATCTCAGGATAAATTAGCAAAATATCAGAAAAAATTAACCCGAGACTCTGGAGTTGGCGAGAGAATAGCATTTTATGAGTCAATGATAACCATTTCGCAATCTATGATTAGTTATGCACATAAATTTTCAGCAAAAGCAAAGGAACTTGCTGAAAAAGAAGATAATAAAATTAGAAAGGAAGAGTTAAAAACAATTGCTAAAAGCTGTAGTAATGTTCCAGAAAACCCCCCAAGAAATCTTCAGGAGGCAATTCAGTTCATATGGTTTATCCATTTATGTCTTCATATTGAGAATTTCGAACATGGTATATCTTTTGGGAGAGTAGATCAATATCTTTTAAAATATTATGAAGGAAATGATGAATCTACTTTACGTTTAATTATGAATTTACTTTTGAAAACAAATGAAATTATTGCTTTATATGATTCTGTAGCAACCCAATATTTTGGCGGGCAGGCTACCACTCAAAATATACTTATAGGGGGAATAGATAAGAGCGGTAATGATTCTACAAATGAGCTTACGTATCTTTTTCTAGAAGCGTTAGAGAAAGTATCTGTGCCAAGCCCAAATTTAGTTGTTCGCCTACATGAAGGAACACCTCATACACTTTATAAGAAGATAGCGGAAATTTTAGCTAAAGGTAAGAATGTTATCGGTTTATATAATGATGATTTAGTAGTAAAAAGTTTAATGAAACATGGTATCCCTTTAGAAGAAGCACGTGATTATGGGATTGTAGGGTGTGTAGGGTTATCCACATCAGGAACTTCATATGATAATACAGGAGCTGTATTCTTAAATCTACCAAAATCACTGGAACTTGCATTAGGAACTGATAAATCTATTATAAGTAAATACATCGAAAATAATCCTGAAGCTTCGAAAATCAAATCAATACAAGATCTTTTAACAATTTTTAAAATAAAACTTAAAGCAATTATTCAGATGGCAACCTCAGCAGCAAATGCTTATCAACAAGCTCATATAAAAATCAAACCTACACCATTAATGTCACTCTGTATAAGAGGCTGTTTTGAAAAAGGAATTGATGTAAATAAGGGATCAGCTAAATACAACTTTTCTGGACTTCATTTCACCGGTTTCTCCGATGTTATTGATTCACTAGCAGCTATAGATTGGGCTATTTTTAAACAAGAAAAATTAATTATTGAAGACTTAACGCAAACTCTAAAAACTAATTTTAGAGGTAATAAAGAACTTTATAATTATTTGTTACATAAGTGTCCTAAATATGGTAATGATGATAATAGGGCAGATAAATATTCTAAAATAGTATCAGAGATCCTTTTTGAGTCAGTAGAAGGTTTAAAATGTGCAAGAGGTGGAGAATATAGAGTTGGAGTTCACGCAATTACTACGCATGTAGGATTCGGTATTTTTACAGGAGCTCTCCCGTCTGGTAGAAAGAGAGGAAAATCTTTGACGAGAGATATTGCTCCGGGTTTTACAGGTGAAAAGGGTCTTACAGCTACAATCAATAGTATTACAAAGTTTAATCATACTAATTTAACTAATGGAGTAGCGTGTACCTTAAATATTGACCCAGAAATTGCGAGAAAAGAGAATGGGAAGATATTAGAATCAATTATAAGATCCTATGTGAAATTAAATGGTTCTCATCTTCAATTTAATTCAATTTCACTTTCTGATCTTGAAGATGCCCAAATCCACCCTGGAAAGTATAGAGATTTTATGGTTCGAGTTTCAGGATATAGTGCTCGATTTGTAGACCTCCCAAAAGCAGTACAAGATGATATAATGGATAGATATTGTTATGGAAATCTATAAACGGCAAATTTAGCGTATTAAGATATCCAAAACTTTTTTTGACAATAATTATAAAATTTATTACTTGATTAGTTAAAGTATGTAAAAATCTTTAAAAAAGAAAATTCGATTGAATATGGAAGAATCAAATGAATTTGATTATGAAAAATTAGGTTTTAAGTGCGGATTAGAGATTCACCAACAACTTGACACAGATACAAAATTATTTTGCAGATGCCCTGCTAAACTACAAGGTACTCGAGAAATAGACTTTACAGTAAACCGAAAAATGAGGCCGGTACTGGGTGAAATGGGTACTTATGATAAAGCAATGCTTACAGAATACGAAAAAGGAATGAGCACTATTTATGAAGGTTACAACGATGTGGTTTGTACTTATGAACTTGATGACACTCCACCATTTGCTTGTAATGAGGAGGCGAAGACGTTAGCACTCCAAATTGCAATGCTCCTTAATGCGAACATTATTGAAGAAATGCATGTGTGTCGTAAAAACTATTTAGATGGAAGCGTTCCATGCGGATTTCAACGTACAATGATACTAGGGACAGATGGTTTCATTACATTAGAAAATGGTAAAAAAATTCGAATAGATATATTGAGTTTGGAAGAAGATGCTGCCAGGAAGATCAAAACTGAGCAAAAAACCAATTATTTTCGACTAGACCGATTAGGTATTCCGTTAGTGGAAGTTACGACCAAACCAGACATTAGGACTCCTGAGGAATGTCGAGAAGCTGCTGAAAGAATTGGATTACTATTATGGTCAACAAAAGTAAAGAAGGTTCTTGGATCGATTAGACAAGATATTAATGTAAGCGTCAACGGAGGAATAAGAGTCGAAATTAAAGGAGTCCAAAAACTAGACTGGATTCCTGTATTAATTAATCATGAAATTTCACGACAGTTAAAACTCCTTGAAATTAAAGAAGAACTTGAGAAGAGAAAGTTAGAAGAGAAAAATCTTAACACTTCCCGTATAGAGTTAACTCAAGCATTAAAAAAAACTAAATCTAAGTTTATAGCCAAAGGTATTCAATCAGGAAAAAAAATTTACGGGATTAACTTCAGTGGATTCAAGGGCATATTTGGAAAAAAATTAATAGAGGATTATAGATTTGGTACAGAAGTTAGTATCAAAGTGAAATTAATTTCTGGATTAAAAGGAATAATTCATTCTGATGAAGATTTAAATAAATACAATTTTTCAAATGAAGATATTAAGAAAATCAATGAAAAACTGGGTCTCAAAGAACATGATTGCTTTGTTTTAGTCTTAGGCTCTAAAAAAGAAGTGGGTAAAGCAATGGATGTTATTATTAATCGAGTAAAATTTGCTTTTAAGGGTGTACCTCCCGAAACTAGAAGAGCCCTTGAAAATGGAAATACAGAGTTTTTAAGAGAACTTCACGGGGGTGCAAGGCTATATCCTGATACAGATACAGAAGTTATATTTAACCTAGAAGAAGAAATTAATGAAATAAGGGAAAATCTACCAGAATACCCTTGGATAACTATAAAACAGTATTCTAAAAAATATAAAACCGAAGAAAGATTGATAAAAGACCTCATTTTTACAGGAAGACTCAACTTATTTGACGATTTAATAGAATTATATCCTGATAATCCCTCTTTAGTATTCACAACTTTATTAGAAACTACAACTGCTCTTAGAAGAGATGGGAAAAATATGGAGAATATTGCTGATAATGATTATCTTGAAACATTTGCTCTATTAAAAAAAAAGGAAATCAGTAAAGAAGCAATTGAAGAAGTTATGAGTCTTAAAGCAGATTCTCCAGAGCTCTCTATTGATCAGATTAAAAAGAAATTAAAAATTGAGAGTCTTTCTTTAGAAGATCTAAAAAAATTGATTAATGAGATTATAGATGATAACTCTAAACTGATAAAAGAAAAAGAAATGAGGGCAAAAGGACCATTAATGGGAGAAGTCATGAAGAAGGCTCGAGGAAAAATTGATGGTGCTATTATTTCTAAGGAATTAGAAATTGCTATAGAAGAAAAATTAAAGGAGTTGAAATAATTGAGCGAAAAGTTAAAAGGTTATAAAGCAGAAGGAAAAAAACTTCTAGAAAAAAATAAAGTAGAAATCTGGGATATCGTCCAAATTAGAACAACAAAAACCAATTATGAAGGGATTATTTTGCCAAGAAGCGAGTATTCTGCTCCCAATTTCATTAATCTTAAGTTAAAAAATAATTACAATGTTGGAATTAAAGTTTCTGAGATTCAAGAGATCAAAAAAGTTGGAAAAAGAGAAGCGTCCTATAAAATTCCAGAGAAAAAATTTCCAAAAAATAAAAATCTCCCCAATGTTACACTATTAGGTACAGGTGGAACAGTTGCTTCAAGATTAGATTATACTACAGGAGCAGTAATACCCTCTTTTACTCCAGGAGAATTATTTAGCTCTGTTCCAGAATTGGCAGAAATATGTAATCTTGAATGCGAAATGGTTTTTGAAATTCTATCAGAAAATATGAAATATGAATACTGGCAAAAATTGGCAGAAAAAATTGAAGAAGCCGCAAATTCTGGAATTGAGGGTATAATGATAGGGCATGGAACAGATACAATGTCTTTTACCAGTGCTGCACTATCGTTCATGTTAAAGGACTTATCAATCCCCGTAGTGTTGGTTGGAAGTCAAAGAAGTTCTGATAGACCCTCCTCTGATGCCGCTTTAAATTTAATCAATGCCGCAATCGTAGCTGGCTCTGATATCGCCGAAGTGGTTGTTTCAATGTTAGGCTCTACATCACATGATTATGGTTTAATCCATAGAGGAACTACAGTAAGAAAAATGCATTCTTCTGTAAGAGACACATTTCGGACAATTGATAATATCCCTCTTGGAATGATAAGGAATAGGGAAATTAAGATGTTTACCCAAGATTATAAAAGAAGATCAAAAGCGAATACAGTAGCTAATACGAACTTCGAAAAGAAAGTCGCCCTCATATATTCATATCCTGAAATTGATAATGAATTAATTGATTTCTATGTAGATAAAGGATATAAAGGAATTGTTTTTGCTGGAACTGGATTAGGACATTTACCCACTACCCTCTATAACTCGATAGAAAGAGCTGTACAAGAAGGAATGACAATTCTCATGACCACACAAACAATCCACGGGTTCGTTGGAATGCAGGTTTACAGTACTGGGCGAATTTTATTAAACTTGGGTGTTATTCCGGGAAGAAATCTATTACCTGAGGTTGGATATGTTAAACTTGGCTGGGTTTTAGGACAAACTAGTGATCCTGAAGAAATTAAAAAATTACTACACCAAAATATCGCAGGTGAATTTATAGATAGAGAATTACCAATTGCTTTCAACTATAATATCGATCAACTTCTGAAAAACAATAAACTCTAAAATCCTTGATTTATAATCTGTTCTAGATGAATTCTTTATTTTTAATAATTTCTTAAATTTCATTGAAAACAATAAAAAATTTAAAGTTTAAAGAATTTAAATTTATATCCAGAAAATATCGTGAAAACGTATGGGAAAACGTATACTTGCTCAACGGAAAGGTAGAGGGTCTTTACCCTTCCGATCGCCCTCACATCGCCACATTGGAACTGTAAAATACCGTCCATTCAAAATTAATGAGAAATTATTCAAATTTAAAGTAATAGATCTCATCCATTCTCCAGGACGAGGTGCCCCAATTGCTCTAATTCAATATGACGATGAAATAAAAGGGCTTTGGCTTCCCCCAGAGGGAATTTTTGTAGGACAAGAATTTATACAATCAAAAACCGGATATGGCCAACCAGTAGAGGTTGGAAATATTATCCCTTTAAGAAAAGTGCCTTTAGGAACTCTTGTTTTCAACATTGAATCAACCCCTCAAGATGGCGGCAAATTTGCACGATCCTCAGGAGTTGCAGCAATTGTTAGAAATAAATCTGGGAATAAAGTTGAACTCCTATTTCGATCAAAGAAAACTAAATGGATACATGAAAATTGCCTCGCAACTGTTGGTGTAGTCGCTGGAGGAGGTCGTACAGACAAACCGTTCTTAAAAGCAGGTAATAAATTTCATTATATTAAATCTAAGGCTAAAAAATGGCCTGTTGTTCGCGGAGTAGCTATGAATGCAGTGTCACATCCATACGGCGGAGGAGCTAAGCAGTCTCCTCACAAGTCTACCACTACTTCGCGAAATGCCCCTCCTGGGAGAAAAGTTGGGCAGATTGCGGCTCGCCGAACCGGGCATCAAAATTAGTTAAAATTAGTGACAAAATTTCTAATTCTTATATTTTCCTCATATCCATTTAATTCACTCTTAAACCATCATTTTTTCAAAAATTTCGCATGGTTTAAATGATGTCCAATAAAATATTACATTTAAAAATATTTATCAAAAAAATCAAAAATTTGCCTTTAAACTAAGTTTTTAATTTACCATGAATGCTGTATCTCATCCTTATGGGGGTGGCGCAAAACAGAGCCCGCATAAATCAACTACAACATTAAGAAACCGACCACTTGGTCGTAAAGTATATCAAATAGCAGCTCATAGAACTGGAAACCAGAATTAAGACTTTTAACTCGTATTTTCTTTAACTTAGAAGAATATATATTCTAAAATCATTTTAGTATATACAAAAATGAGGAGATGATTCTCCTCAACCCTAACCCTATTGGAAATGAAAAAAGAAAAACTTAGTTTGTATTAAAATTAAAACTAATATGTTGTAAAAATTCCTTATACCTCGAACGTAAGGTTACCTCTGTAACCCCTATCACTTTTGAAATATCTTTTTGACTTACCTTTTGGTTCTTTAGTTTTGCTACTAAATAAATCGCTCCTGCAGATAACCCTTTTGGATCTTTACCACAGATAGAAGTAGTTTCTATGAAACTTTTTAACACTTTTATTGCTTCCTTCTCTATATTGATACTTAATCCTAAATCCGCACAATATCTTGGAATTAATGCAACTGGATCGATATGTGGAGATTTTAGGTTCAATTCTCGTACTAAAATCTTGTAGCACTTTTTTACAATATTATCATTAATTGAAGCTTCACTCAAGATCTCCTGAAGTGTAATAGGTACTCTTTCTTTTTTACACACATAATACGCACATGCAGCAATCATCCCATTTATTGACCTTCCCCGTAATAAATTCTTCTTGAATACCTCTTTGTAAAGACGAACTGCTGCCTTTTTAACACGCTCTGGAAAATTTAAATTACCGCCAATTCTCTTTAACTCAGTTATAGCTATAAGCATATTTCTCTTTTCCCATGATAAATGCGTATTCCACTTAGCTGCCCTTCTTAAATCAGGATTCTTGATCTTTGTTCTATCAATAATAGTACTCAAACCAATATCCGGCATTAAAATGGATATAGGACAGCCTGTCCGTTCTTTTTTATCCTTCTCCTGTTTTGAATAGGCTCTTATACCACTGTGAGAAATATCAAATTCTTTCTCATTTACAACCAAGCCACATTGCTGGCACACTGTCTCCCCTCTCTGATGGATAGAGATTGTACCCCCGCCACATTCAGGACAATAATTCGCCTGAGGAGTTATTTCAACAACCATTATTTTTTACCTTAACCCAAATCTTATGATAATAAACAATTATTATTCAGTTAATATTTTCGAACACACAACCATTTTTCATAGTCAGGTTTTTTTACACACAAAATTCGAATCAGACCGAATTGTGTGAAAAAATCTTTTTTGTTATAATAATAGATTCCTATCTAATATATAAATTTTTCTTCTCTTTATATATGATCGAGTTTTGTATAAAAAAACTTCTAGATAAAATTACTTTTGTTATGATATTAATTGTAAAAAAACTCTATTTCATCCTTTTTGAAATAATATATTATTAATGTGATACGTTTTTATTATAATAAATTATATCCAATATTCAATTTTGTCGCTTTTTAGATAATTGATGTGTTATAATTGTTAAATCACTACAAAAATGTTAAAAAATAGGGATTATAAAAATATTGATATGTAATAAAAAATGCATACAATCATAATTTGTATACAAAGACTTTCTATGATTATCTCATACTTGGTGAAAATTTTATTCCTACGATTAACCCTCAAAATTTAACTAATGAAAAAACATTAAATATAAGTTCTTTTATTAGGTTTTCAACTAAAACTATCGATAGCAATTAGTGGTCAAAAAATTCCACCTCCAAATAAGACAGAGGAAAATACCGACAAAACTGAAGACATCTCGGAAGATGGGGATTTAATAAAAATTGATAATAATTCCATTGAGAAAACTGAAGAGATGAAAAGCTATGAAAGAGAAACTAATCGATATGCGGTGTGGCGCGGAGTAATAACTGAAGGTTTTAAAAAATGGCAAAAAGGAGAAAAGATTTATCAACGGGACAAAGAACGGATTTCTTTATATGTTTCTGAAGATACTAAAGCGAAATGGTTAGATTATACCAAGAATGATGGTAGCTTAACTATTTCAAAATTAATTAGGGAAGCAGTAGACACATTCATTGAAAGTCAAGAGCATTTAAAAGGTACTAAATTAGGCAAGTTAAACCCTGAAACTATTTCTAACATTTCTCATACATTGAAAGAACCGCTTACTTCGATAAAAGGATATTCGCAATTACTTCTTGAGAATTACAGAGAAAAATTAAATGAACAAGTATTAGATACGGTAAAGAATATATTTGAGCAGAGTGTTCTACTTGAAAAGAAAATAATTAATATTTTAGATAATATTAAGGTAAAACCTGAGTATGATGTTCTATTAGTCGAAGATGATTTATCAACCATTCGTCTTATTAAGAGTTATTTCGAAAGTAAAGGGTTTAAATGTAAGGGTGTTGTTAGTGGTTCTAAAGGGTTGGAAGAATTAGGGAATGCTATTCCGAAGCTTATTTTATTAGATATAATTTTGCCGGATTTAAGTGGATATGATATATGTAAAAAGATTAAGTCTGATAAAGAATATAAAAATATTCCAGTTTATTTCTTAACCGCAATAGCAGGTTCTGAAGTGAAAAAGAATTTAGATGAAACTAATGCTGATGGATACATATTAAAACCTTTTAATTTTTCTGATTTTGAAATTATATTTGATATCTTAAAAAGTAAGAAAGAAAAATAGACAAATCTTCAAAATTTTCTTTTTGCTGATTTCAAATCAACTAACTATAGTTCCTTATAAACCATATTTACATAACATATTAATATTTATAATAAAAAAGATTTATTAAATGATAAAAATATACAAATTATTGTAAACAATCATTTTATAGACGATTATTTTTATAAAAAAAGAAAGAAAATATAATAATAGATACAAATTTTAATAGGAAGTATACAAAAATTTTAATAGTGTTTATTTTACAAATTTATAAAAGTAATAGTTTTAAAACCTAGAGAGTTGGAGAGAAAATTTCGGGCGAAAAAAATAAAAATAAAAACAAAAAGGAAGAAATTAATGAAGATGATCCCGAAAGAGTAAGTATAACAGATGAGGAGATCGCAAAGTTAGATTTAGAAAGCGCACGTGCTAAAAAATTAATGAAAATATATCAAGAACAAACTGATAAATATGCGATTTGGCGTGGGACTATAACTGAGGGATTTAAAAAGTGGTTAAAAGGAGAGAAAATCTACGATCGAGATAAAGAAAGAATATCCTTATACGTTTCTGAGGAGACTAAAACCAATTGGCAAAACTTTAAGGAATCTCACGAATATTCAACAATATCAGCATTAATTAGAGATAGCGTAGATTATTACATTGAAAAAAAGTCGGATTTACTGAGTGGTGGATTAAAAGGGATGAATGAAAAAACTCTATCCAATATTTCACATGCCCTAAAGGAACCATTAACAACTATCAAAGGATTTAGCCAACTGCTTTTAGAAAATTATAAAGAGGAATTAGATGAAGATGTATTATCGACTATCAAAAATATCTTTGATCAAAGTATGCTTCTTGAAAATAAGATTATTAGCATTCTAGACGATATAAACACGGAAGAGATTGAGCCACAATATGATATATTATTAATTGAAGACGATTTAGCGACCATTCGGCTGTTAACCAGCTATTTTGAAAGTAAGGGTTATAAATGTAAAGGCGTAGTGAGTGGTACTAAAGGTATTGATGAACTAAGGGCTGGAGTACCTAAATTAATATTGCTAGATATTATTCTACCAGATATATCCGGTTACGAAATCTGCAAAATGATTAAAGAACATCAGAAATACAAAGAAATCCCGATCTTTTTATTAACTGCTATACCTGGGAGTGAAGTCGAAAAGAAAATGCCTGAAACTAAAGCAAATGGCTACATTTTGAAGCCCTTCGATTTTTCCGATTTTGAAATATTATTTCAGTATATTTAAATCTTTTGAGCCAAAATCCAAATTTGTTTCTCATTTTATTAGTCTTATTTCTCAAGAAAATAATTAAGTTTGATATTAAATAATTTAAGAAATAAATCGCGGGCTATGAGGGATTTGAACCCCCGACCTGCCGGTTAAGAGCCGGTTGCGCTACCTGCCTGCGCCAATAGCCCTTGCGTTTAGAATCAAAAAATTTCTTATGATATAGACGCAGATGGAGGGACTCGAACCCCCGAGCGCTCATGCGCACCAGCTCACTTGAATGTAAGAAATACTCAAGGCTGGCGTCTTACCAGCTAGGCTACATCTGCTAATTTTTTGACATCTAGTAATTAAATTAGATTATGTTCAATATAATAAAATTTTTTTTGTTTTTTATTGCTTTATGCCTAATTCTGTCTTGTATTTAAAGAAAGATATAAATTTTATGCTACATTGATGTCTAATTGAGATGGTAAAAATATGAGCGGGGCAAAAGATTTTCGTTACTTAATTCCGGAAAGCTTATTTAAAGATATAACTCAAAAAGCAGCGGAAGAATGCCCTCAGATTTGCCACGGCTGGTTGTTTGCCGATAGAAAAGAAAACTTCGGAATCTGCACTAAATTCATTATGAATACGGACTTACGCAAAAATAAAGTTCATGTAAAACCAAGAAGCTGGATGAGATATAAAAAATCTAAGATCTATAATATGCGGAAATTTAAACAAGAACTTGAGGTCGATATTGTGTGGCAATGGCACTCTCATCCGAGCGGTAACGAGAAGCTTCACGCTATTGACAAGAGGATCTTGAAATATTTATCAAATGGAGTTATGATAATCGTCGTGCCAGCAGTACCAAATAGAGAGCCAGAACAGAAAGCGCATCTTGTAGGGTGGTATTACGATAAGCGCTATACAAAAAAGCCGATCATCGAAAAAATGGTTTTTGAGATAATATCTGAATAATTTAAATTTTATCCTTAAAATATTCCTTTTTCTTTTCTTTTTTGTGAGATAATAAAATATTAAAATTTTGAATCTCTACTTTTGATCTAATAAGCGCTCAGGGTGGGATTTTCAATATTATGCTAAATGCAAATATCTTTTCGAACCCACGAATCCGTTGGACACTGGTTTAGCAGACCAGCGCTCTACCGGGCTAAGCGACCTGAGCCTAAGCTGAGAACTATATTAATTGAATTAATTTCAATTCAATTATTTTATAAATAGCTATTAAAAACTTTAATAATTTTTGTTTTGATTCCTACTCCTTGATTTTATTCTATTTTTATCTAGGTTTAAAAAGATCATTATATAAAAGATAATTGAATATTCCTTATTTGATTAATAGTCTAATTAACGGAGAATGGTCTAAATGAATGAATTTGATGAAGGTGAATTTGATGAATATAATGAGCGAAATGTAAAAAACAACTTAAAAATACAAATTGAAGAGGAATTTATTCCAAGAGATGAACCCAATGAAAATTTAAGGAATGGTAAAACTATCCCTGATTTAGATGGAGCCAAACGAATAGCCATTGATGAAGACACTATAGAATCTGTTGTAAATGATCTAAAAACTAAAAAAATTTATCTCTACAACAAATTAGTGAGAGAATTGGCACTAATATTAAAAATCTAACTTATGGTTATACAAAAACTTTGAGCGAAGAAAGTTTCCAAAAATTAGAGGAATTAGTTGGACTAAAAATATCACATGATATAATTGAGAAAAAAAAACTAGTACATAAGAAAGACAGAGATCTAGCAGAACTTTTAGGGATTATGTTAGGGGATGGTCATTTAAACAAACGATTATATCGACAGCAAATTTCATTCAATGGTTTAGATGAGAAGGAATATATGCTTTATGTTAGAAATAAAATAAAATCGATGTATAATATTGAACCACACGAAAGATGGGAGAAAGAGAAGAAAAATGCTACTGGTAATGAAAAGGGAATGTTCCTTTATATTGATAATAAAAATTTATTCGATGATCTTATCTCCCACGGATTAAAACCTGGTAATAAGACAAAAAACCAAGTTAGAGTTCCAAATTGGATTAAAAATGATAAAAATTTCACAGTCGCTTGTTTAAAGGGATTATTTGATACAGATGGTTCAATTTCAGTAGTAAAGCAAAGATCTTCATTATTAATTGATTTTACTAATGCTTCATTACCACTAGTCACAGATTTTAAAGAAATGTGCGAAACTGTTAACATAAAAACAAGCCCAAAAATAACTCAAAGAAAGTGGAGAAACAAAATTACAGGTAATACATCAATTTCGTATAAAACTTTTATAGCATCAAAAAGTGAAATTTCTAAGTTTCTTTCTATAGTGAAGCCCAAGAAGTGGGAATTTAATATCGATAGAATTAAAAAGAAACTTGAATTAATCGGCTCAAATCTGAAGGATGCCCTTAAATATCATAGAGAAAATGATCTACGAAATTATACTAAAGATGCTTTAAGAGATTTAGAATGATTGTCTATCTCCATATTTCAATCTTTAAAAAAATATTAAAGTATTGAATGATTATATTATTTCTCTGTACATTGAATGTATAAGCACTAATATGGGCCAGTGGTCTAGTGGTTATAGCATTAATTTATTTCAAATATGTAGCAAAGACGCCTCGCTTACACCGAGGAAATCGGGAGTTCAATCCTCTCCTGGCCCACTATTATTAAAATTAGTTATACAACTTTCTGATTCTTTTCGGCTGTAATACACTAAACTTACAATTTTCTAGGTTCTTTCCAATATGAGCGATGATCCCTGGAGCATCGGAATCTTGTTTTAATAACACTAGATTTTCTAAGAAACCAAATCTCTTTACTGTAATTATATCCCTAAAGTGACCTTTTCTCGCAATTGCTTTTTTAAATTGTCCCTTAGTCTCCCCACTTAAAATTATAGCTTCTAGATTCTCATTCATAATCTTTTTAAAGAGGTCTAGCGAATTAGGGGCAATTTCTCCCTGAATTTTATGGTTTTCTTTATCTATTTTGATAATTTTCACTTCTATAGGAAAATGATCAATAAAATCATAGGCTTCAATTATCTCTGTCAAAGACTTTTCACGCCCTTTACATAACTGATCTCTGAGCGTGTGTAAATTTATTAAAACATCAACTTGAGGGTTCATAATTCCACAATCCATAAATAAACCGAAACCAACTTTTCCTACATCAATTAGCGTACCCTTACAAATGTCGCCCTTTTTGACATCCTTAAACTCTTTTATGCTCCCAATTTCATTTTTTAAGAGATTAAACACAAAAACCTCTTCAGGACCACTGATAGTTACTTCGAATCTCTTATCAAATTCTCTTAATTTTTTTATTTTCAATGTGGTATTTGGAAAACCTTTAACTCGCTCTCTTAAATACTTTAAGTATCTTAGGAATATATCTTCCTTTTTCCTTTCTTTAGAAACAATATAAATTTTGTCAAATAAAACTAAATTTTTAACCATAGAGAACACAAAGTAGCTAAAAGCTAAAGGAATTTAAGTATTTTAATATATAAAAGGTAAAATACTTTTCCTATTATATCAAACTATAGTTTTTTTCGTTCTAAAAAGACTTAAATTACTAAATTATTATTTTTCAATGTAACTAAAAACAGATTTAATTTGATAGATGAAAAAGTATGGAAGAGCAAAGATTTCAAGTATTAGTTAAAGCTTTAGAAGAACAAGAAGGAGTAGAAGAAATTTTTCTGTTAAATAGTGATGGAGAGGTTGTCTACAAGTCAGGAGATTTTCAATTATCTAATGAAGAAGCAAAAGCAATTCTTACTGCATGGAAAACAAAAGAACCTGCCATTATGTTTCAAAACAATCGATTTGCAGTTTTAAAAAATGATAATATTCAATTAGCTGCTAAGAATATTGGTGGTGGAAAAGGCAATATCGTTGGTTCAATTACAAAGGAAGGAGATTATTTAGTTGCGCACACTCGGGATGAGGGTCTGATCATATTAGAATGGTCAATTTTTATTAATAAAGTTGCTTGGTCTTAATTTACTATAATAATAAGATAAATAATTCAAACCTTCTCTACCTTGTTTTTTCAATCAAATTTTACCCTTTTTTTAAAATATTTAAACAAAATATTTATTTTAGTATTTATTATCACTTTTTAACTAAGTAAAACAAAAAAATAATATAAATAAAAAGAATTAATTAAAATTTAAAAAATATTAACCTATATGGTTAATTTCTTTAGGATTTTAATAAAATTAAAATAAAGAGGTTGATTAAAAATTTTCCAACAAGCAGGACGCGGGTATGATATGGCTATTACGCAATTCTCACCCGAGGGACGGCTATTTCAAGTTGAATATGCTATTGAAGCCGTCCGAAGAGGCACAACTGCAATAGTTTGTAGAAATAAAAACTCTGTAGTGTTTGCCGTTGAAAAGAAAAGTTCTGAACTCCAGGAAGTGGTCGGTTCAGAAAAGATTTTTAAAATTGACGACCATATCGGGGTTGCTATAGCCGGACTCACAAGTGATGCGAGAGTTCTAATAGATAGAGCTAGAATTCAAGCACAGGTTAATTTATTGAATTATGATGAGAAAATCTCGGTAAAGGATAGCACACTAAATATTTGTGAATATAAACAAGTATTTACCCAAAATTGAATGGAGCTTCTCCATTGAAATGGGATATGCTGGTGTGCGACCTTTTGGAGTTTCTTTTCTAGTTGCTGGAATCGATAATGACAATTCGCCCTCTTTATTTTTGACTGACCCAAGTGGGGCCATGTGGGGCTATAAAGCCTTTGCTATAGGCTCTGGTGCCACTGAGGCAAGGGCTTACCTTGAAGAACATTATCAAGAAGATATGAGTGATGAGGATTTAAAATTATTACCCTTAAAAGCTCTCAAGGAATTGATGGGTGATAATTTAGATAAAAACACATGTGATATAGCTTTTATATTGAAGGAAGATAAAACTTTTAAGCTATTAAGTTTAGATGAAAAGGAAGAAATATTAGGTAAATTAGAGTCTTCCAAAAATCTTGTATAAAATATCAAGGTTCCAGCCTATTATATTTATCAATTAATACAGATACAAAAGATAGGAAAAGATAGAAACCAATGAAAATCAAGTTACACAGTTGTGACATTATACTATGATCGATCGACCGACTGACCGAGGAAGAATTGATTTAGGCGGATACATTGTTGGGAAAATTGAGAAATCTGGAAGACGTTTCGAAATGTTAATGGATCCAGAGAAAGCCTGGGAAGCAAAGAAATTAATTCGAGAAGAAATCGACAAACGTTTAAAATCAGGAGCAGAAAAATCCCGTCTTACTATTGATGATATCTTGGATAATAATAAGATAGATCTAGAACTAATTTTTGAGAGTTTTACTGTATTTGAAGATTTGAGAAGAGGTAAAAAGGCAACAGATGGTGATATGGAAGCCGTTTTTGATACAAGCGAGGGCATGAGAATAGCAGGACATATTCTAATTGAGGGAGAAATACACTGGACGAAAACTCAGAGAGAAGAGGAGAAGAGTAAAAAATTGAAACAAATTATAACGATTATTAGTAAAAATGCTATTAATCCTCAGAATAAGAAACCTCATCCATATCAAAGAATAGAGAAAGCAATTGAAGAAGCAAAAGT